>Ga0068877_10000186_pt1 | contig 53811 bp, 52 predicted proteins | sample NOAtaG_FD_66437 | JGI IMG/M metagenome (GOLD analysis project Ga0068877, IMG submission 66437) | Freshwater lake microbial communities from Lake Erie, under a cyanobacterial bloom - NOAA_Erie_Diel6S_1000h metaG | ecosystem: Environmental > Aquatic > Freshwater > Lake | place: USA: Ohio, Lake...
GCCTCGAAGTAGAGCGAGTGATTGACATAGTCCTCGGGCCGGTCGAATTCGTCGGAGTGCGCGCGGAACACCGACTTGAAAGTGTCCCGCGCATCGAAGCCCGCAGCCCTGTCCCACACCGGGGCGAGCAGCTTCGGCAGGGTGTCCTGCGGAACCAGGCGTTGCCAGAAGCCGAGGTACTTGTCGATGTAGTGATCGAAGTCATCGTTCACCACCGCCCGATAGTATCGCCAGGGGTAGCCGCCGAAGAGTTCGTCGCCGCCTGTTCCCGCGAGAACGACCTTCACGAACTTCGAAGCGAGCTGCGCGACGTAGAAGTTCGGATAGCTTTGGCCAACGCGCGGTTCCTCGATATGCCAGGCCAGCCGAGGCATCACACGCTCGAGGTCACCTGCCTTGAGCACCATTTCGTAGTGCTCGGTCCGAAAAAGGTAGGACATGTGTTCCGCACTTGTCCGTTCGTCGAACCCGAGTTCGATGCCGCTCGCGGAATGCAGGTCGAAACCGCAGGTGAAACTCTTGATGTATGGGGACTGTCGGGCCGCAACCGCGGTGATCGCTCCGGAATCCAGCCCGCCGCTCAGGTAGGCGCCGACCTCGACGTCGCCCACCATCTGGCGCTCGACGGCCTGTCGGAACAGCCGGTCGAGTTCTTCCGTGACCTCCTTCTCGGAAACCTGGCCGGCGGGCTCCCGGAAGTCGAAGTCCCAGTAGCGGACCGGCCGGACGTTGACCGATGCGCGGTCATCGACGACTGCCCAGCAACCGGGCGGAAACATCCGGACGCCCTCGAGCAAGGTCCTGTCCGAGAAGATATTCTGGAAGGTGAGGTATTCTGCCATGCCCGTGAAATCGATCCGGCGACGGACCGTCGGGAGGCTGAGGATGGCCTTCTGCTCGGAGCCGAACGCCAAGCCCTGTTCGTTCCGAAGGTAGTAGAGGGGCTTGATGCCGTAGCGGTCTCGCGCCAGGACGAGGTGGCGCTCATTTGCATCCCAGATCGCGAGGGCGAACATCCCGTTGAAGCGGCTGAAGCATCCCGTACCCCATTCGGCATAGGCGGCAAGTACGACTTCCGTGTCACTGTCGGTCCTGAACGCATGCCCGAGCTTGCGCAATTGCGTGCGCAGTTCACGATAGTTGTACAGCTCGCCGTTGTAGGTGATCCAGTAGCGTCCGTCAGCGCCAACCATTGGCTGGCGGGCCGCATCGGAGAGATCGATGATGGCGAGGCGCCGATGCCCCAGACCCACGGCGCCATCCACATGTACGCCCGAACCGTCCGGCCCCCGATGGGCAAGCGCATCGGTCATCCCGATCAGATGCGCTTGCTCGACCGGCCTATGGTCCAGATTGAACAAACCGGCTATGCCGCACATGTCTTTTCGCCCGCTACTTGTTGGGCTGCAATGCGCCCGTCACGTCGTACAGTCTGCCACCGCGCCCCCGGAGTTCGACCCGGGTGCCGTCCGGGAAGCGGGCAAACCGTTCCTCGAGGGCCGAAGGGTCGACTGCATAGCCGGTGCACTTCCAGATGATGACGCCGGTGTTCTGGACGGAATCGCAGGCTCGATACTGGAAAACGATGATGCGCCGGTTGCCTTCCGCCGTCTTGGCGTCCGACCGATGGACCGTCACCACATGATGAAACATGGTCATGCCGGCAGGCACGGTGAGCAGCATGGGAGGCAGTTCGGCGACACGGGCCATTTCGGCGCACTAGTAGGCAAACTTGCCATCCCGAACGAGCGAAAGCGGTCCGATTGAGCTCGAACCACATGTTCTCGTAGGTGTGGTCGCTGTCGTGGCAGAAAGTGTCGAGCCTAACCGCCCGCTTCAGCAGGCCTTCAAGAAGCTGTTTCGACGAACCGAGGGCGATTATCCAGCGCGGCAGCAATGCCGGGCCTACCATCCAACCTGGCTGGTGGCCCGCCGGCAAAACGCTGAAGTATCCATCCTTGTTGGCCGGACCGGTTTCCGCGTATGAGGGCAAATCGATGGAGTGGGGGCAACCTTTCGCATTGCGATCCATTGCAGCGAGGATGAAGGCGGACGACATGCCGTGCAGCACCCCGGTTTCCACGAACACCTCGGGTTCGATCGCCCGGGTCATACAATAGATGAGGGAGCGGTAGAAGCAAAACTCCAGAATCGACTCGAGGCGCTTCGTCTGCCTGGATGAGACGGGCACCACGGCTTGCTCGATCGAATCGATGATTCTGCGATCGGTAATGAGTTCGGCAAAGTATTCCTGCCGGTCCGGCAGATCCAGGGGTCGGCGGCGCGCCCGAGCAGGAATGCTTGCTGCACGTGCGCCGCCAGGTGGGATTGCGCAGTCATAATTGCTGGGCAACCTTCGCTAGAGGCTCAGGAGCGCATCGGCCACATAGTCGTAGTCGGCTCTGCTCATTCTGTTGTGCAGCGGAATGGCCATAGATCGGGTATCGCATGCCATCGCCCCGGGGAAATCGCCCGGTTTGAAGCCGTATCTGTCTCGGTAATAGCCTAGCGCGTGTACGGCGTGGGTGCCGGGCCGCGTGCTGATGCCCTTCGACTGCAGATGCTCCATGATCTCATTGCGCGGGAACGGAGCCATTGCGTCGTCGACGAAGGTCACGTAGGACTGCCAGCCGTGCCGGTTTCCGTCCGGGGAAACTGGCAGGCGCAGCCACGGGATACCGGCGAGTCGCTTCTGGTAGTGATCGGCCCAGGCCGCCCGCTCATTGATGAACCGATCAAGCTTCGATAGCTGCACTATGCCGACCGAACCCTGGAGGTCGGTCATTCGATAGTTGAATCCGAGCAGGTTGAAGTCCGGCAGTAGATACGGCTTCGGTCCATGATGACGGATCTCCTCAGACACGCTGGCCCCATGATTGCGCAGGATGTTGCAGCGCTCGGCGAGAGAGGCATCACGGGTGGTGACCATGCCGCCCTCGCCGGTGGTTACCGATTTGCGCGGGTGGAAGGAGAATGCTGCAGCGACTCCGAGCGAACCGGCCGGCTTTCCCTTGTAGGCACTCCCGGCTGCGCAGGCCGCATCCTCAATGATCGGTATGCCGGGGGCGGCGGCCTCAATCGCGTCGACGTCGGCGCACAGACCGAACAGGTGCACGGCGATGATGGCCCTGGTTCTAGACGTGAGGCGCGAGCGGATCTTTTCAGGGTCAATGTTGAAGGTCAATGGGTCGACGTCGACCAACACCGGGGTTGCGCCGCAGTACAGGACGACGTTGGCCGTGGCAACCCAGGTGAACGCGGGGACGATGACCTCATCACCCTCGCCGATGCCCATCGCGGCGAGGATCAGGTGAAGCGCGGTCGTGCAACTGGTCGTGGCGAGCGCATGCTCGACCTGGTGGCGCGCGGCGAATGCCTTCTCGAATGCCGCCACCTTGGGACCCTGGGTGAGCCACCCCGACATGAGGGGCTCGCGCGTCGCCAGCCACTCTTCTTCCCCCGTGGACGGCAGCGATATCTGGATGGAACGGGGTTCAGGCATCGGGATTCGCTGCCTGTGCCCGCTTGCTCGCGACGCTCTGGATATGGTCGCGCCGCCAGGCGATCAGGTCCCGCAGGCCGGCGTCGAGTCCCACGGTTGCCTTGAACCCGATCTCCTCCGACGCGCGCTTGGCGGAGCCGATCCGGTTGCGTACCAGCGTCGCCTGGCTGCGTGGCGCGTACTGGATGGGCTTCTCGCATCCGGTCAGCGCGATCAGCATTTCCGCGAGTTCACGCAGGGAGGTCCGCTTGCCCGTGCCGACGTTGTAGAAGCGGTCCCTCGCGTCCGCCTTCATCGCACAGATATTGGCGCGCCCGCAATCCCGGGCCGCGACGAAATCAAACGCCTCGCTGCCGTCACCGAGGATCGTGGGCCCCAGGCCCTGGTCGATCGCATCGAGCATTTTCATGATCACGGCAATGTAGGCGCCGCGGTAATCCTGCCGAGGACCATACACGTTCATGTAGCGCAGGCCGACCGCGTCGAGACCATAGCGATGATGAAATGCGCGGAGCATCGCCTCGCCGGCGATCTTGGTCGCGCCATAGAAATTCTTGTTGAGGAAAGGGTGATCCTCAGTCATCGGTTCCTCGACGGCATCACCGTACACCGAGGCCGAGGAGGAGTAGACCAGTCGCTTGACGCCGCTGGCGACGCAGGCCTCGAGCACGTTGAAGGTACCGCGGATGTTGACGTCGAACGCGGCGCGCGGAAACTCGTGGCACTGAAGCAGCCAGAGGGCGGCCAAGTGGAACACGCCGTCCATGCCCTTCATGGCGGCACCCAGAATGTCAGTCTGGCAGATGTCGCCCCCGACATCGTAGATCTTCACCCGCGGGTCGCGCAATGCGCCGGCGAGGTTCTCGTGGGAGCCGCGCACGAAATTGTCGTAGACGAGGATCTCGCCGATGTCTTCCTTCACCAGTTCGTCGACAACGTGCGAGCCGATCAGGCCTGCGCCCCCGATGACCAGAAACCTCTTGCCGCAGATGTCCATGCCCGTGTCCTTGGTGTTCAGGCCGCGGCGGCGTTCTCGGGGTTGCCGACCGCCTCGCGAACCGCATCGGCGATCCGTCGTTGCGTGTCCCCGTCGAGATCCGGATGCATCGGCAGGCTCACCACCCGGTGCGACATGGCGACGGACATCGGGCAGCAGTCCGCGCAGCACAGGTGCTGATAGGCCGGCTGCAGATGCATCGGGATCGGGTAGTGGACCGCCGTCGGAATCCCTTCCTCCTTCAGTGCCGTCTGGAGCGCCTCGCGGTTCGGTACGGACAGTGTGTACTGGGCGTACACGCTGTTTCGGTCGGCGCGGACGGTGATCGGCGCGGCACCCGCCGGCAGGTCGGCGAACAGGGCGTTATAGGCCGCGCCGACGCGCGAGCGCGCCTCCAGTTCCCATTCGAACCGATCAAGCTTGCCCAGTACCACGGCGCACTGCAGCGTGTCCATCCGCCCGCCGACGCCGACGCGTGTGTGGACATAGCGCTTCGACTGGCCGTGCACCCGCACTTCGCGCATCGCCTGCGCCAGCTTGTCGTCACTGGTGAATATGGCACCGCCATCTCCGTAGCAGCCGAGCGGCTTGCTGGGGAAAAAGCTCGTGCATCCGATGGCCGAGAGGTTGCAGCTCTTCCTGCCCTTGTAGATCGCACCAAAGCTCTGCGCCGCATCCTCGATCACGGGCAGGCCATGACGTGCCGCAACGGCGTTGATCTCGTCCATGTCAGCGCACTGACCGTAGAGGGAAACGGGCATGATGGCCCGGGTGCGCGGCGTGATCTTCGCCTCGATCAGCGCGGCGTTGATGTTGCAGGTGTCTGCCTCGATGTCGACGAACACCGGCTTGGCACCCAGGAGGACGATGACTTCGGCGGTAGCGATGAACGAAAATGGGGTTGTGATGACCTCGTCGCCCGGCTTGATGCGAAGCGCCATCAGGGAAATCAAGAGGGCTTCCGTTCCCGAGGCCACCGTGATGCAGTGCTTCGCGCCGGTGAAGGCGGTCAGTCGTGCCTCAAGTTCAGCCACTTCGGGTCCCATGATGAACTGCCCGTGGTCTAGCACAGCCTGGATTCGCGCGTTGATGTCAACGCGTAGTGCAGCATACTGTGACTTAAGGTCAATGAAATCGATGGGTTTCATCTGGGGTCCCAGGTCAACTGGCGGCGGACGCAACTTCGACCACATTGCCGCGGAGGGTGTATACGTCTGCGGTGTGCGGGCAGACATCGCGGCCGGAGCCCGACAATGGCAAATCAAGGCGTTCACCGAAACGGCTCATCCAGCCGATTTGTCGGCCGGGCACTCCGGCGATGAGAGCGAAGGCGGGCACGTCGCGATTTACCACCGCACCGGCAGCGACGAAGGCATATTCGCCGACGGTGACGCCGCACACGATGGTGCTGTTGGCACCTAGCGTCGCGCCACGCCGCACCAGAGTACGCCGATACTCATCTTTGCGGGTAACGGCCGAGCGCGGGTTGTAGACGTTGGTAAACACCATGCTAGGCCCGCAGAACACGTCATTTTCAAGAGTAACGGCGTCGTATATGGAGACGTTGTTCTGAACCTTGACGTTGTCGCCTATCGTCACATCGTTGCCAACGTACACGTTTTGTCCGAATGAGCACCGTTCTCCGATGCGCGCGCCACTACAGATATGGGTGAAATGCCAAATCCGGCAGCCATTGCCGACCTCTGCGCCAGCATCGACGATCGCTGAGGGGTGAATGGTTGCCGGCATGTGTTTGGTTTAGTAGTCCAGCGGCAGAGGGACGCGTCGCCCGTCGCGCGCCGACAGATAGGTAGCTATCAGCACCTCAAGGGACTTGAGGCCTTCTCGACCATCTGTTTCGGCCTCGGCCTCGCCGCGCAGCACCTCGATAACGTTGTCGTAATACATCGGATGGCCGAACCCGTAGACCGAGGTGGTCTCGTAGTTCGCATCCTTCACCTTGGTGTCTTCAGGATCGCTGTCGGCAAATTCCCAGTGTTGGATCTCGTTGACGGCGACGCCACCCACCCGGACGCTGCCCTTTTCGCCCAGAATGGTTATGCTGCCCTCAAGATTCTTGGGGAAGGTGAGCATGGTGACATTCATCGAGCCCAAGGCGCCGGAACGCCAGCGCACCGAGACTACGCCGGTGTCCTCGACCTCGATATCACGTGCCAGCGTCGAAGTATAGGCCTGTACGCTTTCGACCGGACCGATTAGCCAGTCCAGGAGGTCGACGTAGTGGCTCGCCTGATTCATAAACGCGCCGCCGTCGAACTCCCAGGTGCCGCGCCAATCCGCACTGTCGTAGTAGCTTTGCGGACGAGTCCAGAACACGTTGATGTTCACCATAAAGATACGACCGAAACGCCCCTTTTCCACGGCTCGCTTGACCAGCTGCAAGGTCGCGTTGCGGCGGTTCTGCTTGACCACGAAGAGTCTGACGTTCGCGGCGTCGCAGGCCGCGACCATGCGTTTGGCTTCCTGCCAGCGCGTCGCCATCGGCTTCTCGGTCATCACGTGCCGGCCACTCTCCGCAACCTGGATCGCCTGCTCGGGATGGAGTCCGGACGGCGAGGTAAGAATGACGATATCGGCATCGCTACCTGCCAGCATGTCCTTAAGATTTGAGAACGGCTTCGCCCCCGTGATCTTGGCACCTTCGGCCAAGGCTGTGGCATCTACGTCGCAGAGGGCTACCAATTCGGCGCGCTCGGCGTGTTTCGATATGGCCGCAAAATGATTCTTTGCGATCCTGCCGCAACCGACCAATGCGAAACGAATGCGACGATTGTTGATGGGCGCTGGGAAACTTCTCATACTCGGGTGATCGCTGGATAGTCTAGAGGCCAGGCTGCTTCACCTTGAGACGCGATAACCGTCCATTGGTGTCGCGCGTCTACGTGCGGTGTCAAGTTTTTTTTGTGGAGCAGTGTAGTATTGAATTTTATCATGTAACAACAGACAAACTTTTGGCCCCTGAGGGTGCGGCGAGGATTGTTGCCCCTCGTGATGGCGAACTTGTTCCGCGCCTAACGGGCCTTCTATCGCCTTCAATCCGTCTGAAGCGGGCACGTCCGCGTTTTCGCATCGCGGATTGTCGGTCTGACCTTGTTCTCAGATTGCACAACAGAATAAACTCTATCAACGATGCGCATTCTCGTAACCGGCAGCGCCGGCTTCATCGGCATGCATACGTCCTTACGGCTGCTGGCCGACGGCCATGAAGTCGTAGGTGTTGACAGTGTCAACGACTATTACGATGTTCGCTTGAAAGAGGCGAGGTTGTGCGAACTCGGCCGTCATTCTCCGTTTACATTCGAGCGCTTCGATTTGGCTGATGCCGCGCGGGTCGAAGACTTGTTTTCGCGGCTCCGTTTTGACCGCGTCCTTCATTTGGCCGCACAGGCCGGTGTGCGCTATTCCCTCACCAATCCGCACGCGTACATCAGTAGCAACGTGGTCGCATTCACCAATATTCTGGAGGCTTGTCGGCACGCGAACACGCCGCATTTGACGTACGCCAGCAGTTCCAGTGTGTACGGTGCTAACGCCAAGCTGCCATTCTCGACCAGTGACCCTGTCGATCATCCTGTCAGCCTCTACGCCGCGACCAAGCGTGCCAATGAGTTGATGGCGCACACATATAGCCATCTGTTCGGCCTTCCAACTACGGGTTTGCGTTTTTTCACTGTATACGGGCCCTGGGGGCGCCCTGACATGTCGATGGCTCTGTTCACGAAGGCGGTCATTGAGGGGAAACCGATCAACGTGTTCAACCATGGCAACATGCGGCGCGATTTCACCTACGTGGATGACATCGTCGAGGGCGTCGTGCGCGTGCTGGATGCGATTCCCCAAGCGAGCGTCCCTGGCCCTGGCAGTTACGACGATCCGGCACGCAGTGCCGCACCGTTTCGCGTGTTCAATATCGGAAACAGCGATCCTGTGCCCCTCATGGAAATGATCGGCCTGATCGAACGTGCCGTGGGCAAGCAAGCGCTTCTGAACCACATGCCAATGCAGGCTGGCGATGTTGCGGAGACGAGCGCCGATACCGCCGACCTGTTCGCTGCGGTTGGCTTCAAACCGAGTACAGCCCTGTCTGAGGGAGTCAGGCGCTACGTGGATTGGCATCGTGCCTACCATCGGGTGTAGCCTGGACAACTCAGGCGGGCAACGGGATTGACGAGAACGGATCGATGGGTGATTTCAAGACGATTGGGGTGATCGGGCTGGGGTATGTCGGATTGCCGCTTGCCATCGCGTTTGGCAAAACGAGACGCGTGATTGGCTTTGATATGTCGGCGGCAAAGATAGCCAGCTATCGAGCCGGTGTAGACCCGACCGGCGAGGTTGATGACGCGGACATGCGGGCTGCCACATTGTTGGAATACACCGGCGATGGTGCGCGGTTGGCGGAGGCTGACGTGATCATTGTTGCTGTGCCTACGCCAGTCGATCAGGCGCACCAGCCCGATTTCTCGCCGCTGGTCGGCGCCAGCGAGACTGCCGGAAAGTTCATGAAGCGAGGCACGACCGTCATTTTCGAGTCGACGGTTTATCCGGGCGCTACCGAGGAAGTGTGCGTGCCAGTGATCGAAAAGCATTCACGCATGAAATGGAAGGCCGACTTCAACGTCGCTTATTCGCCGGAGCGCATCAATCCGGGGGACAAGGAACACACCTTCACCAAGATACTCAAGGTAGTTTCTGGTGACACACCTGAGACCTTGGAGCGTGTCGCGGCCCTCTATAGCAGCGTGGTTACAGCAGGTGTACACAAGGCCTCTTCGATCAAGGTGGCTGAGGCCGCCAAGGTGATCGAGAACAGTCAGCGCGATATCAATATCGCGTTCATGAACGAATTGGCGATCATTTTCGACCGTATCGGCATCGATACCTCCGAGGTGTTGCAGGCGGCAGGCACGAAGTGGAATTTTTTGCCGTTCCGTCCAGGGCTGGTTGGCGGCCATTGCATCGGAGTCGACCCGTACTACCTGACGCACAAAGCCGAAACGACGGGCTATCACCCCGAGGTGATTCTCGCGGGGCGCCGCATCAACGACGGGATGGGCAAGTTCATTGCAGAGAAGACCATCAAGCTGATGATTTCCACGGGCAGCCCCATCAAGGGTGCGCGGGTCAATGTGTTGGGGTTGACGTTCAAGGAAGATTGTCCTGACCTGCGCAATTCGCGGGTCATCGACATCGTTGCCGAATTGCAGACCTACGGGGTCGAGGTTTTTGTTCATGATCCGTCAGCTAGCAGTGACGAGGCGAAGCATGAATACGGCGTCGGCTTAACTGCATGGGAGGATTTGCCACAGGCTGACGCCGTGGTGATTGCTGTGGCTCACAAGGAATACAAGAGCCTCGAAACCTCCTCGCTCGATGGTTGTCTCAAGGCAGGAGGCGCAGTGGTTGATGTTAAGTCCGTACTCAGGCGCGAGGAGGTCGCAGCGGCAGGGTACGCGTTATGGCGGCTTTAGGCGCGCGCCCTTCTCCACCCGGACCGCTTGCGCAAAGAAGGCTACATCCGCCCGCAACCGGTTGCGCAGGCTTGGCAGGAGCACCAGTCAGGCAGGTTCAATCACCAGCACTTCCTCTGGAACGTTCTGATGTTCCAGTCCTGGCTGGAAGCCCGCCGATGATTCAGTCCTCGGCGATCTCGTAGTCGTGCGTGATCGTCGCCGTCGACTGCAGCATCGCGGTGGCGGAGCAGTACTTGTCGTGGCTGCGCTTGATGGCGTGCTCTACCAGTTGTGCGCGCAATCCCTTGCCGCGCACCTTGAAGTGCAGGTGGATGCGGGTAAACACCTTCGGATCGGTTTCGGCGCGTTCGGCGCTGAGTTCGACGTCGCAGGCGGTGATGTGCTGGCCGCTTTTCCTCAGTATCAGCACCACGTCATAAGCGGTGCATCCGCCGGTGCCGAGCAGAACCATTTCCATGGGGCGCGGGCCCAGGTTGCGGCCGCCGCCCTCCGGGGCGCCATCCATGACTACGACATGTCCGCTTCCGGTTTCTGCCTGGAAGGTCATCCCCTCGTGCCCATATCCTGTCCAGCGAACCGTACTTTGCATGTTCATTTCCTATTGCGAAAAGGTCACAGTGCGGATTGTAGGCTGCCCCAAGGCAATGCACGATAGGTGGTTACGTGCTGGCCACGCTGCACCAATATCTCGATGATGCGTCGCCGCATTTTTGGACTAATCAAGTAAGTGCCTATTTAAAAAATCAAACCAAACGATGGTCTAGAAAAGTAATTCATGCGTAAATCATTGATTATTAGAATTATTAAGACAGAAATGTCGCGCCTTGTTGCTTGGCCAAGATATTTTTCCGTGCCGCAACAAATCTCTTGCAATGCACAATTGGTTCGGGTAATATTCGAAGCGTAGTGAGGACGGATGTTGATTACGGCGACTTATGAGTTGGTGCCTTTGAATCCATCGCCTCCGACCTGTTTGTCTCCTCCACCCTCCTCCTTTGGTGGATTAAGCCCAAGCCCTCACCGGCTTGGGCTTTTTTTTGGTCGGGTCCAGGGCTTAATTTTTCCCCGGGCACATTGACCAGAGGGGGAACGAGCGCTTATAATGGCAGGCTCTTTGCTGCGTTAGCCAATTGAACTGTGGCATGGCGGTCGAGATACGACATGTGGCCCCTCAACGTCGAGCTATGGAGGCCGCGCCCACAGATTACAAGTTGAGTAGAAGCTGAGGTTGAAATGAAAACCTTCTCCGCCAAACCGCATGAAGTCACCCGCGGCTGGTATTTGATCGATGCCGAAGACAAGGTTCTCGGCCGGGTCGCCACCGAAATCGCCCGCCGTCTGCGCGGCAAGCACAAGCCTGAGTTCACGCCGCACGTCGATACCGGCGACTACATCATCGTTGTCAACGCTGCCAAGCTGCGCGTCACCGGCAACAAGGCGCTCGACAAGAAGTACTACCGGCATAGCGGGTTCCCCGGGGGCATCTACGAAACCACGTTCGGCAAGATGCAGGAGCGTGCCCCGGGTCGTGCGCTGGAAAAGGCGGTCAAGGGCATGCTGCCCAAGGGCCCGCTCGGCTACGCCATGTTCAAAAAGCTCAAGGTGTATGCGGAGGCTTCGCATCCGCATGCCGCGCAACAACCGCAGTCATTGGCCCTCCACTAGGCCTGAAGTTCCTTCGAGGTCATCATGATCGACAACAAGAATTATGGTACCGGGCGCCGCAAGACTGCGGTGGCACGGGTTTTCATGAAGTCGGGCAAGGGCGCGATCGTCGTCAACGGCAAGCCGGTCGACAGTTTCTTCGCCCGCGAAACCGGCCGCATGATCGTCCGCCAGCCGCTTGAGTTGACGAACCATCTCGAGACTTTCGACATCCAGGTCAACGTCGCCGGTGGCGGGGAGTCGGGGCAGGCCGGCGCGGTGCGCCATGGCATCACGCGTGCCCTGATCGACTACGATGCGACGCTCAAGCCTGTGTTGTCCAAGGCGGGTTTGGTCACGCGCGACGCCCGCGAAGTCGAGCGCAAGAAGGTCGGCTTGCACAAGGCGCGACGCCGCAAGCAATTCTCGAAGCGCTGATCGCGGTCTAGCAGTACGTCCGAAAAGGGCTGCCCGCGTGGCGGCCCTTTTTTTTGGGTTCAATAGCGGATGATGTGCGCCGATCCGGTATCCGGATACTGAACAGGAGGCTCGAATGCTCAATATCGGCATCGTCGGAGGCACCGGCTACACCGGGGTCGAACTCTTGAGGTTGCTCGCCCGTCATCCTGCGGCGAGGCTGAAGGCCATCACCTCGCGCAAGGAAGCCGGCTTGCCGGTCGCGGACATGTTTCCTTCCCTGCGCAAGGCTGTCGACCTCGCCTTTTCAACGCCGGAAGACGCCGCGCTCGACAAGTGCGACGTGGTGTTCTTCGCCACGCCGCACGGCGTCGCGATGGACATGGGGCCTGCGCTGGTCGGCGCAGGCGTCAAGATCATCGATCTGGCCGCCGACTTCAGGCTGCGCGATACCGCCGTGTTCGAGAAGTGGTACAAGATGCCGCACTCGGCGGTGGCACTGCTCGAGGAATCTGTTTACGGGCTCCCGGAAGTCAATCGCGCCGCCATTCGCAGCGCGCGCGTCATCGGATTGCCGGGATGCTACCCGACCTCGGTGCAACTGGGCTTCAAGCCGGCACTGGAGCAAGGTCTCATCGATGCATCGCACCTGATCGCGGATTGCAAATCCGGCGTATCGGGCGCGGGTCGCAAGGCCGAGGTCGGCATCCTGCACGCGGAGGCGGCGGACAATTTCAAGGCCTACGGTGTTGCCGGCCATCGCCACCATCCGGAAATCGTGCAGGGGCTTGCGCGCATGACCTCCGCGCCAGTCGGGCTGGTATTCACCCCCCATCTGACACCCATGATCCGCGGCATCCATGCCACCTTGTATGCGCGCATCACGAAAGAGGCGGATTTCCAGGAGGTGTATGAAAAAGCCTATGCCGGCGAGCCCTTCGTGGATGTGATGCCGCCCGGGTCGACGCCGGATACGCGCTCGGTGCGAGGCGCGAACACCTGCCGGATCGCCGTGCATCGAGTAGGCGCCGGCGACACTCTGATGATTCTGTCGGTCATCGACAATCTCACCAAAGGTGCGGCCGGGCAGGCGGTGCAGGTGATGAACATCATGGCCGGCTTGCCCGAATCGACGGGCCTAGAGTCGGTCGGATTGGTGCCCTGACCAGCCCACGCGCTGCGCAGAGGCTGCCCATGCCGAATTTCCGGCTTTTCCGGTTCATGCGGCGCCGCATGACCATCGCGGCGCCGAAAATGTCGGTGCGCACTCACATTCCCTGGTATTTGCGCGCGTTGTTCTGGATTGTCGTGCTTTCCGTGTCGACCGCCTTTGCTGCGTGGATCTATGATGCGGGGCGCAGGTTCGCGGGATTCGACCGGGATGAAGTTCAGCAGGAACTGACCGACCTGCGTGCCCGCGCTGCGTCGCTGAGCCAGGAAAATGCCCGACTGCGCGCCGACCAGGACGCATCCGGCAGCCGCCTCGCGATCGAGCAAACCACGCAGCGCAACCTGGCAGCCCAGGTACAGGTCCTTGAGACGGAAAATACCCGGCTCAAAGAAGACCTGGCGATGTTCGAAGGCATGATGGCCGGCGAGCGGCAGGAGGGCTCCTTCACCATCGCCGGTGCAAGGGTTGCGGTGGAGGCGGGGCAATTGAAGTTCAGGTTGCTGCTCACCCGTGGTACCCGCACCGGCAGCATCATGGGCAACCAGCAGGAACCGGAGTTTTCAGGCCGCCTGGAATTCCAGATTGACCCGGACGGCGGCGCCAACGGTGCTATCATCCGCCTCCCCGCCAACGAAAAGGCCGCGCCCGACGTCACCCGGGTGAAGTTTCGCTATTTTCAGCGGGTCGAAGGCAGTCTGGATCTGCCGGCGAGGGTCGTCCCCAAGCAGGTCATGGTCAGGGTTCTCGAAGGCGACCGCGTGCGAGCATCCCAGACCGTGCCGGTCCAGGTTCCCGTCTCGATTCGGGAACCGGCTGATGCGAAACGATAAGCGGGTTGCGCCTGCCGCAGCCGAGAGAGAGGAAACCAACATGTTCGGACTCAAGCGGAACAAGCCACAAAGCACCATCGACAGCCTCATCGGGGTCACCACGGTCATCGAAGGCAACGTGGTGTTCTCCGGCGGCCTGCGCATCGACGGCACCGTGCGCGGCAACGTGGTTGCAGCCGGCGGCACGGCGGAGACCAACAGCACGCTGGTGGTCAGCGAAAAGGCGCATGTGGAAGGCGAGATCCGCGCCGCCCATGTGGTCATCAACGGCGGCGTGGAAGGGCCGATCTTCGTATCCGAGTTTCTCGAACTGCAGCCCAAGGCGCGCGTGCGCGGCGACGTACACTACAAGGCGCTGGAAATCCACCTTGGCGCAACCCTCGATGGCAAGCTCGAGCACAGCGGGGCGCTCGGCGCCGACGGCCAGCGCGGCAACCTCAAACTGGCGGCCAACAACACCTGAGGCGCCTCGAACCCGCCCCCGCGCACGGCGTCGCTCTACCAGCCGCGCCAAAGCGCGGTGTCTCAAGACCCTACTGGCGGTGCGTTTGAAGTTGCTGGCCATCGGCCCCATAATATGAATGTCGGAATCCAGACCCAAGAGGCTAGTCAATGAATGCACCGTCCGAAATCCCAGTACCGTTCATCTTCAGCGACAGCGCCGCGACCAAGGTTGCCCAGCTGATCGACGAGGAAGGTAATCCTGAGCTGAAATTGCGGGTATTCGTCACCGGTGGCGGGTGCTCGGGTTTCCAGTACGGGTTCACGTTCGACGAAACCGTCAACGAAGACGACTCCATGCTCGAAAAAAACGGCGTCAAGCTGCTGATCGACTCAATGAGTTATCAGTATCTGGTAGGCGCGGAAATCGATTACAAGGAAGACCTCGAAGGCGCGCAGTTCGTCATCAAGAATCCGAATGCCCAGACTACCTGCGGCTGCGGATCGTCCTTTTCGGTCTAACCAGTCCCGGCGGCACGGCTGCAAGAAGGGCGCCGCGAGGCGCCCTTTGTTTTTTGGTGGCGCCTGGGATCAGGCCGGGTAGATGGCGCCCAGCACCCGCAACCCGCGCGCGCCGGTTACCTGCGGAAGATTAGCCGGCTTGCCGTGGATGGCTTGCAGGGCGAACCACGCGAAGGCCACCGCCTCCACCCAGTCAGGCGGAATGCCGATCGCCGCGGTCGAGCGCACCGGCGTTGCGCCCATGAGCGCCTGCAGGCGCTGCATCAGGCCTTCGTTTCTAGCGCCCCCTCCGCACACAAAAATCGCATCGACAGCCTGGGCCGCCATGCCATCGGCGATGCTGCGTGCGGTCAACTCAAGGAGCGAGGCCTGCACATCGGATGGCTCAAGCGCTTCCACTATCGAGCACTGGGCAATTTGCCGAGCGAGCCAGGCCGGATTGAACAGGTCGCGCCCGGTGCTTTTCGGAGCGGGACGGGCGAAGTACGGGTCGCGCAGCATGACCTCCAGCAACCCCGGAACGACTTTCCCGGTACCTGCCCATGCCCCAGCATCATCGAATGATCGACCCGTATGGCGCTCACACCAGAAGTCCATCAAGACATTCCCCGGGCCGGTGTCGAATCCGCGCGTGCCGCCGTCCTTGCCGATCAGCGTCAGGTTGGCAATGCCGCCCACATTGACGACCGCGCGCCGTTCGATGGCGCTACCGAAAAATGCCCGGTGAAACGCGGGTGCCAGAGGTGCGCCCTGCCCGCCGGCGGCCACATCCCGGCTCCGGAAGTCGGCAACGACAGTGATTCGGGTAAGTTCGGCAAGCAGCGTAGGATTGTTTAGCTGGATCGTGAAGCCCAGTTCCGGGCGGTGCCGCACGGTTTGACCGTGCGCGCCGATCGCGCGCACTGACCCCGCCGAGGTGCCAGCATCCTGCAACAAGGCGTCCACGCCGGCTGCATACGCGCGAGCGAGTCCATTGGCCGCCAGCGCGGCACGCTCGATTTCGTTGGCACCGCCGGACTGAAGCGCGAAAAGCTCGTCGCGCAAAGCCGGCGCGAAGGTGGCGAAATGGGTTGCGCGCACGCACGGGGCCGGCCCGGCGAAGTCCACCAGCGCGGCGTCCACGCCGTCCAGGCTGGTGCCCGACATCAGGCCGATGGCTAGGGCGGACTCCAAAGCCTTCCGTCTAGTCGAGGGCGGCGAATTGCGCGGTGGTGCGCATCATCGTAATGCGCGTCATCGAAGGTTGTGCCCTGAGGCGGAAATCCGCCAGATGTCGCTCCTCGAGGGGCAGGGCGGCCGGCAATGCAATGGTCAGCGGATTGACCGCGACCGAGGCAACGCGGAATTCGTAATGCAGGTGCGGGCCGGTCGCCCAGCCGGTCTGACCCACAAAACCGACGGTATCGCCCTGGGAAATGCGTGCGCCTTTGGTCACGCCGGGACCGAAACCGCTCATATGCGCATAGAGGGTGGAGTACTGGCCCTGATGACGAATGACCACCGCGTTCCCATAGCCGCCCTGCTTGCCGGAGAATTCCACTACCCCATCGGCCACCGCGCGAATCCGCGTACCCGCCGGAGCCGCGTAGTCGACCCCGGTATGCTGTTTCCAGGTCTGGAAAATCGGGTGCATGCGCCCGCCGAAGCCCGAGGTCACCCGGGAGAACTCGAGCGGCGAGCGCAGGAAGGCCTTGCGCAGGTTCTTGCCGTCCGGGGTGAAATAGCCGGATACGTCCTTGCTGTCGGGGCTTTCGTACCAGACGGCCGCAAATGTCTTGCCGTTGTTGACGAACTCCACCGCCAGGACGCGGCCTGCGCGAATGAATTCGCCTTCGTGATACAGCATTTCGTAGACCACCCGGAATCGGTCGCCGCGGCGGATGTCTTTGTGGAAGTCGATGTCGCCGGAGAAGATTTCGGCGACCTGCATGGTGACGCTGTCTGGCAGACCGATCGCATCGGCAGACGCGAACAGCGAATGGCGGATTTCCGCTGCCTTCATGTGCACCCGCTTGTCCAGCGGGATCTCGGTCTTGGCCGCAGTAAAGCCGTTGTCATCCTTGGCGACCTTTAGAATTTCGGTCGGGGATACCGCATAGGAAAGGGAGACGAATTCGCCGTCGCTTCCGGTTTCGGCGCGGATGGTCTTGCCCGGACGCAGGTTGTTCGACAAGACGCGCGCGGCGGGGTTGGAGCGCAAATACTGGAAGGCGGCCTGGTCATCGACGCCGAGGCGCTCAAGAATCGAGGCCAGCGTATCACCGCGCTGGATGCGCTCCTCGCGGAAAACCCCGCGGTCTTCCTCGCCGATGCTGATGACGGCTGAACCGGCCAGGGAAAGGGCCTGGGATACCGGGGCCGAGGGAACCGACTCCGGGCCCACGACGCCCAGCGTGCCGAACGCCGCGCCTGACAAGGCCAGCGCAAGCGCCCCGAAGCGCACCTGGCGTATCCGTGCGGGGCTCAAGCGGGATAGAATCTCGATCTTCACGCGGCGGGCCTTGTTTTTCGGGGAGAATGCGCGCTCCCGCCGACAAACCGCTGCCTCGGTTGCGGAGCCTGCGCGCGTGACAAAAATCACAGTATAACAAACCTGTCATGTTCGCCCCGGGCGGACGCGCAATCTTAAACACCCATGAATTCGAACGCCTTCGATATCCTGCGGGAGCGCGGCTTCGTCGCGCAGGTCACCGACGAACCCGCCGTGCGCGCGCTGCTGGGGGCCGGGCCGGTCACCTTCTATATCGGGTTCGACCCCACCGCCAGCAGCCTGCACTGCGGCAGCCTGGTACCCATCATGGCCATGGCCCACTTGCAGCGTGCCGGCCACAAGCCGCTCGGGCTGATCGGCGGCGGTACTGCCATGGTGGGCGATCCGTCGGGCAAGACCGAAATGCGCAAGATGCTGGATTTCGATGCCATCTCCTCCAATGGTCTCGGTATCCTCGGTCAACTTCGTCGATATTTGAACCTCGACGGCGCTGCTGGCCTGTCGGCGAACAACGCTGACTGGCTGCTCAAGCTCAATTACATCGAGTTTCTGCGCGACATCGGCCGCTATTTCCGCGTCAATGAGATGGTGCGCGCCGAAGCCTACCGGGCGAGGCTGGAGCGCGAGGAGGGGCTGTCGTTCATCGAGTTCAATTACCAGTTGCTGCAGGCCTATGACTACCTCAGCCTGTTCGAGCGGCACGGCTGTCTTTTGCAGATGGGCGGTGATGACCAGTGGAGCAATATCCTGGCCGGTACCGACCTGATTCGCCGCAAGCACGGCAAGCAGGCGTTCTGCATCACCTTTCCCCTTCTGACGACCGCGCGCGGGGAAAAAATGGGCAAGACCGCCACCGGCGCGGTCTGGCTGGACGCCGCGCGTACCACCCCCTACGACTTCTACCAGTACTGGATCAATACTGACGACCGCGACGTGCGCCGATTCCTAGCCCTGTTCACCTTTCTACCGATGGATGAGGTTGATCGGCTGGGGTCGGCCGAAGGCGCGGCGCTCAATGCCGCCAAGGCGAGGCTTGCCTTCGAGGCCACCCTTTTGTGCCACGGGGAGGCTGCGGCGTTGGAGGCCCGCGCGGCGTCTCAGGCCGCTTTCGGGGTGGGCGGCAACCTCAATGCGATTCCCTCTACCCGGGTGAGTCCGGCACGGTTCAGCGAGGGTATTGCCCTGGTCGACCTGCTCGTGGAAACCGGCTTGGCGGCGTCCAAGGGGGAGGCGAGACGGCTGATGCAACAGGGCGGTGCGCATGTCAACGATGTGTCGGTGCACGACATCCAGGCACGCGTCGGACCCGCCGAAATCCGCGACGGCGCGCTTTTGCTGCGTGCCGGCAAGAAAAAAGTGCATCGCGTCATCATCAGCAGTTAACGGGAGCAAGCGCCAATGAGCAAGTTTTCAGCAGCGGATGTGGAGAGCACCGCACGCCGTGCCGGCTGGGCGGTCACGCCCGAGCGAGCCGTACAGATCGCCGCGACAGCGGCGCCGAGGATCGAGGCCTTCGGGCGCGTCAGGGCCAGGTTGACCTTCGAGGACGACGCTGCCGCCTTTGCCGCGGCCCTGCTTGAAAGCATGCCTGCCAAAGGGGGCGTGTGATGGCAGACCCGCTGCACATGACCCTCGTGGAAGCCGCCGCGGCTGTACGCGCCCGGCAGGTGTCCTCCGTCGAACTCACCCAGGCGGCGATCGATCGCGCGCAGGCCCTGCAACCCAAGGTCAACGCCTTCGTCCGCATCAAGGCCGACGAAGCCATGGCCGCTGCCCGGGCCTGCGACGCCGACCTCGCGCGCGGCGTCGTGCGCGGTCCGCTGCACGGCGTGCCGATGGCCCACAAGGACATGTTTTACCGCGCCGGCGAGGTTTCGACCTGCGGCTCGAAGATCCGCGCCGACTGGAAGGCGCCGGAAACCGCGGCCGTGCTGGAGCGGCTCGACGCCGCCGGCGCGGTGCAGATCGGCAACCTCAACATGACCGAGTTTGCCTACGGCCCGACCGGCCAGAACGCCTTTCTGGGCGACGCGCGCAATCCGTGGAACACCGACCACATCACCGGCGGCTCCTCGTCCGGATCCGCGGTGTCGGTGGCCTCGCGCACTGTGTTCGCTGCGCTCGGGTCCGATACGGCGGGTTCGGTGCGCATGCCCGCGGCCCTGTGCGGCGTGACAGGCATGAAAACCACTTTCGGCCGGGTCTCGCGTGCCGGCTGCATGCCTCTTTCGCAGTCGCTCGACACGGTCGGTCCGCTCACCCGCACGGTGGCAGACAACGCGCTCATGCTTTCGGTGCTGGCGGGGCGCGACGCGCGCGACGCCTCGACGCTCGATGTGCCGGTGCCCGATTACGTGTCCGCCGCGGGGAGCGCCGATGTGCGAGGCCTGCGGCTCGGCGTGCCGCGCGGCTTTTTCGACCTCCAGGTCGACCCCGAAGTCGCCAAACTGCTTGCCGCGGCCGCCGCGGCATTCCGCGGGCTGGGCGCGGAAGTCGTGGAAGTGGCGATGCCGGACCTCGATGCGATCAATGCCACCGGTTTTCTGCTGACCTGGGGCGATGTCGTCGGTGTGCATGGCGCCTGGATGCGCGAGCGAGCCGGCGATTACACCGCCCAGACCCGCGGCCGCATCGAGGTGACGCTGGCGGCGGGTGGGGCCGACTATGTCGATGCGCAGCGCTCGCGCGCCCGTCTCCTGCGCGAATTCGTCGCCGCGGTCTATTCGAAGTGCGACGCGCTGATCGCGCCGATTCTTGCCTTTCCGGTACCCAGGCTGTCGGACGTCGATGTCAGCGGCGGCCCCAACATGATGCGCATCCTCGACGAAATCACGCGGCTGATGCGTCCCATCAACGTTCTAGGGCTGCCCGCCCTGGCGTTGCCGTGCGGGTTTACGCCGGGCAACCTGCCGTGCGGCATGCAGCTGATCGGTCGTCCGTTCGCCGAGGCGGACCTCTACCGCATGGGTGCCGCCTATCAGGGGGCGACCGACTGGCATACCAGAGTCCCGCCCGTCTGACCCCGGGCTGTCAGCGTGGCGGCCGCGGACCTCTTGCGTTTGATCGCCCTGGCGGCCTGCTGGGGCCTGGCGTTCGTGTTCATCCGCGTGGCCGTGCCGTCCACCGGACCATTCGCCCTGGTGGAATTGCGCGCTGCCATAGCCAGCGTCCTGTTGTATGGCTATCTGCGCGCCAGCGGCGTGCCGCTCGACTTGCGACGCAATTGGACATGTTATGCGATCAGCGGCGCGCTGGGGTCCGCCCTTCCGTTTGCCATGATCGCCACCGCGCAGACGGCGCAGTCGGCGTCCTACAGCGTGGTCCTGGTGAGCATGGCACCGCTGTTCTCCGCCCTGATCGCCGCCCTCTGGATGGGCGAGCGCTTTACGTGGCAGAAGGGCACCGGCCTGCTGCTCGGGTTGGCGGGGGTGGCGCTGCTCACGGGATGGAATCCATCGGCGGCGGACGTGCCGCCGCTCTGGGCGGTCGGTTTGACCCTTGGCGCGGCTGCCCTCTACGGCGTCGCCGGCGTGTACGCCAAGAAGTACACCGGGCGGATTCCGCCGCTGGCCAACGCGACGGGCAGCCAGGTGGCGTGCGCGCTCATGCTGCTGCCGCCCGCCCTGATGGCCCTGCCGCAGGCAATTCCATCGCCGCTCGTCTGGGCCAACATCGTCGCCTTGGCCGCGTTTTCGAGCGCCATTGCCTTCATGCTCTACTTCCGCCTCATCGCCAGTATTGGCCCGGTCAAGACCGTTTCTGTCAATTACCTCACGCCGCTCTTCGGTGTCGCCGGCGGCGTGCTGATTCTGGATGAAAAGCTCACCGCCAACATCCTGGTGGGCGCCCTGGCGATTCTTGCCGGCCTGACCCTGGTGGTGATCCGTACCCCGACGCCGGCCGCGGCGCGGCCGCGGTCCTGAGTCGCAGGGGGGAAGTCCGCTAGGGCGGCTGCGCCGCTCAGGCGGTGGCCTGCTGCCCGCGATGCGCCCAGCCGGTCATGCGCATCTCGATCCAGGCGAACACCTCGTACATCGCCATGGCCATGATCGAGATGACGATCACGCCGGCGAACATGAGCGGCGTCTTGAGGCTCGATGAGGCCGACATCATCAGATAACCGATGCCCGCGTTCGATGCGCTGATTTCCGACACCACGGTGCCCACGAAGGCCAGCGTGATGGCCACCTTGAGAGAGGCAAAGAAGAACGGCATCGAGCGCGGCAGCCCGACCTTGCGCAGGATTTCCACCCGCGAGGCGCCCAGCGCGCGCAACACATCCTCGAGTTCCGGTTCCAGCGTCGCGAGTCCGGTGGCAACGTTGACGACGATCGGAAAGAACGAGATCAAAAAGGCGGTGACGATCGCCGGCGTGGTGCCGATCCCGAACCAGACCACCAGAATAGGCACGAAGGCGGCCTTGGGGATGGAGTTGAAGCCCACCAGCAACGGGTAGCAGGCCCGGTAGACCAGGGCCGACGAGCCGAGCAGGCAACCGAGGATGATGCCTACCAGTACCGCGACGGCGAAGCCGACCATGGTGGTCCAGAATGTTTGCAGGGCATGGTCGAAGATCGGCTTCTTGAACTCGAGCAGCGAGTCCCAGATGGCGCTAGGCATCGGCAGGACGAACGGATCCACCTTGAAGCCGCGGCAGATCAGCTCCCACAGGAGCAGGATGGCGATCACCAGCAGGGCGGGGGCATGCTTTTCGACAAATGACTTGGTCATGTGGGTTCCTCGGGGATTCAGGACTTGCGGATCGCGCCGATATGTTCGCGCAATTCATGCACGATCTTCGAAAATGCTTCCGAATACGTGACCTCGATGTCGCGTGGCCGTGGCAGATCGATTTCGCGGCGCGCCACGATGCGCCCCGGACGTTTGCTCATCACGTAAACCGTGTCCGCCAGGAAGGTGGCCTCGCGCAGGTCGTGCGTCACCAGCACCACGGTGAACGGGTTCTCCGCGTGCAGGTCGCGCAGCACGCACCACAGTTCTTCGCGGGTGAATGCGTCCAGCGCGCCGAAAGGCTCGTCGAGCATGAGAAGCTTGGGTTCATGCACCAAGGCGCGGCATATCGAAGCGCGCTGCTGCATGCCGCCGGAGAGTTCCCACGGAAATTTGTTTTCCCATCCGGCCAGGCCCACGGTGCGGATGAGTTTCATCGCGCGATCCTCGAACTGTTCGCGCTTTTCCCGATACTGCGACTTGTAGGGCTCCACGATCTCCAGCGGCAGCAAGACGTTGTCCAGAGTGGTGCGCCAGGGCAGCAGATTGGGCGCCTGAAAGGCCATGCCGGTGATCTTGAGCGGCCCGGCGACTTGCCGTCCATCGACGATGATCGTACCCTTGGAGGGAGGGCGCAGACCGGTGCATAGTTTCATGAATGTCGACTTGCCGCAGCCGGACGGGCCGACGATGGCGACGAATTCGTGTTCCCTGATGTCGACGGTCACTTCCTCGATGGCGAAATCCGCCGTCGGGTTGTATTTGAGCCAGACGCGGTCAAACTCGATAAATTTGTTGGACATGGAGTCGATCAGGCAGAGACGGCGAAGTTTGGACAAGCAGGTGTGGCGGCAGGCGCACAAGGGCCGGCCGTCCGAGCGAAGCGGCGCGGAATTTGCATGTTCCCGCAGAACAAACAATTGTATACAAAGTTGATCATGAGTGACCCTTGCATGAAGTTCCTGCTCAATGGCGAGCCCGTCAGCGTGACGGACTTGCCACCCACGCTCTCCCTTTTGCAATATCTGCGCCAGAATTGTGCGCTGCCCGGCACCAAGGAGGGATGCGCCGAGGGCGATTGCGGCGCGTGCACCGTTACCGTTGCCGATATTGACGCGGACGGCCGCATACGCCATCGCGCCGTCAATGCCTGCATCCAGTTCATGCCCGCGCTGCACGGAAAGGCGGTGACCACCGTCGAGGGCGTGGCCGTTGGTGGCGTGCCGCATCCCGTACAGCAGGCGATGGTGGATTGCCATGCCTCGCAGTGCGGTTTTTGCACGCCCGGTTTCGTGATGTCGCTCTACGCGGATTTCCGCGCGCACGCGCCGCGCGAGGTGACGCGACAGGAAGTCGACAGCCTGCTTGCGGGTAACCTCTGCCGTTGCACCGGTTACCGGCCGATCGCCGATGCGGCCCGGCAGGCGTTGGCGGTGCCGCGCAGCCCCGCCGAATCGGCGCGCGACGAGGCCCATGAAAAGGCCCTGCGCACGCTTGCCCGCGGGTGCGGCGAACTCGTGCTCGACGGGGCCGCCGGCAAATGGTTCACACCCAAAACCGAGGCTTCACTGGCGCGTTGCCTGGCGGCGCACCCCGATGCGCGCATCATCGCCGGCCTCACCGATGTCGGACTGTGGGCAACCAAGCAACTGCGCACCTTCCCGAAACTGGTGCTGGTCAGCGAGATCGACAGTCTGCATCGGGTTGCCGCAAGCGGGGGCCGCCTGGACATCGGCGCGGCGGTCACCTGGAGCGAGGCGATGCCGCACCTGCTGCGCCACTGGCCGGAAATGCAGGAACACCTGCTGCGCTTTGCCTCGCCGCCGGTGCGCAACAGCGCCACCGTGGGAGGCAACGTCGCCAACGGTTCGCCGATCGGCGACTCGATGCCCGCGTTCATCGCGCTTGGGGCGGAGGTGGTGTTGCGCAGCCTGTCCGGGGAGCGCACGATGCCGCTGGAGGCGTTCTACCTCGCCTACCAGCAGACTGCCCGGGCAGACGGCGAATATGTGGCCGCGATACGCGTGCCCCTGCCGGCGCGGTCCCAGCGCTTCCGCGTCTACAAGGTCTCCAAGCGTTTCGACCAGGATATCTCCGCCCTGTGCGCCGGCTTCATGGTCAAGGTCGAGCGGGGCGTGGTGGTCGAGGCGCGCATTGCCTTCGGCGGCATGGCGGCGACGCCGAAGCGCGCGACGCGCGCCGAACAGGCGTTGCTCGGGCGAACGCTGGACGAGGCGGCCATGCAGGCGGCGCAAGAGGCGCTGGATGGCGATTTCCAGCCGATTTCCGACATGCGGTCGAGCGCCGCCTACCGGCGCCAGGTGGCCCGCAATCTGGTCAAACGTTTTTTTCTCGAAGTCGCACCGGCCGGGGAGCACGCGACGGCCCTGCGCCTTGCCGATCTGGAGGTGTTGCCATGAAGCGCGATTTGCCAGCAAGCGCCGTCCGCACCGGTGCGGTGGGCGCCGCCCTCCCGCACGACAGCGCGCATCTGCATGTGGCGGGTGCCGCCACCTATATCGACGACATTCCCGAATTGGCAGGCACCCTGCACATCGCGGTGGGCATGAGCACCGTTGCGCGCGGCCGACTGGTCGCCATGCAACTCGACCGCGTGCGCGCCGCCGCAGGCGTGGTCGCCGTGCTGGGGCATGCGGACATCCCCGGCGAGAAGTGCATCGGCCCTGTCAAGCATGACGAACCGGTGTTCGCGATCGACCGGGTCGAGTACATCGGGCAGCCCTTGTTCGCCGTGGTGGCAACTTCGCTCGAGGCGGCGCGGCGCGCTGCGCGGCTGGCGCAGGTGACCTACGAGGAAGAACCGCCTATCCTCGATTACGACGACGCCATACGCGCCAACTCCCACGTGCTGCCCCCGCTGACGCTCGTCACCGGCGACGCCAAGGCCGCGATCGCTGCGGCGCCGTACCGGCTGTCGAACCGACTGCTCATGGGCGGCCAGGAGCAGTTCTACCTGGAGGGGCAGATCGCCTATGCCTGCCCCCGGGAAGACGGCCAGATGCTGGTGTATTCATCGACCCAGCATCCCACCGAGACCCAGTTCACGGTCGCGCACGTGCTCGGCGTGGCCCCTTCCCAGGTGGTGGTCGAGTGCCGCCGCATGGGCGGCGCGTTCGGCGGCAAGGAAACCCAGGCAGCCTACTTCGCCGCTGTCGCCGCGCTGGCCGCGGCCAAGCTCAAGCGTGCGGTCAAGTTCCGGGCGGATCGTGACGATGATTTCATGCTCACCGGCAAGCGCCATGAGTTCCGCGCCGACTATGAAGTCGGGTTCGATGCCAGCGGGCGGATTCTCGGCCTTGAAATGACCCTGGCGTCGCGCTGCGGCTGGTCGGCCGACCTCTCCGGTTCGGTCAATGATCGCGCAGTCATGCATGTCTCGAATGCCTACCATCTGGCCAACGTCACCATCCGCTCCCTGCGGCTCAAGACCAATCAGCAGTCGGCCAACGCCTTCCGCGGCTTCGGCGGTCCGCAGGGCATCCTGGCGGGCGAGCATGTGATCGACGACATCGCCCGCCACCTGAAACTCGACCCGCTGGCCGTGCGCAAGGCGAATTTCTATTCGGCTGATCCATCTAGCCCGCGCGCGATGACCCACTACGGCATGCGGGTGGAGGACAACGTCATTCTCGAGCTGGTCACCGAGCTCGAGGCATCCAGCGAATACGCGCGGCGGCGCGCGGCGGTCGACCAATGGAATGCCCGCGAACCGCTGATCAAGCGCGGTCTCGCGCTCACGCCGGTGATGTTCGGCATTTCCTTCACCGCATCCTTCCTGAACCAGGCGGGCGCCCTGTTGCATGTCTATCATGACGGCAGCGTCATGATCAACCATGCCGCCACGGAAATGGGCCAGGGCGTGTACACCAAGGTAGCCCAGGTGGTGGCCGAGGAGTTCGGGCTGCAGGTCCGGCAGGTGCGCATCACCGCGACGGATACCAGCAAGGTACCCAACACCTCGCCCACGGCGGCCTCCAGCGGTGCCGACCTGAACGGCAAGGCGGCGCAGGCCGCCGCTCGCGAGATCAAGGCGCGGCTGGCGGCCTTCTGCGCGTCCACGCACGGGTTCGATGCGGCGACGGTCGAGTTCCGCGACGGCCGGGTCATGGCCGGTGCCTGGGAGCGCCCCTGGGAGGAGGTGGTGCGCGCTGCCTACATGGCACGCGTCTCGTTATCGAGCACCGGCTTCTACTCCGTACCGAAGGTGGGTTTTGATCCGGCCACCCTGAAGGGGCGCCCCTTCTACTATTTCGCCTACGGCGCGGCGGTGTCCGAGGTGGCGATCGATATCCTGACGGGGGAATCCAGGCTGCTGCGCGTCGATGTGCTGCACGATGTCGGGCGTTCGCTCAATCCGGCCATCGATCGCGGCCAGGTCGAGGGCGGGTTTGTGCAAGGCATGGGCTGGCTGACCAGCGAAGAGTTGGTCTGGGATGCGCATGGGCGCCTGCGCACCCACGCGCCGTCCACCTACAAGATCCCGGTGTCGTCGGACGTGCCCGAGGCATTCAAGGTCAGCCTGTGGGAACGCGGCGAGAACGTCGAAGACTCCATCTTCCGCAGCAAGGCGGTGGGCGAGCCGCCGCTGATGCTGGCCAGTTCGGTGTTTCTCGCCATTCGGGATGCGGTCGCCGCGGCGCGCGGCGGTGTGCCTGCGCTCGATGCGCCCGCCACGCCGGAGCGCATCCTGTTGGCCTGCAGCGCGGGGCCCGCCGCTTGAACGCCGTGCTCGACCGCAAGGCCCGCGCGCTCCTGGGCGAATGCGCGCGCGCCGGCGCGGATTGCGTTGTCGTGGCCATGGATCGCGTGGCGGGGTCGGTACCCCGGGAACGCGGGGCCGCCATGCTGGTGAGTGCCGGCGCCTGTGCCGGCACGATAGGCGGCGGACACCTCGAATTGAAGTCGGTCGCCATCGCCCGCGAACTGCTGTCGCAAGCGGTGGATGCGGCGGTGAACCCGACGATCAGGCGGTTCCCCCTCGGGCCTGCACTCGGGCAATGCTGCGGCGGAGTGGCGCATGTCGCGTTTCATATGTGCCGGGCGGGCGTGGCGCCGCCCGGCCTGGCCCTGGCGGCGCCTGGCGCGCTGTTCGATCTGCGCCTGTTCGGCGCTGGACATGTGGGACAGGCGTTGGTGGATGTGCTTGCCGGTGTCGATTGCGATATCACCTGGGTGGACAGCCGCGAACAGCAGTTTCCGCAGCGCGTGCCTGCCAATGCGCGCGTTGAATTCAGCGAGGCGCCGCAGGAGGAGGTGGCGTGTGCGCCGGCGGGTGCCTTCTATCTGGTCATGACCCATAGCCATGCACTGGATTTTGCGATTGTCGAGCGTATTCTGCGGCGTGACGACGCCCGTTTCATCGGCCTGATCGGTTCGCAAACCAAGCGCGTCACCTTCGAGCGGCGGCTAAGCGAGCGAGGTGTCGGCCAGGCCGCGCTGGAGCGCATGGCATGCCCGATCGGCTTGCCCGGTATCACCGGCAAGGCACCGGGTGTTGTTGCCATCGCGGTAGCGGCCCAGTTGCTTGCGGTCGCGACAGCCCAACCCGCGGAGCGGAGCGGATTGACCGGCTACTCGACTTCGCCATAACGCACCAAAAGTGGTCGCGGTGGATGGCAACGCACACTCGCGGTGCGCCAACCGACCCGGGCCGGTTTCGAGGCGCGGTATGCGGTGGCTCGGACATGGCATACCCATTAGTCAATTGGATGGCATGTGGATTTTTTCTTCAACCGGAGCGATGGGATCAGCAACGGTAAGTGAGTGCGCAGTGCAACAGCGCTGTGTCTTGCGCTGGCCGCGGCGGGAGCCGCCGCGCAGGCGAAGCTACCTTTCCGACCAACTGGTACGCACAGGGAGAGCATGGCGGGTTTTGACAGGGGTTGGCCAAGGGCATCTACAAGAAATACGGCATTGATCTCACGGTCAGGATGGGCGGACCGCAGGTCAATGCACAGCAGTCGTTGCTCGCCGGCCAGGCGGACCTCACATAGGCTACGATTTCCCCAGGCGCTCACGGGCATCGAGCAGGGCGTTTCGATGGTGACCGCGTCGATGTCGTGCCAGAACGACCTGCAGAGCATGGCGACGTGGCCAGCCTAGGCAGCCTGAACGGCAAGAGGAGCCTGGTGGCCACCGCGGGCCGCTCGACCTGGTGACCGAGCCCGACTTACTTTTGATGGACGAGCCGTTCGGGGCGCTCGAAGAAATCACCCGCAACCGGCTGGATGGCGACTTGCGCGAACTCTGGGCCATCCGGGGACTGACTATCTAATGCAAGGTCCTGCCGGAGGCGCTCGCCGACGCCAGCTAGTGCATGGGCGTGTGCAGCAAAGGCTGGTCGTCGGTGCCGCATCTGAGGCACGGCTCTTGCGATCCGGGGCCCGAGGCATTGCATGCGCTTCACCCGCGGTCGGCGCATCCGGATCATGCGCTGTCGCTGCCGCCGAGCGGCGACCCTGTCAGATTTCTGCACAAGGACTGGACTACCCGATGACAACCCGCTTGAACGCAAGAATTGCCCGCAAACCCGCACTCGCGCCCCTCGGTCCGCGCGCGGGCCGTCAATGGCAGGTCGACGCCCGCCGCGCCGACATGACGCGGCCGGCACCGCCGCTACGGGCCGCGCGCGTGGCTGCGCAGTCGAAGGATATCGTGGTGGACTGGAACAAGTCGGCCATGGTCGTCATCGACATGCAGAACGACTTCTGTCATCCGAAAGGATGGCTGGCCGGCATCGGTGTCAACGTGACCCCGGCCCGCGCGCCAATCAAGCCGCTGGCGCGCCTGCTTCCGGCGCTGCGTGCCGCCGAGGTGCCGGTGCTGTGGGTGAATTGGGGCAACCGGCCGGATCTGGCCAACATCAGCCCGGCGTTGCTGCATGTGTACAACGGCGATGGCCGGAGCGTCGGCCTGGGCGCGCCCTTGCCGGATGCACCGGTGCCCGGAGCCAGGGTGCTGGAAAAGGGGTCCTGGGCTGCCGCGGTGGTCGATGAGCTTGCGCCTGAACCCGGCGATCTGCAGGTCGACAAGTACCGCATGAGCGGCTTCTGGGACACCCCACTCGACAGCATCCTGCGCAATCTCGGCGTGTCCAGCGTGTTTTTCGCGGGGGTCAACGCCGACCAGTGCGTGCTGGCCACGCTCATGGACGCCAATTTCCTGGGCTACGATACGGTGCTGATCGAGGACTGTACGGCCACTACTTCCCCGGCGTTCTGCCTGGAGGCGACGCTTTACAACGTGCGGCAGTGTTTCGGCTTTTCCGTGACCTCGGCCGCCATCAGGAAAGCCCTGCGGGCCTGATCATGGACAATCCGGTGGTACATCGCAGCACGAGAGCCGCGCAGGCCTTCAAGATCAAGGCGTCGGACAGCAACTACTTCATCTTCACGGCCGACCCGCTGGCCGACCGGGTCGGTTTCGTTCAGGTGATCGAGGTGTTCGATATCGGCGGCGCCACGCCGCCGAACCGGCACGCGCGCGCCGACGAGATTTTCTATGTTCTGCATGGCCAGGGTGTCGCTGTGTGCAACGGCGAGCGCCTGCGGGTGGGCAAGGGCGATAGTTTCCTGGTGCGCGCCGGCCACGAGCATCTGGTCGAGAACACCGGCGCTTCGCGCATGTATTGCCTGACCACCATGGTGCCGGACGAGGATTTCGCAGCACTCATCCGCGCGGGAGTGACCTGGCCGCTGGATGAGGCCGACCGTCAAGTGCTCGCCGGATGAGCATGGCGCCCATGACTTTTTCAAGGATCGGACCCTGCCGATGATGCACGGCTTCATCCCGCCGTCCCGCTACTTCGCCTACCTCAACTGGAAGCAGGTGGCGGCCCTGCCGGACAAGGAAAACACTGTGCTGCTGCAGCCGGTGGCGGCCATCGAGCAGCATGGCCCGCACCTGCCGCTGGCGGTCGATAGCGCCATCGTCCTGGGCGTACTCGGTCGCGCGCTCGCCAGGCTCGACCCGAACGTGCCCTGCTACGTCCTGCCGCCCCTCTATTACGGAAAGTCCGACGAGCATATCCGTTTTCCCGGCACCATCACGCTCAGCGCGCATACCCTGCTTGCGACGCTGGCCGAGACCGCCGACTCCGTGGCGCGCGCCGGATTCCGCAAGCTGGCCTTCGTCAACGGCCATGGCGGGCAACCGCAGGTGGTGCAGATAGCCGCGCGCGAGGCGCGCCTGCGTCACGGCGACCTGGCGGTGTTCCCCACCTTCATCTGGTCGGTGCCGCACTGCGGCGCCGATCTGGTGCCCGCCCGCGAAGCCACCTACGGCATCCATGCCGGCGCGCTCGAAACGGCGCTGCTGCTGGCCCTGCTGCCAGAGACCGTGCGCATGGCCGACGCGGTGAGCGAGTACCCACACGGGGTGCCGGAGTCCGGCCCGATCAGCATGGAGGGTGAGCGGCCCGGTACACAAGGATTCGCCTGGCTCACCCATGACCTTACCGTCAGCGGCGTGATTGGCGACGCGACCCTGGCATCCCCCGCCATGGGGGAGCGCCTGCTTGATTCGCTGGCCGAGGGCTGGGTCGGCCTGATCCGCGACCTGCACACCTTTCGGCAGCCAAACGCCGGGCCGGGGCCTTTGCCGGCTTGACCTTGCCGGGCTGTCTGCCGAAGGATGGTGCGTTTTTTGGGTCTGCCGCACTGTGATGGTGCCACGTGGGCTGTGGCAATGCCGTCCGTTCGCGAGGGCGATGCGCGCGCGCAAGCTTGCCGCCGCAAACAGGTTGGCATATGCTTTGCTCCATCAATTGCAGAGAGTAGAAGCGCTCAGCGTTCGCGGCCGCGCGCCTCGCCGACACGGTGTCGGTTGCGCGGTCCCCGGGGTCGGCGGCCAGGTTGGCCCGGATGGCCCGCCGGACGCAGGAGATTGCTCTCCCCCTTGTCGGCATCAAGGTTGGGCGGCGCTTTGACCAAAACTTTCTCGTCTGTCTCCGACTATCGGATTTCGCGAACGGCGAACGCCGTCTGTGCCCGCCCTGACGCCGCCCGTCGGCCACCCGCCGATTCGTCCGCGCCTGCGTCCGCCGGAGCACGCGCGTTTCGCCCTACGCATGTTTAAAGAGGAAACGTCATGCTCCAGACCCGCCAGCCGGTATTGCAACGCTATTGGAACCCGGTAATTCCCTCCGACAAGGTGACCGACAAGCCCGTCGGCCTGAGGTATTTCGGCGTCGAGGTGGTGATCTGGCGCGACTCGCACGGCAGTGTGCATGCGCAGGAAGACCGTTGCCAGCATCGGACCGCGAAGCTGTCCGGGGGCTGGATCAGCAACGACGCGCATGGCGAGGGGTTGACCTGTCCGTATCACGGCTGGCGCTACGGTGCCGGAGGTGAATGCGTGCATATTCCGCAGCATCCCGAGCTTTCGGCGCGACTGTGCTCCGCGCGCGCGAAAGCCAGGGGTTTCCTTGCCGAAGAGCGTTACGGGTTCGTGTGGGTCTGTCTTTCGACCGAGCCGCTGGCGGGCATCCCGGAGTTCGAGGAGGAGGGGCGTGGCCTGCGCCGGATTCCGCAGTTCTACGAGCGCTGGAACTGTGCCGGCATCCGCTTGATGGAGAACTCCTTCGACAACGCGCATTTCGCCTTCACGCACAAGACCACCTTCGGCGACATGCACAAGCCTGTTCCTGCCTCGCTCAACCTCACGAACACGGACTACGGTTTCCTGTTCGAAACCAAGGTGGAAGTGCGCAATCCAGACGTGCAGAAGAAAGTCCTGCGCATGGATTCCGACACCACCATCCGCCACATGCGCAACCGCTGGTATGCGCCCTTCATACGCAAGCTGCACATCACCTACCCGAACGGCATCGAACACGCCATCGTCACCTGCGCCACGCCGATCGACGACGCCAGTATCCAGGTGTGCCAGTGGGCCTACCGCAGCGACAGCGAGGCGGAGGCGCCGGCCGCCGATATCGTCGCCTTCGACCGCCAGGTCACGGCCGAGGACAAGGGCGTGCTCGAATCGACCGACTACGATGCGCCGCTTGACCTGGCGGGCGGAGAGGAAAAGCACATGACGACCGACCAGCCCGGCATGATGATGCGCAAATGGATTCTTGCCAAACTCGCGGAGCACGGCGAGGTCGAGGCGCGCCGCGATGGCCGCTCCGCGGCACCGTTTGCCGCTCCAGCGCAGGCGGCCTGAGGCGATGATTCCCTATCATCCGCCCCGCGTGGTCCGGGATATCCCCGTCGTCGATCTGGGCCCGGCGGCCAGCGCGCCCGACGCGGTGGCCGCCGCGATCGGCCGGGCATGCAGGGAAACCGGCTTTTTCCTGGTGGCCAATCATGGCGTGCCGGCGAGCCTGGTAGCAAACCAGTTCGAGTGGAGCCGGCGCTTTTTCGACCTGCCGCTGGCGGAGCGGGCCGCGCTGCATATGCGCAATTCGCCCACGCGGGCCGGCTACGAGCCGGTAGGGGGGCAGACTCTGGACAGCGACACGCCGCCGGACCTCAAGGAAAGCCTCTACATCCACCAGGACCTGCCCGACAGCCATGCCTACGTGATGGCCGGCATCCGCGGTTACGGCGGCAACCAGTGGCCGGCGCTCCCCGGCTTTCGCGAGCAGATGCTCGACTACTACGCCGCGGTCGACGCGCTCGCGGCGCGCATCATGGGCCTGCTTGCGCTCTCGCTCGACCTCGACGCCGATTACTTCGCCCCGGCGTTCGCCTGTCCATCGGCGACGCTGCGGCTGATCAAGTATCCCCCCCATCCCGGCGACGCCCGCGACAACCAACTGGGCGCGGGCGCGCACACCGACTGGGGCGCGGTCACCGTGCTCGCGCAGGACGACATCGGCGGCCTCGAGGTGGAGAACGCCGCCGGCGAATGGATCTCCGCGCCGCCCGTGCCGGGCACCTTCGTCATCAACCTGGGCGACATGTTCACTCGTTGGACCAACGGTATCTACCGTTCGAACATGCATCGGGTGATCAACAACAAGGCCTCCGGGCGCGACCGCTACTCGGTGCCCTTCTTCTACAGCCCCGACCATGCGGCGCGCATCGAATGCCTGCCCACATGCACCGATGCCGACCATCCGCCGCTGTATGCGCCGTGCACGGCCGGCGAGCATCTCGATGAAATGTTCCGTCGTTCATATGGCGATCTGCAAGGCGGCCGTCCGCCCAACGAAAGGGTGGCAGCGTGAAGTCGTCTTCCAGGGTCCGTCTCGCCTACGTCAACCTGTTCGCGCAGGATATCGAACGCCTCTCGCTGTTCTACATGACGCTGTTCGGTTTCGAGGAAATCGTCGGGCATCGGTCGCCGATCTATCGCTGCGTCGATGCCGGCGGCATCGAATTCGGTTTCAATGCCGGGAAGGCCTATGAGCTGCTGCAACTGGGCCAGCGGCGACCGCGCGATGCCGAACCGCCGGTGACCGCCTTTTTCACATTCGAGGCCGGGAGCATCGCAGAGGTTGACGCGCTCGTCGCCCGGGTTGTCGAACTCGGCGGTAGCGTGGTCAAGGCGCCGTATACCACCTATTACAACGCCCACCAGGCGGTGCTGGCGGACCCGGAAGGCAACGTGTTCCGCATCAACCATCGCATGGGGCCTCGGGCACCCCTGCCGGCGGGTCGGTTCACCTAGCTGCCATGGCTTCGGCGCATGAGGGGGGCATGGCACCCCTCATGCGCCGCCGCGAAAGCAGGAATAGCCCCACGGCGTCACCTTCATCGGCAGGTGATAGTGGGCCTTTGCATCGCCGACCGCGAAGCGGTAGGTCACCACGTCGAGGAACGGCAACGCCGGCAGGGCGACGCCCGCGGCGCGATAGTAGGCTGCGACCTCGAACACGGCTTCGTAGTAGCCGGGCCGCATGGCGTCGCTCATCAGGGCGGGGTCATCGAGCGCGCCGTTGGCGTTGATGGTGCCGGTGGCAACGCGTTTTCTGGCGTCGCCGCACGCGAACACCTCCACCTTCATGCCGGTGGCGACGACGCCGCGCGATATGTCGACCACATGAACCGAAACACCGCCAACCGTTGAATGCACGGGATGTCTCCTGCCGGCGCTTCAATGGACCGGGGTGAAGTTTTCCAGGAAATGCAGCAGCGCCGCCGTGGCGACCTCGGCATCTTCCGCCGTCAGGGTCTCGTCCGGATGGTGGCTGATGCCGTTGTTGCCGCAGCGCACGAACAGCATGGCTGTCGGACAGAGGGGCGGAAACACCATGGCGTCATGCCCGGCGCCCGAGGGCAGGTGGCGCACGGCAAGCCCCTGGGCCGTGATGGCGGCCGCCAATTGCGCCTGCAGGGCGGGATGGCAGGGCGCGGCGTCCGCCGCATAGAAAATTTCCGCGCCGACGTCTACGTCGCGGCCGCGGGCGATGTCGGCGAAGCGGGCCCGCAAGGCCGCCACGGCGGCGCGGCGCGCGGCGTCGTCGCCTGAGCGTACATCCACGGTGAAGGTGACGTCTTGCGGGATGACGTTGGCGGCGCCGGGCCTGGCCTCAAGCATGCCGACCGTGCCCACCAGGCCGCCTTCGGTCCGATGGGTTTCGCAATGGCGCTCGACCGCCAGCACCATTTCGCAGGCGGCGGCCAGCGCGTCGCGGCGCTGGCCCATCGGCACCGTGCCCGCGTGCCCGGCGAGGCCGGTGACCGTCACGCGCAGGCGCGTGGCGCCGGCGATGGCCGTGACCACGCCCAGCGCGAGACCGTCGTTCAACAATACCGGACCTTGCTCGATGTGCGATTCGACGAACGCGATCACGTTGCGGCCGCGGCGGTCCAGCGCGGCGATACCGTCGGGGTCGCCGCCAAAGTCTGCGAGGGCCTGCCGCATTGTGATGCCCTCGGTATCCGTGCGGTCCAGCCAGGCCGGGTCGAACGTGCCGGCCATCGCTTTGCTGCCGATCAGCGTTGCCCCGAAACGCACCCCTTCCTCGTCGCCGAAGCCTACGATCTCCAGGGCAAAGGGCAAGCGCTTACCGCGCGCGTGCAGGTCCTTCACGCAGGCGATCGCCGAAAGGATGCCGAACAGCCCGTCGTACTTGCCGGCATTGCGCACGCTGTCCTGATGCGAGCCGGTCATCACGACGGGTGCATGCGCATCAGCCCCGGCGTAGCACCCGACGATGTTGCCCAGCGCGTCGAAGCCCGCCTCCATGCCGGCTCCGCGCATCAAGTCGATGAGGTACGCGCCGGCGTTCTTGTGCTCGGGCGAGAGGTAGGTGCGGGTGATGCGCGGGGCGTCCGAGGTAAAGCGCGCCAGCGCGTCGGCTTGCGCCATCAGGGCCGGTCCGAACCTCATGACGCCGACACCAGGTCGTCGAGGCGCCAGCGCGTGATCCTGCCGATGTTGGCCATGCACTCCGCGAACTCGTCGGCGGCGCTCGCGGCGAGACGTTCGCCGAAGACGCGGATGATGGTGGCGCGGTTGAGGTGCCGGACCGCCAGGATGAACGGCCAGCCGAAGCGCGCGCCATAGGCGGCATTGAGTTCCTGGAGTTTCGCGAATTCCCCGGGCGAGCACTGGGTGAGGCCCGAGCGTGACTGCTCGTTGCTCGAGTCCGCCGTCAGTGCTCCGGCGACCATGGCGCGGCCGGCAAGCTCGGGATGGCCGCGCAGAAAGGCGAGCTGGCGCGCGAAAGGCGCATCGCGGACCGCGCCGAACATGGCCTCATGCAGGCCCGCCACATCGGCGAACGGGCGCGCAGCAAAGGCCGACTCGGCGACCCACGGCGAGTGCTCGAACACGCCTCCCAGGTACCGGACGAATTCCTCCCGCGGCAGGGCATTGACGGCGGCGATGGACATGGGCATGGCGTCGTTCAGGAAAGGGCGGCACGCAGATCGGCGCCGGCCGGCGTTTCCTCGCGCAGAACCAGGCCGGCTTCGACATTGCTCAGGTGCCGGTGCATCAATTCGACCGCGGCGGCGCGGTCGCGCCTGCGGATGGCCTTGAGCAGCAGGCGATGCTCCTCGAGGGACTCGGCTGCGCCGCGGGTGTTCTGGTAGAAAAGGGTGATGAGCGAAGTGCGCGCGACGAGCTCGGAGAGGATTTCCGTGAGCACGACATTGCCGGCTGCCCTGGCGATGACCTCGTGGAAATCGCCCAGCAGGTGGTTGCGCGATTGCGGCGTCCCGGCCTTGATCGCCTCGTCTTCGAGCACGATGTGGTCGTTGAGGGCGTCGATGTCCTTGGCGGTGGCCACCTCGATGAACCGGGCGACGACCGCGGCCTCGATGATTCGGCGCGCCTCGAACACCTCGCGCGCCTCGCGCACCGAAGGCTGGGCCACGAACGCGCCGCGGCCCGGGATCAGCGTAACCAGTTTGTCGCCCGCCAGCTGGAACAGCGCCTGGCGGATCTTGGTGCGCGACACGCCGAAAATCTCCCCCAGCGCCTCCTCGCCGAGCTTGGTGCCCGGGGGCAGGCGGTGGGTGGCGATCGCGTCGGCCAGGCGCTGATGGATCGCCTCTGTATCCACGCCGGGGCCCGTGGCGTTGCCGCGCGCGTTCTTGACGGCAGTCACCGGTCAGCCCTTGGCGCCCGGCGGATGGTGGGCGATCCAGTGGTTGGCGATATCGATACGCCGACAGATCCACACGTCCGGGTGGCTCTGCACGTAATCGAGAAAGCGTTGCAACGAAGCCAGGCGCGCAGGCTTGCCGAGGATGCGGCAGTGCATGCCGACCGACAGCATCTGCGGGCGGTTGTCGCCCGCAGGATCGCCTTCACGGTACAGCACATCGAACGCATCGCGCAGGTAGGTGAAGAAGTGGTCGCCCGTGTTGAAGCCCTGCGTGGCCACGAAGCGCATGTCGTTGGTGTCCAGGGTGTACGGAACGATCAGGCGGTCGATGCGGGTGCCGTCCGATTTGTCCACCTTCATCCAGAACGGCAGGTCGTCCCCGTAGTAATCGCTGTCGTACACGTAGCCGCCCTGGTCGGCGACCAGGCGCTTGGTGTTGGGCGAGTCGCGGCCGGTGTACCAGCCGAGCGGCCACTGGCCGCCGGTCATGTCGCGGATGATTTCGGTGGCGAGCTTGATGTGCTGGCGCTCGCGCGTCTCGCTCATGAACTGGTGATGGATCCAGCGCCAGCCATGACAGGCGATTTCATGACCCTGCTCGACAAACGCGGCCACCAGTTCCGGATGCCGGTTGAGCGCCATCGAAACGCCGAATACCGTCAAGGGCAGGCGGCGCCGTTCGAACTCGCGCAGGATGCGCCACACGCCCACGCGCGAGCCGTACTCGTAGAGCGACTCCATCGAGAGATGGCGCGCCTCGAAGGCCTGCGCAACGATCATTTCCGAGAGGAAGGTCTCCGACGCGGCATCGCCGTGGAGCACGCTGTTTTCCGACCCTTCTTCGTAATTGAGGACGAACTGCAATGCGATGCGCGCCTTGTTGGGCCAGGCGGCTTGCGGAGGAGTGCGCCCGTAGCCGATCAGGTCGCGGGGATAGTCGCGCACGCCTTCCGGTTCGGCATCCGAGGGTGTTTGGACGTATGGCATGAGGTTTGCGGAACGAAAGTGGGCTGCTGGCGCAGAGGGCGTAAAGTGTATACAATAATTTTTAAAGTGTACACAAAACGGTGAATTCGTGGGTACGAAAACGGAAGATCACAGTGTAGCGCAGGCTCAAGTCGCCGCGTCCATCGCCGCGTGGCGAGAGGAGCAGACGCGTTTCCTGGCCGAACTGGTCAGGGTGCCCTCGGACAATCCACCCGGCGACTGCGCGCCGCACGCGCTGCGCGCGGCCGAACTGCTCGAAGCCATGGGCTTCACGGTCGAGCGCCATCCGGTGCCGGACGACGTGGTGGCCGCCTGCGGCATGAAGAGCGCCATCAGCCTGGTCGTGCGCCAGCGTTTTGGCGACGGTCGGGGCTCGGTGATCGCGCTCAACGCGCACGGCGACGTGGTGCCGCCAGGATTGGGTTGGAGCACCGATCCCTACGGCGCGGAGATTCGCGCAGGCTGGATGTACGGTCGCGGCGCCGCAGTATCGAAATCGGACTTCGCCACCTATGCCTACGCGCTGCGTGCCCTCAGGGAACATCCGGAGGGTCTTGACGGCACGGTTGAGCTGCACTTCACCTATGATGAGGAAACCGGCGGGGCCATCGGCCCGGAGTGGCTGCTGGCCCAGGGAATCTCGAAGCCGGACCTCGCCATCTCCGCAGGCTTTTCCTACGCGATTACCACTGCCCACAACGGCTGCCTGCACCTCGAGGTGGAGTGCGTCGGCAAGTCGGCGCATGCCGCGCGCCCTGAAACCGGATACGACGCCCTGCATGCGGCCACGGACATCATGGCCGGCCTGTATGGCCTGCGCAAGGGCTATGCGCAGCATCGCTCATCGATCGCCGGCATCGACCATCCCACGCTGGTGATCGGCCTGATAGAGGGCGGCATCAATACCAATGTGGTGCCCGACAAGGTCAAGTTCCGCATCGACCGGCGCATCATTCCCGACGAGAATCCCGAGCAGGTCGAACATGACCTGGTGGAATTCATCCGCCAGGCCGCCGAGGCGCATCCGACCATCCGGGTACGCACCCGCCGCATCATTCTGGCGCGTCCGTTCGTTCCGCTGCCGGGCCAGGAACGGCTGGTCGGCGCCATCCAGGCGCATGCCGCGCGTGTGCTCGGCGAGACGATTGCGCCGCAGGGTTCGCCGCTTTATACGGATGCGCGCCACTACAGTGCGGCCGGCATTCCCACCGTCCTTTACGGTGCGGGGCCCCGCTCGATGCTGGAGGCGAACGCGCATCGCGCCGATGAACGCGTCCTGCTCGAAGATGTGCATCGGGCCACCGAAATCATCGCCTGCGCGTTGCGCGACCTGCTGGCGGTCGCCTCGCACCAAGCCACCACCGCACGCTGCGGCGCGGTACGATCATGTATTTGCAAGAGGAACGACCCGTAAATCATGGCGAAGCTCTCCACCCACGTGCTGGACACGGCCCACGGCCGGCCGGCGCCCGGCCTGCAGGTCACGCTGTACCGGATCGGCCCGCAAGGCCGCCAGGTCGTGGTCACCCTGCGCACCAACGCCGATGGACGCACCGACCAACCGCTGCTTGCGGGCGACACCATCCCGACCGGCGTCTATGAACTCGACTTCGAGGCCGGCGCCTACTTCCGCGCCATCGGTGTGGAACTGCCCGATCCCGCCTTTGTGGATCGCGTCACATTGCGCTTCGGCGTCGCGGACACCCATGGCCACTACCATGTGCCCCTGCTGGTGAGTCCCTGGACATACTCCACCTACCGGGGCAGCTGATGGAAGCCTATATCCTCGAGTACCTCAATTTCGCCATCCGCTGGCTGCACATGATCGCCGGCATCGCATGGATCGGCGCCTCGCTGTACTTCGTGTGGCTGGATTCCAGCCTGCTGCCGCCCAAGGACAAGCCCAGCCAGGACATCGGTATCGGCGGCGAGGTCTGGGCGTTGCACGGCGGCGGCTTCTACCGGGCGCAGAAATTCCAGGTGGCGCCGCCGGAGCTTCCCACACCCTTGCACTGGTTCAAATGGGAGGCCTATACCACCTGGCTTTCGGGTTTTTCCCTGCTGGTGCTGCTTTACTACGTGCAAGCCGACGTGTACCTGATCGACAAGGCGGTCATGGACCTGACGCCCGCCGCGGCGATCGGCACCGGACTGTTCTGCCTCGCATCCACCTGGATCATCTACGACCTGATGTGCCGCTCGCCGCTCGGCCGGAACGAGCCCCTGCTGGCGGCCATCATGTTCGTGCTCCTGGCCGCGCTCGCCTATGGCCTCACCCACCTTTACAGCGGGCGTGGCGCGTTCATCCATTTCGGTGCGGTGATCGGCACCATCATGGTGGCGAACGTGTTTTTTGTCATCATTCCAGGGCAGAAGGAAATGGTCAAGGCCAAGGTCGCCGGGCGGCCGGTCGACCCCAAGTACGGCCTGATGGGCAAGCAGCGCAGCGTGCACAACACGTATTTCACGTTACCGGTGCTGTTCGTGATGATCAGCAACCATTTTGCCGGCTTCACCAACCACCGGCACGCGTGGGCCATCCTGATGGCGATTTCCCTGGCCGGCGCGTTGATCCGACTGTATTCGGTGTTGAGCCACCGCGGCCAGAAAAAGCCGGCGCTCCTGGTCGGCGGTTACGGCATTCTCATCGGCCTTTTCGTCGCGCTGTTCCCGAAGCCGCCGGAGGCCGGCGCGGCGACGCAAAAGGTATCGTTCGCACAGGTGCGCGGGGTGATCGACGCGAAATGCGCCGGCTGCCACGCCGCCAAGCCGTCCTTCGCGGGATTCGCCGCGCCGCCCAAGAACGTGATGCTCGAGACGGTAGAGCAGATCAGGGCGCAGGCGCCGGCGATCTATCAGCAGACCGTGGTGGCCAAGGCGATGCCGATCGGCAACCTCACCAACATCACCGACGCCGAGCGCGCGCTGATCGCGGCCTGGTTCACGCAGGGCGCGAAGGTGGAGTAATGGTGCTCGCCCGACCGCCGCGCCGTCAGGCGAAGCGGTTGAACCACGCCAGCGAGAGCGCGCCGGCCAGCACCGCGAGGGCTGCGGCGACGGCGGCGAGGAGGGCGGTGATCTCGCTCTCCTTGCGCTCCATGATGAACTTGGAGTTGAGGGTGGAATAGACCTTGGCTAAGTCCTCGCTGGTGGCGGCCTTGAAGTAGTCGGCATGGGTCAGGCTGGCGATCGCCTTGAGGGTTTCCTCGTCGAAGGCCATGTACATCGCGTAACCGTCCATCATGGCGGGCCCGCCGGCGGCCGAACCGAAGCCCACCGTGTGCACCTTGACGCCGCGGTCGGCGGCCTTGCGAGCGGATTCCAGCGGGTCCGGGCCGGTGGTGCGCCGGCCGTCGGTGAGCAGGATGATGGACGCCGACGAGTAGCTGCCGGGCGGAACCGGCTTGAACTCTTTCTTTGGGGTATCGTCCTTCGGGGCGCGCGCGATCGGGGCATCTCGCTTGGGTGTCGGCTCCCCGCCCCACCCGCCGCTGTAGCCCTGTTCGACGACGATGCCGTCGTTGGGGAAAATTGTCGCGAGCGAGGCGAGGATGCCGCTGCCTATGGCCGTATGGCGCTGCAGGTCGAAGCGGTCGATCGCCGCCAGCAGATCGTCGCGGTTGTAGGTGGGGGCTTGCACCACCGAGGCGGTGCCGGCGAAGGAGACGATGGCGATCTTGATGTTGGGCGGCACTTCCTGCACGAACGTCTTGGCCGCCGCCTTGGCCGCGGTGATACGGTCCGGCTTCACATCGGTGGCCAGCATGCTGCGCGACACGTCCATCGCCAGCACGATCATCCGGCCTTCCGACGGCAGGGTCACCATCGCCACCGGGCGTGCGGAGGCTACCAGCGCTGCGCATACGGCCAGCAGGAGCAGGCCGGGCGGCACGTGCCGGCGCCAGCGCGCGCCGGGACCGAGCGCTTGCTTGATGGTGCGCAGGCTCGCGTAGTCCAGGGCCTGCTTTCTGCGGTTCAGGAGCCAGGCGTACGCCCAGATGAGCAGGGGCGCTGCGAGCAGCATCCAGAGGTATTGGGGCCAAAGAAAGCTCATCGTGATCTCCCGCCGACCGCATCCATGCGCGACGACCTTTGAAACCTGCAATAAGGCGACTTCAGGATAACTGTAGCACCGAGTCCGGCCGTTTGAGACAGACGCGTGCCGTCAGGCGCGGCGCTGCCCGCAACGAAGGAGCAGGTAGCGTGCCGGATTACAATCCAGAACGGTCAACAAACCGGAGACACCGTGGATTCCATCGCCATCGCAAAGGATTTGCTCAAGGCCCGCCGGCTGCAGCGCCAGATGAGCCCCATTTCGGCCGCGAACGCGGATTTCGACACTGGCGCGGCCTACCAGGTCGCCGCCGAGATCCTCAGGGTGCGGCGCGCGGCCGGCGAGGTGCCGGTGGGGCGCAAGATCGGCTTCACCAACAGCAACATCTGGCCCCAGTACGGTGTCTCCGATCCCATCTGGGGATATGTCTACGATTCGACCCTGCGTATGGCGCATGAAAATGCCGGCCGGCAGTCCCTGAAGGGCGCGCTGGAACCGAAGATAGAGCCTGAAATCGTGTTTCGATTGCGTTCGGCACCGAAACCCGGCATGTCGGAGGTGCAGCTTGCCGACTGCGTCGACTGGGTGGCGCACGGGTTCGAAATCGTCGATTCGGTGTACCCGGGCTGGCGCTTTCAGGTCTCCGATACCATCGCCGCCTTCGGCATGCATGGCGTACTGATCGTCGGTCAGCCGCGCCAGGTGCGCAGCATCGCCGGCCTGAACCGCGACTTGGTGCGCGAACTGAAATCGTTCAAGGTGTCGCTGTTCTGCGACGGCGCGTTGCGCGATTCCGGTGGCGGCACCAATGTGCTAGGCAGCCCGCTGCTGGCACTCAGGCACATGGTGGACCTGCTCGCGCGTCTTCCGCAGCATGCGCCTCTGGCTGCCGGCGAGATCGTCACCACCGGTACCCTCACGGCGGCGCTCGATATCAAGCCGGGAGAGACCTGGCATACCGCCTTTACCGGGCTGGACCTACCGGGCCTGCGGGTGGAGTTCGTCTAGCTTCCCCTCTCCAGCAGCCACAGGGCCAGCGGCACCATCAGGGCGGTAGCCGCGCCGTTTAGGCCCATGGCGAGGCCGGCAAAGGCGCCTGCCTCCTCGCTGACCTGGAAGGCGCGCGCGGTGCCGATGCCGTGCGCTGCCACGCCGACGGCAAAGCCCCGCACGGCATGATCGGCGATGGCCAGCGCGTCTAGCACGTACTTGGCGATCACCGCGCCGACAATGCCGGTGGACACCACCAGGACGGCGGTCAGCGAGGGCAGGCCGCCGATCTTCTCGGCGATGCCCATGGCGATCGGTGTGGTGACCGATTTCGGGGCCAGCGAGAGCAGTGTGGCCTTCTTCGCACCCAGAGCCCAGGCAATGACCACCGCGCTCACGCTGGCGGTGAGCGAGCCTGCCACCAGGGCGAGCAGGAGTTGGCGCCATTCGGCCTTGAGCCGCGCGAATTGCGCGTACAGCGGCAGGGCCAGCGCCACCGTGGCCGGCCCAAGCAGGAAATGGATGAACTGGGCCCCGGAAAAATAGGTCTGATAGGGCGTCCCCGTGAGCGTCAGCAAGGTCGCCAGCATGGCGACCGAGATGGCGACGGGGTTGAGCAGCGGATGAAACCCTGCACGCGAGTAAACCCAGTAGGCGGCCTGGTAGGCGAGCAGCGTGACAGTGAGGCCTAGCAGCGGTGTGGCCGACAGGTAAACCCAGATGTCCTCGAAGCGTGCGCTCATGGGCGCCCCTTGCGCAGCCAGGCGAACACCAGCGCGGTGACGGCGATGGTGACCGCGGTACTTGCCACCAGGGAGATGACGATGGGCAGGGCTTCGCCGCGAATCCGGTCGATATGGATCATCAGGCCCACGCCGGCCGGCACGAACAGGAGCGACAGGTGGGTCAGCAGGCCGTTTGCGGTATCGCGCAGCTGAGATGGCGCGCTGCCACGGGCAACCAGCGTGGCGAACAGCATGACCATGCCGATCACCGGTCCTGGAATCGGCAGGCCCAGCCACAGGGCGGCGATTTCGCCGACCGTCTGATAAACAAGCAGGATGGTGACGGCGGGCAGCATGGTTCGCGGGCGTTAAAAAATAAAAGGCCGCCCGCAGGCGACCTTCGAGTTCCGGTGCTGGCTGGCCTACTTTGCGGTGAGCACCTGCTGCAGCTCACCTGACTGGTACATCTCGGTCATGATGTCCGAGCCGCCGACGAATTCGCCGTTGACGTAGAGCTGGGGAATGGTCGGCCAGTTGGCGTATTCCTTGATTCCCTGGCGGATTTCCTCGTCCTCGAGCACGTTCACCGTGGCGGGCGCGTTGACGCCGCAGGCCTTGAGGATCTGGATGGCGCGGGCGGAAAAGCCGCACTGCGGAAAGTTGGGCGTGCCCTTCATGAAAAGCACGACCGGATTGGTGGTAACGGTCTGGCGGATGCGTTCCTGGGTGTCCATGGCGGTATTCTTGGGTTGCTGAGGGGGAAAGGGTTATGGCTTTTTTCGGGAGGTTCTCTCGAGATCTGCCACCGATAGCGTCCATTTGACTGCTGTTTCAAGCGAAAAGTTTTTGGCGAAGGGCCCTAGCGCCGGCACGCATGTGCGCTGAGGCCACTTACTGCCGGCAACGTCTTGTTTTAAGGCGGATATCGCTCCAATGACACGCTTCGGTATGCTCGTCATGTTACTGCAAAAGCGCCTGCGGCGACGCCGCCGGTGACGCGTTCATGGTCGGCCAAGTCGCGCCAGGTACGGATATCCCGAAACCCTGCCGCTTGCAGCGCATGGCGCGCAGCCTGGCCCTGGTCATAGCCGTGCTCCAGCAGCAGGCGTCCGCCCGCGCCCAGATACCGCGGCGCGTGGCGGACGATATGCTCGATGCATGCCATGCCGGTCTCGCCGCCGACCAGCGCGCCTGCCGGCTCAAAGCGCAGGTCGCCCTGGCCCAGGTGCGCATCTGCAGCCGCGATGTAGGGCGGATTGCTCACGATCAAATCGAAGTCCCGCAGCGTCACGCTGTCAAACCAACTGCCCTGCACGAACTCGATCGCGCTGGGCGCGAGCGCCCGTGCATTGCGCCGTGCCACCGCAAGCGCTGCCGCCGACTGCTCTACCGCAACGATGCGCGCAATCGGCCGTTCGCAGGCCAGGGTCACGGCGATGACCCCGCTGCCTGTGCCCAGATCCAGCACCCGCTCGCCCCCGCGCAGGTATTCGAGCGCGCAGTCGATGAGCAATTCGGTCTCGGGGCGCGGAATCAGCACGGCCTCGCTTACCGCGAACGGCCGGCCATAAAATTCGCGCTGGCCGATGATGTAGGCCACCGGCCTGCCGCCCCGTCTCTGCGCGACCCAATCTTGAAAACGCGCCGCGGCATATGGTTCGACCCGGCGTTCGGGAAACGCGACGATCAGGGCGTCGGCCAGGCCGCTCGCCTCGGCGAGCAGCAAGCGCGCCTCGCGCAACGCGATGCCGGCGCCGGCGAGAAGGATGCCGACCGTTTGCTCGGCGCTGGTCACGCGCGCAGCCCGCAAGGCCTATTGTTCGCCCAGCGCCGCCAGTTGCTCGGCCTGGTGCTCCGCAGCCAGCGCGTTGATCACCTCGTCCATGTCGCCGTCCATGATCGCGGCGATCTTGTAGAGCGTCAGGTTGATGCGGTGGTCGGTGACGCGGCCCTGCGGAAAATTGTAGGTGCGGATACGCTCGGAGCGATCGCCGGAGCCGATCAGGTTTTTCCGCGTGGCCGCTTCCTTGGCCTGCTGCTCGCGCGTCTCGCGGTCCTTGATGCGCGCCGCCAGCACGGCCATGGCGCGCTCCTTGTTCTGGTGTTGGGAGCGCCCGTCCTGGCATTCGGCCACGATGCCGGTGGGAAAATGGGTGATGCGCACCGCAGACTCGGTCTTGTTGACATGCTGGCCGCCGGCGCCGGAGGCGCGAAATACGTCGATGCGGATATCTTCGGGCCGGATATGTACGTCGGCCACGGCATCGGCCTCCGGCATCACCGCCACGGTGCAGGCCGAGGTGTGGATGCGACCCTGGGCCTCGGTTTCTGGCACGCGCTGCACCCGATGGCCGCCGGACTCGAATTTCAGGCGCGAATAGGCGCCCGCGCCGATCAGGCGCACGATCGCTTCCTTGTAGCCGCCCAGGTCCGACGGGCTCATCGACACCAGTTCGACCTGCCAGCCGTTGCGTTCGGCGAAGCGCGTGTACATGCGGAACAGGTCGCCCGCGAAGAGCGCCGATTCATCGCCGCCGGTGCCGGCGCGGATTTCCAGGAAGATGTTTTTTTCGTCGTTCGGGTCCTTCGGCAGCAGGGCGCGCTCGAGGTCTTTTTCAAGTGCCGCCAGGTCATCGCGCGCGGCACGAATCTCCTCTTCCGCGAAGGACTTCATGTCCGGGTCGGCCAGCATGTCATGCGCAGCGCCGATGTCGCTTTCCCGCCCCTGGTGGCGCCGGTACAGCTCGACTACCGGCGTGATCTCGGCATGTTCGCGGGTGAGCTTGCGGTAGCCGTCCATGTCGCGCGTGGCGTCCTCGGCGGAGAGCAGGGCGTCCAGCTCGACGAGCCGGTTGTCGAGCTGGCCGAGTTTTGCGGCCATGCTGGCTTTCATGTGGGCGGTTCCTGGTCGCGACGATGCGCGCATGGCCATGGGATCCGGCAGGGCCGGCCACGGCGATGCGCTCGATCAGCTAAAGCTTGTAGAGGGACTGGACGAGCGCGGCAACATCATCGCGCCCGGAAGCCGACGACTGCGAGAGTGCCGCAGTCGGGTTGTGCATGAGCTTGTTGGTGAGCGCCTGGCTCAGGTGCTCGATGATCTCGCGCGGGTCGCGCCCTTGCTCGAGGGCCTTGACGGCGCGCTCGAGCTCGACTTGCCGCGCGGTTTCCGCCTGCTCGCGCAGGCGCCTGATCAATGGAACCGAGCCACGGGTGCCGAGCCAGTGCATGAAACCCTGGACGCGTGTCTCGATGATGGCCTCGGCCTGTTCGACCGCGCCGCGCCGCGCGTCCATGCCTTCGCGCACGGTCTCGGCCAGGTCATCGATGGTGTACAGGTACACGTCGTCGAGCCTGCCGACTTCCGGCTCGATGTCGCGCGGTACCGCCAGATCCACCATGAACATGGGGCGCCGCTTGCGCGCCCTGATGGCGCGTTCGATCAGGCCCTTGCCCAGGATGGGCAGCGCCGAGGCGGTGCATGAAACCACGATGTCGAACCTGTGCAGTTCGGCGGACAAATCTGCCAGGCGCATGGCATTGCCCAGGAAGCGGCTGGCCAGCCCCTGTGCGCGTTCGACCGTGCGATTGGCCACGGTGATCGACTTCGGGTTCTGCGCCGCGAAATGGGTCGCCGTAAGCTCGATCATCTCGCCGGCGCCGATCAGCAGCACGTGGGTATTGGATACGGACGGGAAAATGCGTTCGGACAGGCGCACCGCGGCGGCGGCCATCGAGACCGACTGGGCCCCGATCGCGGTCTGGCTGCGCACCTCCTTGGCCACCGCGAAGGAGCGCTGGAACAATTGGTGCAGGTAGGTGCCCATCGCGCCGGCATCCTCGGCGCTCCTGGCCGCCTGCTTCATCTGGCCGAGAATCTGCGGCTCGCCGATGACCATCGAATCGAGGCCGGCGGCCACGCGGAATGCGTGCCTGACAGCGTGCTCCTGACCCAGCGTATAGAGATGCGGCTTGAGCACGCCCGGGTCGACGCGGTGATAGTCGGCCAGCCAGCGGGTGGCATCGGATACGACTTCCATGCCCCGCTCGGTGGCGCAATACACCTCGGTTCGATTGCAGGTCGACAGGATGGCCGCCTCGCGTGCGAAGCGGCGGTCCAGAAACTCCTTCAAAGCCGCATTCATGCGCTCGACGTGGAATACCACCTGCTCGCGCAGGTGCACCGGCGCGGTATGGTGGTTCAGTCCGAAGGCGGCGAGTTGCATGATCTTTGTAAGATGGCTCGGTCGGGCGCCGCTGCGCCCGGTCCACTGCTGCTGAGGCGGTTCTGGCTCTTTCTTGTCGTGCCCACAGGCACCCTGCGTGCGGTATGGTCAGGTATGGTCCGGTAGTGTCTACGGCTTCGAGCGAATTATAGACGCGTATTTGACGGCTTAACCATGGGTGTGTCAACTAAAAATAACGCCACAGTGTCAACTTTATATTACACACATCGCCGGGCGGGGCATCCGGGGCGCTGCGCATTACATAGCAGCGACCGCGCCGTCAGGTCCCTTTGAACCCGCTGGGAGAACGATGGTAGAGGTACTGCCCTTGCCGGGCTCGCTGACGACTCCAATGGTGCCGCCGTGCTTCTCGACGACAATCTTCACGAGAGCCAAGCGCAGTCCGGCGGCGCGGGAGTTCGGCGTATCGGGCGTGGCATGCCTCGGGTCGGGCTCGAAAGGGACAGCTTGACGTTCAGGCGAGGTGCCGTCGCTCGGGCCCGCCACTTCGCACACATGCTTAGCGACCCCGCCGAAGCGTCGCCCGGCAACCGTGACCGTGACGACACCGTTTTCCGGGCTGTGCAGCACCGCGTCTGCCAGCAGGTTAAGGACGGCGCGCGAAAGCAATGGGCGATCCGCACGCACCGGCAGCGGTTCGCCGTCCCAGCGCATTTCGATGCGCACCCCTTTTTGCGCAGCGTCGGCCCAGGCTTCGTCAATCGCCTGCTCGACGATCGCGCCCAGGTCTTCCACAGCGGTTTCAAGGGATTTGGCCTCGGCGCGCGCCAATTGCAGGTACTGTTCCGACAAGGAAAGGGTGCGGCGGGCATATTGCTCGATGCGCCTGTGTACGTCCTCCTTGGGATTGTCATCGGGATCGAGCGCGTGCAGTTCGAGCAGGGCAAGGATCGAACTCTGTGGCGAACGCATGTCGTGCGACAGGAACGTCAGTATCTCGTTGCGTGCCTGTTCGGCTGCGCGCAATTTCCCGATGTCCGAGAAAATGACGATCCAGCCCGCAGGGGAGTCATCCTGGGCTGCCAGGACCGCACAGCGCGCGAGATGGCTGCGTCCGGCCCGGCTTGCGACTTCGAGCGCCCGGTGGGTATCCGGCTGCCCAATCCCGGCACCCTTGCCGGGCAGGGCTTGCAGCGCTTCCCATGTGGGGGCGGGGCTGTCCGGCAGGCCTGCCGACAAGGTGTCGAGCAGGGTTTGCATGGCTTGTCCGCGCAACTTACCCGGGGGCGCGGCGTTGAAAAGCGCGGCGGCATGCCGATTGCCGAACAGAACGCGGCCCGCCGCATCGACGACCAGCGCGGCGTCCGGCAGGCTTTCGATGATTTCACAGACAAGACGCTGCATGCCGCGCAGGCGGGCGGCGCCTTGCGCCGACGCGAGCAGGCGCTCATCCAGTGCCATGCCCGGCGGCGTATCCCTCGTATCCGGCAGCATGCACGGTTCGGCGGCGAGGCAGCGGAATGCGTCTTCAAGACGGCGCGCCGACTCTGCGATTCTCCGCCCGCCCCACAGGGCATGGGCCAGCGCGATGCAGGTCATGCCGGCGATCGGCGCAATGACACGCCCGGTCATGAGAGTCATCGCCGACAGCAACGGCAAGGCAATCACCAAGAGTAGCGTGATCCGGCGCGCGTGATCCGGAGGCTTTCCGCCCAGGTGCGCCAGCGCATACAGCAGCGGCGCCAGGTTGAAGGCCACCTGCGCGCCCGCCGGCGCCTGCACAAGATCGGATGCGGGCATCGCGGCGAACAAGATCGAATCGATGAGACTGATCGAACCTAGCGAGACCAGCGCGCAAAGCAAGGCGAGCGCCACCGGCAGCAATGCCGCTTTCAAACGGGCCAGTCCGTGGACGTTTTGCGCGCTCGTCATGGCTTTGTTACCGAGCCGAGGCGGTTGCCGTTCGCGTCGATCCCGTTCGCACTTGCGCTACCGGGCGCCGACATGATTGCGCGCCCGATCGGGGGTTATTCGCTCGCCTTGAGTTGCTCCAGGCGATATCCGTAGTTGTATACGGGGGTGAGCTTGAAGCCGTTCTCCGGCCGCAGGTTGAGCTTGGTGCGGATGCGCGAAACATGCGTGTCCATGGTCCGCGAGGGCACATCGATGGCCCGTCCCCAGACGGCCTCGAGGATATGGCCGCGCGACAGCAGGCGCCCCAGATTCTGGAACAGGAACAGCGCGAGGTCGAATTCCTTCTGGGTCAGTTCGACCAGCTTGCCGCCGACATCCAGCGTCTGATTGCGGATGTCAAACTGATAGGGCGCGAATACCAGCGTATCGGCGCTCTTTTGCGGGTAGGCGCGCCGCAACAGTGCGCTCACGCGCGCCAGAAGCTCGGCGCGGCCGACCGGTTTTTTCATGTAGTCGTCGGCGCCCTGCGAGAGTGCGGCCACGATATCGGTTTCGGTGTCGCGATTGGTGACGAACATCACCGGCACGGGCGAGGTCACGTGTGAGCGGATCCAGCGTAGGACTTCCTCTCCCGTCAGGTCGGGCACCTGCCAGTCGAGCAGGAACAGGTCGTAGCTCTCGCGCGAGGCGGCGTGGGTGAGGGTTTTGCCGCTTGCAAATGCGTAGCAGTCGTGCCCGGCGTCACTCAGGTGCGAAACGATGAGCGCAGATTGTTCGGGATCGTCTTCAAGAATCGCGATGCGCATGGTCGTAGGGTCGCCTGTGGGGGCCTGCTGCTGCAGAGACGTGTTCGCTACCCGGAGGCCGGCGCCGGCACACTTTCTGCGGAACGCGATCAGCGCCGACGCTGCCGGCACAAGCGGAGTTTGTTAAAAATTATTGCATTTGTCGGGAATTTACCTTGTTTTCGCCGTTCTTTCAAAACCGCCCGTGTCGCGTCCGGCTCGGCGACGTAGTGCGGCCGGTAGCGCTGCCGACGAGTTGCTTTGGTACACTTGTTTGACGCGTAAATTGTCGATCGCCCACTTTTCACCGGAGATGGTTATGAAACAGAGGTTCTTGCGGTTTGTCGCCGCCGGTTTGTTGGCTGCGGGTGTGGTTGCGCCCGTAGCGGCACAGGACACCAAGATCAAGTTCACCCTGGATTGGCGTTTCGAAGGCCCTTCTGCCCTGTTTCTGGCCGCGCAAGCCAAGGGCTACTTCAAGCAGGAGAAACTGGATGTCACCATCGACGCGGGTTCCGGTTCCGGCGCGGCGGTGACCCGGGTGGCCACCGGAGCCTATGACATGGGCTTTGCCGATATCTCGGCCCTGATCGAGTTTATCGGCAACAACCCCGCTGCGGCGACCAAGCCGCAGGCGATCTACATGGTCTATGAATCGACCCCGGCGGCGGTCCTTGTGCTCAAGAAAAGCGGCATCAAGTCGCCCGCCGATCTCGCCGGCAAGACTCTCGGCGCCCCGGTGTTCGACGCCGGCCGCAAGGCGTTCCCCATCCTCGCACGCGCCAACAAGATCGACCTGGCCAAGGTGCAATGGAAGTCCATGGACCCGCCTCTGCGCGAAACCATGCTGCAGAGGGGCGAGGTCGATGCGATCACCGGCTTTACCTTCACCAGCTATCTCGGCCTGACCGCGCGCGGCATCAAGGAAGAAGACATCCTGATGTTCAAGTACAACGATTTCGGCGCCGAGCTGTACGGCAATGCGGTCATCGCCAGCCCCAGGTTCCTTGCCGAGAACCCGGCTGCGGCGCGCGGGTTCCTGCGCGCCATCACCCGCGCTATCAAGGACGTGATCGCCAATCCCGACGCCGCGATCGCCTTCGTCAAGCAACGCGACCCCCTGATCACCGATGCTACCGAGCTCAGGCGCCTGAAAATGGCCATCGAGTTCGTAGATACGCCGATCGCGCGCAAGGACGGCCTGGGTGCCATCAACAAAGTGCGCTTCGACAACACCATCGACCGGGTGGTCGCCGCCTTTGGTATCAAGAGCCAGGTGAGCCCCGACGGGATTTTCAATTCGCAGTTCCTGCCTTCTTCAGCGGACCGCCGGCTTTAGGCTCACTTCCCGCCATGGGCCCGCCCATGCGCCGGAGGCCTAGAGACTGACGGAAGGCCGTCGGCCCTTCGCGGGGCCGGCGTCCTTTTATTTGCGCCGCGCAGCCGATTCCGATTGCGCTGGCGCCGGCGTCTCGAAGATCCGCTATTTCTCGAAGCGCGGTTCCGCGACCGAGCCGCCGACGCGCAGCGCCGTGCGCCCGCGCGACCCCGCCGTGCCCAGTTCGACGATCAGGCTGCCGGTCAAGGCCGCCTCCGGAGTGATGTCCACGTTACCGGCGATGCTGAGCGTTCCGGAAGTCCCGCGCAATTGACGCAGTTGCAGGCGGCCGTTGCCGGCTGCCAGGCTGCCAGTTACCTCGGGCAGGCGGGTCTGCCCGCCTGCGCTGGCGCCTTGCAAGAGGCGGGCGAAATCCAGTGTTTTCAAGACCGCCCGCGACACCGCAAAGTTGCCCTCCACCTGCGGCGCCTCGAACAGCCTCGCAAGCGTCGGCGCCGCCATCGAGACGGAAAACTTGCCCTCGACCGGACCGGCTACCGGCGATGCCCTGTACAGCATGCCGGAGATGCCATCGGCATCAATGCCGTTGACCTCGACCGAGCCTGTGAACCTCCATCCATCGGCCCAGCCCAACATACCTGTACCGCGCGCATTGCCGCCCGCATGGGTGACAATGAACTCGTCCAGTTTCATGCCGGCGCGATTGGCCACGCCCTTTGAACGCAGGCTTTCCCAAGCTACCTTGGGACCGACCGGCCAAGCCACGCCGCGCGCCTCGATGTCCACCAGCCAGCCTTTTTCCTCCGGCGACAGCAATACCTGGGCTTTGCCGTCGGGTAGCGTCAGGGAGGCCTGTTTGACGGTACCGTTGGATGCGAGCAAAAGCGTGGCATTGAACTTTGGCACATTGATGGGTGTGCCGTTGATCGCCACTGCGGCGGCGCGAATTCGTTGCAGCGCAAAAGCCCGCGTGCGCGTGGCCGGCTCGATGGCGGCCCATGCGGCCAGGCGTTCAACCTGCGCGACATCGAGTTCCAGTCCGGTTACGTCGACATTGCGCCAGACCTTCTCACCCAAAGCCAGGTTAGACAAACTGCTGCTGGCCACCACCCGGGGTAGCTTGATGTCGCCCAGCATGACGTTGCTCATGCGCAATTCGGCGGGGAAGGCCGAAAAGGTGGCGTCGCCCACGGTGACCGGCACCCCGAAGCGTGCGGTGAGCAACTTCTCGATTGCCGGCTTGTCGGCCGACAGGCTGAAAACATAGGCTGCGGCGCTGCCCAACACCAGCACCATGACGGCAGCGACGAGCTTGCCCACGCGCAACAGGCTGCCCGCGTCGGCATTGCCTCGATTTGCCAGCCGCTTGGCTTCTTTCTCGGCTTGTTTGCGCGCCCGCGCTTCTTCCTTGGCCCTGTCCGCCGCTTCGCGCTCGAGTTCCTTGCGGGACCTTTGCTCGCCTGCATCCATCGCGCTCGCTGCGGGCGCTGGCGTGGCCGGCGGTGCCGCCGCCTGGAGCGCTGCCGAACCCGCCGGGTCGAGCGTGTATAAGTTGGAAAATGCGCCCATCGGTGTCAAAACCGGCGCGGCTGACGCGGCCTCCAGATGGGGCGTCAGGGCGGCAGTGTAGCGACTGGCCTCCTCGTCGGCGCGCCGTTCTTCCTCGGCTTGTCGGGCAGCGCGTCGCTGCCCCTCCGGCTGCTGAGTCTCTCCCCCTGCGCCGATTTGCCGGGCTTCTTCACGAGCCTGGTGCTGCGCGATCGCGCGGCGCTTGGCTTCTTCCTCAAGGCGCCCGCGCTCGCGCGCCTCGGCATGGGCGCGCGCCTTGCGCTCCGCCTCCTCGCGGGCCTTGTGCTCGGCGGCTTCACGGGCGGCGCGAGCGACAATTTCCCGTGCCTTGAGTTCGGCGGCCTCGCGGGCCTTGCGCTCCGCCTCCTCGCGGGCCTTGCGCTCGGCGGCTTCGCGTGCGGCGCGGGCGGCGTCCTCCCGTGCCTTGAGCTCGGCGGCCTCGCGGGCCTTGCGCTCCGCCTCTTCACGGGCCTTGCGCTCGGCGGCTTCG
>Ga0068877_10000189_pt1 | contig 53488 bp, 41 predicted proteins | sample NOAtaG_FD_66437 | JGI IMG/M metagenome (GOLD analysis project Ga0068877, IMG submission 66437) | Freshwater lake microbial communities from Lake Erie, under a cyanobacterial bloom - NOAA_Erie_Diel6S_1000h metaG | ecosystem: Environmental > Aquatic > Freshwater > Lake | place: USA: Ohio, Lake...
GAACTTAAAAACAGCACAAATCTTGCCCTTGGCAGACCAGTCATGGAACCGTTTAAAAACTGTATTCCATCGACCGAACTCTTGAGGCAGATCACGCCAGGGACATCCGACTCTCAGTTTCTACAGCACGCCTTCGAGTGTCGTGCGCAAATTCGATTTGTCATAGATGTCTGACTCCAGCATAATCTGCTTCAGCTTCGACCAATGCTCATCCGTGAGCAGTAATCGTGGCATGGCAAACTCGCTATTTTGTTTTTCGCAAAACCACAATACGAGTTTGTCCCGACTTTTCAATCACTTATCTCAAACGTCAACAGGCCCTAGTTGTCAAAAATAAGCAGATACAGAGGTGATCGAGCGTGAGCTATCGGTGGTTTGATGACATACTACGACAGCAGTCCTCTCGTTGGCTGGTCACGGGAGCGGCTGGCTTTATCGGCTCGCACCTGGTGGAGTCCTTGCTGGCTGCAGGGCAAGAGGTCGTGGGTTTGGATAATTTCGCTTCGGGGAAGAAGGAGAACCTCCTCGCTGTCGAACAAAAGCTCGGACCACAGGTCTGGCAACGCTTCCAGCTGATCGAGGGTGATGTCCGGTCGCAGGCGTGCTGTGTCATGGCTGCCGAAGGGTGTCAGTTCATCCTGCACCAGGCAGCTCTGGCCTCCGTGCCTCTGTCTCTCGCTCAACCCGATTTGACCCACGACGTCAACGTCAAGGGCTTTCTCAATGTCCTCGATGCTGCCGTGCGACATGCCATCAGGAGAGTCGTATACGCTTCATCCTGTTCGGTCTATGGAGATCAGCAGGGCACTCCGCTCTCTGAAGCCTGTCGTCTCAAGCCACTGTCCCCGTACGCTGCGAGCAAAGCTTGTGATGAGCAGTATGCAAGAGCCTTCTTTGAATCTTATGGCCTTTCTGCTATCGGTTTACGCTATTTCAATGTTTATGGCGAACGACAGGATCCCCAGGGGGCTTATGCAGCAGTGATTCCCCGTTGGGTGGAGCAGCTCAGGGGAGGCGAGGCTCTGCGTGTTTATGGAGATGGGGAAAACACTCGCGACTTTGTCCATATCAGCACCGTGGTAGCCGCTAACATAAGTGCCGCCTTACTGGGTGACGTCGAGGAGTGCGGGGTGTTTAACGTGGCGAGCGGCCGCTCTTACAGCTTAAACCAAGTGCTGCAGCTGCTTGATCATTTGCTCGGACCACAGCCGATCCGGTCTCTTCAGATCCAATACGAAGCCCCTCGAAAAGGGGATATTCGATATTCTGTCGCTGACACCGCCTCCTTCGACCGCGTCTTCCGACTTGCAAAATGCAGCCTCCCCGACGGTCTTCTCCAACTCTGGCAATCCTTTCACACAGGTTCGGAAGGCTCCCCCAAAGGAGACGATCTCAGTAGGCCCAACGCCGCAGTGCATAGGACTGTGTAGTCAGGATATTGAGGGCAATGATAAAGGCCGCAAGCAGATACGTGAAGACAGGGTGTTGACCGGATAAACTTCGCGACAGCCTATCGCCACAATAAAACCAGATGGGAAACAGCACGCTTGCGTAGCGAAAGGTTCCGACAAACTCGCCCGACATGGGCATCACACCTACAAACAAAAGACAGTAGACTCCGAGCCAATTGCGGCGGATGAGCAGCGCGGTGCTGATAGCGAGGAGTATCCAGAATAAGGTGTAGCGGAGTAGACTCCCCGTATTCGTATTCTGCCAGGGATTGCCAAAATAAAGAGCCTTCAGATAGGAATGCGAGCTCATCTCCTGCCGCCAGTGAAGTTGGGCACTATAGAAGCTGAGGGCGTCTCCCGTCTTAAGGTAGCAATAGAGGGGGTACAAACCAAAGAGCGCAGAGGAGATCAGACCAGAAGCTGCGAACACCCCGAGTCGCTGGATGGGAGAACCCTTGTGGTCCATAGCAGACCAGAGCCCGATGGTGATCGCGACAAAGATACCTTGATTCTTAGTCAGAGCACACAACCCTGCTAGGATCGATGCCAGGATCCACTTGGAATTGAGCTTACAAACGAATGCCGCTAAAGAGAGAGTCAGGAAGAGAGCTTCCGTATGATGGCTGTGAAAGACATAGGAAGCAGGTGAACAGAGGAAAAGAAACCAACCCCAGCGTGTCGAAGGAGTCAGCGACACTCTGCGGAATTCAGGACGATGGGAGTGCCTCTGGAGCCAAGCGACAGTTAGACAGAAGAGGAGTGTCGAGAACAAGGTCCCGACCATCTGCGGCTGTAAGAAGTTAAACCAACGAGTCAAGACCCCGACCACGAGGGGATAGAGTGGATAAAATGCAAAGTTGGGACCATTGTAACCTGCCTGGATGATCCCGGAGTACCAACCGCTATCCCAGAAGTTCAGAAGAACATTCCAGGATTTCCAATGGACACGATTGATATCGGTCCAGATGACCCCTTGCACAAGAAACACCACAAGGAGGAGGAGGAAGGGGAAGGGGAGCACTCGCAGCTTTGATCTGAAGCTGTCGATCATACTTTGTCCTTTGAGAGATGCTATGAAACTGCTAAAAAGCTAGGGGAGACTAACAAAAAGCGGTTCTGTTGTCTAATCCTCTCTCGGGGGAGGTACGAGGAGGTGCGAACGATGGAAGGGCAAAATTTTGTCGAGTGGCTGCGTTATGCTAAGGCGAACCGCCGAGATGAGAGGATGGCCGAGGTTTGGGTGGCTCCGCTGATTGATTGGCTACTGAGCGATTGTGCTGGTCGGGATAAGCTGAAAGTGTTGGATTACGGCTGCGGGTATATGGATGCAAGCCTTGGTTTGATAGCTCATGTGAACGCAGTTTACGGCTATGATATCGATACGGCAGCGACCCGTATCGCTGCTCGGCGCATGAAGGAGCTCGGGGTGCGCGGGCGGATATTTGAACGTCGGGAGGACATTCCCGAACAGAGTTTTGACCTCATCATCGTCAATAGTGTGATCCAGTACCTCGCTTCGGAGCAGGTGTTGCAGGAGCTGCTGGGCTTTTTGGGTCAAAGGCTCAATCACTCTCCCCTCGCAAAAATCGTTGTTTCGGATATCTTGCCACCTTCCTATCGCTCGATTCAGGATGCTCTCCGCTCACTATGGGTCGCACTGAGGACAGGGTGTCTGTGGGCGATGCTGCGGCATCTTTATTTCGCTGCCACCAAGCCGTCAAAGCTGGCTTTGCTGAAGCTTGATCTCGCTACCCTGGGTCACCTTGCTCGGCAAAGTGGCCTGATGATGCAAGTCTTGCCTGAGAATCTAACACCGTCCCGCCAGCGTTACTCCGTAGTCTTGAAGCGCGTCGATCAGTGAGTCCTTCATGGTACAGGTGATCGACAAAATAGAGGGGGCGACCTTTGACTTCGATAAAAATTTTGCCAATGTAAGCTCCCATCATCCCCATAAACGTGAGCTGCAGTCCGATGCTGAGGCAGAGCAGGGCTACAATGGACAACCAACCCTCGATGAGGTGAGATTTACCGCTAGCCAGGAGATAGGCTGTGATAAGTCCGTAAATCCCGACTAGGCCCAAGACGCCGAGTCCAAGCAGGAGAGGCAACTTGAGCCCAAAGGTTGAGAATGAGAGTAGGCCATTGGAAGCGAGGCGCAAGGACTGCTTAAAGGTATAGGACCGTTCCCCCGCCCGGCGGGGTAGGCAATCAAAATACTCATGTGTCTGTCGGAAACCGATATAGGGAACTTGGCCTCGGAGGAATTTAAAGTATTCACCCATTGAACAGAGGGCCGACACGCAGCGCTTATCAAGCAGGCGAAAGTCGGCGCTGCCAGGGGTGAGTTTGATATCAGCGATACGGTTAAACAACCGGTAAAACCAGCGAGAGCTATGCCGATCGATCCAACCCGAGCCCTGTGTCTCACGCCTCACCATATTCACGACATCGTAGCCCTGCTCGTACCAGAGTTCAACCATGCGGGGTATCAGAGAGGGAGGGTGTTGGAAGTCTCCATCCATGGTGATCACCGCATCGCCCCGTGCCATGCTGAGTCCGCAGCTCAACGCCGCTTGATGGCCGAAGTTGCGGGAAAACCGTACGCCTTTGAACACGGCTCCCTCGCGACAAAGCTCCGCGAGGAGGGATGGAGTTGCATCTGTGCTTGCATCGTCTACAAATATAATCTCAAAGTCACAGCCAAGAGTGTCAAGGACTTGGGAGAGCTCACGGGCTAGCGCCGGCAAGCACTCTTGCTCGTTGTGAATGGGAACGACCACCGAGACACAGTAGGGGCTCTTAGCAGGGTTATGCATGAGCTAAGTCCTTAAACTGAATCAGTTCAAATGCGTGTGTGTCGATGAGAGAGCGAACAGAACTCGCCAAGAGAGCTTGTCGTTCGCTGTCCCAGGCAAAACTTTTATAACCCCACGGCAGCTTTTCGCGAAGTTCGGGACAATCAAAGCCTGGATGACACATGATTTCCACCGTCTCGTTTGGTCGAGCCTGGACCTTGAGGAGAGTCAAGAGGTCCTCGAGACGTTGGGTGGACAAACGACCCGAAGAGGCGAAACCGACGAATCGATCGGGAATCAAGGGTCCACCTGCCGTTTTGCTCAAACGACGGAGGCGCTGGCCGAGTCGGGCAAGGAGGTAACTGAAGGGCCAGCGCGAGTCCTCCTGAACTTCAGAGGGAGAACGCAAAGCTCCGATCTTGTATTCTCGCGCGAGGCGAAGAACCAGCTCTTGAATGCCGGGTAGTAGATGCATGTGCTGTGTACCATTAGCAAATGGGATGGGACCTCGATACTTCAAGAAGCGCTCGATCTGCAGGCGTAGTTCTTCCTCGAGTTCGTGTCCCTTGATTCGACCCAGCAGATAGCGTGGTACAAAATGCTTCCAATGACGATGAAGGCAGGACTGGCCTGGAAAATACGAGAGTCGATCGCTGAGGGATGATTTTCGACCTAGGAGCGAATAGCCCTCAACAATGCCAAGGTGTATGCCGATTTCGAGCGAAGGATGCTGATCGGCGAGAGCGAGAGCTTGATCTGTAAACGGAGCATTCATGAGTAGGCTTGTGGAGCGAACGATGCCTTCTTTATGGCACTGGATAATGCCACGGTTGACGCCTTCCGCTAGCCCAAAATCATCGGCTGTTATTAGAACACGCAGCAAGACAGCTTCCTTTTGTAAAAACTTTGTGCAGACTCACTCGAAGCCCAAGCACGAGAGCTCGACCGCTTCAGACCCCTTGCCAAGCGATCCATCCAAGCACCTCACGACAAGAAGCCTTTGAGCTTCAAACACTGTGCAGGGCTGTACGGACTTCAGCAGGCGTTCGTTCTGCAGCTGGGGTCTTTTGAATATAGGCTTTTTAAAAGCCTTTTTCTTCGGAAAACATCCGATTCGAGTGGTCTGCAGCGCTTTTCTTAGGGGGAGCCTGCAAGACTTTGCCTGAGCGACAGGACGTCTGTAGGGGGTGCGCTATATGGGCGTGTGTGATCAGGTTCGAGTCCTCAAGAATGCTGGATTCCGCCAGGCACGAGAGGATCCGGCCGGGAGCAGCGCTGCTACAACAGAGGTTTTGCCTCCACGGTTGACACAAGGAATCCTCACAGCTCAGCTTCCCTGAGGTGTGTGGCACGGTTCCAGGCCAGATTGGCTTCCAAGCCTAGGTTTCGAAGGCGTTTGCCTAAAGAGAAGCTCACGGGCCCATCGTTGGTTAAAAGTGCGGACTCATTTCTAGCCAGATTGGTTTTTAAGCCTAAGTTTCGCAGTCGCTTGCTTAAAGACAAGCTCACAGGCCTGCTAAGGTTTGCGAGTACGTTCGGGACCTTGCACACTTTGAGCTCCAACGCTGAGCTTGGAAGCGACCTGGCTAGACATTGGACACGCGCCAGAATCTTGCCGACAGATCTGATCTATGCTAAGGGAATGACTTCTTAAAGTGCTCCTTCTTGAGTGGAATGGGGCTTGCTTGTGTCCTGATGCGTTTGGCCTTTTATCAGCCGAGGTGATCTTCAATGAATTGGAAACTCTTGCTGCCTGCGTTTACTTTATTTGCTTTGGTCCCAGCTTGTGTTGAGAACACTTCTTCGCCGAAGATCATCGGTGGTCAAGCTGCCGATCAGAGTTACCCTTTTTTTGTGGGAATTTTCGATAAAGGTGCGACATCGTCCTTTTGTGGTGGCACTCTGATCCAGCCCGATGTTGTGCTTACTGCAGCGCACTGTCTGGCTGAACAGCGCGATGCTTTGCAGGTTGCTCTGAAGCATGTGAATAACACGGCCGATGAAAACACGGAATTTCGCGACGTGAAGGCCATCCGCATCCACGAGAATTTCGATCCGACAAATTATGACAATGATGTTGCTCTGATATTCCTCGTGAGTAAAGAGGGTGACGAAGCCCTTGCCGACTCCGTGATGAAGTTGAATGATGATTCAGGGTTGCCTGCGGAGAAGCAGGTCGTTCGCGTCATTGGTCACGGTAACCGCAGCTCATTGGGAACGATCTACGAAAACGAGCTCTACCAAGTGGATACTCCGGTGCTGAGCAACCCGAGCTGTCGCGAGTTTGGCGAATTGTACGCCGATGTCCGAGATAGCATGCTGTGTACAGGGGATGTATTTGATGGCGGCAAGGATAGTTGCCAGGGCGACTCGGGCGGGCCATTGTTTGTTCCGGGTGACAAACCGAGTTTAGTGGGTATCGTCAGCTGGGGCTCAGGCTGTGCCCAAAAGAAAAAACCAGGTGTCTACACTCGCGTCTCATCCTTCCTCCCGTGGATCAACGATGCGATCGAGCAGTTCCGCAAACCCGCTCCCCTGACTCTTGAAAATTTGTCTGAAGTCAGCCAGCGATACTGCTACCGCCGCCCCAGTCAGACAAAATATCTCAGCGGTGAGGCACTTTCGGTCAACGTGCGCAGCCTGGTAACCCAACCCAGGAGCTGGTTGACCGTCGGCGCGCCTGCCATCGAACCCTTGTTAGCCGCCTTCAATCAGACTGTCTTCGATCGCTGTGATGTTACAAACGAAGCAGGAGAGAGCTTCAGCCTGGTTTATGCTCACCCTACCGATGATGTGACTGGCGTGGGGACGGTGTATCTTCAGTTCAGGTCAGCCGTCTACGTGGCTTCGGAGAAGACAACAGTAAGGCAACATGATCTGACCTGTCGCCGTGATAAGATCGCGTCACTCTCCTTCGCGCCCGAGTATTCCTTTTTAGCGTTAGGGGATGAGAGCTATTTTGGACAACCTATGACCGCGCCTGCAAGCTTGCCCTCGAGCGTACTGGCATGCTCCGAGGTGGGCTATGATTTTCGTGTTTATAAAGATGCTAGCCATGGTGTTTACGTCAGCGTAGCGGTTCCTGGCAGCAACATGCAGTGGTTTCAGATGAACCAAGAAGAGTCTCTGTTCAGTATCAGCGCACTGAAAATCAGCGATAGCAAAGCACGAATCGAGATCAAGAACGAGTCCCCAGACGATCTATTTTCTTGGAAGTTGGAATGCGAGCGCAGCTTTACTCTTACGGACAAGCGCGGTAAACCTTCTTCCCAGACTCAAATCGCGAGCGTCAATCGCGTCCTGTTCAACTACCCCCTTGATGTGGATGCCTTCATTCCCGCCGGTTTCGTTCGCTCCTATTACGTTGAAGTAGCTGGCGGTGATCTGGAAGGCTTTTTCAAGAGCTGCCGTATCAATGATGTGACGCCAAAACTAGTGATGGAAACGCCCTGATTCTCGCCCGCTGCCCAGGGCACTGCGATCCGTCCCGTCCGTTGACGGTCGGGACGGATCGGTCGCGCTTTCCGTTTAAGTAGCTTTCGGGCATCACGGATCAGGATTGCGGCGAGCGATCGTTCACGCTCGGTTCGGGAACTAGAGCGGGCCATTCAAGTCTTCTCACGCTTCCATCGAACTCACCCTGTCCCTTCGTGGCATCTACAGCTGCTCGTTAGAGTCACTCTATCGATGGAGTGACTGCAAGCTCATCGAAGATCGCCGAAGCTCGGGGCATAGCCTAGCAGCTGGCCAGCGATATCTCTTTAAGATAGCATCGATCGATATTCAATCACCGGTGGCCCAAAAAAGCATAGAACCTAGGAGATCATACTCAGGTGAACCCATCATGCTGCCTGCAAAGGCGATTATGCTTCCGATCTCAGACTCATCGAGACTTTTGACGAAGAGATTATAGGGCGCACTCACCTGTCAGTCATATCAATCGTAGCGACAAGGTTCACGCCTGAGGTGACAGCTCGAAAACTTTTGGCAGGAAGTTCAGCCTGTCCATCTATCGCAAAGGTTTGAGGGCATCACAACTCAGCCTAAGGGCGATAGTGATCGTCAAAAAATCCGGATCCGTGCCTCTCTCACACTCGATGTCGTCCGCCATAGAATAGCGCGATAGCTCACTGCAACGTTCTCGCGGATCATGACTGTGAACCTCGTTCCAATCTCTATCAAGCAAATCAAGAAATGTCGTTCGTTGGCGCTTGATCTGCGAGCTCACAAGAGCCTCTTGCTGGACAAGGCTATACAATCATTCATCAGTCAGAACTTTCGCTACGATATCTTCGTCCGCGACCAATCCGAACAGGCGGCTATCCAGCGCAAGGTTGATAGATTCGCCAAGGACGATGTGATGGCTCGGTGGGACTCGCGAGTCTTCATTCAGATGTGAGGCTAAGGTTTTCCACTGGGGTGGTGTCATGAGGTAGGCTTGACCTCGGGAGTTCTCGTGAACAATATCGTTCACCATCAGGTCTACTCGCCGACGGCTCCACTGTGGAGGTCTAAGGCAAGCTTTGAGTTCTCTGAGCGTTTTGCCCAAAAGCGGGAAACCGGCGAACTCTTTCGACGATTTCTACGCCCCTTCTACCCGACATCTCTTTGCACTGATCTGATACGCATCGAGATCCAGCTTTCTGATCTGACACCTGAGCTCAGCAATGGTCTCAAGAATGCAATATGATCGCGATCGCTAAAATACGAGCCATGTGCCTGGCTCGATAAAAAGTCGACTTTCGAAAGGGGCACTGCAGCCCTCTAACAGAATCCTACCTACTTGGACTCGATCGCCTCCAAGGGGATCGGATCTGATTCATCAGCAGAAACTAGCACAAGCTGAAGTTGCAGGGATTTAATCCTCAAGCTCTAAGATATTTTTGTCTATCAGGATGGCACTGACCGCAGCCGGTAGCCCGCACCCTCTGCTTGGGACATCCTGCAGCAAAACCGTACCTCCCATCAGCGCCCACGGGGCTTCACCAGGACTGTGATCTCTTCGCGATTGTGGTACAGGTGTTTGACTCGAAGCTCGAAAGCTGAGGGATCAAGCTGATTTTCTCGCCAGAAGAGCGCCAGGCAAGTTTCCCATTCTTCGTATCGTTTCTTCATCGGTAGCTTCAAGTTGAAGACCATCCATCGACACTGCTTCTCGCGCAGCCAACGGGCCATCAAAGTCACGACCTTCTGCGGCTTGTCGACCATGTCACAGACCAAAAGTGCGACGGCTTGTTTGGGCTTGAACTTGTAGGCGTCCACTTCGTGGTGATCGACCATGCCGCTGGCCATCAGCTGCTCGTCCATTCGCCCATTATCGACGGCATGGACAAAAAACCCTTTTTGCACCAGATGAAAGGTCCATCCGCCCGGAGAGGCCCCGAGATCGACGGCCGTACCACCACCTTCAAGCAGCTGCGTGCGCTCTTTGTCACTGAGCAATCCCAAGAGAGCTTCCTCCAGTTTCAATACCGAGCGACTGGGGGATTCTTCTGGGAACTTCAAGCGGGGTATACCGCTTTTCCAAAGCCCTTTAGGTTCCCTCTGGATGCCGACGTAGGCTTTCTCGTAATTTACAAAAACGACATGAAAGGCCGGCGCTTGCGCCGCCTGAGGATCGTAGCTAAAGCCTAAGCGCTTCATCGCATTCCCAAGCGCGGGAACAAATTTTTTGCAGAAGGTGGCCAGCGCTCGGCCTTCGTTGGTGTCTGGATGTTCAAGGACCAAGGCACGGTAGGTCCGCTCCGTGGTGGCTTCCAGAAAAGCTTCCGCTAGTGGTGTGGCCCTGTCCTTCGCCGGCAAATCTTTGACGAGTTTAACCGCTTCAATACGGTGCCGCGCGAAGATCAGGGAAGCCAGGCTTGGCACCGGAGCTCTTTTCTCAGCCGAAGGCTCCAGATACTCACCCTGGTAGCCGACCAGACCATGAGGTTCGAGGCTTTGAGCACTCCCACTCCAACCGCATTCAGCAAAGCGTTCGTTGACCTCGGCAGCACAGTCCGCTTCAAAGCCGGGCCGACAAAAGAGTAGAAATCGTTTCATTCCGTTACCTCCCACAGAGACTTGCGTCTCTTAGTACATCAGGACCAAGAAGGGAAGGGATATTCTGGGCTTGTCTGAAATCCTAGTTTCGTGTGAAATAAAGCTGCAACGTGCGTGAAATGGCTCAATTGGGTTGCGCGGTTCGTGTAAATCTCTGAAATCATAATGACAAATCTGCGTGCTCGACTTGGTATGGAATGTGTTAGGAGAGGTATAGTTCAACGAAGAGGTTTCGTTCATGTCAAAAAGCAAGTTACCACGCCAGGCGCTCAGTGGATCTCGGGTTCTCATTGTGGATGACGAAGAAATCCTGGCCTGGAGTATCGAAACCGAACTTAAGGCAAACGGGGCTGAGGTTTTAGCCTGCAATTCCTTGCGTGCGGCGCTTGAGAGCTTTCAATCTTTCAACCCCGACTTGGCCATTTGTGACCTGAGATTGCCCGACGGAAGCGGGATGGAGTTGCTGAAGAAGTGGCGCTTTGAGAAGCCTGATATGCCGACCATCCTCATTACAGCCCATGGTGCAGTCGAGTCCGCTATTGATGCGCTTCGCTTGGGGGCGTTCGATTATCTGCAGAAACCTTTTGATCTGAAAAGTTTGATCGCAGCGGTCAACCGGGCCGCTGAATTGTCTTTCTTAAGGCAGAAGGTCAGCCAGCTCACGGGGCATGAAGTCACCCGCGAACCGATGCAGATGATCGGGGAATCACCTGCGATGCGCCGGATCCGCACCCAACTGGAACGGGTGGCGCGCTCGCGTGCCAGCACGGTCCTCATTCTCGGGGAGAGCGGTACTGGTAAGGAACTGGCGGCACGAGCGATTCATGAATGGTCGGATCGGGCCAATGCACCCTTCGTCGAAATCAACTGTGCGAGCATTCCCGAGACCTTGCTCGAAAGTGAACTGTTCGGTTACGAGAAAGGCGCATTCACTGACGCCCGAGATCGGAAGCTAGGACTTTTCGAATTGGCTCAGAACGGGACGATTTTTCTGGACGAGATCGGTGAAATGCCGATGAAACTACAGACCAAGCTCTTGCGAGCCCTTGAGTATCGTCGCTTCAAACGCCTGGGTGGCACCAAGGATATTAGCTTTTCCGCCAGGATTGTGGCTGCCACCAACCGGAATCTACTCGAAGAGATTCAAAACAAGTCCTTCCGCAGTGATCTCTACTACCGACTGAGCGCCTTACCTGTGTCTTTACCCCCGCTGCGCGATCGTATGGAAGATCTCGACCTGCTTATCGACTTCTTCGCTCAGAAGCTCGCTCAGGACCTTAACATCGAGGTGCCGCGCGTTCACGCCGCAACGCGTGATAAGCTCAGAGGGCATGACTGGCCCGGTAACCTGCGTGAATTGCGGAATGTTCTCGAGCGTGCCTTGGTCTTTCACGCCCCGCAAGAGGTGATGCCGTTTCACATCGAACTGGATGCCTGGATCGAAGCTCAGGTGCCCCTTCAAACCATCAATGCTGCCGCCAATGTCACTCTCGGTAATGGTCATGCGAAGGAGACAAAAGGGAATGGTGCTGCTCACAACGCGCCGATGGTCTTGCCGGAACAGGGGATCAACTTGGAGGATCTCGAGCGAGATCTGCTGCTGCAGGCCCTCGATCGAGCGCGCAACAACCAAACCAAGGCCGCTGAGCTGCTCGGGATCTCACGTCATACCTTCCGATATCGACTCGAGAAGCATGGCATTATCAAGCACTAGGACCTCGGGACACCGAGTTTGATTGTTCGTAGTCAATGACACATGGAGTGGGTCAACTTTGAGGCCTTAAGCAGAGAGACAGCGATCCGCTCCGCTATACTGCCGACGTAAAGCTATCGTCGGCGGTGCGTGAAGGGGGCAGTTATGTACGAAGCTAGCAGAAAGGTGCATGCGTGCGATGTGTGCCAGGAACAACGTGAATGTCAGGATCTATTCGTGGCGATGCGAATCCTGGAAGCCGAGATGATTTATTGCGAAGACAAGACGATGCACGATCGCTTTTTCGAGCTTAAGACAGCATTGGATGCCTTTGGTTTTGCTTTTCCTTACGGTCCAGTCTACTGTCAATTGTCCATAAATCTTAACGATGCTCAGGCCCTGCAAATCGAGGCTCAGAAACTCCGCGAAGGCCTGAGGCGAAAGCTTAGACTTTACTCCTAATGACCGAAACAGACGTGAAAAGGACCCCTTTGTCTGCGACATCGCTCGGCGACGCGGCACGGGGGCTGCATGGCAAAGCTGTTTCGAATCCATCAGAGTTTGTTTATCTCGCGCTCCCAAAGGGATTTGCCTCAGTGCCTATGAGGGAAATCCCGCTTGGTCGGTCGAGAGATCACCCTCTCACGGAGTCCCCAGCCCTGACCAGGCTCGCCATATCGTGAGGATCCCCGCGAAAACCAAGAAGAGCTTGCCCAAACGTGTGAACCAGAGCGATGGGACTTTTCCCGTCACGAGTGTTGGCATGTATGTTGCTGATGCCATGGCAGGGAGCGTTCCCAAGGAAAAAGCCAGCATCGTGGACGCGCCGCTCAGAGCAGATTGAGTTCCTGCAGCTGCGAGCAGCAGAGGATGTAAGGTCATACACGGTAGGAGCACAGTCAGAAGTCCTAGCAGAAAAGACGGTCCGAGACCCTTTTGAGTCTGAAACCTTTGCTGCCAGTAACTGTGTAAAGCATAGAGTGAGCGTGATCCCGGCACACGAAATCTTTTGCTCATCCAAGGAGCTAGTGCCCAGATGATTAGAAGCACCCCGAGAGCCATGGCAAGCCAAGCGCCCACCGTGAAGGAGAAGGAGCTGATCTGTTGGGACACGAAACCCACGAGAGCTCCTGCTAGGCTGTATGAAATGACACGGCCTAGGTTGTAGAGGAGGGTGGCCCAGCCCAAGCGAGGCCGAGCTCGAGCGAGGACTGAGCAAGCGAGTGGCCCGCACATCCCAATGCAATGCCAGGACAGTAGGAAACTGTAAGAGAACACGGCGGCAAATCCCGCAAAGGCGAGGGGATCGATACTCCCTAGATCGAATCCAAGGTGATGATGATGACTGTGACCCATATGCTCCATCGAAGACATCCAAAGATCCTTTCCTCTGCTGCGGCGGATGAGCGCTTTTGTCGTCACTGTGAGACTCTTTTGCCGCGTGAGCTTGAAGATGATTACTGCTGTCATGGGTGTCGGTCAGCCCACACGCTCATTGAGACGTTTGAGTTAAACCGTTTTTATGAAATTGTACAGGAAAACAACGAAGGGCTCCGTCCTGCGCGTGTCCAGCGAAGTGACTACAAGCTGTTTGATGCTCCCATTTTTCAGGATGGCTTTGTGGAGAGTAAGCAGGATGGGCAGAAGACCGCGCATTTTTATCTTGATAACATGAGCTGTTACGCTTGTGTGTGGGTCTGTGAGCAGTTGGTCCGCAAGCTGGATTCCGAGGCTCAGTTAGCGATCAATCTGGCTACGGGAGAGGCTACACTCGCCTTTGATTCATCCCGGCATGATCTTTCCCATTTCCTCCAACACTTCGAAGCCTTGGGCTTTGGAGTCAGCCCCAATCGGACCTTTACCCGCGATAACCGTCGGGAGGTAGCACGGATTGGAGTAGCTCTCTTCTGTCTCATGAATATCATGATGCTAGCCTTTCCCGAATACCTGGGAGCCTCTTCGTTGGAGGACCGTTTTCGCGACCTGTTTCGATGGATCTCGATGGTTTTAGCTGCTTTAGCCGTGTTTTATAGCGGTTGGCCTCTGCTTGCCGGGGGGGTGTATGCGGTGCACAAACGCAGTCTGCACCTGGATCTCCCCATCGCTCTCGCCCTGATTGTTTGCTATGCATACAGCGTTTATAACACCGTCCGGGGGCATGCGTTCGTCTATTACGACACGACGACCGCAGTGGTGGCTTTGCTGCTCATCGGCCGCTTCGTTCAGGGACAGGCGCTCTCGCGAGTGGCTCGGCAGCAAAGTCAGTATCTCGAAGGCGACTATCGTTTGGCTCGGGTGCAAGCAGGTGATGGCAGCGAAGAGATGAAAGCCCTGGTGCAGGTGGTCGAAGGTGATGTTCTGCGACTTTTGCCCGGCGAGGTTGTGCCAATCGATGGTATCCTGCTGAGTCCGAGCTCCGAGTTGCATTATGCGCTGCTGACAGGTGAGAGTGATCTGCATGGCATCATAGAAGGGCAAACAGTCCTGGCCGGCGCTGTCAATGGGTCTCGTCCTATGCTGCTGCGGGCTGCACAGCCCGGGGTGCAGAGTTATCTGCTTCGACTGCAAAAGGCTTCGCAGGCTCTTCACCATCAAAAGGGGCATTATCTGGGGTTATCGGAGAAACTGGCTAAAGGGTTTGTCGCCTTTGTCCTGATGATGGCGGCTCTCAACCTGCTTCTTTGGTTTCCTTTCTCTCCTTCGACCGCGATTGAGCGCTTTGCTGCTGTCCTGTTGGTCGCCTGTCCTTGCATCTTTGGCTTCGGGGCTCCCTTGGTCATTGCGAGAGCTTTTCATCTTGGGATGCAACGCGGCGTCCTCTTCCGGAGCCAGAGGGCTCTCGAGCGTCTCAGCGAAGTCGAGCGATTCTATTTCGATAAAACGGGTACCTTGACCGAAGACGAAAGTCGCATCGTCGAGGCCCACTGGAATCAACTGGAACTGAGGAAAATGCAGCTCGATCCGCAGCAGGTCCAGACCCTTCTGAGGCGCCTGCCCGAGTTTGCCCGGCACCACGTGATTACCGCCTTGACCCGATGGCTAGGTCCAGGAGACGCAAGAGAAGAAACACAGGTGAAAGCGATACGAGAATACTTTGGACAAGGTCTCTCCTTGGTCTGGAATGGTCATGATGTTCGGCTGGGCCGCTATGGTTTCTGTGTCGGTCGTGAACCCGATGATCCTCAAGCACTTGAGTACTCCTATCTCGTCATCGATGGGGCTATCGTCCTTCAATTCAAGTTGAGTGAAACGCTGCGACCAGAGGCCACAGCGACCCTACAAAGTTTGGTATCACAAGGGCGGCACATCTATATGCTCACAGGCGATGCAACAGGACGCGCTCAGGATGTTGGCCAAGCCCTGGGAATCGATGTAGCTCATATCGCAGCTCGCTTGAATCCTCAGGATAAAGAGCAGCAGATCGTCGAAGGCGAGAGAAGCGCAATGGTCGGCAACGGCATTAACGATGCCTTGGCTGTCTCGAAAGTATCTATCGGGATTGCTGTTGAGAGCGCGACCGATGCACTTAAAGAAAAAGCGGATGTCGTGCTCGCCAAACCGGGACTTCAGCCAATTTTAGACGCTCTGAAGGTCTCCGAACGAGCTCGAACGATCATGCAACGCTGCTTTTTCTTCGCCATTCTCTTTAATGGGGTGGGGATGACCTTGGCTGTCGGGGGGTGGGCTACTCCCGTTCTGGCCGCCATTCTAATGCCGATCAGTTCTCTAACGATCTTTACGATCGCTCAGCGATGGTCGGTCACCCTCAGGGTCGGAGGATGACAGATGGAGATTCTTTATTTTCTCATTTTTCTGAGTTTTGTCATGGCAATGGGGGGCCTTGCGGCTTTTCTATGGGCTAATCAAAGCGGACAGTTTCGTGATTTGAGGCGACCAGCGGAAGAGATGCTGTTCGAGGACCGTCCTAAGTCGAGCCAATAGCTTTAAATGATCCATATGTGTCCTTGTTAAGGGAGGAATGTATTTTGTCACAGTCGCATGAAACACTCACTGTCACGTACGATGACCGAAGTGCAGCCCAGTTTCTTTGGGCTACGCTGATCTGGGGCGTTATCGGCATGCTTGTCGGGGCCCTGGCGGCTCTGCAGCTTGCTTTCTGGCCGGCCAATGGTGATATCCCTTGGCTGACCTTCGGACGGATTCGTCCTCTACACACGGCGGCTGTGATCTTCGCCTTTGCCGGCAATGCAATTTTTGCAGGCATGTATTACTCACTGCAAAGACTCTGCAAGGCACGCCTTTGGTCAGATGCTTTGACGAAGATTCATTTTTGGGGTTGGCAGATCATCATACTCGTCTCTGCCTTGAGTCTCATGACGGGACACACCCAGGGAAAAGAATATGCAGAGATGGAATGGACTATCGATATCGCCATCGCCATCGTTTGGGTGATCATGGGTATCAATGTCTTTGGAACCGTGGCTGTGCGAAGGGTGAAACATCTTTACGTCGCCATCTGGTTCTATCTCGCCTCGATCATCACCATTGCTATGCTTCATATTGTCAATAACCTTGCTATTCCCGTCGGAGCCTTCAAGAGCTACTCGATCTTCGCGGGGGTGCAGGATGCATTGGTCCAGTGGTGGTATGGACATAATGCGGTCGGCTTTTTGCTCACGACCCCCTTTCTCGGACTGATGTATTACTACGTTCCGAAATGTGTCGGTAAGCCTGTCTACTCGTATCGGCTGTCGATTCTGCACTTTTGGTCGCTTATTTTTATCTACATCTGGGCGGGTCCTCACCATCTTCTCTATACGTCGCTCCCTGAGTGGGCTCAGTCACTCGGTATGGTGTTCAGTCTCGCCTTGCTCGCTCCAAGTTGGGGCGGGATGATCAATGGTCTCTTGACTATGCGAGGAGCTTGGAATCGGGTCCGTGAGGAGCCTATCCTCAAGTTTTTCGTTTTGGCGCTGACTTTTTACGGTATGTCGACCTTCGAAGGGCCATTGCTATCCATAAAATCGATCAACCTAATCTCGCACTACACAGACTGGACGATTGCTCACGTGCATTCAGGTGCCTTAGGTTGGGTTGGTGGTATGATTTTCGGGATGACCTACTACCTTGCTCCCAAACTTTTTGGGCGACCACTCTATAGTCAGAGGCTCGCTAATACCCACTTTTGGATTGCTACGATTGGGCTTCTGCTCTATGTGAGCTCCATGTGGACGGCGGGAGTGACCCAGGGTCTCATGTGGATGGCGACAACGGATGATGGTCTTTTGAAGTATCCTCAGTTTATGGAAACAGTTCTGGCCTTGAAGCCACTCTTTTGGGTGCGATTACTGGGAGGATCCCTTTATCTGATCGGTGCTGTCATCTGTCTCTACAACGTATACATGACCTCACGCGGTCGGACAGTCGCTGATGAAACGGTGGCTGTCGAAGTGGAGCGACACATTCAAGCGAGAACCCTCCATGAGCGCTTGGAAGGTCACGCATTCACCCTGTCAGCTCTCGCACTGGTTGCGGTTCTCATCGGCGGTGTCGCCGAGTTTGTCCCCGCTTTGCTCATGGAAACCAAGGTCCCGACGGTGACGAGCGTTCGACCTTATACGCCCCTCGAGTTGGAAGGTCGTGATATCTATCTGCGCGAGGGTTGCTACAATTGTCACTCCCAGTCGGTTCGTGTGTATCAGAAGGAAGAAATGCGTTATGGGCCGCATTCGAAAGCCTATGAATTCGTCTATGACCATCCCTTCCAGTGGGGATCGAAGCGAACAGGCCCAGATTTGCATCGTGTGGGTGGCAAATATCCCGATCTATGGCACTATAAACACATGATGGATCCTCGTATGACGTCTCCGGGATCGATCATGCCTTCGTATCCCTGGCTTCTCGAGAATAAGGTGGATCTGAGCATGCTCGAGCCTAAAGTGAAAGCGATGAAGATGCTGGGAGTTCCCTATGATCCAGACACCATCGCGGATCCAAAGACGGCCTATAATAAACAGGCCATGAAGATCGTGACGAGCCTGTCGAAGGATGGCATTCTGATTCCCACCGATAGCGAAATTATTGCTATGATTGCTTATCTACAAAAGTTAGGCACAGATCATCAAGCCGAGCAGAAGGAGGCTGCTAAATGATGATGAGCATGGTGAAAGACGTCCTGTCACAGGGGCATTTCGGTAGTTTGCAAGCGAGTGCCCTCGTCTTGTTTGTCAGTCTCTTGACGATCATCACTGTTTGGATTTACTTACCGGGTTCGAAAGCATACTACGATCGCGTCGCGACCGATCTCTTGAAGGGGGATGAGCATGGCAGAACACGATAAAGACAAGGAAGTCGTCCGCCCTTATGTGGCAGATGGTATCGAAGAATACGACAACCCGCTGCCGCCCTGGTGGGTCTGGTTGTTCAATATCACGATCGCCTTCGGTATCGTTTACCTGATTTGGTACCACGTGCTGCACAAACCTGGGCTGGAGGCTGAACTAGCAGCTGAGAAAGCAGCTTTTCAGAAGCAAAAAGCCGAGCAGGCAGCAGCCCTGGCTGCTAGTGCTGGGGATCTCTTGACTCGCCTGAAGGACCCTGCAAAGGTCGTTGAAGGTAAAGATCTTTATGTCACCAACTGTGTCGCCTGCCACGGCCAATTGGGAGAGGGAACGGTCGGGCCCAATCTGACTGATAAGTTCTGGATTCATGGTGGTGAGCCAGATCAAATCATGGCTGTGATTCAACACGGTGTTCCGTCAAAGGGCATGGTGGCCTGGGAACCTATCCTTGGCCCCCAGAAGATCGAGGCCGTGACAGCCTATGTTCTCAGTCTGAAAGGCACCAATCCTCCGAATGGCAAAGCGCCGGAGGGTGACGAGTATTGATCAGGGTCTGTGGAACAGGCCCGTTCCAGTGTTCAGAGAGGGTCCATAAGCGAGGCGCAGAAACTTCGAAGGCAGGAAGTGGACATGGAGTCCTTCAGGAGCTGAGGGTTTTTCACGTAAGGATACGAGCTCACGCCGTATCAGGGACATGTCTGGACGCCCATACATAAGGACTTTCAACGTGAGTCATACACCGGACAGCCTTCGCGCACCGACGGTTGACCAGAGTGGGCGGCGCCGTTGGCTTTACCCCGACCGCAGGTCGGGGCGGCTCAGCCGTATCCGAGGGCGTCTGGCCCTCCTCCTTTTGGTCATCTACCTCGTCGCGCCCTTTGTGACCATCGGAGGCATGCCACTCATACGATTCGATGCCTTACAGGGGATTATTTATGTCCTTGGACAGAGCTTTCGGTTTGCCGATGGCTCTTACCTCGTCTTTGTCTTCATCACCCTGTTTCTTTTGCTCGCGTTCGTCACCAGTCTTTGGGGGCGCATCTGGTGTGGCTACGCCTGTCCCCAGACTGTTTTCGTCGAATGGGTGATTCGCCCCATTGAGGAGTGGGTGGAAGGGCCAGCACACCGGCGCAAACGTCAGGATGCTGGACCCATGACTCTGGGGCTTTTTGCTCGCAAGGCGCTCAAGTATGTGCTCTTTTCTTTCGTGATTTGGCTGATCAGTAACGCGTTTTTGGCCTATTTTATCGAACCTGCGACCCTGTGGCATTGGATGCGTGGCTCACCGGCCGAGCATCCATGGGCGTTCAGCTTCATGACGCTCACTTTCGCGGCACTTTTTCTAGATCTCACGTGGTTCCGTGAGCAGTTTTGTGCTTTCGTTTGTCCCTATGCTCGCTTGCAATCTGTGATGATCAGTTCAGCAACGCCGACGATTGCCTATGACCTAGCAAGGGGAGAACCTCGCGGCAAGCGCAAAGGGACCGGTGACTGTATCGACTGTCAACTCTGTGTCCGAGTTTGCCCGACTGGTATTGATATCCGTCATGGACTGCAGTTAGAGTGTATCCAATGCGGTCGGTGCGCAGATGCTTGCGATGGAATTATGAGCAATCTGGGGCGTCCTAAGGGTCTGGTCCGTATGGCTTCGGAGCGAGAACTGTCAGGCAAAAGATTGCACCGATTCCGAGTGAGACCAATCATCTATTTGGCTCTGCTGCTTCTGAACGTTGGTGTCGTGTCATATGCCGTGGGCACGCGCGATGATTTGAAGCTTACCGTCGTTCGGCAGCCCAGCACCACCTATACCCAGATGCGGGAGAATGAGTATGCGAATTTCTTTATGCTCCGGGTGGTTAATCAATCGCGAGACGAAAAAACATTGAGCCTAAGCGTCGATCCTGGGGTGAAGCTCATCTGTTCGGTCTGTGATCGTCCGATTGCAGCGAATCAAGAGGTGCAGGGGAACTTGGTCGTCTTATTCCCCAAGGGCTACAATAAAACCTCGATCCCGATCAAACGCGAAGGAGTTGACCAAGGTCTGGAGCTACCGCTTCTGAAGCCTCAGTGATGGGGTGCAAGATAAAGCTGGCAAGCTCAGATGGATCGACTCGAGATATGATCGATCGCCGGAGATTCAGGGGGGTGAATCAAGGTTTCAACCCGGTTTCGCCCATTATTCTTTGCCTTGTAAAGCATTTCGTCGGCAAGTTGCACGATATCTTCAGGCTTAAGTGACTTGTGGCACGCCGTGATCACCAGTCCGATACTAACGGTTACTTTGACTTGAAAGCCGCGGGATTCAAACACCCTGGTTTCGATGGTCGAGCGAATGCGTTCAGCGACCGTCTGAGCGGCCTGGACATCCTCAGTCCGTGGTATGCCGATCACGAACTCGTCCCCTCCGTACCGAGCGACGATGTCAGTTTCCCGCATATTGATGGCAAGCTCTAAAGCAATTTGTTTGAGTATGTCGCTACCAACGAGATGATTGTGTTTATCATTGACAGCTTTAAAGTCATCGATGTCAATCATGATCACGGCCACGTGATCGTTGTACCGAACTCCAAGCTGGTACGCCGTTTCCAAATAACGAAAGAAAGCCTTCTGATTCAGGAGTACGGTCAGGGAGTCACGTTCAAGCAGGCGATAAAGCAAATCCTGAGACTGTCCAGCGAGATAACCGAAAGAGCCGAATGCGATAGCGGTGCCAATGAGCATATAGAGGTAGACAAACGAAGGCCACCGGGAGAGGTCCATGATCGTATTCAGCAACAGCCAACCCAACGGCGCGCAGAGGGCCAAGCCAAGACCGACAGCGAGAAAAAAAAGACTGCGCGGCAGCGCACGAATCCAAGCAAGCATGATCGACCCTCTCCCTCGATGAAAAGCCAGGCCCGTGCGCGAGGCGTTCCGACAAAGACCAGAGGTGTCGCTGTCTTCGCACCCATTTAAGGACAACCTATATGGCAGAGCTTGTCAATTGCAAAGACCGATGCTGTCAGGGTGATGTAGGTTCGCAGCTCAAGGAATCGAGGATCAATTCATGGTCGCTTAGAGGAGCGTCATAGGTCTCCTGAATACGGATGTGAAAAGGATAGGGCCCAAACGGCGTCGCGCGTCGATCATCCCAACGCAACCAACCTGTGTAGGCAGGCGAGAGGTCGCGGTAGGTAAAGCGCAGGGCTTTGATCGCGAGGGTCTCACGATTGAAGTAGGCGACGAACTGATCGATCTTGAGATGGCTTGCCGGTTCGAGCGTAAAGAAGAGGCCCTGATCCTGTCGGGCTGCGGTCGGATGAGGCCCCGTGGCAGCGTGGTTATGAGCACGGGCGATGAGCAGAGGCAGTCGGAGGTAGAGAGCGAGCGATTCGAGATAAAGACGATCGAGCCAGCTCTCATGGGGAACCCAGGAGGCTTCCGCGACCTGTTTTTTACGAATGGTACCCGCCTCCCACAAGAATTCGAGGTCCTGGGCTGGTAAGCGAAGCCGCATGCGTTCGCTATTGGCGCGGAGTTCGAAACTTGCCTGCTGGGCTCCCAGAGGCGTAAGCCGCCAGAACCAGCTAGACCAGAGGTCCTGCCCCTTGACGACGAGTGTCCCTTGACAGTCGGGCAAGTGCGGAGTTAAGTCCCGAAGAAGGTCCTGGCCCTCCGCCCTAGCGGCGTCCGTGGGAGGTGAGGGAAGGAGCTGCGCGTGCGAGCAGGCGCCGATTCCAAGAGCGCTAGCGCAGAGGACTGAGAATGCAAAGGAGCGTTGGATCATGGAGTCGTCCTTATGGCCCGAAGTCGTACTCGCCGATGCGACGGGAGAGCTGCTTTACTGGCGCCGAGTCTGGGCCGATTCTTTGCTGTCGAGCTTAGACCACACAATTTCCTGGCGTCAAGACAGCTTCCGCATTTACGGCCGCGAGCATCCCCTTCCACGACTGACAGCATGGTACGGGGATCCTGGAGCGATCTATCGATACTCTGGCATTGTCAACGAGCCACAGCCCTGGACACCGCTTCTCCTCGAAATCAAAGCTCGAGTGGAACAGATCGTCGGCCAGGAGTTCAATTCGGTCCTGGCCAACCGTTACGCACATGGGGGGCAGCATCAAGGCTACCACGCCGACGACGAAGTCGAACTGGGCGTCAAACCCTGCATAGCCTCGGTCAGTTTTGGGGCCACACGACGGTTTCGGGTCCTGGCTCGAGACAAGAGTCGTTCGTTCGCCCTGGATCTCGAGGATGGTAGTTTGCTCGTGATGCGAGGTGCCATGCAAGAGCACTACGTTCACGCCCTGAGCAAAACAGCCAAACCAGTCGGTCTGCGGATCAACCTCACCTTTCGACAGATCTTCAAAGGATAAAGTTTTCAAGAAGTCCGTTGTCAAGGTCGGGTCCTTTCTTTCATGATGGGCTCGAATTTTCATTCTTTGAAAAGGATCGATCATGTTTCCAGCCTCTTTCGACCGCTTGACGCGGCGAGTCCTTCTGACTTTGGCTGCAATGACTTTGATGGTGGGGGTCGGTAAAGTCTTGGCCTCCTCGGAACCTGTCTCGTGGCAGGCATTGCGCAAGCAGATGCTTGAGACACGGAACTTCAGACTGGGTCAGGCTACATCCTGGCAGGCTTTACCTGACGGGCAAACAGCGTTTTTCCTGCGTGCGGAGCCCCCTTCGACCGCCTTGGAGCTCTATGAGTTTGACGTGAAGAGCGGCCAAGAAAAGAAAATCTTGAGCGGTGCCCAGCTGGTCCCAGAGGGAGAGGGAGGGAAGATCTCCCAAGAAGAGAAGGCTCTCCGCGAGCGCCTGCGTCTGCAGACCAGCGGAATCAACTTCTTTTATCTCGAACCAAAGGGTCGCTATATTCTGATCCCGCAGAGCGGCAAGCTTTTTGTATTCGATCGACAACGGAATCGAGTGCAGGAGATCGCTCGAGGGAAACAAGCCATCTTTGGCGCGAAGCTGTCTCCTGATGGCAAGTGGGTTGCTTATGTCCGCAATTCAAATGTGCATGTCGTCAGTCTCCAGGGCGGTGTCGAACGGGCCTTGACGCGCGGCGGCAATGGCATTCGGACCTATGGAGTTGCGGAGTTTGTGGCGCAAGAGGAACTCGGTCGGCAAGATGGATTTTGGTGGTCTCCCGATAGCAAAACTTTGTTGCTGCAGGAAGTCGATCACACTGGGGTCGAGCAGCTCGTGATCAGCGATCCGGGACGCCCCGATGCGGAACCCGATCGGCCTTACTATCCTCGTCCAGGGAAGAAGAACGTCAGCTGGCGTTTTGGTTTTGTGAGCGTCACAGGCGGTAGCATCCGGTGGATTGATGTCTCCCGGGAGAAGCCCGAGTATGTCGCCGGTGTCCGATGGGAGCAGGAACAGCCGACCCTTCAGCTGCTCGATCGTTTGCAACGCAAGGCAACACTGGTCCAGGCCGATCCCGTGAATGGACGCATCAAGGTCCTCTTGCGGGAGCAGGATCCAGCTTGGGTTGAGCTTGAAGCCAACCTGCCCCGATGGTCACCTGATGGTCAAAGTTTTCTTTGGGTCTCCGAGCGCGAAGGTTTTGGTGTTCTGGAACTACGGAGTGCCAAAGGTGAATTGATTCGCAAGCTGACCCGTCCTGAACTGGGCTATCAGCAATTTCTGGGAACGGATGCTGCCGCTCGCTTTGCTTACCTTCAGGCCTCAGCGGCGTCCGAGTCGAGTGCTATTTATCGCGTCGAGATTGCAAGTGGAAAAGTCGAGCTGCTGCATGAAACAGTCCAGGGTCTTACCACCGCGAGTCTCTTACAAAAATCTCCGCTGTATCTCTTGCGCCAAAGCACTTTAGCTGGAGAGGAATCCCTAGAACTCCGCAGTTTCTTGGACCCCACCGTCCACGTGATCAAAAGTCGCACGCCCGAGCCAGTGATGAAAGCCAAGGTGGAGCTGGTGAAGGTCGGAGCTGATGAGGTTCGAGTCGCGATCACACGGCCGAGTCATTTCACCGCTTCACGTCGCTACCCTGTGATCGAGCAAGCCTATGGGGGCCCAGGCAGTCAAGTTGTGCGCGCTTCTGGGCGAAGTTATCTCGGGGATCAGGTGATGGCCGATGCTTTGCAGGTGATTGTGGTGCGCATGGACACTCGTGGAACACCAGGACGTGGACGGGATTGGGAACGGGCGATAGCTGGCAAATTCGGGAGTTTGCCCGTTGAAGAGCATGCCGCCGTCTTGCAGCAGCTTCTGAAAACGTATCCTGAAATGGACGAACAGCGAGTGGGTGTGACCGGCTGGTCCTACGGGGGATACTTTGCAGCTTATGCGGTGCTAGCCCGTCCCGACGTGTGGAAGGTTGGGATAGCGGGTGCTCCGCCTGTTGATTGGTTGGATTACGATACGGCTTACACCGAACGCTATCTGGGGTTGCCCCAAGAAGCTCCAGCAGCCTATGATCGTTCTTCCTTGCTGGGTCTCTTCAAAGCCGGGAAGTCCAAGCAGCCCTTGCTGGTGATTCACGGGACTGCGGATGATAATGTCTTTTTCTTCAACTCCTTGAAACTGGTGGATGCTCTCGAACGGCAGGGCTATCCTTACGAATTCCTACCCCTCGTGGGGATGACGCATATGGTCAGCGATCCGGTCTTGGACGAGCGTCGGTTCCAACGCAGTCTGGAGTTTTTCAAACAGCATCTGGGTCCTGAGGGAGCTACGAGGTCCTAAGCTCTTCTGATGGCGACCTTGAAGCGGAAGAAGCTGTGCGGCGTTGGGACCTTTTCAGTGGCATCCCTAGGGGCCTTTGTTCTGATGCCCCTTGAGGGTTGAAGAGGCATGGCTTATGAGGCTTTACAGCTGCCGAGCGTTGGGTGCGGAGGTGAGGTCCTGGTAGCAGGACCTTTCAGGACGATGTCGGACCGCGCATCAGGATATCCATGATGGTGCTTGTATCTTCTAGATTGGGCAAAAAGTAATCGGGACGTGCCGCTTGCAGAGTCTCAGCATCGACAGGCCCTGTAGCGACTGCCAGAACATGCGCTCCAATACTGCGTGCGCAATGAATATCGGCCAGAGCGTCGCCGAGGATCAACACTTCATGAGCTTGAAAGGTATAAGGCAAATGCAAACCGGCCTCCTCAAGAGCGTGAGCGGCGATATCAGCCCGTGATTCGTAGCGATCACCAAATGCTCCGAAGCTGAAATGCTGCCAAAGATCGAATGTCTGTAGCTTCAATCGCGCGCAGCGCAGAATATTGCCGGTCAGGATCCCAAAACCATGCTGGTAATGCCGCTGAACGTCTTGAAGCAGCGGTCGGATTCCTGGCAGAAGGAGCGCCTGATTCTGCTTGAGTTCTCGTTCGAGATGGTGAGCATATCGATCGAGAAAGTCCCAGGCTCGAAGATGATTCCAGGGAAGACCGTGGATATGGAACAGTTCACGGGCGATCGAAAGATCCGTGCGACCGCCAAATTGAATGTTCGTGTTCGCCTCCTGGATTCCGTGGAGCTCCTGCAGGCTCCGAGCCAGAGCTGTGCGGCCTGCACCACCGGCTCGGACCAGCGTTCCATCAATGTCAAAAAGTATAACTTTATAGCGCATGAACACCTTCCTGGAGTGTTGGAATTTGACTTTGTGGCGCGAACGCAAAATGTGTTTTAACAGTTTCTTAGACATCATTCCGCAAGAGAAGTAGCTCCTCGCATGGTCGTCTCCAATCGTATCACGGAGGGAGTGTCACTGGTCAGCAGCGCGATGGCTTAGTGAGAAGATCGATGGCGCGGAGCGCCGCGCCCTGTCCTGGGACTTAGGAACCTCTTTTCCTACCTGTGATCAAGTGAATCGAGAGGGCCACAGACCCAGCGTCTTGTGGGTTATCGGCTACGCCTAGGACCCGAGTAGCCTAGGCGCAGCATCTTAGCCTTGTGATGAGGAGCCGAAAGGCCAAAAGATGTTTTGAATCTTCCTATCCTTGAAGTGGTAACGCTGATGACGCACCTTTTTCCGCTTGGCTTCAGCCAAGGTCTTCTTCAAGCGATCGACATGGTACACCCGCCATTCCACGGTTTCGGGCTTCAGCTCCACGACTGTATATCCGTAGTAGACAGCCCCGAAGTCAGCGAAGTGAGGATTCGCCAAACGGATCTTACTGTCGAGCACCGTCTCCTGCAGGGGGCCTTGGATATACTGCTCACCGATAAAGCGGTAGACACGATCGATGAACTGAGGAGCCCCATTCTCCTCGGCGACCTCGGCTCGCACGCGAAGCGAATCCGCAAAGTTCGATGAGGTGATCGAAGGCGTCATGAGTTCGATACCGATGACGTTGTCCCGATCAGAGTTGCTCGCTTGGTTATAATCGAGTTTTACATACGAGGTGAGATAGGTATGCAGGTCACCCGTTAGTACCAAGAGTCGACCCTCGACTTTGCTGTGGAGGGCTTCCAAGACGTCTCGACGTTCTTCGGGGTAACCGTCCCAGGCATCGGTGCCAGCGAGGAGGGTGAGGTTACGCCCCGAGATGCGTTCTAAGACACCGAATTGTCCAAGTAGAGTTTGGTTGCCCCAGATCTGCCACTGAGCCGAACTCGTGCGCATGCCGTCGATAAGCCATGCCTTCTGCTCGGTACCAAGCATGGTCGGCATCATCCCGGCGGGGAGTAACTCATTGTTCTCGGCGTTGACACTTGCTGACCCGACCGAGCGATAGGTGCGTGTGTCTGTCATGTAAAGCTCGCCAAGTCGACCGAAGCGGAATTTACGGTAGATTTTGAGGTAGTCCCACGGATGGGTTGCATCGGGATTGAGTTCCACCCGAGCTGGAACATACTCGACCCAAGCGCGCTGGGCTGCGAGTTTCAATCGATTTTTTTCTGTCGTCGAGGCAGCGCTTAGAGGATGCTCGCCGGCAGGTAGCCCAAGCGCGTCTTGGGCGTAATCCCAGTAGCAATCATTGGCTGTTTCGTGATCATCGGTCGTGATGATCCAGGTATGGTTCTCCATCGCACGCTGAAGGCTCCGGTCCTTTCGGTATTCGCGGTAGATGAAGCGAAAGTCCTCAAGACTGACGGCTGCTTGTTGAGGTATGGCGATTGCCCGAGGAAGATTTTTCACGTCGGGATACCGAGCGTATTCGTACACGAAGTCACCGAGGTGGACGACGAAGTCGAGATCCACTTCATCTGCTACCGCGTCCAGGGCAGCGAAGTATCCGGATGTATAGTCCTGACAGGTCAATTGCGCGAATCGGAGACGAGCTAGCTCATCGTCAGCATTGGGAAGAGTTTTGCAGCAGCCGATGCGGCTTGAGGTGTCGCGGTAAATGAAACGGTAGTAGTAGCGAGTGAATGGCTGCAACTGAGCTTCGGGCTTTTGGGCGAGATCAACAGAAACGGTGTAGTCACGCCCTTCATGAAGCTCGCTGCCATCGATGACACCGCGATAGAGGACCGAGGTAAAGCTGCGATCGCTTGCGACTTCGAAATACAAAGGTTCGCTGCGATTGATCACGACAGCGGGGTTCACTCGGGTCCAGAGCACCACACCATCCGGCGCAGGGTCGCCTGAAGCGACCGAGAGTGGGAAGACAAGATCCGCTTCCGTATCGTTTGCACGAGCCGCCTTGCTCTGGCTAAGGAGGATGGAATAGGGAGTGAGAGTGAAGAAACCAAGAGATTTAAGGAACTTACGACGATCGCTATGCATAAAGGCCCTTTCCTGGTAGCTCGGACCCTATGATTTAAAGCGAGCGGCATTATATTGCAAGCAGAAAATGCGCAAATGAGACATAGCTTAAAGGTGTTGCGTCAAGAGGCGGGCGGGAGTGTAGCGAGGATCCTCACCTGCCTCCTTGCTGCTCCCACCGTCTCAAGACCTCTTCCTCGAAGATCTTGTGTCCCTGAAACCGGGCATCCAGGATTTTCATCACGATAAAGACACCGCCGATTTTTCGATCTAAAAAGAGCACCTCGCGTGGCGGTGGTCGCAGTTTGAAGGAGAGAGCATACTTGGTGGCCAGGGTCGTGATTCGGCTTGGCAGATCACTGCGCGACCACATATAGCGCCCTTTGCCGTCAACGAGATGCGCAGGGACTCGATGATCGCGCGGCGGTAGCCAGGGTTCAATCGCCATATTGGTGATGGCAACGAAGGCATCTTTCATCTTGTCTGGATCATCAGGCTTCAGAAAGCCGATGCCCAATCCTCCTTTGATGATGAGGTCTCTATCCTCACGCCACGCACCCAGGACGAGGTCCTTGTAGCGTCCAATAAAGTCTTCTGAGAACTGTTGGACAGCTCCCCAATCCAACAGGATCAGTTGGTCGATTCCTCCGTCTTGGATCCGCACCTTATAATTGCCAAAGTGCGGATCCGTTTGCATCATCCGGTACTCGAAGAGCTCACGCAAAAAGAGCCGAGAATAGGCCTCGCCAAGTTGAGCTCGACGCTCCTCGCTCAATGACTGCACCTCAGGGCTATCGATGTTGACCCCAGGTTCGTAGGAGGTCGCAAGAATCTGAGGGGTTGAATAACGCAGGTAGATCCGGGGCAGTACGAACTCGGATCGACCCCCCATGAGCTGCCGGGCCTGGTCTGTGAAGCGAGCTTCACTCTCGTAATCCAACTCCTGCTTGAGCATCTCGCGGATCTCTTGAAACAGAGCTTCGTAGCCCTGGCTGTGGGTCGGAATAAAGCGAAACATGCCTAGAATCGAACGCAACGCTTTAATGTCGGTGTCAATCGCTGCGTCGACACCCGGGTATTGAATCTTCAGGCAGATCGTCTCGCCTGTGGCTTTGATACGGGCGCGATGGACCTGGCCCATCGAAGCTGCTGCTAAAGGCTTCGTCTCGATGTCGAGTTCGGCCAGTTGTTCGGTACTCAAACGCTGTTTGAGCAGACGATCGATCTCCGGCCAGCCGACGGCGATACTGTTTTCGTTCAGTGTTTTGAGGGCCGAGACAACCTCTTCGGGCAGGAAGTGCTCTCCGTAGAGAGCCATCATCTGTCCGACTTTCATGAGACTCCCCTTGAGATGCCCCAGCTCGTGGGCCAGAAGCTTGGCTTGCGCCTCGAGCATGACCTTAAACTGAGCCTCCTTGCCGACCCCGTCCATAAACACTCCCTTGATGCCACTCTTGGCGATCGAGGCGCTGGATTGAATGGCGAGTTTGGTGAGGCTGAGACTCCGGTTGAATAGGCCGGACTTGATACGTTTGAGGGTTTTCTCTTCATCGGCCAAGGTGGGGACTCCTGCGCTAAAAGTACAGCTCAGGAGCATTGAAACAGATTCTTCGTGAGAATACAACGAGACACCAAGGCCGCCCCGGTGGGGCAGCCTTGTCCAGCCGTCACCAGATCTTTACGAGATCTTCTTTCGGCAGGACCATGGCGTCCGTCTGCTTGCAGGCGAAGGTTTCGGCGAAAGCAGGCTGGTTCTTCACCTGCTGATTCACGCGCGCCCACCCGCGAGAATGCGAATCGGTCTTGAGCAGCTGCTCAGACAGCTTGGGCAGTTCGATGCCGCACCAGACGCGAGCGTACTGGAGAAAGAAGTTCTTCTTCTTCTCCGCGTCGCCTTTGCCACCAGGAAAAGCTGCGTTGTAGGCGAAGGTGACGCCTGTCAGGTCACCAATGTTCTCACCCAAGGTGAGCTCACCATTATGACCGATCTGGTTGAACTGTTCGACAAACTTGCGACCACGAGCTTGGAAGTTTTTAACATCCTGATCGCTCATCCATTGGCGCAGCTTACCTTCTGCATCGTACTTGGCCCCTTGGTCGTCAATTCCGTGGCCCAGCTCGTGACCGATGACAGCACCGACGGCACCCAGGTTGACCTCGACGGGCAGACTCGGATCGTAGAAGGGGTACTGGAGGATGCCGATCGGCATCACGAATTTATTGTCTGACGGACTGTAGTAGGCATTGACGGTCAGCGGACCCATGCCCCAACGATCGCGATTGCGCTCAGTCCCGAGCTCGGAGTACATCCGTTCGGTCAGGGCGAGATCCAATTTTATCATGTTGTCGAGGGGGCGATCAGCAGCAAAGCTTGCGGTCGGGTTGAAGTACCATTCGTCGTCATTTCGCGGCTTCACCAGTTGCAGCTTGGCCTTGCTCGTCTTGTCAATCGCACCGGCTTTGCCTTCTGCGGTCAGCCACTCGTTTTCTTTGACACCCTGAATGATCGAAGCTCGAACCTTTTCTGCCAGGGCGATAAACTTATCCTCGGGGAAGTCGGGGAACATCAGAGGCAGAACTTCGGCGTCCAGTTCCTTACTGAAGGATCGCATCACCATTTGTGTGCAACGTTCTTCCCGGTCCGGACGAACCTTGGATTCCCCAAGATGCTTCTGACGGAAGGCAAAACGTGTGTTGAAAAACTCTGGATAGGCGTCGTCCATGATAGGAGAAACAGCCTGGTAGAGGTAGAGAGCCTTGAGTTTGTCGAGATCTTGCTTGGCCAATTGCTTGTCGACGAAGGCATAGGTCTCGGGCACAAAGTGCCGGATGTTCGTGCCTTCAGGCACACGTTCGAGAGGACTCGCGAGGCGGAAGGTTTTGTAATTTTTCAAGATGTCGGCTTTGGAGATACTGCTCTTCCGGCTGAAGATCTCCCGCAGTTCGGCGGGTAGTGGATAGACTTTGGCATAAGCTGTTTCCAACTCGACCACGGTCTTGGCCAGAGCTGCCGGATTTTTTTCGCCGACAGTCTTGAAGAAGGCCTCAACCGTCTTCTGATAATCGCTGGCAACCTCCGGTTTCAGATAGTACGAGCGCTCCGGCAGACTCATCATCCCGGTCGCGAAGTAAAAGTCGTAAAGCTCAGGCCTATCTTGATTGGCTGTGCTGCCAATATCGACGAAGCTATAGCGTGCGCTGTCGCGTTGGGTCGCCAGGTAATTCAAGAAGGCATCGCGAGTTTTGATCGCAGCCAGTTCCCCTTTGACCCTAGCCACTACGTCCTGCTCCTCCTTCTTCCGAGCTTCCGGATCCATACAAGCGCCATAAACGGTCGCAAGGGTTTGCGAGCGCTCAGACAACTTTTCTTTGGCTTGAGCCTTGGTCTGGAGGTCCTTGAGGAACTGCTTCTTTTTGTCCAAGATTCGTTCCCGCGAATCGGAAAACGCAAAGGTATGCGAGCTCCGATCGTCGCGCAGCTTGAAGCTCGAGATCACATTCGAACAGGCGTACTCGTAGAAATTTTCGCAGGGGCTGACGTTCGGGTTGACCGGAAAGTCACGACGGTCCGGGATGGCGCTCGAAGGAGCAGGAACCGGGGATGAGGCTGCAAAGACGCTGCTAGCCACGAGAAAAGCGGCTAGCGTCGCAGGAACCTTAGGCTGCATAAAGACTCCGTCAAAATAACTGCTCGTAAACGGGATTGTGCATTCACTCCCTTTCTAGGGGCTTGACTGAGCTTTGCCAAGGCCAAGTTGAAGTTCCATCAACGGAGGCTTTCACCTTCGCCAATGGGAGCATAACAAGCTGAGTACTTCCTCTCATCGTGGCGAACCTAAGTAGGAATGATGTGCTGTGATAAGAATAAATAATTTTCGTCAGGGAGGCGGTCTTGATAAAACGGTTCTTGACTCCTTCGAGTTATTTTTGATCCCCTCTAGTGCCGGGCGAGTTTGGGCGAGCTCCCCGGCCTATAGCTTTTTCGCCATTCATTCGCAAGTCTTTCCGGAGCTGTATCACTGTGAAGTCCTACGTTGCTCTCCTTCAGGAGCTGGACGCTCCCATGCGGCATAATCTCCGACTCTACGTGGATCGCGAACTCAAAACCGAATATCAGCCTAAACACCGCAGCAAAGCCCAGAAGCTCGGTCCCTCGGCCCTGGTGGATCTCGTCCTGGAAGGCGAGCGCATCAAAGCGCAGGTCCTCGACCTGGGAACCTCCTACCGCGTTGACATGACCTTCCCGCTCTTCGATTTGGACACTGACTTTACTCTGATCCAATGCAGCTGCATGCGCGACAAGGTCAGCCTCGAGGCTTTGCGTTGTCACCATATGTACACGGTCCAGCATCGCCTGCAGAGCTTGCTCGAAGACATCGCTGCCCAAGAGGCACCGAATGAACGAAGCCCTCTCGATCGATGGGAGCAACTGTGGCCTGCTCCGCTCGAAGGCGCTCGCTTGCTGGACGAGCGGCGACTGGTGCTCTGGCTCGATCTGCCGCGTTGGTCCTTGCGCTGCGAATGGCAAAGCAGGCCGCGCTACGAGGCAGATCAGCCATGGTGTGGTGGGGATCGGCAGTCGCTCGAACATTGGAAGCTGTCGTTGGAGAGCGACAGCGATTCAGCGACAGAGATCTGGCGCCAGGCTCTGGCTCGTGCTCATGGCCAAGCCGAGCGGGAGGTGTACGAACTGCTGCGCTTAGCGGCAACCTTAGGCGATGTTCCCCTTTTCGGAGAACGGGATCAGCCGATCGCTGTCAGCCTCGAACACTGGCAGATGAAGATTGAAGAGACGGACGAAGGGTATTGGCTGCGGCCTCAGTTGGGACGATCCGAATTACCGGTAGGACGAATGATAGGAGCTGCAGGCCTGGTCGCTTGGGATGCAACGGCTTCGACCTTGATTCTGGTCGATATCGATCACGCTCTGGCTCGTTTTCTCGAGCCCTTACTGCAGCAGGAACAGGCGATTCCCAAGTCAGAGCGGGAGCGTATGCTGCAGTTTCTCCAGCGATTGGATCCTAGACTTTTGAATTTGGCGGCTGGTTCCCAGGCAACAGAAGCTCAAGCTGTTGCTAAGATGACCAGCGTTCTGCGCCTGACGCCTTTTCAGAGGGGCGGGATGAAGGTCGAGGCCTTGGTGCGCATAGCACCCCATCTGGTCGTACGCGCCGGAGAGGGGGCTGAGCGAGTCAAAGAACTGGGCGAACGTCGCTCCACGACTCTCATCCGCGATTTTGCCGAAGAACGGCGCCTGGTCCGATGTCTCGTGAAGGCCCTCGATCTCGAACTCTTGCCTGAACCAGAACCCGAGGTTTTCATCGCTTACAACGATCGCTGTGCGCTCGATCTCATGCAGCGGGTCGAAAGCACGTCGAAGGAGCTTGCCTTCCAGCTCGAATGGCCCGAATCTCTGAAGAATGTGGTCAAACCCTATACCGTGATCGATGCCGGCGAGAAAGCATCGCTGCAGATCAGTTTAGGCGAAAAACGGGATTGGTTTCAGATCGAAGGCTGGATGGAGCTCGATGCGGGAACCAAGGTGAGTCTGCAGGAATTGCTTGCGGCCCTGCGGGAACAAAAGCGCTATCTCCAGCTACCGGATGGTCGATGGGCCCTCGTCAGCGAGCATTTCCGGCAGAGGCTGCAGCCCCTTCTGGTGGCCTGCGATGAAGATGAACAAGCATGTCGTGTGGATCTTGCCGTCTTGGGTCATGATGAGGCACTGCAGCAGATGGAGCAGTTCCCCTTCGTGGAAATGTCCCAAAAATTTTGGCAGTTGGTGCAAAAAGCTCGCCGCAGTCGGCAGGTCGAAGAGAGCTTGCCACAAGGCTTGAATGCGGAATTGCGCAGCTATCAGCTGGAGGGATTTCGCTGGATGAATCGTTTGTATGAGGGTGGCCTGGGTGCCTGTCTTGCGGACGATATGGGGCTCGGTAAGACATTACAGACCCTGACCCTTCTTCTGAAAAAAGCCCGTCATGGGCCCTCTCTTGTGATTGCTCCGAGTTCCTTGGCCTATAACTGGGCGGCAGAGTCGCGGCGATTTTGTCCAGGTCTTCGGATCACTCAGTGGCGCGAAGACCGTGGCCTGGGGCGCTCGTTCGAGCCTGGCGAAGTCGTCATCGTCAGCTATGGTCTGGTGCAGCGACACGCAGACTTGTTGGCTCAGACGCATTGGAATATTCTCGTTCTCGATGAAGCTCAGCAGATCAAGAATGCTCTCACGAAGACGGCAAAAGCCGTGCAGCAGCTTCAGGCTCGTTGGATCTTGGCCCTGAGTGGGACCCCGATCGAAAATCGACTGAGCGAACTTTGGGCCCTCTTTCGCACGATCTCTCCGGGGTTGTTCGGCGAGTGGGAGCGCTTTCGTCGATCCTTTGTGTTTCCCATCGAACGCGATCGCTCGGCAAGTGCTCGGGAGCGGCTCAAACAAAAGCTGGCGCCTTTCGTTTTGAGGCGAATGAAGCGAGATTATCTCGCCGAGTTACCTGAAAAAACCGAGATTGACCTCTGGATAGACCTCGGGGAGGACGAGCGCAATTTTTACGATGCCCTGCGCGGGGAGGCCATCGATCGCTTGCAGAGTCTTGCCGAAGACAAGCCTGAGGAGCAGGCCAAACAGCGGATCCAGGTGCTCGCCGCTCTGGCCCGACTGCGACAGGCTGCCTGTCATCGGCAGTTGCTGGATCCTGCCTGGGATGGCGAAGCGACCAAGGTCGAGTATCTCAAGGAGCGGATGCTCGAACTTAAACAAGCCGGTCATTCAGCTCTGATTTTCAGCCAGTTTACTCGCTTTCTGCGCCTGATCGCAGACGCTCTGGAGCAGGAAGGACTCAAGCTGCTCTATCTCGATGGGTCAACGCCGCCGATGGAGCGGCAGCGATTGGTCGAGTGCTTTCAAGCTGGCGGCTATGATGCATTTCTGATTTCACTGAAGGCAGGTGGAACGGGGCTCAATCTGACTCGTGCTGCCTACGTCTTCCACATGGACCCCTGGTGGAATCCGGCGGTCGAAGCGCAGGCGACAGATCGTGCCTACCGCATGGGGCAGAAGCAAGCTGTCACGGTCTACAAGCTGCGTGCAAGGGAGACGATCGAAGAGTTGATCCATGCCATTCACGGGGAAAAACGCGAACTGATGGAAACCCTGCTGGAAGGTCGTGAACCAGGGCAAGCCTGGGCTTGGGACGAGCTGTGGGCCTTGCTTTCGGGTCGGGGGCAGCCAAGTCAATCGAGGGGACCTCGAGCGTCGCTCGGCCAGGAGGATCGAGCTTGAGCTCGGCGAGAAGGACCTGTGCGAGCAATTCGAGGGCAAGGTGCACAGTGGAGTTGGCGTAATGCTCGGAGGGATTTCAGGGCCGACACTAAAAGCATTGTCAGCCAAGCTCGAGCTCACTATTCTGGAGGCGAGACCGTCGATGATCTTATGCGCAGGAGGTAAGCCTTGTCTTTGATCGATCTTTCCATACGGAGACCTGTCTTCGCCTGGGTCCTCATGTTCGGCCTTATCGTCTTCGGTGCGATCAGCTTGAATCGTATGGGTATCAGTCAGATGCCTGATGTCGATTTTCCCGTCTTGAATATCTCGGTGAATTATGAAGGTGCAGCTCCCGAAGTCGTTGAGGCGGACCTGCTGGATCCCCTTGAGGAACGACTGCTGACCATCGAAGGCATCAAAGAGATGCGCTCCGCGGCGATACAAGGCGGCGGACGGATCACTCTGGAATTTGACATCGATCGGAACATCGATGTGGCCCTGCAAGAAGTGCAGTCAGCAATCAGTCAGTTTCGTTTCCCACCCGGCACGGACCCCGCTGTCATCCGGAAGCAGAATCCCGAAGAAGATCCCATCATCGTCCTTTCGGTGTACGGTGACGTTCCGATTCGAGACCTGCTTAATTGGACAGAATCCTATCTTCTCGACCAACTCCGCTTCATACCTGGTATCGGGCAGGTCGATATCGGTGGCTTTAGCGAACGCAATCTCCGTATTTGGTTCGATCCCAAGAAGCTGGCCCAGTACGAGCTAACGGTGAACGATGTGGTCGAAGCTCTGCGCACCCAGCATCTCGAAAGTGCGGCTGGTCAGTTCGCGACCGGGGATCGCGAACTGCGTGTCCGCTGGCTCGGCGAGGCTGAGGACACAGCGGAGGTCGGTGAGATCCGCGTCCTTCGCCGTGGGGGGCAGGTGATCCACAATAGCCAAATCCGAGTGAAGGATGTCGCAACCGTCGAGGATGGTCTTTCCGATATCCGACGCTTGGCACGCTTCGAGGGAAAGCAGACCGTCGCTCTGAGGATCAGCAAGCAACGCGGCACCAACGAGGTAGCCGTTGCCGAAGCCATCCAGAAGAAAATGGCAGAGCTCAAGCCGAGTTTTCCTGAAGGCTTTGGATATCGAGTCAACGTTGATTTCACGCGTTCGACGCGTTCGACGGTGGACTTGACAATCGAGAAGCTTTGGGTGGCAGGGATCATCACGATCCTCATCTGTTTTCTATTTCTGGGGAGTTTCCAAGCTGCGATCAATATCCTCTTTTCCATCCCGACTTCGATCGTTGGGACCTTTATCATTTTGCATGCTTCGGGCTTCACTCTCAATATCTTTACTCTGCTGGCACTGACTCTTGCTATATCGATCGTCGTCGACGATGCCATCATGCTGCTGGAAAACATCGTCCGACACTATCGCATGGGAAAAGGCTCTGTGCGTGCCGCAGCGGAAGGAGCCAAAGAGGTTCTGCCAGCTGCATCGGCAGCGACCTTGGCGGTGGTGGCGATCTTTATTCCGGTCGTTTTCATGGAAGGCGTGATCGGGAAGTTCTTTTTCCAATTTGGTGTGACGATCTCAGCGGCGGTCTTGCTCTCCTTGTTGGAAGCCGTGACGATCACCCCGATGCGGGCCGCTGCCTTCCTGAGTTCCGAACCGAAGATCGGCAAGTTTGAAGCCTGGTTGGATCATGTCTTCGAACGATTAGGAGCTTTCTATCGTCGGCTCTTAGAGTGGACTCTGCGATGGAAGTACTCGGTGATCATCGTGTCTTTAGCCGGCTTTGTGATGTCGTTGGGTCTGATCTCTCGTGTGCGTCAGGAATTCATTCCGCAACAGGATCAGGATGTCATCATCATATCAGGCCAAGCGCCCCCGGGTACTTCGCTCGAAAAAACCAATGACATCTCTAAACAAGTGGAAGCTGCGATCAAAGCAGTGCCGGAAGTCCACAGTTTCATCGTGTCGGTCGGAGCCGGTGGGGGGGGAGGTGGAACCCAGGTCAATCAGATCTTCATTCCGGCTCGTCTCAAACCTCGTGCGCAGCGGGAAATCGGACATGTCGAGGTGATGAATAAACTACGGGATGAGTTTAAGAAGGTGCAAGGGGTGCGCCTGACCATGCGAGATATTTCGGCCCGAAATCTGACGTCAGGCCGCTTGAATCCGATCGGTCTCAGTCTGCGTGGCCCCGAGCTGACTGTGCTCAACGCGAAAGCCCAAGAACTCATGAAGCGCCTCGAGACAGAAAAACTTGGGGTTGATCTGGACACCGACTATCGCGCGGGTATTCCCGAACTAGTCATCAAACCAAATCGGCAGGAGATGGCCTTACGGGGAGTCAGCGTCGAGACAGTGGGGCAGACTCTGGCTGCAGCCATCGGCGGTTTGCGGCAGGGCCGTTACACCGCGGAAGGTCGGCGCTACGATGTGCGCTTCAAGATGCCGGAAGATATGATCCGCTCGCCCGAGGATATCAAGCGGATCTATGTCCGGAACATAGCGGGCAACTTGATTCCCCTCTCGGAGTTGGTTGAGATGCGGGAGGGTCAGGCGTCGCAGTCGATCAATCGCGTCAACCGTCAGCGCGCCGTTTCAGTTTATGGCAACCTTGCCCCGGGTCAGTCACAGGCTGTCGTGCTGGAAAGGGCACAGGCTATTGCGCGGGAGATCATGCCTCCCGGTTATTCCTTCGCTCTTGAGGGAGCGTCGGCCGGGTTCCAGGAGGCTTTCCGTAGTCTTTATCTAGCGCTGTTGATCGGGGTCTTGGTCGCGTATCTGATCCTCGCGGTGCAATTCAATTCCTTCGTGCACCCTGTCCCGGTTTTAATTGCCTTACCCTTCAGTGTAACGGGAGCTTTGCTCGCCCTCTGGTTGAGCGATGTCTCGCTGAATCTCTTTTCATTTATTGGTCTGATCGTTTTGATGGGAATCGCCAAGAAGAACTCGATTCTTCTGGTGGAGTTCACCAACCAAGTCAGAGAACGTCGGCAGGCGACGGTGTATCACGCCCTGCTTGAAGCCTGTCCTGTTCGCTTGCGGCCGATCATTATGACTTCAGTTGCCACCGTAGCGGCAGCGACTCCCTTGGTCCTAGGTGAAGGAATGGGGATCGAAACACGGATGCCTATGGGCTTGACAATAATAGGGGGGACCGTGGTCTCGACCGTGCTGACCCTCTTCGTGGTACCTGCTCTCTACCTGGCCATGGCCGTGCTTGAGACGAACAAGAGACCCTCTTCGGACGCTAGAGGCCGGGATCCCGATGCACTTCCAGAAGTGACGATCGCTGCGCGTGTCTGATGCCAAAGACCTCATCAGGCGGGTTTCTAACTGCTGAATGGGAATCTATAGGTTTAAAAGAACGGCTCTTACGAGAATGTAAGAGCGACCCTCGACCGGCCTGTTAGATTTTTTCGTAATAAATTCGGGGTCTTGTGCCTAGATTGTGGCGGGCCCCTTGCAATCCGACTGGCCCTGAGCACCCCTGCTTTCCCTTACGCTGATTCCATCCGAAATATTCCGAACGGTGGGAATATCTTACGAGGCAGGATAGAGTAGGACAAAGGATGGGGGATGCGTCAGGGCTATTTAGCACTCCTCTTGGGGCTCTTGCTGAGCATGCCGCTCTTCGGGCAGAATTCAGCGAATTTTTCTATTTTTGAAGACAGCTTTTACTCGCGGCAGAAGAACGTCTATGATTTGGGTGTCTATTCTCAAGCACTCAGCGAAGAAGAGATCCTGCAGCTGATCCGCGAGCAGCGCTATCAGTTCTCGACCACCTATCGTATGGAATACAAAAAGCACTCCTACTGGCTGTTCATCGTCGACAACCACACGAGCAAAAATCAAGAAATCTTCCTCAATTTCAACATACACCTGCCCCAGACGGAGGCTTGGGTCTACCGGGATGGACAGTTGATCCCGATGCGTGAATACCCTGTCGCCTACGATGTTCGCTACGGAGAGGTGCCTCCCGGTCGATCGTTTGTCATCGGCAAACGCTTGTCGGGAGGAACCCTTGTCGGGCGGGCCGTTGTTATGAGTATCCAAGACTTGGACAGTATGGCGAGCGAGGCCAAGCGATCGCAGTTGGTCATGGGAGGATTGTTCGGCGCTGTTGCCATTATGATCACCTACAATCTTGGTATGTTACTGGTCTTCCGGCGGATCTACTTCCTGCATTATTCCCTCTACAGTGGTGCGTCCATGTTCACGTTGGCCTCATTGGTTGGCTATCTTCCCTGGAATATCCCACTGATCGGTATTGGTTTAGGCCTATCCGGGACCGGTCTGATTCTGTTCTGTGATAGCGCCTTGTCCCTGCGCACCCATGAGCCCCGCCTTTACCGCTTCTCTCTTTATCTCATCGCCTACTGTGTAGGCTTCTCGATCTACCTTTGGTTCGATCCACAGTGGAGTCTCGTGGCTTTCAGTATCCCTTTTACCTTGCTTTTCTGTCTCTATGTCTCGATCAAGCGGGCCCTAGGGGGCTACGGACCAGCGATTTACTTGGTTATTGGTTGGACGGCGATTTTAGTGACGGCGACCTTAGCAGCTTTCAACGCTATGTTTTGGGGCACGATGTTACTTGCCAATATCGCGATCTATGGCTTCGCGCTCGAACTCTGCTTTTTCTCTTTCGCAATTGGCCTCAAGGTACGGCTGTCTGAGCAAAGGGCTCTACGTGAGAATCAGCATGCTTTCAACCAACTGAAAAAAGTCTTTTATCCACATCAGATCGATGGCATCAAGAGTGGTGTCGAACTCGAAAGAACCATGCCGACGGGCAAGGATATCGCAGCCGTGATCAACTTCGATATCATCGAAAGCTCGAAGATTCGACAGCCTTATGCTAAAAGTTTCATAGAGAACTCGATCAAAAGCTGTGTTTCCATCATCAGTGAGAACTATGATCCTCGAAACATGAGTGCCAACGGCTATCGGGTCAAGGAAGTGGGCGATGGTTTTCTATGCTCCGTTGGCTACCCTTTCCAGACGCCTCAGAATCGCAGTAAAGCTGAGTGTGCCGTGGCGTTGGCCCTGCGATTTATCTACGTGTTCCAAAAGCAGGTCGCGCAGCTCGAGAATCATCATCCCGTTTACTGCTCCATCGGTATCGCGATGGATTGGGTGGAAGGCTACTATCCCAAAGTAGGAACCATCGAATATGATGTCTACGGCCGAGGCATCATCCTAGCGAATCGTTACGAATCCTTACGGAGGCAACTTTTCCCACAGGGCGTCCCGGGTCACATCGTGACTCTGAGCGCGGCTGTGTATAATGGGCTACCGAATGAGCTGAGGTCTCTCTTCCTTGAAGTGGACACACAGCATGCTCATCTTGCCGTCCGGGATGATTTGGGGGCCACAAAGCTCTATTATCGCCTCTTCAAGCCTGAGGAACTGCGAGACGAACTCCAGAGAACGGGGTAAGTCGCTGTCTCGTCTCTTCTGTCCGACTCCACCGCAGCTGATCGTCTCTGTACTCAGAAGCTTCGTCCTGAGCTCGGGGGGGGGCTCTTCCCTGGCCCTCAGAGCGAGCGACGCTCCTTCCTGTCCGAGGCTGACGCCACCGGATTCTTAGATCCCCAAGAAATCAGATAATATAACGAAATGATTGGGCTAAAAAAAATTTCAGAGACGTGCTTGAGAAGGATGATGTTAACGCCGATAACTCTTATGTTGACGTTGTTAGCATTTCTAAGTTAACGTAGTCAACATAAAGACGCGCGTCGGAGATCGTAAGAAAGACAAAAGAGTGAGAGAGAGTCCCCTTTGTATAAGGAAACGGACATGCGGACGTTTATGGCCTGGATTGTTCGAAGAAAGTGGTTGGTCATCCTAGCCACACTGGTGTTCACAATCAGTTTGCTCGCTCCCCTGCGGAGCCTGTCGGTCATCATTGACCCAGACAATGTGCTGCCGCAGAGCCATCCCTATGTGAAGACCAACCATGTGGTTGAGTCGATATTTGGCAACAAATACACCATTGTGATCGGCCTCAGTCCTAAAGAGGGTACGATTTATCAAACACCCATTCTGGAAAAAGTGCAGAGGATCACACAACGGCTGCAAAACGCTCCTGGTGTCATTCGGGGCAACATCAATAGTTTGGCCGCGCGACGATCCAAGAGCATTGCTGGGAACGAAGAGGGCATGATCGTCGCTCCACTGATGGAAAAAGTGCCTCGGACTGCGGAAGAGATGGCGGCCCTCAAGCAGGGACTTATGTCAAACCCTGTATACACCCAGCTCTTAGTTTCCGAAGATCAGGGGACGACTCAGATCATCGCAGAATTCAAACGCCTCGAGGGTGGGATGAAGGCGGTGCATGCCGCAGTAAAAGATGCTGTCGATCCAGAGCGTGATGCAACAGTCGATATCCAGATCGCGGGTATGCCCGTTTTTTTATCGTTGCTCGAGAGGTATTCGGAGCGAATGGGTTTTCTCTTTCCCATCGCTTTGCTGATCATCGGTCTGATCCACTACGAAGCCTTTCGAACCCTGCAGGCTTTGATCCTGCCCTTAGTGACAGCGCTACTCGCTGTGGCCTGGGCCCTTGGCTTTTTAGCGCTGCTGGGGCAACCGCTCGATGTCTTTAACTCGGCTACCCCAATTTTGATTCTTGCTATCGCTGCAGGTCATGCTGTGCAGATCCTCAAACGTTTTTATGAGGAGTATAAGATTCTGACAGAGAAGCAGCCAAACCTTTCGCCTCGGGATCTCAATGATCAGGCGGTGCTTGAGACCCTGACCAAAGTTGGGCCTGTGATGATCACCGCGTGTGTGATCGCAGCCCTCGGATTCTTCTCACTCATCATCTTTGAAATTAAGACCATTCGAACCTTTGGGCTCTTCACGGGAGTGGGTATTCTCAGTGCCTTAGTTCTCGAACTGACCTTCATCCCCGCCCTGCGCAGCCTTTTGCCAGCACCCAGTGCTCGGGAGTTAGCAAGGGAGCGGAGTGAAACTTTTTGGGATCGCTTAGTCGATCGCTTCTACCGTTTAGCTACGGAGCGCCGCTTGCTCATTTTTGGTGGGACTCTGCTACTGCTTGGAGGATTATCTCTGGGCGCATATTGGCTGGAGATCGATAATTCACAGAAAGCCTATTTTTATGGCAAAATTCAAGAACGAGTCGATGACGATCGTTTGAACCTAAAGATGGCAGGTACCAATCCCATCTATGTTCTGATCGAAAGCGACAGTGAGGATCGCATCAAAGATCCTGAGGTCCTCGCTGGGATGGAGCGAGTGCAGCGTTTTATGGAACAGGATCCTCTGGTTGGCAAAACGGTCTCACTGGTCGATTTCATTAAGCGCATGAATCAAGCCATGAATGCAGATGATCCTAAAGCCTATGTCTTGCCAACTCAGCAGGATCTTGTAGCCCAGTACCTTCTTCTCTACTCGAATTCAGGCGAGCCAGGCGACTTTGATAGCTATGTAGACTACGGCTATCAAAAGGCGCTCGTCCAGGCGTTCCTTAAAACCGACAGTTCGCAGATGATTACCGCGATCATTCGGAAGACAGAGGCCTATGCCAAGGAGCAGTTTCCCGACGATGTTAAAGTGTCGGTCGGTGGTGGAGCCGCCGGTGGGGTCGCTCTGAACGAAGTGATGATACGCGAGAAGATTCTGAATATCGTGCAGATCATGGGCGCCGTGTTCCTGGTCTCGTCCTTGGTCTTTCGTTCCTTCCTTGCTGGCCTACTGATTCTAGTACCATTGATTGCTGCGGTCTTCGTCAATTTTGGGATTATGGGCTTGCTCGGAATACCTCTGCAGATTGCGACAGCCCTGGTCTCAGCCATGGCGGTCGGTATCGGTGCCGACTATGGCATTTATATGTCCTATCGTCTCCGCGAAGAGTTGAGTCAAGGAGCTGATGAAGAACAGGCTATCAAAAAAGCGTTCCGCTCTGCTGGTAAGGCAACTCTCTTTGTGTCAACGGCTGTTGCAGGTGGTTTCGGTGTTCTCATGCTGTCGTGGGGCTTTATGATTCATCTTTGGATGGGCTTTCTGATCGGAACGGCTATGGTGGTAAGTTCAGTCGCCGCATTGACGATCTTTCCAGCTTTGATCTTTACGATTCGTCCTCGCTATATCTTTCAACCTAGGAGTGTTTCTATGTCTCGTGTTCTGGTCAGTGCTGCAATTGTTTTCTTATGTGCGGGCGCTTTTTTCACGCAGCTGCAGGCTGCAGAACCAAGCGCACAAGAGATTATGGAAAAGAACTTCGTTACCAGTAAGGTCATCGATTCGACATCCAACTCTCGCTTTCGATTAATCAATGCGAATGGACAGGAGCGGGTCCGCGAAACGGTGGGGGCAACCAAACTTCGCCCTGGCAGCACGGATAACATGCGCCTGGTGACCTTTGAGTCTCCCGCTGATGTGAAGGGAACGAAGACGCTTCTGATCGAAAACAGCCAAAAGGATGACGACATCTGGGTATACCTCCCCGCGATGAAAAAGGTACGCCGGCTGGTCGCAAGCAACAAAAAGGACTCCTTTGTCGGGACTGATTTTTCTTACGGAGACGTCATTGGCCATAAGGTCTCGGATTGGAATCATAAGCTTCTTCGATCGGAGACCATAGGCGGTCGCTCCTGTTACCTCGTTGAATCGACTCCCAAAGCTCCTGAGGTCGCCGAGCTGTCGGGCTACTCCAAACGGATCGGCTGCATTGATAAAGAAAGTTTCGTTGGTCTGTCCGGCGAGCTCTTTGACGGTGCTGGACAGCTGCTCAAGAAGATCACGGCACGGGATATTCAGCAGGTGGATACCCAGAACAATCGGTGGCAGCCGATGATTCTGGAGGCCGAAAATGTACAGACGGGGCATCGGACGATCATCGAATTCCGTAACTTTAAGGCAAACGTGGGGGTGAGCGATGAGCTGTTTACAACGCGCACGCTGGAAAAAAAGTAAGGTGCTGACGCGAGGCCTCATGGTCTCGCTCTGGATGGCAGCTCCGCTGAACGCCCAGACTTGGAAGGACACGCTGAACCCGAGCCTCTCGCTCCGGCAGGGCTGGTTTGAGCAGGATCGGGCCTTCACCGGGACTGCACCGATCGTACCGAGTGCCGCTTGGGTCACGCTTCGTCCGTCCTTGAGTGTTGACACCAAAGCCTATGTCGAAGGTTTTGTCTCCCACCTTGGGCGCAAGGGTGACGCTCAGGAATCCGAGCTGCGGGAGGCTTACCTGGAGCAGACCTGGGGGGCTTGGGATCTGCGACTGGGACGGCAGATCACCGTGTGGGGGCGGGCTGACAAACTCAATCCCACGGATGTTTTGAGCAGCCAGAATCTGTTGAGACTGAGTCCCGAAGACGAGGATCAGCGGCAGGGAATTGGAGCTATCCAAGCTGCTTACTCGTTAGGAGTAGGTCGCTTGATCGCAGTCTGGCAGTGGGAGTGGCGAGCCCCGCGCTTTCCTCTAGCGCCACTGCCCCCAGGGCTATCGCTGGTGTCGCTTCAGCCTGAGCATCCCGAACGCCAGTTTGCACTCAAGTACGATGTGAGTGGGGGGGACTGGGATGGCTCTGTATCCTTGGCAAGAGTTTACGATCGTACACCCGATCTGAGTATCGCTGGGGTTGATCCAGGAAACATCCAGCTCGCACTGCGTCATCATTTTATCACGATGGTCGGTATGGATGCGGCCACCACCCTAGGAGCCTACGGTCTGCGGGCTGAAATCGCCCATCTACGCAGCGAAGACGCCGACGGTGATCAGCTCTGGATCAAGAACCCTATGACCTACGGGGTCCTGGGTATCGAGCGCACGGTGCTCGAGCAGCTGACGGTCAACGCTCAGTACTTTGCTCGTGCCGTGGACAAGGATTCTGCACCGATCCCAGCGGGGCTGGAAGGATTGGCGGCACGGCAGCAGCTGCTGTCGCAGCAGCAGCGCGCGTGGCAGGATGGATGCTCGCTCCGCTTGAGTCAGCTGGCATGGCAAGACACCCTGGCGAGCGAAGTCACACTTGTCTGGAATCGGCAGTTGCAGGATTATTTCATCAAGCCGCAGATTCGCTACCAGTGGAACGATCACTGGCAGTCCACGGGAGGGGCCTGGCTCTATCGAGGTCAAAGCGACACCTTTTTTGGCCAGCTGCGCTCGCGCTCGAGCGCATTTGTCGAATTGCGGTACCAGATCTGAGTGTATAGGATGGGGCTCCACGCCGCAGAATGACCCGTTGGGGGGGGGACATGATGAGTCAAGCGGGAGGCAAAAACCAGAAGAAGACACCGAAGAAGGCTTTGCCGGCGGAGAGCGCGGCTGGCCTGAATCTGAAATCCCGAGGGCACCATCATGGGGATTTGAAGCAAGCTCTGGTGCGTGTAGCAGTCGACTACCTGAAGGAGGGTACGGCTAACGATCTCTCCCTGCGCGAACTGGCACGACGAGCAGGTGTGTCCCAGGCTGCCCCCTACCGGCACTTTACTGATAAGGATCAGCTGTTGGCCGCCATTGCTGCGGATGGGTATGGGAAGCTCGGCGATTTTATGTCGGAGGCTCTCGCTCAAACTTCGGAGAATATCGAAGAGCAATTCCACCGATCTGCCCTCAGCTACTTGCGGATGGCCACCGATTATCCCGAGCACTTTAAGCTCATGTCGGGGTCTGCGATTCCTCAGGAGTCTTTTTTCTTATACCCACAACTCTATCTGGCCGCTCAGAGGGCTTTTTTTGGTTTGGTTCGCATGATCCTGAACTGCCAAAAGGCAGGTCTCATTGGCGCTGGCTGTCCTGTGCGTCGAGCCTTTCACTGTTGGTGCACGGTCCATGGGTTTGCAGCCCTCTACTCCCTGGGTCGGATCGCGTGGCTAGGTGTGGACGCTAGCCATTACCAGGCAGCGCTGAGGGGACTCACTAGCGATCTGCTCAGGGCATTGCAGCCTTCAGACCAGGATTTAAGCGTGCCCTTCAGCCCCATTCTCACGCCGATGCCTCGGAGTGTCATGGAAGAGGTTGGTCTCACACGGGAAGATTTTCTTCCAAAGGATATTGTGATCTTTGATGATCGTGAGCCGTGGCCAGACCTGTCGGCCTTTTTCCCATCCGCTGATCCTGTGTAAGGATCGGCCTGCGATCCCCGATTGCAGTGTGAAGCTGTTTCGCATCGTGTTGCATTCCGAAAGCACCTGCCTTCACAGCAAAAGCCTGGACGTAGGACCATCCGCTCTTTTAAGAGCAATATTGATTCGTGCCGACCTATCGGGAGCCTAGTCTGCGGCATGACAGTGAGGATGTGGAATCGTATCCGCTGAGATCCGTCTTTGGTTTGAGGTAAGGAGTGCTGTGGTGATCCCGGCGACTGCCCATGCGCCTATGAAAACGATTTTTTCTCAGATGAAAAAGCTTAAGGAAACGATGGTGAGGAAGCGTTCGTGAGACGAGGGTGGGGCCAAGTCTGGATGGCGAGAGAGTCATTCCAATTGAGGCCAAGCGTCTACTAAAAATGAGAGCTCTCCATCAAGAAAGCTCCCCGAGCCGTCTCTGTCAGTTCCAGGATTTAGGAGTTTTGTTGCGTGCAACTGGACCCATGGAAAGACTGGATAACTCCACCCAGCCTCGATTGAGCACGTTCGCCCAGTTTCCCTCGATCTTCACAAGCACCGGATCACCGAGGGACAGACTTCCCACAGAGGCACCGTCCGCAGCGGGCCGGTCTTTGACGGCTACTCCGGATGCATTGACATAGTATACCCGCATGTCCCCGCTCGGTGTCATGGGGGCCGCCACCGGAGCAGGCATCTCAGCACCCGCGTCGAGGGAAGGGGGCGGCATGCCCGTCTCAGCTGCTGGATTGCCGCCGAGGAGTTCGGGGGGGATATCGCTCGGGACACCCGTCTCAGCGCCTGGTACCCCTAGGTCGGTGGTGCTGGTATTCATACTTTCCGCCGCGCCATTGGCTATTGTTTCGTCGGTACCTACTGTCTCGGAAGTCTCCGCACCGGCCACTGCTTCCGCGTCTGCTGGGTCTGCGGCCTCGCTGTCTTCCCCTTCCGCTGCGACTTCTGCGGCCTGCTCCTCGCCGCCCCCGAAGAACGAGCATGCCGTGAGCCCTGGCATCAACAAGGCTCCCGTTAAGATCCATTTGACAGAGTAGCTGGCTTTCATATGGCCGTCCTTTCCAAAGACGAGTGGCTCCTGGAAGATGAATCAGGAGAGTGCTCGGTGAATTTTGCGTAGCTTTGAGGTGCGGAGCCTAAATATCTGACATCATTCACTTCATTTCGGAACAAAGGAGTTCTAGGGCAGACGGATGATGAGAGGGTTTCCGTTATTTTGCTGTCAAAAATTTCTTGTGACTGGCTGAAGGGAGCGAATTCTTCTAAGTATGATAAGCAACTTGCAGGACTCGGGACTTGGTCCTGAGGGTGCGGTCTCGGCGCGCGTCAGAGGAGGATCTATGCAGCAGTCGGCCTGGGGAACTCAAGAGACACAGTATTTCTACTCGCTCACGCCCGAGCGCATCCTGGATGCTGTCGAACGCTCTCTTGGTGTGCGCTGCACGGGTCGAAGCATGGCACATGCCAGCATGGAGAATCGCGTTTACGAAATCGAGTTGGACCTTGAAGACCGTCGCCCTCGTTCGCTGGAGCACCTGGTGATTGCCAAGTTTTATCGACCAGGTCGTTGGACTCGAGAGCAGATCTTGGAAGAGCACCGATTTCTGCAAGCTCTCGAAGCCGAAGAAATCCCGGTGGTGGCACCTAAACTATTCGTCGACGGTGCGACCTTGCACACGTTGCCCGACGCCCCGATTCATTACGCGGTTTTTCCAAAGGTCGGGGGACGTTCGCCCCAGGAGCTACAGGTCGAAGAATTGGAGCAGATTGGCCGTTTACTCGCGCGTATGCACAACGTTGGGCAGAGCATGCAGGTCGGACACCGCTTGAAGCTGACACCCGACCTCTACCTCCATCGTAATTTGCAGTACCTGCTCGAGGCGCATCTGATTCCCGAAACCTATCGTTCCCCCTTCCATGATTTAGGGCATCGGCTGTTGGAGCGAATGAAGCAGCAATTCCTAGGCGTCGATTCCATTCAAATCCACGGGGATTGTCATCTCGGTAATCTGCTCCAAAATGGTCCTCACTTCTTTTGGCTCGACTTTGACGACACTCTGCTCGGACCTGCTGTTCAGGATCTTTGGCTGCTGCTGCCGGGGCGAGATGCCTATGCAAAGCAGATGCTCCAGCATGTGCTAGCTGCTTATGAGCAGATGCGGCCCTTTCCACACGATAGCCTGCGTCTCATCGAAAGCTTGCGCGCTTTGCGCATGATTCATTTTGCGGCCTGGATCGGTCATCGCCGCGATGACCCCGCGTTTCAGCGAGCCTTTCCTGACTACGGGACAGATCGCTATTGGGGGCAACTCTACAGAGACCTCGCTGATCAGGAAGCTTTTGTGCAATCGGATGATTACTGGCTCCTACGATAGAAAGTTCGGCTCGTATGGTCCGAAACGGGCAACTGCGGAAGGATTTTGGGTGTCAAACCGACATTATCAGAGGATCTTCCGGCGTCTCACACGACTCTTGACTTGCGAGCGATGGAGCCGCTTTCGACCTTCGCGCGTCTGGCATCCGCTGCCTTTCGCCAAGCACTCCCACACCCACCGTCTGGTAAGCTTTTGCAAGAGAGTTTGCGCTTTGTACTGGTCGGTAAGCCTATGGCTTGTTAGATTTGGCGTCGGTGTACGGGCGTGCACCATCTTGGCCTAAGCCCACAGCCCCTCGGCAACTGGTCTCTGACCACTGCTCCGCTTGAGGCGACCGCCTGGTCCGTCCCTGTCGTTCATGATGCTCTTGAGGTTAAAGACGATGAAGCATGCAAGCAAAGCAAAAGTCGCGTATCTCTGTATGGAATACGCTGTCAGTTCTCCCATTAAGACCTACGCTGGTGGTTTGGGTATCCTCGCGGGTGACTACCTCAAAGGCGCTAAGGAGCAGGGCCACCCCATTATCGGGATCGGCATCAAGTGGAAGCAGGGGTACACGGGGCAAAAGATCACCCCGGAAGGTCGCGTCTACGACTCCTATCAGAATTATCCATACACGGGTTTCGAGGACACGGGTAAAACCGTCAAGGTGCAAGTGCGCAAGCGCGATGTCACTCTGCGGATTTGGAAAGCCAAAGAGCATGGTGTCAGTGAGTTGATTCTTCTCGACACCGACCATCCCGATAATGCCGATGGCTGGATCACGGGTCAGCTTTACGGTTGGTTCGGCGAAGAGCGCGTAGCGCAGGAGATCGTTCTCGGTGTCGGTGGTGTGCGAGCCTTGCAGGCTCTGGGCATTCATGTTGACCTTTATCACTTCAACGAGGGTCATGCTGTACTGGCTGCTCTGGAGATTCTTCGCCAAAAACGTGAAAAAGGCCTGACCTTTCAGGAAGCCTGGAAAGAGACCCGTAAGGAGATCGTATTCACGACCCATACCCCTATCAAAGAAGGCAATGAGTCGCATCCCCATGAGTTGCTCCAATACATGGGAGCCAACCTCGGCTTGACCGTCGAAGAGATGCACAGCATCGGTGGTACTCCTTTTAACATGACGGTGGCTGCCCTGAATCTCAGTCACGCAGCCAATGGTGTAGCCCAGCTTCACGGTGTCACCGCGCGTCAGATGTGGGCTGACGTGAAGGGCGCCCCTGAGATTATCGGCATTACAAACGGTATTCATCGGGGAACTTGGGTCGATTCTCGGGTCGAGGCTGTAAAAGATGAGCCGTCGAAACTCTGGGATCTCCACATGGAGCTCAAGCAGAACTTGATCGACTTCGTGCAGAAGCGTACGGGTCAAAAACTAGCGAAAGACAAGCTCCTGGTGGGCTTTGCTCGTCGCGCTGCACCTTACAAACGCTCGAACCTCATTTTCCAAGCTGGTCCTGAAGTCCTCAAGGCGATCAAAGATGGCTCTTTGCAGATTGTCTTCTCGGGCAAAGCCCATCCGCTCGATGATACAGGCAAAGGCATCGTTCAGGAGATCGTTCGCTACGCTCGAGAAATGCCTCAAAATGTGGTTTTCCTTGAAGACTATGATATGGAGATCGGCGCGATGCTCACCCGAGGTAGCGATGTGTGGTTAAACAATCCACGTCGTCCACTGGAAGCGTGCGGTACTTCAGGCATGAAGGCAGCCATGAACGGCGTGCTCAACGTGTCGATCCTTGATGGCTGGTGGCCGGAAGCTTGCGAGCACGGCGTCAACGGTTGGGCTATTGGCGACGATCATGTTCCCGCGACGCTGGCTGAGCAGGACGAGCGCGATGCTAAGTTCCTGGGTGATGTGCTGGTGAAGGAAGTGATTCCGACCTACTACAAAGATCACAAAAAGTGGGTGCAGATGATGCAGGCGAGCATCCGTACGATCACCAAGACATTCAGCGTCGAAACGATGCTAGATGAGTACTACAAACACCTCTATTCGAAAAAGCCGCATTGATCGAGGACTGAGAGGGATCTGCTCGCTGAAGAGCAGGTTCCTTCTCCTCTCACTCACCTGGTCTCCCCCGTTTCTGTTCGACTCGCTCTCGAGCTCTGCGCCTCGACCCTACCTTACTCGAATGTAAGGCTTTGTAAGTCGTTCGAAAGATAAGAATATACTGGATTTCTCGCCTGTCGCCCCGAAGCAAAGGGCTGCTCTGGCTAGGTTGTGACTCCCGAATCGTGGGAAAAGACCGAAGACTATGAGTTGATGGAAATGTGTGATGTGGAGTGGGGGACGATGAAAGAGTGTAAGAGCTGCCAGAGGGTGTATCAGGGCGAGCAGGAGATCTTCGCGCTTGGTTCGAGGTTCCGCATGGATTCCATGGGCCTCCTTTGGTTTAATTGCGCCTGTGGCTCCACTCTCCTGGTCAAAGCTCGTGAGCTTGAGATCGAACAGCAGCAACTTGAATCTCTTGCCTTCAAAGCTTTTCGCAAGGTGCTATCGTCGCCGGCGATGAAGTTGACGGAACAAATACCGGTTTTTGAAAAACTACCTAAAGTCTCCAGTCGGTACAGCAGGATTCAGCAGCAGCTCTTGGAAAACCCCTTGTACGAGCCGGATCGAATCTCTCTGCTTATCAAGCAAGAACCTTTTCTCATGCACGAAGTAATCACGGCTGCCAACCTCCGGTCTCAGGCAGCAGGACGGACAATGATTAACAACTTGGTGCATGCACTTGCCTTCATAGGAAAGAAAGAGCTCGATCAGCTCATTGCACTCGCCTGGATGAAGGCGATCGACCTACCGACGAAGCGCTTCGATCTTGGTCTTTACAGTCTAAACGCATGTTTGACTGGTTTTATTGCTGAATTCGTCAATCTTCGCCTCCATCTCGTTCAGGACACTGACGTTTACTACTACGCATCGTTTTTAAACATCGGCAAGTTAGTTCAAGCCCTGGTGTATCCAGACGTGACCGATAGCTTTATCGATGCGCTTCGAATCGAACCGATCAGCTGGAGCCAAGCAGAGTCTCGGGCTGGAATACCCGATCATAATAAACTCGGCGAGATTGCAGCCTCGTTTTGGGGGATGGAGGAGCGTCACGTGCAACTGATCGCCGCCCATCACACTCTTGCACCCTCCGAAGGACGTTTAGCTGAAGCCCTCTACCTCTGTCAGCTGGCGATCATCATCAAACATTGGGTGATGCTTGAACCAGCCAAAATTGACAAAACTATGCAGAATAGTCTTCTGATCAAACTTCAATTGACCGAATCGAGTCTCGAGCGCGATATCGTCGAGCCCTTGTTCAGGGAAGCTCAGGTTTTAAAGCTACGAGCCGAAATCGAAGCGGCCCGCACGGGTAAGGCTTCTTGAAGCCTCACTGTGTGCCTGACGTTTGGGGGAAGTATAAAAACCCTGCCCGTTACTCCTCATCACTCAAATCCTCTTACAGACTCAAGGCTTTAACAAAGATACCGATCCTCCGTCTAAAGGATGCGAGGGGGCAGCATTGCAGGCCATCTGGATCATGATAGCGTGTGCCTTCCTGTGCGGAGCGAGCTCTGCTTGGGCGAAAGATCCGAATCCCATGCAGGTGAAGGAGACCCAAAAGTTGGCGCAAGTGGGCCTTGGGATCCATCTGTCGATCCTCGAGGATGGGACTCACGCTCTGACCCTGTAGGACATTAAGTCGGGTACACATGACGCCTCCTTCAAACCCACCGAAAAGGAATTTACGGGCCTTGATAATCCCAAGGCAGCTTTCTGGGCGAAGTTCAGCATCGACTACGACGGTGAGGGGCCACGTCAGGTTCTGATCGAAAATCGCTACCCTCTGCTGGATGAGATGACAGTCTTTAAGGTTCACGCCGACGGTCAGGTGACTTCACTGCGACTTGGCGACGAAGTACCCTATGAAAACCGCCCGATCGGCTTTTGTTATCCGGTCTTTCCAGTCACACTCGAGCCCGGGATCAACCCCTTCTATCTGCATTTTTCAAACAAGGGCACCTTTGTTGTGAGTCTCCACCTCTGGGATGTTGCAGAGTTTCAGACCTATGCCAAATACGACGATGTGATCCTAGGTTTTCTCTATGGTTGTCTCGTGGTGCTACTCCTGTACAACACCTTTTTGATGGTCTCCATTCGCTGTAAAACCTACGGTCTCTATGTCCTTTACCTCCTCGTTTTTATCGCTTCACAGTTCAGGATCCAAGCGACCGGCATTGAATGGATTGGTGGTGACTTCGGGCATTGGCTGATGAACCGGGGTTGGTTACCGCTGGTATCTTTGAGTCACTTTTTCTCCTGTCTCTTCGCCATTCGCTTTCTCAACATGAGCGCCTACATGCCGCGCTGGAAGCGAGTGCTGGAAGTCTTGGCCATCATCAACATCGGGGTCGCCATCCACGGACTTTTTGGTCCTTATCATTTGATCGGTAAAGAGCTCACCTACACGACCGTTCTGGTATCGGTCGCACTGATTGGAGCCGGCTGTTGGTCGCCAATTAAAAGGTAGCCAAAGGAAGAGGTCACCGACAATTTAAATGGGTCCAGTGACAGCCGCAACATAGTCGAGAACTTACTGATCTTCAAGAGTTTCCTGCTTTTCCCGTGTCGAGGCTTTCCTGGTCCTGGTTTTTGCTTCCTCCGCCCTCCAGCTTGGTCCTTGGATATTGAAGGTCTCACAACGATGGATGATGCGATCCACTGCTGCCTGGGTCATGATGGGGTTGATAAAGACCTGGTCCCACTCGGAATACGTTAGGTTGGTGGTGACAAGAAGGCTTTTGCGCTCATACCTCTGTGAAATAAACTGGAAAAA
>Ga0068877_10000196_pt1 | contig 52194 bp, 49 predicted proteins | sample NOAtaG_FD_66437 | JGI IMG/M metagenome (GOLD analysis project Ga0068877, IMG submission 66437) | Freshwater lake microbial communities from Lake Erie, under a cyanobacterial bloom - NOAA_Erie_Diel6S_1000h metaG | ecosystem: Environmental > Aquatic > Freshwater > Lake | place: USA: Ohio, Lake...
GTTGTTACTGAAATTGATGATGTTGTTGCTCCTGTGCTCCATACATATACACTGCCCGCACTTCCGCCAACAGCAGTTAATACCGCAGGACCGGATGAGAAGCAATGTGTGCTTGGACCACTGATGCTGATTACGGGATTCACACAAATAGGACAAGATGCTATCAATGTGCTGGTAGTTGCTGTACAACCCTTAGCATCGGTTACCGTTACACTGAAGTTTCCGGCATTACAAATGTTATTGATTGATGATGTAGTGGCGCCGGTGTTCCATAAATAGGTAAATGGAGCAGTGCCACTGGTAACACTAGCAGATACGCTAGCTGAACAACTGTTTAATAGTAAACAATTGCTGTTCGCCGTAGCTGATACTACTACAGCAGGAGGGTTTATAAGATTGAATGATTTGGTAGCCTGACATCCTCTGTTATCCTTTACGGTAACCGAGTAAGATCCGGCGCATATATTGGCGATGTTATTTTTAGTTGTACCATTACTCCATAAATAGGTGTATGGAGCAGTACCACCACTTACTGAAAGGGTGATCTTACCGTTACACTGGTTGTTACATGTGATTTCGTTAATGGTTTGGTTGATACTAATCTGACTGTTTTGAGTAACCACACCGCTTGTAATACGCTTACAGCCTTTAGAGTCCGTGACCGTTACACGGTAAACACCGGGACAAAGGTTTGATATTGTATTAACGTTACCGGGAATAGATCCGTTAGGACCGCTCCACTGGTAAGTGTATCCGGGAGTTCCTCCGGAAACAGTAACCGTTGCCTGACCGTTGCACTGATTAAAACAAGCTACAGGGCAATTCAAAAAAGCAACCAATACCGGTGGGTTGATTAATACGAATTGCTTTGTTCCGGTAATTCCGTTAGCCGATGTTACGGTTACAGTGTAGGTGCCCGCAGCAATGTTAACGTTGTTTTTAGTGGTCCTTCCGTTGCTCCATAAATAAGTGTATGGGGCGGTACCGCCACTAACACTGGTTATGATGCTACCTGAACTGGAATTGTTACAGGCCGGATGCGTTAACGTACCGTTGATCGTTAACGTGTTTAGGAAATTGGCACTTTTCAACGTTTCATTCAGGTTGTTGATTCCCTGGATGAACTTGTTGCCGAACACGTTTTGCTTTTCAGCCGGTTCGGCAGTGCCCGTCGACGTGAGATTGGAGGCGCTAATGTCGAATGCCACCAACCTCGTTGTACAGACCAAAGTCAGCAGAATAACTGCCAGGAGTTTGGTGTAACGAGTAATTGTTTGGTTCATAAAAAATGGATTTATTGGTTAAATAATTAAGGTTTATCAATTTTTTTTGAGTCGTCAAATATATTTTGTGTGTTCGCCCACAGATTTATTATTCGACGAGTTGTCATATTTATTCGATAAAATGGTTTTTTTTAGCTTTAAGCGTCTATTTGTTAACATTAAATTCATAATGGGCACAACATAAACTATATGTGGACGACCAAACTCACCAATATAATGGAATTTGTATGCAATTGTGGGGATAACTGACCCTGCTGCGCTAGCACAAGACAGGTTAGTAATGGTTAATATGGCAAACCGGATTAACATACAGGCTATATTATGAATCAACTGACAAAAACAGAGAAAAACTTCCTGAAAGGGCCACAGAGCCGAAGGAGAGAGTTATGGTTTAGTATTAGGGTACTCCTTGAATTTATTAACGGATTCAGAAAATTGCACTTTATAGGGCCCTGTATTGCGGTATTTGGCTCGGCCCGCTTCGACGAACATCACGAGTACTATAAGAAAGCGCGCTCCCTGAGTACACGTATTGCCAATCTCGGTTTTGCCGTTATGACCGGAGGAGGCCCCGGCATTATGGAGGCCGCTAATCGGGGGGCCAAGGATGTTGGAGGGCGGTCTGTGGGTTGCAATATTATTCTGCCCTTCGAGCAAAAACCTAATCCCTATCTGGACTGTGAAGTTGATTTTAAATACTTTTTTGTCAGGAAGGTATTAATGTTCAAGTATAGTTATGGGTTTGTAGTTCTGCCCGGCGGTATGGGCACCTGCGATGAACTCTTTGAAGCACTTACGCTCATTCAAACTAAAAAGATATCCGATTTTCCGGTTGTATTATTTGGTAAAGATTACTGGGGAAGCCTCAATGATATGATTAATAAAATGGCCGAGGCCAAGACAATAAATGAAGAAGATCTGGAGCTCTTCCTCTTTACCGATGACGAGGAAGAGGCTGTAGAGCACATACGCAAGTATGCAATGCGTGAGCTGGAAGAAGCCCACGAGGCACGCAAGACTTTCAGCCCGTTGAAATGGCTGGGTGAACGAAAATTCTTTTAGTCATTCATTTATTCTTCAGCCCTTAAGTTTGCGACTCGTTTTCATACTATGTCACAAACAAAAATTCAACGTGCCTTAATATCGGTTTTCCATAAAGACGGCCTTGAGCCACTCATAAAATATCTTCATCAAAACAAGGTTATCATTTACTCCACAGGAGGAACCCAGCAGTTCATTGAATCGCTGCAAATACCGGTGGAACGTATCGAGACCCTGACCGGTTACCCTTCGATACTGGACGGTCGCGTTAAGACCTTGCATCCCAAAGTGTTTGGCGGTATACTGGGGCGAAAAGATCGTGAGGATGATGTTCGGACACTTGAAGAATTGGGTATTCCATTTTTTGACTTAATTATAGTTGACCTATATCCGTTTGAAGACACTGTGGCATCTACCTCAGATGAGGGAGCGATTATTGAAAAAATTGATATTGGCGGGGTCTCCCTGATCCGAGCCGCGGCAAAGAACTATAAACACACCCTAATCTGTTGTGCGCGAGCCGATTATGCCGATCTACTTCAATTACTGGAAGCCCAGCAATGTCAATCTGATCTGGCTAGCAGAAAACAATATGCCACAAAGGCCTTTGCGCTTACCTCACACTATGACTCCCGCATTTGGCAATATTTTAATTCAGGACAGGACGAATCGGTATTGAGATTGAGCATGAATGAGGTAACGCATCTGCGGTATGGCGAGAATCCCCATCAAAAAGGAGCTTTTTTTGGACGAATTCAGGATGTAATTACTCAACTAAACGGCAAGGAGCTTTCATATAATAATATTCTGGACATAGATGCCTCGATTAATCTAATGAATGAATTTGAGGAACAGACCATTGCCATCATAAAACATACCAACGCCTGTGGAGTGGCACAGGATCCGAATCAGGTCGATTGCTGGAAAAAGGCACTGGCCGGCGATCCGGTATCTGCTTTCGGTGGCATCATCATCAGTAATCGTGCGCTCGACCTTGATACAGCCAAATTAATTGATGACATATTCTTTGAGGTTATCATTGCTCCGGCATATCATCGGGATGCTTTGGAAATCCTGAAGCGTAAAAAGAACCGGATTATACTTGAATGGACCCCAAAGAACCCATATAACAAATCGGTGCGAAGTTCCTTAAACGGTTTTCTGGTTCAGGACGCTGACCTGGCCAGTTCAACTAGGGATCAACTTACATGCGTGACCATCAAACAACCAAGCGACAAAGAGCGCGACGAATTTCTTTTCGCCGAAAAGATCTGCAAACACCTAAAATCGAATACCATAGTGCTGACCAAGGGAAAACAATTGCTGGGCATGGGCTGTGGGCAAACATCGCGGGTTGATGCGCTCAAGCAGGCCATCAGCAAAGCGCACTCGTTTGGGTTTGACCTGCAGGGTGCTACTATGGCGAGTGATGCGTTCTTTCCGTTTCCCGACTGCGTAGAAATTGCTCATCAGGCCGGCATATCTCTGGTAATACAACCGGGCGGATCAATTAAAGATCAGGATTCAACAGACTACTGCAACCGTAACAATATGTGCATGGTGCATACGGGTACCCGGCATTTTAAACATTGATTCCCAAATGCCCCGCTACGGCGTTATTACTAAACGATTCACATTGTATTGGGTATAAACATTATGAATACCTATAACAAATATGAATATTTACTGATTTTTGTACCAAAGCATCAATCCAACACCTTATGCGGTTATTTAATTTTCTCACACAAGACATTGCCATAGATCTTGGCACGGCCAACACGGTTATCATCCACAACGACAAAGTGGTTGTTGATGAACCATCTATCGTGGCCATAAACCGTATCACCGGCAAGGTGGTAGCTGTTGGTAAAAAGGCCATGCAGATGCACGAAAAAACTCATGATAATCTAAAAACCATACGGCCATTGCGCGACGGAGTCATCGCTGATTTTCAGGCGGCTGAGATTATGATCAGGGAGATGATTAAGATGATTAATCCACGGGGGTTTTTATTTAATCCGTCGTGGAGAATGGTTATTTGTATTCCTTCCAGCATTACTGAAGTAGAAAAACGAGCGGTAAAGGATTCTGCCGAACAAGCCGGTGGGCGTGAAGTATATCTCATACATGAACCCATGGCCGCTGCACTGGGCATTGGAATAGATGTTGAAGAACCCATCGGACACATGATTATAGATATAGGAGGCGGCACAACCGGTATTTCCGTAATCGCTCTTGCCGGTATTGTTTGTGATCAGAGTATTCGAGTGGCGGGTGATGAGTTCACCGCCGATATTGTTGATTATGTGCGCAGGCAACATAATATGCTCATCGGTGAGCGAACTGCAGAAGCAATTAAAATTAATGTTGGTGCGGCAATACCTGATTTAGATGATGCTCCTGAAGACTATACCGTAAACGGCCGCGATCTGATGACGGGGATTCCAAAACAGATTACAATTTCTTATAATGAGATAGCTCATGCACTTGATAAATCGATTTCAAAGATTGAAGAAGCTGTTCTGAAAGCTCTTGAAACCACTCCCCCTGAGTTAGCTTCTGACATTCACCGAACCGGACTTCATCTCACCGGCGGCGGCGCTTTACTTCGCGGACTTGACAAGCGACTAGCCCAAAAAACAAAATTACATGTTCAGGTTGCAGACGATCCATTACGCGCTGTAGTGCGTGGCACCGGTATCGCACTCAAAAATCCTGCCCGTTATCCCTTCTTAATGACTTAAACGACCCGGAGCGTATTACTGAATGCGTAACCTCATCCTGTTTCTTATCCGATACAACGCATTCCTTGTATTTATTCTTTTAGAGGCCTTGTCGGTTTACCTGATGATTTCGAATAACTCATTCCACGAAACGGGCTTCATGAAAACAGCAAATAATATTAGTGGTTATGTTTTTACCCGCTATCAAAGTGTGATGTCCTATGTGCATCTAAAAAAAGAAAATGAAAAATTGGTGAATGAAAATGCTTATCTGCGCTCCTTACTGCCCGGAGCCTTTTACGATGATTCCTATCAGGTGGTGAGCGTTAGCGATACTAATAAAAAACAGATTTATACTTATATACCATCACGCGTTATTAAATTATCAACCAATCAGTTTAACAACTACATCACGATAAATAAAGGCACCCTGCAGGGAATAAAACCCCGAATGGCGGTGATTTCTCCGGACGGTATTGTGGGCATAGTTAAACAGGTAACGCCTCATTTCTCGAGTATAATCACCTTGCTTCATCAGGATTTAGAAGTAAGCGGACGTATTGGTGTGGAAGGATTTGTTGGTTCCGTATACTGGGATGGTAAAGATTATCAATATGCCAAACTCAAAGAAATACCTAAACAGATTGTAATCAAAAAAGGTGATAAGGTAACCACGAGCGGTGGATCGATATTTTTTCCTGAAAATATTGTTATAGGCACCGTATCCTCTTTTACAAAAGAGACTGAAGACAACTTCTATGATATTACCATACGACTAAACACCGATTTCTCGACCTTGCAAACTGTGTATGTGGTGAATTATTTATTGCAGGATGAACAGCAACAATTAGAACCCGAAGCCGACAAATGATCGTAAGTATCCTACAACAGATTTTTCGTTTTCTGCTTCTTCTAGTAATACAAATACTAGTCCTAAATAATATTACACTTCCGGGAATATTCAACAGCTATATCTATTTCTACTTTATCATAACACTTCCTATTGCAATTTCACACACCTTGTTACTATTTATCTCGTTTCTGTGTGGCCTTGGTGTTGATGTGTTTTCAGGAACACTTGGCATTCATGCATTTGCGGCAACATTTCTTGGTTTTTTAAGACCCTACTTATTAACTATATTAAAACCGTCCGGCGGTTATAATAGTGAAGATGAGCCGAGATTGTTCAGCCTTGGCTTCAGATGGTTCTTTTTTTATTCGTTGTACACCATACTGATAGCACACTTCATTTTATTTCTTGTTGAAACATTAAGCGTAAATCAGCTTTTATTGATATTATCTAAAACTATAATGAGTAGTATCCTATCCGTTGTAATCATCATATTGATTGAATATCTTTTATACTCGCGCAAGAAATAACTTTATGGACCTGTTTCAATCACGCCGATATATCATACAGGGAGTATTCATTCTGGTTATACTTATTTATCTATTACGATTATTTTACATGCAAGTAGTCGATAAAAATTACAAACAACTGGCAAACAGTAATTCGCTGAGACGCGTAACGGTATATCCTGCCCGTGGCCTGATATACGATCGAAAACAACGGCTTGTACTATATAATAAAGCTGAGTATGATTTAATGGTACTACCGATTCAGGTTACTCCATTCGACACAGCTGAACTCGCTAAAGTTTTGAATGTAGATGTAAGCTATGTTAAAAAGACGTTAGTTAAGGCCCGCAAAGCATCTCCGTATAAACCTTACACCTTTCTTAAAGGTATTCAGGCTGATCAGTTCCAATCCGTTCGCGAAAGTCTATTTCAATTTGGGGGATTTTATTCACAGGTACGAACGGTACGTTCTTATCCGTATGTTGCAGCCGCTCACGTGCTTGGTTATATTGGCGAAGTAAGTCCGAAACAACTGGAGAGACTAGGTTCATACTATCGGCAAGGAGATTACATAGGCATCACCGGTATCGAAGAATCTTATGAGGAGATTCTGAGAGGGAACAAGGGTGTTCGCTATATGCTTGTTGATGTTAATAATCGTGAGCAGGGAAGTTTTGCTGAAGGAAAATATGATACGATTGCTTCTCCGGGATTAAATGTGGTTAGTTCCATTGATATTGAATTGCAACAATATGGTGAAAAGTTGATGCAGAATAAAATAGGAAGTATAGTAGCCATAGAACCTTCAACAGGCGAAGTGTTAGCCATGGTCAGTAGTCCATCTTACGACCCCGGATTGCTATCCGGGAAGGACCGTGGCAAGAACTTTAAAGTGCTCTATGCCGACCCAAATAAGCCCCTGTTCAATCGCTCTGTGAAGGCACCCTACCCTCCGGGGTCAACATTTAAACCATTAATGGCCGCTATTGGCATTCAGGAGCAAGTGATACAGCCCTGGGCGCCCTTTTCGATGTGTCGTGGTGGTATTAATATTGGCAGTTTGCATATTGGATGTCATCCACATGCAGCAATAGGTAATGTATGTGTTGCCATTGCCGTTTCGTGTAATGGCTACTTTGCACACTATTTTCGCGAGGTTGTGGACAACAGAAAAAAACATAAAACCATATCTGAAGGACTGGATGCCTGGAATGCTTATCTCAAACGTTTTGGATTAGGTATAAAGACCGGAATTGATTTACCCGGCGAGGGATATGGCTTTGCTCCTGATGCAAAATATTACACCAAGCGCTATAAAACAGATGAATGGCGGTCGAGTATGATTGTTTCGATCGGATTCGGCCAGGGAGAACTCAGCACCACACCTCTTCAGATAGCCAATATGATGTGTGCATTTGCAAACCGAGGCTATTGGATTACCCCTCACCTTGTGAAAGAAATTCAAAACGACTCTTCGAGCTTAAAAAAGCGAATAACAACACATCAAACAGGTATTGATACTGCAATCTGTAGGATTGTTATAAAAGGTATGGAGGATGTTGTTGAAGCAGGTACAGCCCGCATCGCAAAATTACCCGGCATCAGTATCTGTGGAAAAACAGGAACCGCTCAAAATCCCCACGGTAAAGATCATTCACTTTTTGCATGTTTCGCGCCAAGAGATAATCCCAAAATTGCTATTGCCGTTATCGTTGAAAATTCAGGATATGGTGCAACCTGGGCGGCACCAATCGCCAGTTTGATGATTGAAAAGTATATGAATGATACGATTTCAACAGCCAGAAAATATTTGGAAACCAATATGTTTGAAGGCAACCTCATAAAACAAACTCCTTAAGTCATGGACAGGAGAAATACGTGGAAAAATTTAGATTGGATGACTATAGGAATCTATATCATGTTAGTTGGATTGGGATGGACGTCCGTTTATGCCGCCGGCTACGACTTCACCAATACAATAGATGGGTTCTTTGAACATGTTTATGGCAAACAAATGATATGGATCGGAGTCAGCATTTTTTTTGCTATGGCCATCCTAATTACCGACAATAAATTTTACACGGCATTTGCCTACATTATTTATGGGGCCCTTATCGCATTGCTTTTTCTTGCCCTTGCCATTGGCGGTGTTGTGAAAGGATCCAAATCGTGGATTACCATGGGGGGATTTCAGTTTCAGCCGGCTGAATTTGCAAAATTTGCAACCAGTCTAGCTTTAGCAAAATATCTCAGCGCTCTTAATATCAATCTTAAGGACAAGAGAACCTGGATGATGGCCATTGTGATTTTTATGGCACCAATGCTTATTATCGTTATGCAGAATGAAACCGGATCTGCTGTTGTATTTGCTGTTTTCTTTCTCGTTATATATCGTTTTGGATTTCCGGGTTATATACTGTTGATTGGATTATTTACAGCCCTTTTAGGAGTTACTGCATTGTTACTCGATAAATATTATATCATTATTGGTCTTGTATTAATCAGCGCCATAGTAATTTACATACTACGGCACGAGCGTTTAGCCATTATGGTCACCGTATCTGCTCTCCTTTTTTCATCGGCACTTGTTCTTACCACAGACTACATATTTAATAATGTCATGGAGCCTCATCAAAAACGGCGCATCGATGTGTATCTGGGAAGGGATGTAGATGTAAAAGATGCAGACTATAATGTCCGGCAATCTAAGATTGCCATTGGCTCGGGAGGTTTTAGCGGAAAAGGATTTTTGCAGGGAACACTAACCAAATTTAATTTTGTGCCGGAACAAACATCCGATTTCATTTTCTGCACTATAGGTGAAGAATATGGGTTTATTGGATCTGTGATATTATTATCGCTATATCTGGGTTTATTACTACGAATCATTTTTGTTGCAGAGCGGCAACGATCGCGATTTTCAAAAATTTATGCCTATGCTGTTGCCTGCATCATTTTTTTTCATCTGCTGATTAATATTGGTATGACAATAGGCCTCGTTCCTGTTATTGGTATACCGCTACCCTTTATCAGCTACGGAGGTTCTTCTATGCTGGCATTCACGATTCTGTTGTTCATACTCATCAAGTTGGATGCTGACCGTCTGAGCGTGTTGCGTTGACCGTTTCAGTTGTATTTCACAGTTGGTTGTTCTAAAACCAATACTTTTACGCAGTAAAAATAATTTTACTTGAACAGATCAATTAAAAAGGTACTTGGCTATTTCCTGAGGGGACTACTTTTTGTAAGTCCGATTTTTCTCACGGTATACGCCATTTATGTAATCATACAATTTTTTGATAATCTGATTCCGGGGCTCTATCCGGGTCTTAGTATTATATTAGTTGTTATGGGCATTACCATTATTGGCTATTTCAGCTATAATATTTTAATGCAGTCTCTGTTGAATCTTATTGAAGGTGTAATCCTCAAAACACCGGGATTAAAAATTATTTATTCTTCCGTAAAAGATCTTTTATCGGCTTTAGTGGGCAACAAAAAAACATTTAACCAACCGGTAATGATTTTGATGTCGAAAGAGTCGGGCATTCATAAACTGGGTTTTATCACAAAAGATGATTTAACTGAAGTAGGCGTTCATAATCTGGTAGCAGTGTACTGCCCACATTCGTACAATTTTAGTGGCAACTTATTTCTGGTGCCTCGAGAAAACATCACACCACTCCCTGAATTTAAATCCTCAGATGCTATGAAATTTATTGTAAGCGGTGGTGTTACCGATATGATTAGCAGCGGAGAGGATAAAGAAGAAAAATAAACCTATGCGACACATCAAATACCTGGTAATTAGTCTCGTCGTCTTATCTCTTGTGGCCCTGTTTACGAAACAAAGTGAGGGTTGGGGATTTTGGGGGCATAAGCGTATTAACCGTATTGCCGTGTTCACTCTGCCTCCTCAGATGCTAACGCTGTTTAAAGAAAATATCGAGTACATAACGGAGCATGCCGTTGATCCGGATAAGCGCCGTTATTCGAGTCCCGATGAGGCCCCCAGGCACTATATCGATATTGACCGCTATGGCATTTATCCTAATTACGATTTACCCCGCAAATGGCGAGATGCCGTTATGAAATATTCTGAGGATACGCTTAAAGCTCACGGCATTGTTCCCTGGCACATACAGAATATGATGTTTCGCTTAAAAGAAGCATTTGAAAAGAAAAACAAATCACGTATTCTTCAAACTGCCGCCGAGCTTGGTCATTATGTGGCCGATGCTCATGTGCCACTTCACTGTACGCGCAACTACAATGGTCAGCTGACCGGACAAAACGGAATTCATGCCTTTTGGGAGTCGCGTATTCCGGAGTTGTTTGGCGATAATTATGATTACTTCGTGGGTAAGGCAACCTATATCGATAATACAGAAGAGTTTATCTGGAATTTTGTTATGGAAAGTGCCTCTCAGGCGGATAGTGTACTATCCATTGAACGTGATTTAAGTAAACAGTTCTCCGATGATAAAAAATATTCATTTGAGCAACGCGGCAATGCAATGGTGCGAGTATACTCTGCTGAATTTAGCGATGCATATACTAAGGCGCTTAACAATATGATAGAGCGTAAAATGAGGAAATCTATTCTTAATCTTGGCTCTATCTGGTATACCTGTTGGGTAAATGCCGGTTCTCCTGACCTTCAGAATCTAAAATACACAGAACCCACTCCCGAAGAAATTGCAGAAATGAACGCGCTGGAAAACTCATGGAAAGGTGGTAAAATGTTAGGCCGTGACCACGAAGACCACTAATCAATAGTTGCTATACATTTCAACTCTATAGCAATGGGTGTTGGCAAAGCATTTATTTCAACGGTAGTCCGACAGGGAAGATTCGTGTTAAAGTATTCAGCATAGAGCCTATTCATTATCGGAAAATCATTTTTCATGTTCGTTAGAAATACGGTTACATCAACCAAATTATTCCAACTGCTCCCACTTTCTTCTAGTACGGTTTTTACATTTTTAAATACCGAGTGGCATTGAGCCTCTATATCGTAATGCACCAGATTGCCTTCCGCATCATAGGTATTACCCGGGATACTATTATCTTCAGCGCTACGTGGGCCTATTCCTGAAAGGAACAAAAGATTACCAACACGACGCGCATGAGGGTATAAGCCTACAGGCTTGGGAGCTTTATCCGTTTTAATTATTTTATATTCCATAACTAGTTGTCCATGATTTTTTGATAAACCTGATATGCAGATATCTCTGACATACATCTGCAATAATCCGATTTCTTGCTACAAAGATGACAATTCGTTTTTGATGCAGTAATAAATCCGGAACAACTGCCCAGCGGTTGCCAGCGTGCCGGATGCATAGGTACTACCGGAGGATATATTCCAATAGCTCTGATACCACAGGCGGCGGCAATATGAAGAGGGCCGGTGCTTGCCGCCACAAATATATTTGCCGATGAAATAAACTCAATGTATTCATCTAAACTTAATTTGCCCATCATATCATAAACATAATCCGGTAATGTAGTCAGCCAACCTCCAAGTGTACTCTTTTCCTGTTTCGTGCCGCATATAAAGATCTGATACCGGTCTTTAGGAAATAATCGAATTAATTCATCATATGAGGACAAAGGCCATTCTCTTGCACTGCCTGCGGATTTCGGATGTATGATCAAGATTTGTTTGTCTTTTTCGATAAGGGAACTAATTGCATGCGGAATCGTTCTTGTCGTGCTGAATGACGTGTATTGATGCAGATCTTCCAATGCGGGAATCTCACGAATTGCTATGGCCTTTAACAGCATCATATTCAATTGCGCTTCATGTAGCTTAGTATTTTTTCGCTTTACATAGACATGCTTGTTGGCATAGAGCCAATGAAACCACCGACGTGAAGTACCAATGCGAATAGGGATAGCCGCTTTTCGGGCTAGCATGGCTATACGTCTGTTTGGTAATACATGGATGATTATATCAATCTGTAATTGTCGTAATCGTTGAACTGCTGTGTTATCGTCTGTCCATTCATCATAAATTAATATCTGATCGATAGAAGAACATCTTTTGAGCACTGGCTCGGTGTATTTACGCCCTAAAAAAATTATGGTGACATCGGGATAATATTTTTTTATCATACCGCATAAAGGCAAGGTAAGCATAACATCACCTATGGCATCAACTCTGGAGATTAAGATACGCGCGTTGCTTAGATTAAGGTTCATGCCGTTTTATTCAGCTGTCGTAATTTTTGGTATTTGAGATACGAAGCATATGCAGATAATCGGCAAATAGTAAACCCTGTGCTTCCATCAAGAAATCCGAGTTTAAAAAAATAGTCGCGGATAAATTTTACTACTCCACTGATATAGGGAAATATAAATGACGATTTTTTATTTTGATCTTTCATTGCTCGTGCCGCTATATCTGTAAATAAAGCGATTTGCTTTTTGTGTTGTGCTATACTGTAATAACTATAGTGCAACAAATCCCCTTTCAGATAACCACAAGTAGATTTAGTATTAAAAAATTCATATCGGTCGTGAGGATTAGTTCCGGTCCAGGCACCTTTTCGTGAATCCCAGAGTCGCAATTTTCGATCCGGATACCAGCCGCAATATTTAACCCAATGCCCACAATAATTCGTTAGCCGGCTCATATAATACCCGTCATATTGCCAGTTGTTTTTTATGGAATGTATGGCAGATTTCAGTTCATCACTTAAACATTCATCGGCATCCAATGATAATATATGTTGATAAGAGGCTTTGGTTATTGCATAATTTTTTTGTTGTATATGTCCTTCGAAAGGGTGTTCAAAAAATCGCACGTCAAACTGCTGTGCAATTTCTTTAGTTTGATCGGTAGAGAAGGAATCCACGATAACAATTTCATCTGCTAGTTCAAGCACACTTCGCAGGCAACGTTCAATGTTTTGCGCTTCATTGTAGGTGATTATGACTACGGATAACTTAATCATGATATTCACCGGAATTCACCAAAAGGGTGATTAGATAGAAGGTCATATAAAGCGCAACGCCAATCTGTGATTCTAAAGTCGCTTCAGTAAGCATGCTCGAATGAAGGATAACCAGAAAAACCAAAAACAACCAAGTCATTTGCTTACGCATAAACCAAAGCGGTAAAATCATAGCGGCGCCAAACAGGATTAAGCCGAAAAGTCCGCTGCTAACGGCAACCCAAAGCCACTGATTATGCGGTAAACGCCGGCTGATCTCGATATCCTGATAATCACGGTATTGCCGATTCATCTCATCAATCAAATCGCCGGCACCAACGCCGAAAACCATGTGCTCCCTGAATGTCTTCCACCCCATCTCCAGGGAAAATAATCGTTGTCCATCTGATAAATCAACGGCATCTCCTGAAGACATATAGCTCGTTATATCATAATGCATATAGTTAATCTTTTGCTTGAAAGTTGGCAGTAGATTGTACGCTAATACTGGAACCAGAATAAGCCCAACTGCAAACGAGACGCCTTCAATCCATTTTTTATGAGTAATCGTATAGTATACTGCAAGAATAAAGGTGCTCAGATAAAAGGCTACGAGCCCGCTTCGAACTGCCAGTACATGTAAAAAAAGTAACAAGTATATAGCCATCCCAAGCATAACAAAGCGTTGAATCGAGTGCGTATGTATGAAAACATATAGTGCAATGAAAATACTCATACACACAATCAGGCTGTATCGGATATGACTAAACGGAGTCTTCATCACATCACCACGCCAATAATTAATATCATTATGCATTCGATAATAATCGATTAGGACAAAACTTACCGAGGCACTGATGATCAGAACAAATAACGAGAATAGTATGAGTAGATGTTTTAATGAAATTGCCCGTAACGGGATAAATCCAATTGGCAACAAAAGGAACGGGAGTTTCATCGTCAGCCAATTCATGCCGTCTGTCAGATTATCTGAGTTTAATAAGGAAATAAACACCTGTAAAAAAACAAGCGAAGGAAGCCACCATTGAGGCGATTTCAATATTTGCTTAAAATGAGTTCTTAAGTCAGGGCTTATTAATGCATTCAAAATCAATACAATCATGGAAAGGCTTAATAGCACTCTGGAAAAAACCATACCGCACACAATTCCCGTTAACGCCACATAGGCGATTAGGCGATATACCGGTGGCCGGTTGAGTGATGTCATTACTGCAGTATTGCCCAAATATAAGTTCGGTTAGGAGAACACTTTTAATTCAATTGATTTATTTTAGTGGCGTGAGCGAAGAAATAACCCCTTTAACTGCCCATCAGCTCTTTGAAGAAGAGTTCCTGCCTATAGCAGATTCGCTTTACAACTTTGCCTACAGTCTAGTGCTCAATGAAGAAGACGCCAATGACCTGGTTCAGGACACCTTTATGAAAGCATGGCGCTTCATATCGTCCTATCAAAAAGGAACCAATGCCAAAGCATGGTTGTTCAAAATACTCAAGAACACGTTTATTAATGAATATCGTAGAAAAAAACTGCGCCCGGCTGAAATAGATTATGAGGACTTTATTACCTATCACGACGCCGATGAATCAACACATGTGGGGAGCCTGGATCTCCGTAATGAGATTTTCAGCGGTATGCTTGGCGACGAAATGACAAAAGCCATAAATGATCTTCCCGTTGACTTCAGAACCATTATACTGCTTTGTGATATCGAGGAGTTCAGCTACGAAGAAATTGCAAAAATTCTGGACATACCCATTGGCACGGTTCGGTCAAGACTTTTCCGTGCCAGAAACATGCTCAAGGAAAAACTTCGCGATTATGCCCAATCAAGAGGATTTAAAGAAAATCGATAACACGTCACTTCTATGAATTGTAATAGCGACAACCATCAACACAACTGCAAGCAAACACTGCAACGGGTGATCTTGGCTTTGGACGGCGAGCTTACCCGCGATGATGAGTTGCAATTTATCAGCGACCTTAACATCTGTTCGCATTGTCTGGAAAAATATCATATTGAAAAAGAATTTAAACTTTTTCTAACCAATAAGATTGAAAAGAAGTGTTGTACGAGTGAGCTCAAGGCATCGATCCGGACACAGCTCTCCCGTTTGCAGGACGGCATATAACTATGATACCCCATATTTCAGCCCTACTGAATTCATTAACTTCCGGTGATTATAAGTCGCTGGCACGGGTGATATCATTAGTTGAAAACGAACATCCGGATGCTGAATTTATTTTATCTGAACTAACCGTACATCATCAAATCCCTCTCGTTGGCATTACCGGACCTCCCGGCGCAGGTAAGAGTTCTATCATCAACGCCTTGCTTTCTGCATACCTCAAAATGCATAAGCGCATCGGCGTAATTTCAGTCGATCCCTCTTCACCCTTTAATTACGGAGCTATCCTTGGCGATCGTATTCGCTTAACCGAATATTTTAATCACCCCAATGTCTACATTCGATCACTGGCCTCGCGTGGCTCGCTTGGTGGTTTGTCGGATAAAATTATTGAGGTTACCGATGTGATGCGCTGTTTTCCATTTGATCTAATCTTAGTAGAAACTGTTGGCGTTGGGCAATCAGAAGTTGAAATTGCCGGCCTTGCCGATACAACAATTGTTGTGTTAGTTCCTGAGGCAGGCGATGATATACAAACTATGAAAGCAGGCGTGATGGAAATTGCCGATATCTTTATTGTAAACAAATCAGACCGAGATGGTGCCGATGCGCTGGTAAAAAATCTGCGTATGCTCACGGCATCCCATAAGGAGTCCGAAACGGTGCCTGTTCTTAAGACAATAGCTATTCAGCACATAGGTATAGACGACGTAATTTCAGCAATTAACAAACACAACACCACATTGCATCGGCATGATAAACGGGCACACCTGCTCTTAGAAAAATCATTACGCCTGATTCAAAAACAAAGACTCCAAGATATCGATCAAAAGCAGATGCTAGGTGATATTGAAACAGAATTAGTATCCGGCAACTTTAATCTTTACAGATGGGTGCGCCGCTATTATCGTTAATCCTTTTCATTCCTCATTAATGTAATAATAAAACGACCCTGCACGCTACGGTATATTTTTGCTGTTATTAATTAATAACAAAATGATTTCCTTACACAGAAGCTTTTTTTTCTTACTGCTCTTTTGTTTTTTTCAGCAATCCGGCGCATCAGCACAACAAACTACGTACAAAACTGAAAAATCTGTTTTTTATGAAATCAGTGGCAATGGACTACGTAAATCGTCCTGGATGTTTGGCACGATGCACCTGTTAACACAACGTTATATAGACAGCTTGCCGCTGGTTATGGATCGATTTAACACCTGCACTCAGGTAGTCGGTGAAATCGTGCTGGACAGTAATGCCGCACCAAAAATGTTATCCGCAGCACTGCTCAAAGAAAAAAACTTAAAAGATATCTTGCCGGAACAAGTATATCAAAAAACGAATGACTGGCTCAAAGAACTCAGTGGCTATGATCTTACATTATTTAATACCATCAATCCGATGTTTATCCAGATAAGCCTTTTACAGATGATTCAGTCAACATATTATTCCGACACATCCGGCTCGATGCTTATGGATGACTATTTTCAGAAGCGCGGAGCCAAGGAATACAAAGAAGTGATTGGTCTGGAACGCATCGACGATCAAATTCAGGCCTTATTCTCGCAATTCTCTATTGATCGTCAAACAGAATTATTATCCGAATTTGTATCAGATAAAAATAAAAGCATTCGCGAATTGGGTGAGATGACACAACTGTATCGCAAGCAACAACTGGATGACCTGGAGAAATTGATGTACGACGAAACCTATAAGGAGAATGAGATTAATGTACTGCTTTATGACCGAAATCAAAAATGGGTTGAGCAACTACCTACATTAATGATGCGCGCTCCCTCTTTCATTGCAGTTGGCGCTCTGCACCTCGCCGGCGAACGCGGACTGGTTAATCTGCTCCGCCAAAAAGGGTATACCGTAACTCCATATTATTTTTAACCATTGACAAACAAAAAACAACTATACTGGCTTTTACAGATTGGCGGATGGGCATTATACACGCTCGTTAATTATCTGTCTTTGCCCTTATTTGATATTTCACTTCCCTATTCTGAATTATACTTTCTGCTCAGTGGTGTTATCGGCATTGGGGTAACTCATTTTTACCGAAGAGTCATCAGAGAGTATCGCTGGTTTCAGTTAAATATCATCAAGCTGATCCGCAATGTGCTCGTTGGTTCACTACTGGCCTCTGTATTTTTTTTTATTGCTCTAACGTTAATGGACGCATGTTTATTTGTATGCGCATTCTTTGTTTTTAATCTCGATATAAAAGCCCCTACTATTTCGTTTGATGCTTATGGCGCTTATATTTATCTGAGTACCATTAATGTTTATTGCGTTTTCCTGTTATGGTCATTGCTCTATTTTGTCTTTCAATATTTCGAAAGTTTTCAGAAAGCAAAATATGGTCAGGTGCTCGCCCAGTCGCAATTGAAAGATGCTACGCTATTAAATCTCAGGAATCAGATCAACCCTCATTTTTTATTTAATGCCCTAAACAGTATTCGTTCGCTAACGCTCAGTGATACCGGTAAGGCTCGAGAGGCGGTAACTCTGCTAAGCGAAATACTGCGTTATACGCTCAATTCAGAACGCCAGAGTTTTGTTAACCTCAAAGATGAATTAGCTGTTGTCCGAAATTATCTTGAGCTTGAAAAAATACGTTTTGATCAACGACTGAATTATTCTATGCAGATGAGCGGCGAGTGCGGCGATATTCAAATTCCGCCACTCATCGTGATGACTCTCGCAGAAAATGCTATTAAGCATGGTATAGGCCAACTAAAAAATGGAGGCGATATTGCCTTACAGGCTTACATACACGAACATAATCTCGAAATACATTTAAACAACAGCGGCACCTTATCGCAATTAAACCAAACTGAACATAACGGTATCGGGTTAAACAATACCCGTCAACGATTAACAATGTTATATAATGGTAAAGCACAATTCGAAATCAGGCAACTCGATACGAATCACGTAACTGCAATCATAAAAATCCCTTTAACGACATGAAAATTAAAACCTTATTGATTGACGATGAAACCTTGGCACGCAATGAACTGCGCTATATGCTGAATGACTTCTCGCAAATTCAAATTGTCGGAGAGGCGGCTAATGCCGACGAGGCACTGGAATTAATGGACGCCTTAAAACCGGATTTGCTGTTTCTTGACATTTCCATGCCTGAAAAAAATGGTTTTGAGTTTCTCGAAGAGTTGACGCAGACTCCTGAAGTCATTTTCGTTACCGCTTACGACCAATATGCCATTAAGGCCTTTGAAGCTAATGCACTTGATTATATTCTGAAACCGGTTAAGCAGGAACGATTACAACAGGCCATTGAAAAAGCTGTTAAAGAAATCGAAGAGCGCAGTGCACCATCCGGCAGTAACCATTTAACCGGTAACTCTCAGGTATTTATCAAGGACGGCGAGAAATGCTATTTCGTTAAAATTGCAGATATATTTCTGTTAGAAAGTGCCGGTAATTATGTTAAGATATACTTTGACACTAAAAAACCTCTTCTACATAAATCCCTAAATCTCCTTGAAGAAAAACTACCTCAGGATATGTTCTTCAGAGTGAACCGACAACAAATGATTAACCTCAATTATATCCAGAATATAGAGAGCTATTTCAAAGGAGGCCTTCACGTTACCCTTCATTCCGGCCATTCGGTAGAAGTAAGTACTCGTCAGGCTGTCAGGTTTAAGGAGTTGATGAGTTTGTAAGAATCAATTATTGAATTGATAAGTATTCATCTATTTTTGTAAACGTTAATTATTCACCACTATGAAACAAATTACATCAATCCTACTTGTTCTTATTGCTATTACTCAGTGTGCCATGGCCCAAAAAAGCAGTAAGAATTATTATACATCTAAAGACAAAGAATACGCCAAGCAGAATAAAGACGGATCGTATGGTGCGTCGTTTACCATTCCGGCATCTTTTGAAAATAAACAGCAAATCGAAGATGGCTTGTCAAAAAACGAATATTATTCGGTAATGATAAAAGGCACCTGCCAGTCAGTATGCCAAACCAAGGGATGCTGGTTAAATGTGCAAACTGAAGATGGTCTCGACCTATTTGTAAAGTTTAAGGGGTATGCGTTCTTCCTCCCAAGAGATATTGCGGGAAAAACGGTTATACTCAGTGGCTCTGCATACTATGAGATTATATCCGTGGAGGAGCTCAAGCACTATGCAGAAGATGCCAAAAAGTCTAAAGAAGAAATTGATGCAATAAAAGAACCCCGTAAACGCCTTCGTTATGAAGCAACAGGTGGTTTTGTATTGAAATAATCATTCATCATACTGATTATTAACAAGTGCTTGCCATGGGGCAGGCACTTGTTATTTTATGAATGACCTGCTATGGCAACAATCTGCCATACATACGGGGAAATGGAATCGTTTCACGAACATGAGGTAGCTTACAAATCCAGGCAACAAGTCGTTCGAGCCCAAGCCCGAAGCCGGCGTGCGGCACTGAGCCGTATCGGCGCAAATCGAGATACCATTCAAACGCCTGCATCGGCAACTGGTGCTCGGTAATTTTTTCTTTCAGCAGATTTATATCTGTTTCGCGCTCGCCGCCACCAACAATTTCGCCATATCCCTCGGGCGCGAGCACGTCTACTCCTTTGGCCCAGCGAGGATCATTATCGCGTTTGAGATAAAAGGCCTTTACCTCATGTGGCCAGTTGTATACCATAATTGGAGTATCGAATAGTCTGGTGAGCACCGTCTCGTCGCTTCCGCCAAAATCGTTTCCGAATTCAAAATTTTTAGCGCTGTTAATCCACTGTGGAATATTGCGTGCCTGCTCTTCCAGGTCCTTAAGCTCACTCTTTAGGGTATCAACCTTTGCCTGGTTGAAGCTAACTTCTCCTTTCTTTAAAGTGCCCCCGGCAATTTTAGCCTCACGGTCGGCAATCTCGTTTTGCATGGCTTTTATTTGGTCCTGCACCTCTTTAAGATCCTGCTCCAGTGTTTGAATGGAGAATTTACCATTAACGTCCTCCTCCCCTTTAATCATACGAACAGCACGCTCATATGTGATACGAGGAAATGGTTGTATAATATTCTTTAAAACGGTTGTATCGCGCTCAATAATCTGTAGCTCGGCCTCACAGTGTTGCAGTACATCTTTTACAACATAACGCAACATAGCTTCAATCAGATCCATATTCATATCCAAATCATAAAAAGCCATCTCGGGCTCGATCATCCAGAATTCAGATAAGTGGCGACGTGTTTTTGATTTCTCGGCTCTGAACGTTGGACCAAACGTGTAAATTTTACCCATGGCCATCGCCATGGCTTCACCATATAACTGACCGGATTGCGACAGATAAGCCGGCTCACCATAAAAATCGGTTTCAAATAATGTACTGGTGCCTTCGCAAGCATTACCGGTAAACAAAGGAGCGTCCATTTCAACAAAGTCCTGTTCCTGAAAAAAACTATGTATCGAAAATATGATGCGGTTACGTATTTTCATGATAGCCCACTGACGACGACTACGCAACCACAGATGACGGTTATCCATCAAAAAATCAACGCCATGCTCTTTCTTTGAAATCGGAAATTCTTCTGCCAGGCTCACAATTTGCAACGATGTAGCCTGCAATTCATACCCACCTATTTGTTTTTCATCTCTTACCACAGTGCCTTCAATAATGAACGAGCTCTCCATATTCAGACGACGTGCTTGTTCAAAGTCATCGGCCGACACCTTGGTTTCATCAACAACACATTGACAAAAACCGCTTCCATCGCGCATTACAATAAAAAAAAGGCCTTTGCCGGATCGTTTGTTAGACACCCAGCCCTGCATTCGGACAATCTGCCCCGTGTATGCCTGTAAATCTTTAATTAAAATACTTTTCATCATAGTAAAAATGAACCGCGAAATTAGTGATTCTTTTGAGCAACTCCTTCCCTGGAGAAGCAACAATAAATTTGGCACACAGACTGTATATTGCAAACAGAAAATCAGGTATGTTAAAACAAGGACAGTACTTAAAACAACTGCAAAAACTATCCCCGCAGCAAATACAATTTATGAAGCTGCTTCAGATACCTACGGCTAATCTCGAGGAGCGCATTAAGGAAGAAATTGAATCCAATCCCGCACTGGAAGAGGGTTTAAATGAGGAGGATGATCCAACTTCGATTTCGGATATAGGCCCCACAACAACGCCCGACGATACTGCAAAAGACTTGAATGAGAGCGACAATGCCATTACCGCAGAGGGCGATGATGTTGACCAATTTGATACAGAACCCGACCAGGATGATATTGGCTCGGACCTTGCCAACGACCTGAGCGATTACATGGGCGATGATGATGATGTGGCCGACTACAAACTAAGTGCTGAACGCGATCCGGATCATGAAACCACAAAAACAACCCCGGTTGCTGTATCACGGAGCTTTCATGAATTTCTTGAGGAGCAGCTACTCCTGCTTGATTTAGATGACCGGCAAATGCAGCTTGCACAATATATCGTTGGCAGTATTGATGCAGACGGATACCTGCGCCGCACACTGGATGCCATGGTCGATGATATTGCATTCAGCCTAAATCTGACAACCAGTGAAACGGAATTACAACTACTTCTTAAACGAATACAACACCTGGAGCCCGCCGGTGTAGGTGCCCGCGATTTGAAAGAATGCCTGCTCCTTCAGATACAGCGCATTAAGGAGCATCCGGTGATTAATAAAATCGCTGTTGTGGTTATTGAAAATTACTTCGATGAATTTGTAAAAAAGCATTACGAAAAATTACAGAAGCAACTGGAGGTACAGGACGATACCTTTAAGATGGTTATGGATACCATACTTAAACTAAATCCCAAACCCGGCTCGGCATATCAGAGCAGTTCGTCCGCTGAATATTTTTTGTTACCCGACTTTTATCTGAACAACACCGATGGGGAACTGGAGGTAACTCTTAACGGAATGAACGTTCCTGATTTACGAATCAGCAGTAACTTCAAAGAAATGCTTAAGGAGTATAGCCTCAATTCCGTAAAGGATAAAAAGCAGAAAGAGGCCGTGATGTTTATCAAACAAAAAATAGATTCCGCCAAATGGTTTATCGATGCCATCAAGCAAAGGCAAAACACCCTGCTTCTTACCATGAATACCATAGTTACCTATCAGCGCGAATATTTTATTACGGGCGACGACACCAAATTGCGACCGATGATTCTTAAAGATATTGCAGACATTATTGGCATGGATATCAGTACGGTATCGCGTGTTGCCAATAGCAAATACATACAAACCGAATTTGGCACGTTTAAACTAAAATCATTTTTCAGCGAATCGCTCAGCACGGAAAGTGGCGATGAAGTATCTACACGGGAAGTAAAGAAAATACTCACCGACCTAATTGAATCAGAAAGTAAAAAGAAACCGCTTAGCGATCAGAAACTAACCAAATTATTGAATGAAAAAGGCTACAACATTGCCCGACGCACGGTAGCAAAATACCGGGAGCAGTTAGATATTCCCGTAGCCCGTTTACGAAAAGAAATTTAATCGATGCGCATTCTTGCCAAAGCGATCTCATTGCTCCTGCATCCCTTGTTGTTGCCAACCTATGCCTTCATCTTAACCATATACAGCAACCCCTTTCTATTTTCATCCTACGAAAATGCCAAATGGATCTTCGTATTACGTGTGTTTATCAACACGTTTATTTTCCCGGCAATAAGCATTTTACTATTGTGGCGGCTTGGTTTTGTAAAGCATCTCGAAATGCCCGAAAAAGAAGACCGCATTATTCCTTTTATTGTTGTTGGCACACTTTACATCTGGTCTTTTATGACCTTCCGCAAGTCAGACGAACCGCAACTGTTGAATATTATTTTACTCGGCTCTTGTTTTACCCTGTTTGCCTCCTTTTTCACGAACATATTCTCCAAAGTAAGCATTCATGCGGCCGGCATGGCTTGTTTTACAGCCGTATCCCTGATTTTAACGATGCAGAGTTACTTTGATTTGCGATTTATGTTTATGATTACCTTATTATTGGCCGGAATAACCGGAACAGCAAGGCTTTATCTGAAGGCTCATACGCTACGTGAGATATGGAATGGTTATTTTATAGGTTTTGCCTCGCAAATGCTGGCTATGCAATTTGCTTAGTTCTAATCGGGTTACCTAAAATAAAAAACGCAACACCGGGGTGTTGCGTTTAGTGATAAAACCGTAAACGGTAATTATTTCTTTTTCTTGAAAATTAAACGGGTAATATAAATCCCTTTTCCATCTTCTTTACCTGCATCGCTCTCAACGCCGCTAAGTGCAAAGGCCAGCTCCCATCCATCAGTTACCAGGTTATTGATTTTAGATGTGATTAACGCATCGTTGGAAGCAACGTTCTGGAAGTTGATACCCACGCCACTGTAAAAGTTTAAAAGTTTTGTTTCGTCGAACATACCGATTTTAGCATCGGAACGATCAACGTCACCCTGCGAGCTGTCTTTACCATCTGTTCTGGAGGTTGTAAATTTAGTTACATCCATTTCGGTTTTATTCTCGACAATACGCGATCTGCCAATACCCATAGGTACGATAGATTCAACGATAGTGATAACCTTGTATTCATAGCCCTGCTGAGCCATTGACGGAATAGAAAGGGCAACTAAAAGAAATGCCAGTAATGTTTTTTTCATGTGTTTGTTTTTTTTAACAGATACCTACTCGTTGGCTTTTCGGTTAACGCCTTGTTTTTTAGATGGTTTTCAATCTCCATCGCGGCCGCAATATTACCAACATATCAATATCGTGCCAATAATGAATCTGTTAAATATTATCATAAAAATTCATGTGGGGTATAATTGTAATCAAGTTTAATAAATAAATAAAGTAATGTGTTGCGTGTTAAATTTTAGTTTTTCAATTCCTTTATTAAAAACGGTGCCGTGTAGGAGGCTACTTGTTTACATAATGCCTCGGGCGTGCCCTCAAAAATTATCTGTCCGCCTCGTTCGCCGGCGTCGGGCCCCATCTCAATGATATGATCGGCCTGCTTTATCACATCCATATTATGCTCAATAATCAATACCGTATTGCCCCGATTTACCAATTCATTAAGCACCTGCATCAGTACACGTATGTCCTCAAAATGTAGTCCGGTGGTAGGTTCATCAAGTATATAAAAGGTATTACCCGTATCGGATTTCGTGAGTTCCGTTGCCAGTTTAACGCGCTGTGCCTCACCTCCGCTCAACGTGGTAGCCTGTTGCCCCAGCTTAATGTATCCTAACCCAACATCATCAATGGTTTTAATTTTTTTATAAATACGAGGCATATTTTCAAAAAAGACAACGGCATCGGCTATGGTCATGTCCAATACGTCAGAAATAGATTTTCCCCGGTATCGAACATCTAAGGTTTCGCGATTATACCGCTTGCCCTGACACTTATCGCAGGGCACATAGACGTCCGGTAAAAAATTCATTTCAATAGTTCGCATTCCCGCACCCTGGCAGGCTTCGCAGCGGCCTCCTTTAACATTAAATGAAAAACGGCCCGGCTTATACCCGCGTATCTTGGCTTCGGGCAGTTGAGCAAATAAATCCCTGATGTCGGTAAATAAGCCTACATAGGTTGCCGGATTGCTTCGGGGCGTTCTGCCTATGGGCGACTGATCGATCTCTATCACTTTATCAATATGCTCCAGGCCATCCAGTTTTTTATATGGAAGCGGCTTTTGACGGCTGTTGTAAAAGTGGGCTCTTAGAGCAGGGTACAAGGTTTCATTAATCAACGATGATTTACCGCTTCCGGAAACACCGGTAACCAAGATCAATTTACCCAAGGGGAAACGAGCTGTTACATTTTTAAGATTGTGTCCGCCGGCATGGTAAATAATCAGTTCTTTATTGTTGCCTTCGCGATGTTGATCGGGCTTCGGAACCTGAATCGCATCGTTCAGGTAACGTGCAGTGAGTGATGTTTGCTGAATAAATTGATCGGGCATTCCCTCGGCAACGATACGCCCTCCGTGCTCGCCGGCGCCGGGCCCCAGATCAATCACATAATCAGCCTCCATCATGATATCCTTATCGTGCTCCACTACAATAACGGTATTGCCTACATCGCGCAATTCTTTTAATGCTTTGATTAAACGTTGGTTATCGCGCTGGTGCAAACCAATACTAGGTTCATCCAGTATATAGGTGATGCCGGTTAACTGTGAACCGATCTGCGTGGCCAGGCGAATACGCTGTGCCTCACCACCACTCATACTTCGGGCCGGCCTATTTAAACTGAGGTAATCGAGTCCTACATCAAGTAAAAATTGAATGCGTGTTCGAATTTCTTTTAATACATCATTTGCAATAATTCGTTGCTTATCGGTAAGCTGATCACCCACCTGATCAAACCATATCTTCAGGTCATTAACCTGCATATTGCTTAATTCGGAAATATTTTTCCCGGCCAACCTGTAGGAGAGCGCTTCTTTCTTTAATCGATTACCGTCGCACTCTTTGCACGTAAAGGTGCTGATAAATTCTTCAGCCCATCGCCTCACGCCCTCTGATGAAGTATCCAGATAAAATCGATATACCATAGGCAATACACCCTTGAACCCGTCACTGTTCATATAGAATTGACGCTCGATACTGCTATCGGGCTCTTCGCCATATGTTTTAATGCCTTCTTTATTTCCATACAATATCAGATTCAGCGCCTCGGATGGAATATCTTTTACAGGCGTAGCCATCGTAAATCTATATCGGCGGGCTATGTCCCGTACCGCGTCAAACATATAGTTATCTCGTACCTCACCGAGAGGCAGAATAGCTTTTTCATTCAGACTTTTATCATAATCGGGAATCACATTTTTTAAGTCGATATCATAAACATAGCCAAGGCCCTTACAGGCCGCACAATAACCATAGGGTGAATTAAATGAAAAGGTGTTAGGCGACGGATCCTCGTAAGCCAGTCCCGTTTCTGCATCCATCAGATGTTGCGAGTAATAACGAATGTGCCCATTCTCATCAACTAAAATAAACAAGAGGCCATTGCCCTGTTTTAAGGCTGTTGCCACACTCTTTTCCAAACGATCTTCGCTTTTGGTACCAAACTCAATACGATCAACCACCAGTTCAATGTCGTGAACCTTATAGCGGTCGAGTTGCATCTTGGGGATTAAATCCTGCACCTTACCATCAATGCGTATTTTTAAATACCCCTTCTTTCTAACCTCCTCAAACAATTCGCGGTAATGTCCTTTTCGACCACGCACAAGCGGAGCCAATACGGTTATTTTTTGATCGGCAAAGTTTTCCATGATGTTAAGCATGATTTGTTCCGGTGAGAAGCGTTTCATTTCTCTGCCGGTCTCGTAGCTAAATGCATCGGCGGTGCGGGCAAACAATAAGCGCAAAAAATCATATATCTCCGTAATGGTACCGACAGTGCTTCGGGGATTATTGCCGGTTGATTTTTGCTCAATCGAAATCACAGGACTAAGACCTGTAATCTGGTCCACATCCGGTCTTTCCATATCACCGATAAACTGACGCGCATACGCACTGAAACTTTCCATATACCGGCGTTGCCCTTCGGCATAAATAGTGTCGAATGCCAGAGAGGATTTACCACTGCCACTGAGACCGGTGATCACAACCAGCTTGTTCCGCGGAATGGAAACATCAATATTTTTTAGGTTGTGTACCCTTGCTCCATAAACACTCAGCCACTCGACAAAGTCTGTATCAACATCAGCAGTATTTAGAATTTCGGCTAACTTCTTTTTACTCATCAATCAATTAATCTAGGTCAGGTAACAAAATTGGACCGTGAAAGTTAGCTTAAACTTAATTGTATGATGGGCCAAGAAAAAAGTTTAGACATTGATGAATGTTAAGTGTTGTATTTGATTAGTATTTTATATTTAACGCTTCCCATTCCCTCACGAGATTTTCTTAAAAATGTGATAACCCTTAGTGTATTAATAATAGGTTTCTTATTTTTGAAAAAAAATTTATGAAACACTTGTTGTACTCATGTGCGGTAATTTCTACGGTAATATTTTTAAGTTCTTGTAAAAAGCGCATTGAGATTTGTGCAGAATTCAATGAATTAACGTATACAATTAACGATACCATTTTATTAGATGCTACTTGTAGTGAAAATGTGGAAACATATTTATGGGAACCTCAAGCAGGTTTGCAAATGTTGGGTAGTGGCACTGAAGTAACCGAACGATTCATCGTTCTTCCCTTGACCGGCGCTGTTTCTAGAACAGTTAATTTGACCGTTTCAAATGGAAAGTCCACAAAAAAAATTTCGAAGTCGGCTGTTGTACTTTAATTTAATAAGTAGAGCAATATTTCTGAGTTACCATTATGAAATGTTGATTGGCTTTATGAAAAACTATTCGCAACTTCATTAGCGATTAATTTATTGGTAAGAAGATTGCTAACATTTTAAAATGTTTGGAAGATGATGAATTCTTGTAATACTGCCCGGCCAAATATTTTTTTCACATAATTACTTACCCTTTTCAAAATCTCCGGCAAAAACATAACAGATTCTTGTTGGGTCCAGATACTTGCGTAATGCTGCATTTACCTGCTCTACGTTAAGCATATCAACTTTTTTTTCCAATTCATCGAATTCATCTATCGCTACATTTGATCGCATGGCATCATTAATAAGATTAATCAAGAAACCATCATAGCCAAGACTTGTCTTTCGTTCATTTTTCCACGACACAATAGATTGCTTCAACTCGTCTGTAGTAAACCCTTGTTTTAGCGCTTTTTCTATTTCTTCGTGCATAGCACTGTCAACACGATTAACCGCATCTGGATTAAAAAATGAATAAGCGCCCCATTCACTGACCTTAAATTCTATTGGCACGCTGAGATATGATCCTGCGCCATAGCTGATGCCTTCTTTTTCGCGAAGTCGCGTGGGAATCCTCGATGTAAGAAAACCGCCACTGCCCAACATTTCGTTTGCCATCAGTAAGGCCGGGTAGTCAGCATCCATTTTACTGATTTGAATATTTATACCGCAATACAAAGCGCCATTTTCCTTATCGGGTGTGTTGATGCGTTCGTAGTGTCCTGCATTTGTGGTGAACACCGGCTGAAAGCGTGTGTATGACTTCGGGCTCTTCCACGAAGCAAAAACGCTGTTTAATAAGGCAGAGGCTTTGGAGGCATCTATATTCCCAAGCATCGTTCCATAGCCATTACTTGCACCCAGATATGTTGAGTAAAAGTCAAGTATCTGCTGGCGGGTTACTTTAGTCTGTTCGTCAATTTCCTCCTTTGGGGAGTAATTGTACAGTATGTGGCCGTATGGATAAGCATTCAACGATCTGTTGAGGGTAACATAAGCAACGCTCTGAGGATCTTTCATCTGAGACTCGAGATAAGCCTTGCTTTCGGTTTTCGTTTTAATTAGTTCGTTCTCCGGAAAAACCGATTCGGTAAGGCACTGTTTGAGGATAGTTAATACTTCAGGTAATTCCTTTTCGTATGTGTTAATCGATATCGTTAAGGTTTGCGCATACCAAAAGAAGGATATACTGCTTTTGAGTTCATCCAGTTTGTCTTTTATTTGTTCCTTGGTCATTGATTTTGTTCCTGCCTTGAGTAAATCGGCCATTAGAGAAGCCGTTACCGCTTTTCCCTGTAAACTTTTTTCATCAGAAACCGGCAAACGAAATGTAGCCGTTACCTTACCGCCCCTTATGGGCTTCTTTACAAACGAATAGCGGAAACCATTTTCAAACGATCCGGTGGTTAGATTGGATTTAATATTACTGATCGTGTTTTCAAACGTGGCATCAGATGTTTGAATGTCTCGTCCTTTATATCCTTTAAGTGCGTCCTGAATTCTGTTATCCTGATATTCTTCAGGAAATACACGCACCTCATTATCTGATGGAATAAATACACCAAATGTTCTGTTGTTAGGTATAAAATATTTTTGGGCTACCCGTTGTATGTCGGATAAGCTTACCTGTTCCATACGATCACGTGTTAAAAACCATAAGCGGTAATCGCCGGACCCAATAAATTCTGTCAGTGTTATCGCAAAGCCAATGGTATTATTGGTAATATTCTGAAGTTGTTTCATGTTCATGGCTTTGCCGCGCTTAACATCTGCCTCGGTATATGGAGTACCCGGAATGGCATTCAGGGCCTCTGTGAATTTATTACGCGACTGTTCCAGGTTTTTATCTTTTGGAACGGTGAGATAAAACATGGCAAAGCCCGGGTCATGTAATGTTTGTGTATAGGCATCAACGCTACTGGCGAGCTGTGTTTCAATTAGGGCTTTGTATATATATCCGGATGGATTGGTTGTGAGAATATTTAGCAATACATCCACCGCCGCATAATCGGGGTCGGCAAGTGCAGGGGTATGATAAGCGGCCTGAATGCTGTATATATCACCCGTTCTGCGTAATTCCACAAAACGTTCTCCATCCTGAGCAGGCTCGAGGGTGTAGGTCGGTTCAAGCACTCGTGTTGGCCTGGGTATTACGGATAAATATTCACTGATGTATTGTAGTGCTTTGGCTTCATCAAATTTTCCGGCCACAATAAGTGTAGCATTATCCGGCTGATAATATTTTTCATAAAATAACCGTAAACGTGAAGCTTTAACACGTTCTATATCTTCTTTACTGCCTATCGTGCTCTTACCATAGTTATGCCACAGATAAGCGGTTGACAGCACTCGCTCCGCCAGCACACCGGCAGGATCATTTTCGCCGATCTCAAATTCGTTACGTACTACAGAAAATTCTTTATCCAAATCAGATTGCAGAATAGTAGCGTTAATCATCCGGTCGGCCTCCATTTGAATACTCCAACGTAAATTATCATCGCTCGATGGAAATATCTCATAGTAATTTGTTCTATCGTACCAAGTGGTACCATTGGCGTTGCCTCCTTTATCGCTCAGCATCTTTTTGATGTCGCCTAAATTTTTAGTGCTCTTAAACAACATATGTTCGAGCAGATGAGCCATACCTGTTTCACCATAACCTTCGTGTCGTGAGCCCACCTTGTAAACAATATTCACCACCATGTTACTTTGCGTAGCATCGGGTATCAGCAGTATCTGTAATCCATTGCTCAGCTTGTATTCTTTTATGCCTTCTATATTTGAAACCTGGGCCGGATATTCCATAGCTACCGGCGCCTTCTGTGCTGACAGCGTTGAGCAGATCAGCATGAATGAAACGCATAATGACATATGCAAGGGGGCGATGCTTTTTCTCATAGGTGTTGACTATTTTTTTTGATAATGTAACTTAATGGTAAATTGAAAAATCGGAAAGTAGTGTTTGCTAAACTATTGGAAAATACATTTAAAAAAAAAAAAGCCCCGGTTGATCGGGGCTGAATTTGGTTTGGGTGTGACGTAGTATCTATAAATTATCCTCCGGCTAATGCTTGGGCTCCACTAACAATCTCGGTAAGTTCTGTGGTAATAGCAGCCTGACGTTGACGATTGTATTGTATGCGCAAGTCTTTTAACAACTCGTTGGCATTGTCCGAAGCTTTATCCATTGCCGTCATCCGTGCACCGTGTTCAGATGCATTGGAGTCAATCAGCGCTTTGAAGAATTGTGTGTTCAGAATTTTAGGTACCAGATAATTCACAATCTCTGTCTGATTCGGTTCAAATATAAAATCGGTTTTATTCTTTTTACCGTTGTGATCCGGTTTGGGAACGGGCAGATATTGCTCTGCAGTAAATACTTGAGTTGCGGCATTTTTAAATTGCGCATATACCAGTTCAATAGCATCATATTGTCCCTCAGCATATTGATTCATCATCCATTGCGATACCACGGTAGTGGCATCAAAAGTGAGATTAGAAAACAAGCCGACAAACTGTTCCTGTATGGCATATTTACTCCGCTTGAATGCATCGTAAGCTTTTTTTCCAACAGGCATAATGCTGATGTTACCGTTCTTTTCCTGTACATTGTACTTTTCAGCAATCAATTGTTTGGCCCGTTTGATCAGATTGGAATTGAAGCCACCACACAACCCGCGGTCAGAAGTAATGACCACAATCAGCACTTTTTTTATTTCGCGCTCCTTGGCCAGGGCCATGTTCACGTCACCTTCCGATGCGGCAATGATGTTTGATAACATGTCCTGAAGTTTGTTGGCATACGGCCGCATTTGTATGATGCGATCCTGAGCACGACGCAATTTAGCTGCGCTTACCATTTTCATCGCTTTAGTAATCTGCTGTGTGTTACCCACCGATTTAATTCGGTTTCTGACTTCTTTAAGATTGCCCGGCATGGTTCTGTTTGTATTTTATTTTACGAAACGGCCTGCAACTTCCTTGGCCACGGTCTTAAGCACATCCGTTACGCTGTCGTCAATAACACCACCACGTAGTTTATCAAGCACATCTTTGTGGCGGATATCCAAAACATTTAGATAATCGTGTTCAAACTCCTTTACGCTGTTTACAGGAATATTTTGCAACAAGCCCTGAGTACCCAGGTAGATGATGGCAATCTGTTTTTCAACCGTTACAGGAGAAAACTGAGGTTGTTTTAATATTTCCACGTTACGCGCCCCCTTATCAATAACCGACTTGGTTGCGGCATCGAGATCTGATCCGAATTTGGCAAAGGCCTCCAATTCACGATACTGCGCCTGATCGAGTTTTAGGGTACCGGCAACTTTCTTCATCGACTTAATCTGAGCATTACCTCCCACACGAGATACCGAAATACCAACGTTAATAGCAGGGCGAACACCTGAGTTAAACAAATTCGATTCCAGGAAGATCTGTCCGTCGGTGATGGAGATAACATTCGTAGGAATATATGCCGATACGTCGCCGGCCTGTGTTTCGATAATCGGTAATGCCGTTAAGGAGCCTCCCCCTTTAACCAGATTTTTGATGCTATCCGGTAAATCGTTCATCTTCTTGGCAATTTCATCACGGCTATTAATTTTTGCCGCACGCTCCAACAGGCGACTGTGCAGATAGAACACATCGCCGGGATAGGCTTCGCGGCCGGGAGGACGCTTAAGTAACAGTGACACTTCACGGTAAGCCACAGCTTGTTTTGATAAGTCATCATATACGATCAGCGCAGGACGACCTGTGTCGCGGAAATATTCGCCTATAGCACAACCGGCAAAGGGTGCGTAGAACTGAAGCGGTGCCGGATCGGATGCCGATGCGGCCACCACAACGGTATAAGCCATAGCACCATATTCTTCAAGTGTTTTTACAACGTTAGCTACCGTAGAATTTTTCTGACCGGTTGCTACATAAATACAAAAAACCGGTTGCCCTTTATCGTAAAATTCTTTTTGATTGATGATTGTATCCAGCGCAATGGTCGTTTTTCCTGTTTGGCGATCACCAATGATCAGCTCACGCTGTCCGCGTCCAATCGGAATCATCGCATCGATAGCCTTTATACCTGTCTGTAGCGGTTCTTTTACCGGCTCCCGATAAATAACACCCGGTGCTTTGCGCTCCAAAGGCATTTCATACAAGGAACCGCTTAATGGACCTTTACCGTCAATAGGTTCTCCAAGAGTATTGATTACGCGGCCCACCATACTTTCTCCAACATTTATGGAGGCAATCTTGCCGGTACGGCGCACCGTATCGCCCTCCTTAACATTTGAACTGCTTCCCATCAGTACCGCACCAATATTATCTTCTTCTATATTCAGAACGATAGCCCGGAGACCATCTTCAAACTGAACCAGTTCACCGGAGCGAGCCTGTGTTAAGCCATAAATACGAGCAATACCATCACCCACCTGTAGCACGGTTCCAACTTCTTCAAGTTCTGATTCGCTTTTAAAATTTGAAAGTTGCTGGCGGAGTATCGCAGAAACTTCATCGGGTTTTACTTCTACCATTGTATGAGGAGTTATTTATTGATTATTGAATTAGATTTTTTTTACGTAATCGTTGTTAATAAACTGGTCATCGATAATTTCAAGTTTTCTGATTACACTGGCGTCAATCATCTTATCCGCAAATTGCAGAATATAACCCCCTATAATTGCGGGATCAACTTTGCTTTCGAGAACGATTTTGTCCAATCCGGCTTTTTGCTGAAGTACAGTCTTAACATGTTGAATCGTTTGATCATCGGGTTCTACCGCCGTGGTTAAGGTTACGGCAGTGATGTGATTAAACGCATGGTAAAGTTCAATGAATGATGTGGCAAACTCGGGCAGATACGCTGAACGACGCTTGCGCAATACGATCTCAAAGAACGCTTTACTGATGGGGTGAAAGGCATCAAACAGCTTGTCAAATATTTGTTGCTTTTTGCTTGTATTGATTTCGGGATTGCGAAGAACGGAACGAAACTCGGGAGCCTTTTTTAAGACAGACTTAAAATAGGTAATGTCATTAAATACTGCATCCAGCGCATTTTTTTCAACGGCAAGGTCGAGTAAAGATTTGGCATAACGGGATGCTAAACGATAAGCGGACATGAATTAGTTCAGTTTAGATTTATCCAACATACTGTTAACATATTTCAGATGTTCATCCTTATTGCTAAGCTCGCGCTGAATAATTTTCTGACTTAACTCAACAACCATATTGCCGACATCATTTTTCACCTCTATTAATGCCGCCATTTTGTAATTGTCGATTTCCTTTTTAGCCTCAGCCAAGAGTTTGGCCGCTTCTTCACGCGCTTTATCCTTAGCCTCATTAACAATAGCATCTTTGGTTTCTTTAGCTTCCTTCAGAATCTGACTGCGCTCTTCTTTAGCCTGACGGAGCAAATCTTCGTGCTGACTTTTCATCTGACTCATCTCCGTGCGCACACGCTCAGCTGTTTTAAGCTCGTTATCGATATGAGACTCGCGCGCCTTTAGTGCGTCCAGTATGGGCTTCCAAGCAAATTTTGAAAGCAAGAAATAAACAACCAGTATAATAAGGGTTGTCCAAAAAATGAGTCCAAGTTCGGGTTTTAATAATTCCATTTTTTTGTTTTTGAGTTTTTAAAAAATCTGCCGACAGCCAACCGCTGCCGGGCAGATTTAATTGATTTTGATTCGTTCTTACAGGAACAGGACCAACACGCAAACCACCACACCAAAGAGGGCAACACCCTCTACCAGAGCGGCAGTAAGAATCATGTTAGCGCGGATGTCTCCGGCGGCTTCGGGTTGACGGGCAATTGCCTCAACAGCGCTTGACCCGATTAAACCCACACCAACACCGGCACCGATGGCCGCCAATCCGGCGCCAATTCCGGCACCCATTTGCGCCATACCGTCGATGGCTAAGAACAGAATACTGAGTACGTGTAACATAATGGTTTGTTTATGATTAAAAAATGGTTTTTTTTAAATTAATGTGCATGCTCGCCGTGGTGATTGTCGTGTGGTAGCACCTCACTGATGAATAAGGCGCTGAGATTGGTAAATATATACGCCTGCAACACAGCAACCAAAAGTTCGAGACAGTATATGAATACTGAAAATGCCAATGAAAATAATGAAATGCCATAACCTGCGATGGCACTCATTTCGCCAAAAATGAAGATAAGTGAAAGAAAGCTTAACACAATCAAGTGACCGGCAGTCATATTGGCAAAAAGACGAATCAATAAGGCGAATGGTTTGGTAAAAATGCTAAGCACCTCTACCAATATCAGGATCGGTTTTACGCCCATAGGAACACCGGGAGCTGTAAGCAGGTGATGCCAGTAGTGCCCCGACGAGTTGAACATCGTAATAAAAAATGTAAATAGCGCCAGAGTTACCGTAACTGCGATATTGCCGGTAACATTTGCCGCCGAGGGAAGTAAACCCAGCAGGTTGTTAATCCATATAAAGAAGAATACCGTGAGCAGATAAGGCAAAAAACGGTAGGTGTTTTCCTTCAACATAGGTTTCACTATTTCGTCGCGCACAAAAATGATCAGCACCTCGAAAAGATTTTGCATGCCACTAGGCGCCTGCAAAGGATTTGCCTGATAACGTTTGGCCACAGAGCGAAACAGCAAGAAGAGAATCAGGGAACTAACCAACATGGCCAGTACGTTTTTAGTTATGGATAAGTCATAAAAAGCGGATCCGTCCAAGGACTGAATATGGTGCTTTTTATCCAAATAATATCCATTGTAATTTGCGTGTCCGTGCTCAAATACGCTGAACATGAATACAGATAAGCCATGTTCAATATTATATAGGATAACAGGAAGCGGGAGGCTAATATGCGTATGCCCTTTGGAGTAGATCTCCCATTCGTGACTGTCTGTGATGTGATGCATGATTACTGAGCCGGCATCATATTTTTCATCGGTCTTATGAGTGTCGGCGTGCTTTTCCTCCATATGTGCAGGATGCTCGGGGTGTCCGGCCTGTACAGATGAAAATGCAAAGGCCATAAAGGCTATAAACAGATACAAAAAATTGTTTGTCAAGGACTTATAGGGCATTTTACGCTGAACTCGTTGTTTTAGGCGCGGCAAAGATACCTATATGAACCTAATAAACAAGTTAGTGTCGATTTATGTAGCCCGTAATTTCTTATCCATAAATCTCCACGTGAATGCTCGACTTGTCGTATCCCATAGCCTGAATTCGGGTACGGGCCTCATTAAGCATATTTCGCCATCCGCACAAGTAAAAATGCACGGGGCGTTTATCGGAAAATAATTGTTCATAGACCGCATGCACATAGCCTGTATGCCCTTCAAACGATTGCGGATCCTCGCGCGAACAAACATAATAATAGTGAAACGAAGGCATTTCTGCCGCCAATTGCATCAGCTCATCGCGATATAAAATATCCTCACGGGTGCGACATCCAAAAATCAGATACACGTTTTTACACGGTATTTGATTCAGGTGAATGTAGTGTACCATAGATCGGAACGGTGCAATACCGGTACCTGTACAAACCAGGCATAAATCACGATCCAAATGATCCGGCAAGGTAAAATGTCCCAAAGGACCACGGCAGGGTATCTTGTCTCCAAGTTTAAAATTAGACCACATATAGGGTGTAGCCATACCATCCTCAACAAGCACAATGACCAACTCAAATACATTAGTGTTTCCGGGGGCGGAGGCAATTGAATAACTGCGAATGCGTTTACTTTTCTTCTCATGAATCGGCAATTCGAGTGATACAAACTGTCCGGGACTAAAACGAAATGACTCCAACTCATTTAACCGAAACCAAAAACGACGCGTTGTTGGCGTTTCGTCTTCAATTTTAATAATTTCTGCATCCATCCAAAGTTCGTCTGCCATAAAAGTGGAATTTTGTGCTTATAAAGGAACAAAAAGTATTTGATGAATCCCTCCGATCAACGGAAGAAAATAATAAAATGGCTTATCCGGATTGTTCCGTTCCTTACATTATTTGTGTTGCTTTTTATTTTTCGATACTCGATCGCGCGCTGTTTATCTTCATTTTTGATTGTTGACTACACGCACGATCCTTCGGAAGTGATTTTTGTATTATCCGGTAATGCATACGACCGCGGAAAGTTTGCGGCTAAACTGTCCTCAGAAGGAATCAGCAAACGGATTATTTGCACAGGCGGCAATAAGGACGCCAATGCCCTAGTACTTGGTAAAGATTTGTATGAATGTGAATTGACTTTACTTGCCATAACAAAGTTCAATACTGATTCTTCATTAATCCTGGATACGCTTTGTCGTGGCACCTCTACACTGGAGGAATGCCGGCATATCCAAAAGCGTTGTGATGAAATGAATTGGAAACACATAACGATTGTTTCATCGGCCTTTCACACGCGCCGCATCCGAATGACCTGCAACAAGGTATTTCAGGAGGACTCGATTCGTATTGATATTGCTCCTGCCCCACCAAGATATTACAAAGTAGATTCATGGTGGTCCAGCGAATATGGACTAATCGACCTGAATAATGAATATGTTAAACTTATATACTACCTGATAAAGTAAAGCTGAACGAAACTACCTTTGTATTGTTTGAATCATTATCCCCTTAATACATAATCCATGAATACCACATCAATACCGGTTACGGTGTACTCCGAAATGACGCCGAATCCTGAATCTATGAAATTTGTTTGCGACCGCATGATGCTGGATGGTAACAGTGCGGAGTTTTCATCTTTGCAGGATGCCACTGATTGCCCTTTAGCCCTTGCACTGTTTGATTTTCCGTTTGTAAAAGGCGTATTCATCATGAACAATGTAATAACCTTAACCAAAGACTCCGCTACAGAATGGAATGATGTGATACCAACCCTCAGACAGTTTATCAAGCTATACCTTGATGATCTTAAGCCGGTTTTCAATATCGGTTTTCAGGTTAAACAAGATGGCAATGCGCCCCAGCTGGACGACAATGAAGTAATCGGTAAAATAAAAGAAGCATTAGACACCTATGTAAAACCTGCAGTAGAAATGGATGGCGGCGCCATTCAGTTTAAATCGTATCACGAAGGCATAGTAACCCTGATGCTCAAGGGATCGTGCAGTGGGTGCCCATCTTCTGCAATTACCCTGAAGTCGGGTGTTGAAGGCTTACTAAAGCGTATTATTCCCGAAGTAAAGCAAGTGGTTGCCGAGAATGCCTAATATCTGCTGACAAAAGCATTGCCAGCGACATAAAAACGGTATTTCCAATTAGCGTGCACTCCTGCATAATCAACGCCAATACGTGTTGTACTAACAATCTTACTCTTATTTATTTTTATGCCTCTGTCTTCAATGTATACTGTATTGCCGGATAAGGATAATTTATTCATTTGTTTATCAATACCCATTGCTTTGGATACTAGTGCAGGCCCTGCTGTGCATCGCTTCTGCGATTGCTTGTTTAATCGCGCCAGTATGATATCTAGTCCCTCATCGGGTTGGATAGCCCGGATTAAAACTGCGTGTGGAACACCGGAAGTGTTGGTTACAACGTTAGTCAGGTAATGCAATCCATAGCACATATAAACATACAACACACCTCCCCGGGCATACATAACCTCAGTGCGCGGGGTGCGTCGATAATTGTATGCGTGTGATGCACGATCAATTGCTCCCTCATATGCTTCTGTTTCTACAATCATACCCGACGTTAACTCAGATCCTTTTTGTGTAACCAAATATTTACCCAACAAAAAACGACTGATTTCAACCACATCCTCCTGCTGATAAAAAGAAGCTTTCAGTTTTGTATGCACACCCAAAAATTGTTAATGCGAAAAATTAATTGTATTCTGTCGGATACCGGTAATTTGCGGCTGAAATGTACTCGCTATATCTGATACCGGTACCATTAACTGACCATGCTAATGCGAATTATATCATCAGCTACCCTATGCTTAATTCAATTCGATTTTTCATCGTTGAATCGGCCCGGGAAGCACGACGAAATTTGCGGCGTATAGGCTTCACATCATCATTCGATGAGTGCACCTTTTATGAATGGAATAAACACAACAAAAGCGACAACGATATTTCAAGCTGGATCCATCACTGTAAAGATGCCGATATGGCCCTGTTAAGTGATGCGGGTTGCCCTGCTGTAGCTGATCCGGGAGCTGAGGTGGTTGCTATGGCACACCAATCAGGTATCCCTGTTGTTCCGCTCATTGGGCCATCTTCGATATTACTTTCCCTGATGGGAAGCGGACTCAATGGACAATCTTTTGCATTCAACGGATATCTGCCTGTAGACCCTCTAAAACGCAAAGAGAAGATTAAACAATTCGAACAACACTCACTGGTACATCGGCAAACACAAATCTTTATTGAAACGCCATATCGTAATCAATCCGTAATCAATGATTTATTGAGCATCCTGCACCCTTCAACTAAACTCTGTATTGCGGCAGGCTTAACCTCTGACCAACAATACCTCTTCACCGATTCGGTTAGCGGCTGGAAATCGAAGCGATTTACTCTTGACAAAGTCCCTGCTGTTTTATTATTTCTCAGAGAATAATACAACACCTATTCCTTATCATTTTAATGCACTGATTATTTGGTTCTTTCATTAATGCGAAGTGCATGGTATATTTCGGAAAAATTAATTATTATCCATGAGTACAATACCTGTTGTGAATCTGGCCGATTTCAGTTCCGGCGATGCAGATAAAAAAAATAAATTCGTAAAAGACTTAGGCGATGCGTATCATCACGTAGGTTTTGTTGCCGTTAAAAATCACGGCATCAACGATGTGCTCATTGATGAATTATATCGGGAAGTGAAATCCTTTTTCTCTTTGCCGGAACCGATTAAACTTAAATACCAGAAAATGGATCTCGCCGGACAGCGCGGCTATACCTCTTTTGGTCGCGAGCACGCCAAAGGAAGCAACTTCGGCGACCTGAAAGAGTTCTGGCAATTTGGGCAAATGGTTACAGATAATGATGCGATCAAAAGTGAATATCCCGATAATGTCTGGGTTGATGAAGTGCCCGGATTCAATGAGGTTGGCGTTCAATCTTACCGGGCCTTTGAAGTTACTGGGTCTCATCTCCTAAGGGCTATTGCCTTATATCTGAAACTACCCGAAAATTATTTTGATCCTAAAATTCACAATGGCAATTCTATTTTAAGAGCCATACATTATCCGCCAATTACCGGAGATCCAAAGTCGGCAATTCGCGCAGAGCAACATGAAGATATTAATCTGATTACGCTACTGGTTGGTGCCTCAGCCGATGGACTGGAGATATTAACCAAGCAAAACGACTGGGTTCCGGTTACCGCATTGCCCGGTCAGATTGTGGTAAATGTTGGCGATATGTTGCAACGCCTCACTAACGATGTGCTGCGCTCTACTACTCACCGCGTGGTAAATCCTCCAAGAGAATTATGGGGCACATCGCGCTTCTCGATTCCGTTCTTCTTACATCCCCGTTCTGATATGCGTTTGGATTGCCTGCCCTCCTGCGTAAACTTTGACAACCCACGTAAATACGACAACATCAGTGCCGGTGAATACCTCGATGAACGTTTAATCGAAATCGGATTGAAAAAGGCTAAGGCCTGATGCGGTCTCAAAACCTTATTTTCCTAAAGGATTTATTTGTCATCGGATTAACGGCATTTGGCGGGCCACAGGCCCATATTCCTGTTCTTCAAAACATATTAGTAAAAAAACGTAATTATCTGAGTAATGATGAGTTGCTTGAGATTTATTCGCTTTGTCAGTTTTTACCCGGCCCATCTTCTACACAAACCGTAGTAGGTATTGCACTCAAACGTGGAGGCACATTACTGGCGGCACTTGCGCTATTGTGCTGGATCCTACCGGCGGCCATCTTAATGTCGCTACTTGCCGTTTTGTTTTATGGTTTTCAGCGCTATGCCGACTTCCCCACCGAGTTATTTCGATTTGTGCAGCCGGTTGCCATAGGCGTGGTTGCCGCCGGTGGGTATGACATGGCACAGCGAATGACAAACAACCGATTACATGTAACGTTAATTGTATTTGCCATGCTGATTACTGCATTCATCAGTAGTCCCTGGATCTTCCCAATCATACTACTGCTTGGATGTGTAGCAACCATACTATGGGATCAGTCAGCGCAAGCGGCAAGTAACACACAGCATCAGCCCCTCAAATGGTTGCAATCATCGGTAAGTTTATTGCTGTTTATCGCCCTCTTTATTGCCTCCGCTATAACCGGTGCGCTCAGTGGCTTTAAGCCTATCGTCTTATTCGAGAACTTCTATCGTTTTGGATCCATAACTTTTGGCGGTGGCTATGTTCTGGCGCCCATGATGTTTGAACAATTTGTGCATCACCGAAATTATCTGACTAGTGAAGAATTCCTGACCGGTTATGCTATCGGGCAGGCGCTTCCGGGCCCATCGTTTGCCTTTGCCTCCTTTGCAGGTGGTATGGCCCTGCACGCACTGGGGTATAATTATACTTTGCTTGGATGTTTGCTGGGCACTGTAGCCATTTTTCTGCCGGGCTTTTTAATTATGCTTGGTGTTTTTCCGTATTGGGAGTTCATTAAAGATTACGCCCCAATGCAAAAGGCAATGAATGGATTGCGAGCAATAGCCGCAGGCATTGTGCTCGGCGCCTCCATAGCACTGAGCCTGAATCTGGAGTGGTCTGTGCTACATCCAGCAATCATCCTCATCACGTTTTTATTTATTCGATTCACACCACTTAAGGTTACCCATCTTATTGTGGGGGCTATTTTTCTGGGTGCTGTTGTTATGCAGTTAAACTAGCGTGCTATTCCACGTCTGTGCTTAATTTAAACCGGCTTATACGCCCGTTATTTTTGTCGGCGACATAGATTACTTTTCTAAAATAACACACCCCACTGGGGTCGTTAAACTGAAATGGTCCGGAACCGGTGCCTCCAAATGAAGCAAGAATTTGCTTGGTGATACCGCTGTTTGCTGGAGGATTAACTCCCTCGAATCCCTTATTGGTAAACTGATAGAGCGAATCTTTTTCGCTATCTACTATAAAAATATATCCCGTGATATCCGGCGCAATAAATACATCGCTGGGGGAGCTGAAACGAAAGGGTTGATATAAAAACCGATCGGCTTTAGTATAGTCGAATATCGTAAGTGTGCTGTTCTCTGTGAAGATTAATCCACCATCGGGATCTACCGTTTGTTTAATCCACAAGGCGGCAAACTGCGCCTGATCATTGTTCTGTACCAAAATAAAATCTTTGGATTGATTAACCCCGGCGATACTCTGAGGCGGTGCTGTGAAGGTGGCTATTGAGGCTACATCGAGACAGGATTTTAGACTTGATGTTACAGGATTTAACCCATTACTGTATCCGGTATTAACCCCCGATTCATCATATATGAGGACAGTATTATCGGGGCGCGATGTAGAGGTTAAATCGTTGGTTGGTCCTGTCCTAGACACATAAATCGTATTATCAAACGTTGCGGCAATACCGGTGAATTGAACCTGTTCATCGGCTACCCCCCTGAATGCCGTGTTGTTTCGGGAAACATCATTAAAAGGATGAATCAATGTGTCTTTAATCAGCGGAGCGGCGGCTGAACTTGAATTAGCGATTACATATACTGCCGCCAAATTATATATTGTTCCCGAAATTGACTTATTAACCCGGCCAAGTACATAGGTGTTAAGCATGCGGTCCTGCGTAACATCGGTGGCACCGGGAATGGCTATGGTTCTATACCGTGTGCCTTTCTGATCTAAAATATTTACCCCATTGTCGTCAACCACATAAACCATTTCATCATAGCCAACACATACATCGATTGGGTTAGAAAATCCTTGCCAGTAAGGTAATACGGGCAAATAACCCACCTGATTAGGATAGAGATTCGGGTCGATGTTACCTTGAACAAAAATATCATCAACTGTAGTATCGTCTTTCTTTCCCAGCAACAAATCACAACTGCTCAATGACAAGAGTAACAAGACTATCGTAATGCTATATACTTTCTTCATGTTCAAAACAGACTAAACATTAATCCAAAACGATGCATAGAGCCCAACAACAATTTATTCTGATATCCATAATCAATCTGCACCATGCCAAAGTTGCGTTTGAATCTGAGGCCAAATCCAAATGAGGGCAAGCCACGTTCATCTTCGGCAAAGGAGTACCCGCTTCGTGCAAATAACATTCTTCGCCACACATACTCAGCCCCAAGCGCATAGGTTTCATTATTGTCGGTCGGATGATTTAGCTGGGCGGCCAACGTGAGTAAATGATTGCCTTTCTTAATGGCGTCCCATGCAAAACCTATTCGAAAAACCGTAGGTACAGCAATTTTATCAAAGGTTACAAGCGTATCCTTGCCATTAAGTGCCTCTGTGATTATTTGTCCGCTGGCATCATTGCTGAATCCGAAATTACTCATACCAACAGCAAAGCGGGTATTGGCTTTGCCGATATCGTATCGGAAACCGAAATCGAGCGCGCCGTTTTGTGCATGTACGCCGGCAAACTGCTCACGTATAAATTTTCCGGTTACGCCAAAACTAAAATTAGATGTTAAAATTTTTGAATACGTTAATGCCGCGGCCACATCGAATGCGCGGAATGTAAGCCCGTTGCCGTTTGGCATAAACTCTGTGGTAACCGGCATTTCGGGCGTAGAGAAATAGAGTACTGATGCGCTTAGGACTGTTGCGTTATCTAAACGATAAGCCGCCGACGCAAAAGACATGGTGCTGGCCGCGGTGTATTGCGTTTGCGATACCATCAGGTGCACTTTCTGTGTATCGAGTTTAGTGAGGCCTGCCGGATTCCAGAAAGAAGCAGATAAATCGTCAGTAACGGCAAGCATACAACCCGACAATCCTGCACCCCGAGCATCAGGGGTAATCTTGAGAAACTGAAAGCCTGTTGTGCCGGTACGTGTGCCACCAAATGAAGGTAATAGCTGTGCATGAGCCTGAACAGCCCATAAAATAAACATACCTAGAACGGCAATCCGCATTGGCGCAAAGTAAGTAAAATAATACGCACCGGAGCATAGTTTTAGGAGCTTGATATGTAAAATAACCGTTAAGGACTATACAATACGCTACAATACCTTTATGCATAATCGAAGCATTTTTATGTTATGAATGTCTTGTTAAGATCGATATCCAAAATACCATCTGGTATTTGTTTAACCGCGATAAACCTATTAAACATCATAGCTGAAAAGTTCATAATGTATTATGTGCTGATACAAGGTTCAACCACGTAAGTAAAATGTATATATCAATCGGCAAGAGTAGCTGTTCTATTTCGCATAATGGCGAGGCCTTACCTTTGTAATGAACAATTCAAATTAAATTGATTGACTTATTAAACCATTAACATACACATAGGTCAAAAAAAACAAATCTTAAATAATATTGAAACTCGTTATTATCACCTTTGGATTATGGTTTTGGATTGCTTGTGCATATGCTCAAACTGATTTGAATCAATGCGGCACTGAGATGCCAATGTCTGATTGGGAAGATGCTTTTCAGGATTTAATCCAAGATGCGGATATGCCGGCGCTGAATCGATCCGGTGTTTACGAGATACCGGTAATTTTCCACATCGTACATAGCGGTGAGGCCGTTGGTCTATTTCCTAACCTCTCAATAGAGCAGATCCAATCCCAGATTACCATAATCAATCAGGATTTTTCAGCCGCCGCCTATAACCTGGCCGATTATCCTGACAACGCATTTGTTAACTGGGCCGCCAATGTGAACTTAGCTCCTTCGAATTTGGATGAACTTGGTCGTGTAAAAATTGCTGACATCGCTATTCAGTTCTGCCCTGCTTTGATTGGCCCTGATGGTCAAATACTTAACGAACCGGGAATAGACCGAATCAACTACCTTGATAAAGGCTGGCCAAATCCAACTCAATTTGGGACACAGTCCGGTATGAAGAATTATCTTGACAGTATCGTAAAACCGCAGTCGATATGGGATGTAACAAAATATCTGAATGTATGGGTTACTGATAAGAGTGATTTGCTCACCTATGCCGGAGTATCTTCTGTTCCACCGTTAAGTGGCCTCTTGGGCATCCCAAACACAGCAACCGATACAACAGATGGCATCTGGTGTTATGCGAAAGCTATTGGCTCTTATGCGCTGTTTCCATCGGGCTATTATATCTCTTCCATCATTGATGGTAGAACCTTAACTCATGAGCTTGGCCACTATTTTGGCTTGCGACACATATGGGGCGATGCCGCTTGCGGTAACGATTTTTGTAATGATACGCCACCAGCGGGCGGGCAAAATGTTGGCCTCCCCGAATATCCTCACAATGCCGGCTCCTGTTCTCTGCCATCTGTTAATGTAGATGGTGAGATGTTTATGAATTTCATGGATTATACAGCAGGCCCGGGCAAATACATGTTTACTACTGATCAAAAGACCAGAATATATACTGCTATGCAAAATAGTCCTTTCAGAAGTTTGCTGGGCATGCATAATCTCTGCAGTACGTCAACAAGCACTTATAACCTTTCGCATACCGTGAATAAGATTACGATTTATCCTAACCCGGCAACGGATAATATCTACATATCAGTCCCGGATGAACGTATTAGGCAAATAAGAATTACTGACCTGATTGGCACTACTGTTAAAGTCCTTCATACAAGATCCTGTTCTATCAGCGATTTGATTTCGGGCAATTATATTGTGTATATCGAAACAAATACGCAATTGCACATCCTGAGATTCAGTAAACTATAGGCGGCATAACAATCTGAATTCACGTCCACATGATAGTGCTTAATCACCTCTTGTATTCCTCTTTGGTTAAGTCTTTAAATACCTTGTTGAATTTTTCCAACTTGGGCTGTATTACAAAACGGCAATACATCTGATCGCCGTTGAGATTATAGTAGTTCTGATGATACGCTTCGGCCGGATAAAAAACGGTTGCCGCTATAACTTCGGTAACTATGGGTTTATTATATACCTTTTGTTCATTCAATTTCTGTATTACCCGCATAGCCTGTTCCTGCTGTTCGCTGTTATGATAGTATATGGCAGATCGATATTGCGTTCCTACGTCATTGCCTTGTTGGTTGAGCTGAGTGGGGTCGTGTGTTTTAAAGAATACCTGTAACAACTGAAGGTAATCTATTTTAGAAGAATCATAAATAATACGGCATGCTTCGGCGTGGCCCGTGGTTCCATTGCACACTTCTTTGTAGGACGGATTTTTAACGGAGCCCCCTGTATAACCCGACACGACAGTATCGACGCCTTCGAGTCGCTGGAATACCGCTTCCACACACCAAAAACAACCGGCGGCAAAAGTGGCTGTATCTCTGGGTTCTATTATCTGTTTTGTTGTGTTCATAGATGCTTCTGGTTGGTATGTTGGGGGTGTTTTCGAATAGTGATTGCAAGATTGTATGAGTAAATGTAGAAATAAGAGTATGTGTCCCAGAATTAAATGCATATGTGTATTATAAGGAATTCGACGAGAATATTGTTCAACAGGTTGGTACAATTTTGTCGATGCGCCCCTGATGACGACCGCCTTCGAATGCGGTATTCAGGAAGGTATGCACGATATTTTTAGCCTGTTCTGCCGAGGTAAAACGGGCAGGTATACACAGCACATTGGCATTATTATGCTGTCGGGCAAGTGTGGCGATTTCGCTGATCCAGCATAGCGCCGCCCGAATATGGGCATATTTATTTGCTGTGATACATACGCCATTTGCACTGCCGCAAAGTAAAATACCCAGATCTGCCGTGTGTTGCTCTAATGCCTTACAAACCGGATGAACAAAATCGGGATAATCGACAGAGTCAGGCGTATCGGTACCATAGTTGATAACGTCATATCCATTTTGTAAAAGATATTCGATCAATACCTCTTTATATTCATAGCCGGCGTGGTCGCAGCCGAGAGCAATCGTTTTATTCATTGGAATTATTTTGTACGTTTTCTATTTCGGTATCTGATCCGGACTTATATACCCGAGCACTAACCCATATACTGATTTCATAAAGAATATATAAAGGCACTGTTACAATACACTGACTAAACATATCGGGAGAAGGCGTGATAATTGCCGCAAGGAATAAAATACCCACCAGGGCATACTTACGATAGGTTTTAAGAAACTGAGGTGTAACAAATCCGAGCCGGGATAGAAATAAAATGATGAGCGGGAACTGAAATGTTAACCCACAGGCAAATGCCAGCCCGGTGATGGAATCTACATAGGACGATAAGTCAACCGTATTGGCAACCTCTGTACTGAGCTGATAGGTTCCAAGAAATTGAATAGAAAATGGAGCCACCAGATAATAGCCGAATAACACACCGAGATAAAACATAAAGGAACTCATCAGCACTACATTACCAATTTTGCGCTTCTCCTGATCGTACAATGCCGGCGATACAAAGCGCCACAACTCCCAAAGTATGTAAGGGAATACAAACACAAGGGCTACAATAAAGGATAATTGCATGTGAACCATAAATGGGCCGGACAAATCGCGGTTAATGATTTGAAAGTCGATACTTTGAATACATAATTCCGGTGCAAGGTTGTATGTATTCGATAGGTAGCAGAGGGCGCGATACGTTAAGAAATCAGGCTTCTTGGGACCAAGGATGATCTGGTCAAATAAAAACGATTTATTGATAAATAACAGAACACCAACTATTACAATAGCGATCAGTGAGCGGGCGATATGCCAGCGCAACTCTTCGAGGTGATCCATGAACGACATCTCGGCATCACCTTTACTGCGCAGATCTAATAATTTTTTAATCATTGGTAACGGCGGCAAAATTGCTTAAAATTTCAGCGCCATATACCAATATGTCCGTTCTATTTATTTATGATCTGGTAGAGCTTGCTCAGATCGGGTGTAAGGATAATTTCTGTGCGACGGTTTTTGGAGCGGCCTTCAGGATTGCCGTTATCAGAAACAGGGGCATATTCCCCTCGTCCTCCTGCTATAACCCGCTTTGCATCCACCTGATACTCCTCCAATATGCGAATTATCGACGTGGCACGTAATACACTGAGGTCCCAGTTATCCTTTATTGACCCACTGCCATTTAATGGCACATTATCGGTGTGCCCCTCCACGTTTACGGTAATATCGGTATTCTTATTGAGCACCTCGGCAACTTTTTTTAGTGCATCCTTACCCTTGGGATCTACAGCAATACTTCCTGACTTAAATAATAATTTATCAGACATACTGACATAAATCTTACCCTCTTTCTCATAAACCGTTAAATCTCCTTTTTCAAATCCGGTGAGGGCATCATTTACTTTATTCTTCAGCGCCTTCATCGTGGAGTCCTTGCTTGCAAGAATCGATTCCAGGTCGGTTACCTTCTTCTCGCGTTCTTTTAAGTCGGTGTTGAGTTTGTCAATCTGCGACTGCTGTTCGTTGAGTTGTTGTTGCTTCTTGTCCATTTCTCGCTTGCGATCCTCCAGTTCCTGCGAGAGTTTCTGGTTTGTTGCGGTTGCATTCGTGAGCAATTCTTTATTTTGTTTTACAACCTGCTCATAAAGTTTATTTAACTCATCATTCATGTCGCGTTGCCTGCGATAGTTGTCTCCAAAGGTTGCTGTATCAGAAACCAGTTCGTTTTTTTCTTCCTGCAAATTGACGTACTTATCATTCAGGTCATCATACTTATCCTGCAACTCTGACCTACTTGTTTTACATTCGTTATTCTCTTTGAGTAATTTTTCATTCAAGGTTTGAACATCCTGAAACTTGCGTGCAGGAACGCAGGATGCCAGTGTAATAATGAAGATTATTATCGTTATAAGTAATCGGTGATTCAGCATGTTGTCAACGGTTTAACTCAAACAAAATTAGATACTGTACTAAAAAAAGCGACGGGATTGATTAACAATCCCGCCGCTATTGTACTATAAACTTTGCGCACCAGGCGACAAAGGCTTACTTCTGGATGATAAAGCGCTTCATGCGATGATCATCGCCATTCGCAATGTTTATCATATACATGCCATTGGTTAAATCAGGAAGATTGATGGGGAATGTATTCATGCCATCAAACACCTGCTGTACTTCGCTGTAAACAACACGGCCGGTCATATCCATTACATAAAGATTTAAAACGGCAGGACTCTTAGAGAAATAATCGATACTGAAGTTTCCGGTATTTGGATTAGGGTAAACATTAACAAAAGACAAATCAACATCTGTAGTTGCATCAGCTATTTCTTTAAAGTTTGATGCCTGAGTAGCAACGGCCAGTGTGTAGCATAATGTAGCGTTAAATGCACCATTATATCCATAAACACGAATCCTGTAGGTTGCTGCCGCAGTAGAGCTGTTGTATATGATCTGTTCTGATGTAGTACTTCCGTTCTGAGATATGGCTAATTGAGTGCCCGATGAATTGAACAACCGAACATCATAGTCTGCGGGTAAATTGGTAAGATTAATTCTAACTTTTGGCGCTGAAGCTGTTGTAGTAAATTGAAAGTAATCGTTATCCGTAGAAGAACTGATGATAGCCTGAATAGAACCATTATTTGTTATGGACTTAGATGCACTTAAGCTGTTGTTAGATTCATAGATATCAGAACAAGATGATAATGTAGTGAACGATGCGCTGGCAGAATACGTACCTGTAGTTCCTGAACAAACAGCCTGAATTCTGTAATTGTAGGTAGTTGATGCCGTTAAACCGGTTATACTTCTTGACGTGGTCGTCGAGGTCGTGGTAGTCCATGTTGTTGCGGCAGAAGTCTTATACTGCACATTATATGAGGATGCTCCACTGATTGCGCCCCAGTTAAGCGTAGCCGATGTTGAGGCAATTGATGTTGCCGACAAGCCGGCCGGCGTGCCGCAGGATGTACCACCACTTGGAGGTACGCATCCCAGCGAACTGGCAATAGATGCCCGAGCGCCACCAGGTGAAAGAATAGCATTCATACGACCGGATTGACCAACCGTGAAAATATTCATACAATTGTCGTAAGTATAGTCCATATAATTCATAAACATATCTCCGTTAGGTCCATTACTGCAGGATATTCTTGGAAAAGATGGACAAGCACCATTAGAGCCACCCTGATTTGGTGTATCCGCATTCTGATCCGATCCGGTACAAGCTGTTCCATCATCGCCCCAGATGTGGAATAGATTTAACCAGTGACCAACTTCGTGTGTTGCCGTTCTGCCTAAATTATAATTCGCAATGGTACCCGGAGTGGTTGTGCTGCCAATTGTTGAAAACAACAACACTACACCATCTGTTGCCGGTGGATATCCGGGGAATTGAGCATACCCTAAAACGCCGTTACTTAAATTACATGACCAGATGTTTAGATAAGCGTTAACATTCCAAGGGTCATTTCCTCCGTTTGCACTTCTCTTTACATTGTCATTTGTAGAAAATGAAGATACTGTTGTGGTCTTGCGAATAATTCCTGTAGTGGCATTTCCACTCGGGTCGCGCTTGGCCAAACAAAATTGAATTTCAGTATTAGCCCCAAGACTCTGAAATACTGAAGGGGTGTTCACTGCATCCGCATTCTGACGGGCAAAGTCTTTGTTCAACTGATCAATCTGTGCATTGATACGCGCATCAGAAATGTTCTGAGATGTCGTATTATATATTACGTGAAATACAACGGGAATCGTAATCACCGCTCGCCCCGAGGGCTGATAAGTGGTGATAAACTGACTGGTGTGGTTTTCGATTTCCTGTGCAATCTGGAGTAACTGCGGATTGTTGAGCTGATGCTGATGCATATACTCCGTAGTTCCGCAATTACGTTGTGCAAAAAGTTGTGTGACCGTCAGCAGACCAATCCATACAACAAGTTGTGTAATTTTAACCATGTGTTTTTGAGTTTTGATATAGTAAATATATATTATTAAAATACTTAAATCAAAATAATTTAGTAACACATAAATCCTATAATTAATGTGATATTCGTAGATAATGAACAAGGTTAAAACGGTTTTTTTTTGCCAGAATTGTGGCGCACAAAGTGCGAAGTGGATTGGTAAATGCCCATCCTGCGGAGAATGGAATACCTATGCCGAGGAATTGATTCAAAAGTCAACCTCATCCACTGTTCATCAAACAGGCAGCAATGAACGTAAACAAACAGCCAGGCCCCTGCCTATCCATACCATAGCAGCTGCAGAGTACCCCAGATTGATTACTCCGGATATGGAGCTGAATCGGGTACTGGGAGGAGGCATTGTGCCGGGTAGTATCGTGCTGATGGCCGGCGAGCCCGGTATCGGCAAATCGACTTTGTTACTGCAGGTTGCCCTACGACTGGAGTCGAAGAAAATATTATATGTGAGTGGAGAGGAAAGTCCGCAGCAGGTAAAAATGCGTGCAGACCGGATCGGAATCAAGAATGATTCGTGCTATGTGCTGGCTGAAACCAACACCGCATTATTATTTCAGTACATCCACGAACTCAAGCCGGATATCGTTATTGTTGATTCCATTCAAACCCTGCAAACCAATACGATTGAATCCGCCGCCGGTAGTATTTCACAAATCCGTGAATGCGCATCTGAACTACAGCGCTATGCCAAGGAATCGGGAACACCGGTATTCATTATAGGTCATATTAATAAAGAGGGTAGTATAGCAGGGCCTAAAATCCTGGAGCATATGGTTGATACGGTTATCCAGTTTGAGGGGGATCGGCATTATTCGTACCGCATTCTGCGAACATTGAAGAATCGGTTTGGTTCAGCATCTGAACTGGGTATCTATGAAATGCAGGGAGAGGGTTTGAGAGAGGTGAACAACCCTTCGGAAATTTTAATTACACAACGAAATGAGCCCCTTAGCGGTATATGTATTGCGGCAACCCTTGAAGGCATTCGTCCATTGCTCATAGAAACACAAGCGCTCGTAACCGCCGCAGTTTATGGCAACCCTCAACGAACAGCAACCGGATTCGACTTACGCCGTCTGAGCATGTTACTGGCTGTGCTGGAAAAACGATGCGGCTTTCCCTTTGGATTAAAAGACGTATTTCTGAATATAGCGGGCGGCATTAAAGTGGAAGACCCTGCAATAGATTTATCCATTGTTGCTGCTTTAATATCCTCGTTCAACGATATGCCGGTTTCTTCTTCGGTCTGTTTCGCCGCAGAGGTGGGCCTGAGTGGTGAGGTAAGGGCTATAAACCGGGTGGAACAACGAATTTCCGAAGCGCAAAAACTTGGGTTTGAACGAATTTATATTTCCCAATACAACAAGGTAAGCAAAA
>Ga0068877_10000199_pt1 | contig 51642 bp, 54 predicted proteins | sample NOAtaG_FD_66437 | JGI IMG/M metagenome (GOLD analysis project Ga0068877, IMG submission 66437) | Freshwater lake microbial communities from Lake Erie, under a cyanobacterial bloom - NOAA_Erie_Diel6S_1000h metaG | ecosystem: Environmental > Aquatic > Freshwater > Lake | place: USA: Ohio, Lake...
ATCAAAGAATCCTTAAACTATCCTTGGCCATGAAACGAAGGGAATGGTTTACAGGACTCTGGATGAATGTCAATTCCTTTACGACACCATTGAGTTTTACTTTCTAATGACAATTCTGGGATTAAATTCTATGTTTTTTTGACTCGACTCCAAAAAGTGCGGAAGTCAGGAAAAAAAGCTGATGCCGAGTCAAAGATTAAGGCGCTGGAGGAACAGCTACGGGCGTTGGCGTAATGAGATACTGGACGCGGGATCCTGGTCTCTTTATCCAGTATCCAGTATCGAGAATCAAGTATCCAGCATCCGGCCAAGCATCATACCCTTGCCGCCAGAAGCAACTCAATGTTCCGGAACTTCATACCGAATTTGCGCGCCACCGACTCGTTGGTGAGGTTGCCCTTGTACGTGTACACGCCCTTCATAAACCACTTGTGCCCAAAAATCATTTCTTCCACCCCTCCTTCTTCCGCTGCGCGCAAAAGGGTTGGTGTAAAGATGTTACTTAGAGCTGTGGCAGCTGTGTGTGCCACGCGGCTGGCCACATTCGGCACACAGTAGTGAATCACCCCATGCTTGCGGTAAGTCGGGCGGTCGTGGGTGGTCATTTCAGAAGTAGCAATACAACCGCCCTGGTCGATGCTCAGGTCGATGATGAGTGAATCCGGCTTCATGTTGGTCACCATTTCTTCGCTCACCACGTGGCGGACTTTTCCTTTCTCAGCGCGCAGGGCACCGATCACTACGTCCGCTTCTTTTAAACTGACAGCCAGGCTACCCGAGTCAATCGTAGCGGTTGAGAGGGGTGAACCCAGCGCGTGTTTAAGTCTCCGTAATTTGTAGAGGTGGTTATCAAACACCTGAATTTCGGCACCGAGGCTCATCGCGGCCCGAGCCGCATACTCAGCCACCGTTCCCGCGCCAATAATCACCACCCGGGTTGGCGGCACCCCGGTGATGCCCCCAAAAATAATTCCACGGCCGTTGCGCGAGGTGCTCAGGTATTCGGCTGCAATGAGGATAACGGTACTGCCGGCAATCTCACTCATGGCTCGAATGATCGGCATGCCACCCGCCTTGTCTTCAATAAACTCGTAGGCAAGGGCCGTCACGCGCTTTTTGATTAACCCATCGACATAGGGTTGCTCCAGGTGGCCCACCTGCAAAGCCGAGATTAACGTTTGCCCCGGCTTGAAATATTCCAGCTCTTCCTGGGTGGGTGGCTCAATTTTCAAAATGATTTCAGCCTTATAGACATCGGCCGGTGAATACACGATCTTGGCGCCCGCTTCACTGTATTGCTTGTCGGTGAATTTGCTGCCTTCGCCCGCTTTGGTTTCCACCCACACCTCGTGGCCGTTGTTTACCAGCAAAGCCACTGCATCGGGGGTTAGGCTGATGCGGTTTTCCTGGTAGGCAATCTCGCGGGGCAATCCGATCGAAAAGGATTTCTTCCTGGTTTTCACCTTCACCATTTCTTCCTGCGGTGAGAGGCTGCTCTTGGCTAACGCTTCAAAACCGGATTTTTTGGAGTTACTCATGTCGTTCAAAAAAAATCTGTCGCGAGTCGGGCTTGCTGCCAGCGGCAAGGGCAAGCCTGACTTTGAAATATCGTTGGGGAATAAGGGTCGGCACACGCTCCGGCCATTCAATCAGGCACAGACTACCCGAGTCGAAATACTCTTCGGCCCCCATATCGTACGCTTCCTCCTCGTTTTTCAAGCGATAAAAATCGAAATGATATACGCGACTTCCGCTGGCAGTCGTGTACTCGTTCACCAACGAAAACGTAGGGCTATTGACCCGCTGCTTCACACCCAACACCTCACCCAACGATTTAATGAGTGTGGTCTTCCCGGCACCCATTTCACCCTGCACCAGCCATACCGTCCAGCTCTTGCCCTGGTTCCAAAGTTCACGGGCAGCGTCCGTCATTCGGTCTAAACCGATGTACCCATTACCTTGTAGCTTCACCTGCTCCTCAGGCATTTTTCGAAGATAGCAAAACAAACGGAATTATCATCTCTTCAAGACTAACGCCACCGTGCTGAAAGGTGTCCTTATAGAAGTTCACGTAATAGTTGTAGTTATTCGGGTAGGCAAAAAACTGATCCTCAATGGCAAATACATAGCTGGTGGATACATTCTGCTTCGGCAAAAAGAATCGCTCAGGTTTGGTGGCCTGAAATACCTTGTCACCCTCGAACCCAAGATTCTTACCCTGTTTGTATCTTAAATTCGAATTCACACTGCGATCACCAATGATTTTGAATGGCCGCTTCACGCGAATGGTGCCGTGGTCGGTGGTAATGATCAGTCGCACCTTGCGCTCAGCAATCTTCTTCAGAATGTCGAACAAAGGCGAATGGACAAACCAGCTGCGTGTAATGGAGCGATACGCGGCCTCATCGGGGGCGAGTTCGCGAATCATGGCCATATCGGTACGCGCGTGCGACAACATATCCACAAAGTTGTACACGATCACGTTTAGGTCATTGGTAAAAAGATTGCTTACAGAGTCGGCCAAATCGCGACCCTCCTCCAACTGTTTAATCTTGTGGTAGGAGAATTTGAAATTCAGGTTGTTCCTCCGCATTTGCTTTTCGAGAAACTCCGCCTCGAAGTTGTTTTTTGATTCGTCTTCATCCTCCCCCACCCACAATTCGGGATGACTTTTCACCATATCGGATGGCAGCAAGCCGGAGAAAATCGCGTTGCGGGCGTAGGCGGTAGTGGTGGGCAGAATCGAGTAATACGTTTCCTCGGTATCAACGGCAAAGTACTCGCCAAGCTCAGGCTCAATGACCTTCCATTGATCATACCGCAGATTATCGATAACGATGAGGAATACCGGCAGGTCTTTTTTCAGTTCGGGAAAGACCTTGCGTTTCATCAACTGGTGCGACAGCATCGGTTTCTCCACTTTAGGATCGTTGAGCCACGATTCGTAATTGCGCTTGATGAACCGGCAGAAATTCGTATTCGCTTCCACCTTCTGCATGTCCAGCACCTCGGCCATCTGGTTATCGCCCTCGGCCATCTGCAATTCCCAATAGACCAGTTTTTTATAGATATCGGCCCACTCGGCATAACTGAGGTCGCCCAGAAAGGCCATACTGATCTTTTGGAACTCCTGCTGATAGTTCATGCTGGTTTTCTCCTGCACCAGCCGCTTGTTGTCCAAAATTTTCTTAATGCTGAGTAAAATCTGACTGGGATTGATCGGCTTAATCAGGTAGTCGTCAATCTTGGCCCCGATGGCCTCCTCCATGATTTGCTCTTCTTCATTTTTAGTAATCATCACGACCGGCAGATTCGGTCTGTGGTTTTTAATCAGGGCGAGGGCTTCAAGACCGGAAATACCGGGCATATTTTCATCCAAAAAAACCACATCAAAGTTGCGCGCCTCGCACATCTCCACCGCCTCCGATCCATTGTTGACAGGCGTGATGTCATAACCCCGCTGTTGTAGAAAGAGGATGTGCGGCTTCAGCAAGTCGATCTCATCATCGGCCCACAAAATGCTGTATCTTTGCATACGTCAAAGGTAAGCAATAATTCAGCCAAGGGTTAACCGAATCGCGTGGAGAAAAAGAAAATCATCAACGATCCGGTCTACGGATTCATCACCTTCCGCAGCGACCTGGTTTTTGATCTTCTCGAGCACCCGTTCTTTCAACGGTTGCGTCACATCCGGCAAATTGGTCTCAGCGAAATGGTGTACCCGGGCGCTACGCACTCGCGTTTTCATCACGCCCTGGGTGCCATGCACCTGATGGGCAAGGTGCTGGATAATTTGCGAACCAAGGGTGTGGGCATCAGCCAACAAGAGTTTGAGGCGGCCCAGGCCGCCATCCTCCTGCACGATATCGGGCACGGACCGTTTTCACATGCGTTGGAGGAAACGCTGCTGCCGGGGTTGCACCATGAGTCGCTCTCCTATCTTTTTATGCAGGACCTGAACCGCGCGATGGCCGGCCGACTGGAGCTCGCGATGAAAATTTTCCGCAACAGCTACTCCCGGAAGTTTTTCCACCAGCTGGTCAGCAGTCAGTTGGATATCGACCGGCTCGACTACCTGCAACGCGACTCCTTTTACTCGGGTGTTGTAGAAGGAACCATTGGCGTTGATCGCATCATCGCGATGCTGGACGTACAGGATGACCAACTGGTGGTGGAAGAAAATGGTATTTACAGCATCGAGAATTTTCTTCACGCCCGCAGGCTCATGTACTGGCAACTGTATTTGCATAAAACAGCTGTTAGCGCAGAACGTATGTTGGTGAACCTGATCAGGCGCGCTCAATACCTTTGCCAATCCGAACAACACCTGCCTGCCTCGGCCGCGTTGACTACATTTCTCTCACGCACCTACACACTGGACGAATTCAAATCCCAACGCGAATTGCTGAAGCAATTTGGCCAACTGGACGATCGCGATATATGGGGTGGATTGAAAGCGTGGCAAGATCATCGCGATCCGATTTTGAGCGAGTTAAGCACAGCCCTGCTTCACCGCCAGCTTTTTCAAATAAAGTTGTCGCAGGCCCCGATCAGTAAATCGATGGTGGAAAAAGTGAAACGGGCTGTGGGCAAGAGCCGCCAGTTGTTGCAGCGGGAGGCCCGTTACCTGTTTTCGCACGGCACCGTAACCAACGAAGCCTATGTGGCCGAGCGGCAGGGCATCGCCATTAAAATGAAAGACGGGCGCCTGCTGGACATTGCCCAGGCTTCGGATTTACCCAGCATCAAGGCCATCAGCAAAATCGTGAAGAAAAATTACCTATGCTGGCCCAAAAATGTATCTTTGTAGTCTGGTGACCGGCCAAGTGCCTTCACCAGGCGACTGACACATCAAATGGAATTTACGCTTCAGCAAATAGCCCTGATGTTGGGCGGTGAACTGCGCGGTAACGGCTGGCAGAAAGTAAACATGTTGGGCAAAATTCAGGATGCCAAGGCAGGACAAATTGCTTTTTTGGCCAATCCCAAGTACGAACAATACATCTACACCACGCAGGCCAGTGCCGTCATTGTCAGCCGCGATTTCCAGGCGAAAAAAGAAGTGCCCGCTGCGTTGATTCTGGTGGATGATCCGTATTTAAGTTTCACCGTGTTGCTCGAGGAATATCACAAAATGCTAAGCTTTCAAAAGACAGGAGTTGAGCAACCGAGTTTTACGGGGCCCCATTTTTCGGCCGGAAAGAATTTGTACCAGGGCGCCTTCTCCTATATCGGGCAGAATGTGAAAGTGGGCGATAACGTGAAGATCTACCCGCACGTTTTTATTGGCGATAACGTGGAGATTGGCAGCAACACCATTTTACACCCCAACGTCAAGATTTATTCCGGTACACGCATCGGCAGCCAGTGTGAAATTCATGCCGGCACCGTAATTGGCAGCGATGGATTCGGTTTTGCTCCGCAAGAGGACGGCAGCTACAAAACCATTCCACAGTTAGGCAACGTCATCATCGAAGATAATGTGTCGATAGGTGCCAACACCGTCATTGACTGCGCCACCATGATGGGCGATGCCACCGTAATTCGAAAAGGGGTAAAACTGGATAACCTGATTCAGATTGCCCATAACGTTGAGGTGGGAAAAAACACGGTGATTGCGGCTCAGGCGGGAATCTCCGGCTCCAGCAAGATCGGGGAGAATTCGATGATTGCCGGCCAAGTGGGCATCGCGGGCCACCTGGTAATTGCCAACAACACCTCCATTGGTGCACAGGCCGGCATTTCAAAATCCATAAAAGAAGAAGGCCAGCGTCTGATGGGCTACCCCGCCATTGATGTTAAAGAGTACTTCCGCTGTTACGCAGTGTTCAAACGTTTGCCGGATATCAACGACCGCCTGCGCGAACTGGAAAAACGGGTAACCAAGCCTGAATCGGTCGAATCCAACGGTCACCCGTAACGCCCTAACGTTTTGATTTCGGGCTAATTAGGTTAAATTTGCGGACTTTTTGCCGCAATGCTGCAATACAAGCAACAAACCATTAAAAAGTCGGTGAGTATTTCGGGTGTCGGACTCCACACCGGGGCGCAGACCACCATGACCTTCTTACCGGCCAAACCGAATCACGGCTACAAATTTCAACGCGTTGACCTGCCGGGGTCACCGATCATTGACGCCAACTGCGACCTGGTGGTGGATGTATCGCGCGGTACGACCATCGAACAAAACGGAGGACGCGTCAGCACGATTGAACATACCCTGGCCGCTCTGGTTGGTCTCGAAATCGACAACGTGCTCATTCAGATTGACGGGCCCGAAGCTCCGATTATGGATGGCAGCTCGATCCAGTTTGTGAACGTATTGAAAGAGACTGGGACCGAAGAGCAGAACGCCTTGCGCGACTTTTTCGAAGTGCAGGATTCCATCTTCTATCGCGACTCCTCCCGCAACGTAGAGATTGCCGCATTGCCACTTGACGATTATCGAGTAACGGTGATGATCGACTACAACTCTCCGGTGTTAGGCAGCCAACATGCTTCCATTACCAATATTGGTCAGTTTGAAAAAGAAATAGCCAGTTGCCGCACGTTCTGCTTTCTTCATGAATTGGAGATGCTCTACAAGAACAACCTGATTAAGGGGGGCGACCTGAACAACGCCATCGTGATTGTGGATCGTATCGTAGAGCCGCACGAGTTGGATAACATTGCCCAGATGTTGGGCAAACCGAAAGTGGAGGTTAAGAAAGAAGGCATTCTCAATAATATTGAACTGCGCTACAACAATGAGCCGGCCCGGCATAAGTTACTGGATATTATCGGTGACCTGGCTCTGGCCGGTAGACCGTTGAAAGCGCAAATACTGGCTGCCCGCCCGGGCCATGCCGCAAATGTGGCCTTTGCGAAAAAACTGAAGAGGGCCATGATTGAGTCCGACAAGAAGGGAGTGCCGCGCTACAACCCCGCGTTGCCCCCGGTGATGGACATCAATCAAATCCGCAACATTCTGCCCCACCGCTATCCGTTTCTGCTGATTGACAAAATCATTTACCTCGACAAGGAAAGTGTTGCCGGGGTAAAAAATGTCACCATGAATGAGCCCTTCTTCCAGGGCCACTTCCCAGGCAATCCTGTGTTTCCGGGTGTGCTACAGGTGGAGGCCATGGCCCAGATTGGCGGTATTCTGGTCCTTAACACAGTGCCCGACCCGGAAAATTACTGGACGTATTTCCTCGGTATCGATGAAATAAAATTCCGCAAGATGGTGCTGCCGGGCGATACATTGGTGATCCAATGCGACCTGATGGCACCGATCAAACGCGGCATCGCCAAAATGTATGGCCGCGCCTACGTAGGCAACACGTTGGTTTGCGAAGGCACCATGACGGCCAGTATCGTACGCAAAGACTCATGAGCAAGTACCCGTTAGCGAATGTACACCCGGAGGCTGTCATCGGCCAGAATGTAATCATTGAACCGTTTGCCACCGTTCAAAAAGATGTGGTGATTGGCGATGGCTGCTGGATTGGGCCGAACGCCATTCTGTGGGATGGCACCCGCCTGGGAAAAAATGTAAAAATCTATCCCGGGGCCTCCGTCTCTTCGGTTCCGCAAGACCTGAAGTTTGCCGGTGAAAAAACAGAAACCTTCATTGGCGACAACACGGTAATCCGCGAATACGTAACCATTAGCCGCGGTACCACCGACAAGATGAAGACCGTGATTGGCAAAAATTCCCTACTGATGGCCTACGTCCATGTTGCCCACGATTGTCTCATTGGCAACCAGTGCATTCTGGTGAACACGGTTCAAGTCGCAGGTCACGTTACGATTGACGACTGGGCCATCATTGGCGGAGCCAGTGCCTTGCATCAGTTTGTAAAGGTAGGTGCGCATGTGATGGTATCGGGTGGATCGCTGGTGCGCAAAGATGTGCCGCCTTTTACCAAGGCGGCCCGCGAGCCCCTCACCTACAGCGGTATCAATTCTGTGGGACTGCGCAGGCGTGGATTCACCTCCGAAAAAATTTCTGAGATACAAGAGATCTACCGGTACATCTTTTTAAAGGGACTGAACAATTCAAAAGCGCTCGACCTGGTGGAAGCGGAATTGCCAGCCAGCGAGGAACGTACCTATATCGCCAATTTCATTCGTTCGTCCGAGCGGGGTATTCTAAAAGGATTCACGGCCAGCGCATCGGTTGAGGAATGACCATCACCGCCACCGGTTTGGGTAAGCGCTTCCAACGCGAGTGGATATTTCGAAAACTGGATTACTCGTTTGAGCCGGGCGTTCACGCCATTGTAGGGCCCAACGGTTCGGGCAAGTCTACGCTGCTCCACGTTTTGTGGGGACAAATGCCTCCCAGTGAAGGAAGTGTGCATTTCACCGAAGGAGGCCAGCTCATTCCGGTAGACGATGTTTTTCAGCATCTGGCCATTGCCGCGCCATATATGGATTTGCCCGACCAATTCACGGTAGCCGAGATGATTCAATTTCATTTTCGGTTCAAGCAGGCCCGTAAGGGAGCTTCCGTGGAAGATTGGTTGAATCTTCTGGAGTTGGGTCATGCCCGCAGCCTTTTCGTGCGAGACCTGTCCTCGGGCATGAAACAGCGGTTAAAACTGGGCTTGGCCATGGTATCGAGGGCCTCCCTGTTATTCCTGGACGAACCCACAACCAATTTTGACGCTGCGGCCCGCGCATGGTACCACCGGTTGCTGAACCGGTTGCCGCAGGACCTCACCATTTTAATTGCCACCAACACCACGGAGGACTATCCTCCAACCGCCAAAATCCTCGATATCCGGTCATTTAAGCGCGGTTACTAGTTCTGCAGCGCAGGGATTTAGCTATGTTTAAGACAAAAAAGCAGTGTAGCCATTTCCGAAAACTAAGTTTTTTGGTACTTTTAACAAACTAATTTAACCCCAATGAAGGTTTTAAAGTCTTTGGTACCTCTTGTAGCAATTGCAAGTCTCGTATTTTTTTCGAATTGTGGCTCTGATTCAACGGAAACACCTATTCAAGATCAACAGTTGGCAAAGCTTACAGCCACATGGAATATTGCCAGCGCCTCGCGCGATGGTGTTGCCGTGGACTACACCGGCTTCAAACTGACAATAAGTGGCACAGCAGGTGCCACATCCTTTGATTACTCCACCCAAGGGCGACCGGCACTGAGCCCGTGGAAATCAAGTGGAAAATGGTCGTTTGGTCAAAGTGTGGAGACCCAGATTATTCGCGATCCGGGGACCGCAGATGAATTGCAAATGACTTACGTGGTGACCGACAACTCGTTGCAACTTACCTTTACTTATAATGGAAACGGCTTTAGCCGCGTTGGAGTGGTAAAGGGCCAATGGGTATTTACTTTCACCAAGTAGTTTTTTGGGCAAAAAAGAATTTGAGAAAAGAGGCTTCGGCCTCTTTTTTATTTTAGGGTTACCAGGGTTACCCCGGCCCCACCCCGGTCGGCATGCTCATCGTTTACCGCCACCACCTCCTTCACGCGCTTGAGCCGGTCACGAACAATAGATCGCAACACGCCCTCCCCTTTGCCGTGAATGATTCTCAACTCGTGCTGACCAAACATGATGGCGTCATCCAGGAATTGATCAAGCACGGTCATCACCTCCTCCGCCCGCTGCCCGCGAATGTCCAGCACGGGAGTGAATCCCATTCGCTTCTGTACAAGGTTGAGGGTACCTGGAGAAGCTGCTGGCTGAGCCGTTGGCGCCTCGGCACTTTTCACCAGTCGGTTTAGCTTAACCGATGACCGCAGGTCGCCAAACTGAACCTCGGCTGCATCGCCCGAGATGGATAACACACGGCCGGTTACTTCCTGGCCGCGCAGCCGCACGGCTTCGCCAACCTTAATCGGCCCTACCGGCCCTGATGCCGGTTGCGATTTTACCACCACCTTCTCACTTAATTGCTGCAAACCCTGCCTTACTTTTTTCGTCTCTTTTTTCTCGGCCTTGTTTTCCCGAATGTGCCGAATGGTCTTCTCAATTTCGCGGTTTGTCTTCGCCAATAATTCGGCTGCTTCCGCCTTGGCGCGATTGATGATTTCCTTTTCCCGCGCAGCCAGTTCATCGGACATGCGTTGGTAACGGTCGCGTTGTTGTTGGGCCTGCGCTCGCAGCGATGCCAATTCCCGTTGCAAGCGCTCCACATCCAATTTCTCACCTTCCACTTTGCGCAACAACGTTTCGAGCCCGGTAAGCTCCACACCAATGATTTCCTCGGCTTCCCGCAACGTTTCCTCCGGCAGACCGGTTTTGCGTGCAATTTCCAGGGCGAACGAACTCCCGGGTTTGCCCGTCACCAACTGAAACAAAGGCTCCAGTTTGTCCGCATCAAACTGCATGGCGGCATTTCGTATGCCGGCCGTCCGCTCGGCAAAAAGTTTGAGATTGTAATAATGCGTGGTGGCGATGCCCCAGGCCTTTCGGGCCAGCAAGGCCTCCAAAATAGCCTCGGCAATACCTCCGCCAAAATTAGGATCTGTGCCGGCCCCCAATTCATCGAGCAACACGAGCGTATTTTCGTTAGCCTGCTGCAAGAAATACGCGAGGTTGCGCAAGTGCGAACTGTACGTGCTCAGATCATTTTCGATTGACTGCTGATCGCCAATATCAAGCAAAAGATGCTGGAAGATACCTACGCGGGAATCCGGATGCACCGGAACCAACAACCCGCATTGAACCATGTATTGAATGAGCCCCACCGTTTTCAGGCACACCGACTTTCCGCCAGCATTGGGGCCGCTTACCAACAACATGCGATCAGATGGTAAAAGGCTGATGTTTAAGGGCACCACCGGGCGCTTGCCCTTGAGTGAAAAGATCAACAACGGATGCCGCGCTTCGCGCCAGATCAGCTCGGGATGATCGACCAGCATAGGCCGGGTGGCGCGCAAGTCAATGGCCAGCCGTGCCTTCGCCATGACGAGTTCAAGCCTGGCCAGCACCCCATAGGCCCCCGACAACTCGGGCACGTGCATGCGCACCAAATCCGTGAGGCGGGTGAGTATGCGCACGATCTCCCTGCGCTCTTCGTGTTGCAGATCGCGAATCTCATTACTTCCTTCCAAAACTTCCGCTGGCTCGATAAAAACCGTCTGACCCGTGGCGGATTCATCCGCCAAAAATCCGTTCAACTTGCGTTTGTTTTCGGCCATAACCGGAATCACCATCCGGCCATCGCGCAACGTGGGCGAGGCTCCCTCCGGCACCCAGCCCTGCTCCACCGATTTCCGGAAAATAGAATCCACCAGCCTTCGAACGCGGCTTTGCTCTTCGCGAAGTCGTTTGCGCAACCGCGCCAATTCTGGTGAGGCGTGGTCGTGAAGTTTACCGCTATCATCAAAGGGATGGCGGAGTTCTTTCAAAAATCCGGCAGGGAGTGATACAGGCCGGATCATGGATGCCAAAGCCGGAAACCGCTCGCCCTCACGTGCAGCAAACGTAACCCACTGGCTAATGATCCCGAGGGACTGAATGAGCGACCAGATCTGCGATTCTTCGAGAAACGCACCTTCCGGCATCACTCGCTCAAGAAACGGCTGAGGATCTTCGTACGATCCGCCCGGAAAAGGCAAGCCCGAAGAAAGAAGTTCGCACGTGGCATGCACCTCGTCTAACTGGGTTTGAATGGTGGCCTGATCGGTCTGAAAATGCAGTCCGTCCACCTCACGGTGGCCCAGCCCCGAAGCACAATATTGGTGAAGACGTTGCCGAAGCACGTCAAACCCCAACTTTACCTCCACCTCGCGGGGATACACCATGACTATTGACTTTGCGTATTGAACGGCATGCGCTGTTCGCGCAAGCTGAGGGTATCAATGGCGGCCTCCAGAATGCGATCGAACTCCTTGGGATGTTCAAAGTAATATTGGTACGACAGGCGGACGATGGAATCGGAAACGCCATAGCGCTCCGCCAAATTCCGTTCATGGGCCTGGAATATTTTTCGAGCTGAATCTGCCTTCATCGGAAACTGACTCATCCGGGCCTCGGCCAGGTAGATATCGACCAGGAATAACGTCATTTGTTGTTCGTCCAAAATCCCGGGAGGTCGGGCATCACGCCCGCACGCCATTAGCACCATCAATATCAGAGGTAAGCATCTCATAAATACGGGCGAAAATTAGTCATAATTGAAGTATTTTTGTTGCTTTTACACGCCTTGAAAGAGCTACTGAAGAAGTTGAGGAAGTACGAGATCCAGGTGCGGAAGGCCATCAACAGCCAGATGCAGGGCGACTTTCACTCCATCTTTAAGGGCACCGGGCTTGAGTTTGACGATGTGCGGCCGTATCAATATGGCGATGACATTCGAACGATTGACTGGAATGTGAGCGCAAAAGGTCACGGCACGTTCGTGAAAACCTTTAAGGAGGAAAAAGAGCAAACCATTTTTTTTATTCTGGATGTGAGTGCCTCGCAGGAAATCGGGAAACCGGGGCAAACCAAACTGGATGTAGCCCGCGAAATGTGCGGTGTGCTGGCCCTTTCGGGTGCCCGGGAATCGAGCCAGATCGGGTTAATCTGCTACAGCGACCAGCGCGAGTACTACCTGAAGCCAAAAAAAGGCATGGCCCAGGCCTACGAATTGATTTTGGCACTCGCGCGATTAAAACGGCTTTCCGACAAGACGAATCTCAACCGGGCGTTGGCCTTTGCGTTGAATTCCATCAAACGCAGAAGCGTAATTGTCATGATCTCCGATTTCGTAGACGAAGGATTTTATCCCAATCTGAAATCACTCGCCCGCAAACACGATCTGGTGCTGATCCGCGTAAGCGATAAACGCGAAACGCAGTTACCAAAGTTGGGCATCATTCCGGTGCTGGAAAAAGAAACTCACCGTACACTGTGGGTGAATAGCTCTTTTGGCACCTTTCGGGAAAGCATCAGTGCGCACCACCGCGAACGGGTGGAGGAATTGGCCGGCTTTAGCCGCAAGCACCAGATCAACTTTGTATCGGTGGAGACTGATGAAGACTACGTGCCCAAACTACTGCGGCTATTCAAAGTGCGGAACAAGACGGTGAAGCGGGTGTGATGAAGCGATTTATTCTGATCATGTTGACGGTGGGGTGTGGGGCAAACGTCTCGGCTCAGTCGGTTGCCGTGCGTGGCCAATTTCTTACCGACTCGGTCTCGGTTGGTCAGCCCGTGAAATATGCGTTGACGGTGCGGTACCCGTCAGCCTTCCTCCTGCTCATGCCCGACTCCACTTTCAAATTCGAACCCTTTGAATGGTCGGGGCGAACGTATTTCCCAACGCACACCGAGAATGGCGTGAGTCTGGATAGTCTGGTATACCAGCTTACCTCGTTTGAAATTGACTCCATCCAGACATTGGCAGTTCCGGTATTCGTAGTCAACAAACAGGACTGCACGGCTGTATGGCCTGAGAATGATACGTTGTTTTTTTCCAAACGTGTATTTCAATTGCCCGACTCGCTGAGCGCCAACGCCCTGCCGTTGCGCACGAACACGGATTACTGGAAAGTGCCCTGGCAACTCAACACGATCTTGATCGCCTTAGCCTTGATCGTAACCGTGGTCGGCCTGACCATCGTGTGGCTGATCTTTGGAAAAAGAATCAGGAGGTATTGGCGACTTCGTAAACTCAACCGGCAACACCTGGCATTTGTCCGCCAATTCAATCAGCAGCTTGATCAATTGCAGGCAGGCTACACGGTTGGCGGAGCGGAAGGCTTGTTGGTAAGTTGGAAGCAATACATGGAACAACTTTCTGAAATTCCTTACACAAAATTTACCACCCAAGAGGTAAAAAAGATTAATCTCAACACAACTGTATTGGCCAACTTGACGAAAATTGATCTTGCAATTTATGGGGGGATTCGGCCGGATTCAATCCAGGTTTTTCAAGACTTAAAGGCCGAGGCGGAAAAAACCTATCATGCGAAAATTTCTGCGCCAAAAAAGATTCAAAAGACCACCCGGGAATACTCGACAGATGAAGTAATGAAATTCGTTCATGCATTGCAGACTTTGCCCTGTCCGGTTTGTGGGCAAAAAGACAACCAACTCAATGGAACAAAACTCTATCGAGTTTGGAGTATTATTCTATTTACATCAACGAGCAAAAAACTTGCTGTGGCGTGCCCGGCATGTCTTCGTAAAAAAAATCGGAGGGCTGCACTGTTCTCAGGGTTGCTGGGCTGGTGGGGCATACCATGGGGTTTGCTAAGAACACCCCAGTACATTTACCTGAATCTTAATTCCAAGAGACAAACACAATTAAGCCAACCAAATCAACATCTGATACAATTTGCGCAAATTTATGCACCCTATATCGAGAAGAAAATGAATGATGAAATACAGTTAATGGAATTTTTAAAGAGCGTAAACAGCTAAACTACTCCGCTATGACAAGCTCAACTGAGTCTTGGTATTCGTGGCAGTGGTTTGCTCCGGAAACCGTGGCCGGTTTCACGTGGGAACAACCGTTATACCTGTATGGGTTAATTGCCCTGCCGTTTATTCTGGTTGCGCGCTGGGTTATCCGCTACCTGACCAATCAAAAACTTCCAGTGGCGTGGGTAAAAAGCGACATTCATTCCTCGCGGGCAGCCTGGGTTCGCGTTCTGCCCGACCTGATTTTGATTATAGTCGCGTCCCTCTTGCTGGTGGCATTAGCCCGGCCGCAAAAAACAAACGAGAAGGTTGAGCAATGGAGCGAAGGGATTGACATCATGCTGGCCCTGGACATCTCGCAGTCGATGCAAATCGAGGATTTTCAGCCTAACCGGCTGGAAGCCGCCAAGAGTGTAGCCCGCGACTTCATCAAAGGCCGAATACAAGATCGCATTGGTATTGTGGTTTTTGCCGCTGATGCTTTTTCGTTGGCCCCGCTCACCACCGATTATGATTTGCTGTTCGCTTATTTGAAGGACATCAATTTTGATATGATTCAAATCTCGGGCACAGCCATTGGAAGCGCGCTGGCCGTATGCACCAACCGGATGCGCGAATCCGAGGCCAAGTCAAAGGTCTGCATCCTGATTAGTGACGGTGACAACCGCGGTGGAAATATTGATCCGATTACCGCAGCGGAATTGGCAGCCGCGTATGGCATCAAGATGTATACCATCATCGTGGGGAAAGAGGGGCGAGTGCCGTTTGGCAAAGATTATTTTGGCCGGCCGCAGATGGTGGAGAATACGGTAGATGAAACAACCATGCGGAAAATTGCTGACATCGGAAGCGGGGAATTTTTCCGGGTAGAAGATGACCAGACGCTTCGCCAGGTTTTTGCCAAAATCGATCAATATGAAAAAGCCGAAATCAAAGAATCGCGCTACCGCGACACCACCGACTTTTACCACGTTTACCTGGCGTGGGCCATTTGCTTTTTCCTCTTGTGGCTTCTCTTAAAGAGCACCTTCATCAGCAATGTCTTACAAGATTAGGCCAGCATCTTCACAATCATACGAGCCCCGAAAAAAATCAGGGCAACCCCCACCACCATATGCATAACGCGCTGCCACTGCAGCGTCACCATTTTGCGCAGCCGGTGAGCTAAATACACCTTGGCCACATCGGTAAGCAATACGGTGCCGAGAACGGCAAAGAAGAACCAGAAAAATTCGCGCGTACTCTGATAGCCATACGTAACCGATGCAAAGCTTACAGCTGCCAGCCAGAAAACGAGTACCATCGGGCTCAGGCTATTGATGATGAATCCTTTGATGAAAGATTTGTAATGGGCATCGCCCGAAGGATCTTCGGTGACAACCGCAGCCTGGCGTTTTTTGATAAAAGCATAGTAAACGCCAAACAGAATGAGAATAGCACCACCCGCGTAGCCGAGGTACGTTTGAAACGAGGGGGAATTAAAAAACTGGTACAAGCCCAGGAAGCAGACCACTACATAGAGCACATCACTGAGTGACACCCCGAGGGCTACGGCAAGCCCGTGCGAAAAACCTTTGTCGATACTCGTTTGAATCAGTGCAAAGAACACCGGCCCCACCAGGAACGCCAGCACAATCCCAAACTTGATGCCGTTCCAGATCAACTCCATATCAGAATCCCGAGATGAAAGCTTTCCAATCCTCGAGCTGAGATTTTTTCATCACCCGCGGGAACTTGTTTTGCCCACCCATCTTGCCTTTTGACTCCAACCAGCGATGAAAAACATTTAACGGCAATACATCCACTTTCACATCGCGCAGGGCGTGGGCGCGCTCGGTCGCATAATCGTCATTCAACTCTTTTAAACACTGATCAAGTTTATCGCGCAACAATCCCGCGTCCACTGCATCATCGGTGCCCACAAACCAGTGGTGGGCAAACAGCGTATCCACCGGCACCCCCGTCACCGTAAACTCCGGGATGGAAATATTCAAGTCGCGGGATACCAACTCAATTGCCTTATTCATGTTGTCAACCGAGAGATGCTCTCCGCACAAACTCAGGAAGTGCTTCGTCCGCCCGGTAATGATGATTTCAGCATCTTCAACCGAAACAAACCGAATGACATCGCCAATAAGGTAACGCCAGGCACCGGCACAAGTTGACAAAAGCAGCGCGTAGTCCTTTCCCGCCTCTACCTCGTCCATCAAAAGTGTTTTGGCCGTGGCCCGCACTTCGCCCTCCGGGGTAAAGTTCTCTTCGGTGAAGGGAATGAACTCAAAGAAAATCCCGTTATCGAGCACGAGCTTCATAGTTCTTTTCCGGGGCGCAACCTGATACGCGATAAAGCCCTCAGATGCCAGGTAGGTCTCGATATGGTAAATGGGGCGACCGAATAACTTTTCGAATCCCTTGCGGTACGGTTCAAAGGAAACGCCTCCGTGTACATACACCATAAGGTTGGGCCATATTTCATGAATGTTGCGCAGCCCATGCATATCGATGATGCGCTCGAGCAGCAACTGCAACCAGGCCGGCACACCCACAATAATGCTGATGTTCCAGTTTGGGGCGTTGCGTGCCATTTCCTCCAGTTTCTCGGCCCACTGCCGGGTTTTCGCAATCCGCTTGCCCGGCTTATAAAAACTCTGAAACCAAAATGGAAGGCGTGCCGCCTGTATGCCGCTCAGGTCACCTTCAAAGTATCCATCGCGCTTGTTGAGCGTAGTGCTGCCGCCTACCATCAAGATACCTCCGGTAAAAAAATCCGAGGGCAGGTCATACTTAGACAGTGTTAAAATCTGGCGGATACTCGTCTTTTGGATGGCCTTCGTCATCTCTTTGGTAATCGGAATATGCTTGCTGGCCGCCTCGGACGTGCCCGAACTGAGGGCAAAATATTTCACTCGTCCGGGCCAACAAATGTCCTTAGCACCCTTCAACGACAAATGCCACCAGTCCTTGTGGATCTTGTTATAGTCATGAATCGGGATCACCCCAAACGCATCGTAGAAGTTGCGCACTCCTTTGCGAAACTGACGCAACACACCCGGAAAGTCATAATATTTGCCAAACTCGGTTTGCGAGGCTTTAATCAGCAGTTCTTTCAATTCATGCTTTTGCAGTTCAAAAGGGGCCGAGTATTCATGCTCAAGATTTTCGCGCAATTTGATCCCTTTCTTGATCAGTGTTCCCAATATGGCCATACCTTTGCGTTGGTTATGTACTAAACGCTTGGCCGAAATTAGGAAATGAGCATTAAAGATCACATTAAGTTTTACCAGCAGGAGGTAGAACCTTTTGGGGCGCGCCTCATTGCTGTCAGCAAGACACATCCGGCTACGGCCATCCAGGAAGCCTACGAAGCCGGTCAGCGCCTGTTCGGAGAAAACAAAGTTCAAGAGCTCACCGAAAAACACCCGGCTCTCCCGGCAGACATCGAGTGGCACCTGATCGGGCATTTGCAAACCAACAAGGTTAAGTATGTAGCGCCTTTTGTTTCCCTGATTCATGCGGTAGACAGTGAGAAGTTACTGTTGGAAATTGAAAAGCAGGGTTCTCGTTTCGGGCGCACGATCCCCTGTTTGTTGCAGATTTTTATTGCCCGGGAGGAGACCAAGTTTGGGCTTCATGAGTCAGAAGCTCTGGCGCTGATCACAGGCCCGGTTGTTCAGGCTTTGCGTTTTGTTCGAATTGAAGGCCTGATGGGCATGGCTACCCTAACAGACGATCAGAATCAGATTCGGCAAGAGTATCGGGGGATGCGCAGATTATTTGACGACATCGGTAAGTTACCGCTGCCGGCCCACGTGCGTATGAAAAAGCTTTCGATGGGCATGACGTCCGACTACCGGATTGCGCTTGAGGAGGGCAGCACCTTAATTCGCGTGGGCACCGCCATTTTCGGTCAGCGCAACGCGCCCAACTAAGCTTTTCGTGGCTGGTTCTTTTGCTACACGTTGGGGCGCAAACGGATGATATCGCGGATAAAAAACACCCAACCCGTCAGCAACGCCACTCCGCCAATGGGCGTTAACCAAGCCATCGCCCGAATATTGGCTAACGCCAACAGGTATAGACTCCCACTAAAAAGCAAAACACCGCCCACGAAAAAAAAGGCAGACCAGGACCGGGTCTGTGGTGTTCTTACTTGGCGTTGAAAAAGGCCGTTCATGAGCAAAGCTAGAGCATGATAGAACTGGTAGCGCACCGCCAACTCAAAGGTGTCTGTTCGTCCGCTGGCCGCCAGCACATCGCGAAGGGCATGGGCGCCAAACGCACCCAACGCCACAGCCGTTAGCCCTAGCAGAGCACCCCACAGCAGCGATTGCGATGATTTCATGGCTGAGGTGGAAGTTTAGGCAGTACGTTGGCGGAGAAGATCACTTTATTATCCAACCCTACCGAGTTTGAAACCACGGTAGCGACCTTCACTTGCTTGCCATTCTTCCCGGCACTGTTAAAGGCCACCGTTAGTTCACTTTTTTCCCCGGGCGCGAGGGGATCACGCGTCCACCCTTTTGGCGTGGTGCAACCGCAGCTCACTTCCACGTTGGTGATGATGAGGGGTGCTGTACCGGAGTTAGTAAAACGGAATGTATGTTCGAGGCGGTCGCCCTGAATGACGTCACCAAAATCATGCGTTTTTTCGTCCCAGGTGATCATTGGGCCTGTGGGCGATTGCCCATGTTGGGCGAGGCCCGCCAAAGCGATCCCGGCAAGAAATAAAAAAACCAGCCCCCGTTTCATGACATACTCACGTGCATAAAAATAACACGTACCGCTCAACGAAATATTCTCTAATTTGGAAAAAAAATTTTTTGATGAATCCTGAAGTGGCCCTGGCTTTCGGGGACCGGTTGCGTGTGCGGGTATGCGGGCTGTTGGTGGTGCAGGACCAAATTCTGCTGGTGAACCACGAAGGCTTGTACAACCACCCCTTTTGGGCGCCCCCCGGAGGTGGTTTACACTTGGGCGAAACTGCTCACGAGGCTTTGGTGAGGGAATTCGCTGAGGAGACCGGAATTCAGGTTAATGTTTGTGACTTTTTATTCACTTGTGAATTGATTCAGGCGCCTCTGCATACGATTGAGCTGTTTTTTCGGGTCGAACACCAGGCCGGAGTAGTTCGGGTGGGCCGGGATCCGGAGTTAAACGATGATAAACAGTTGATTCGGGAGGTGAAGTGGGTGCCGCTGGCCGAGTTGGAACACTGGGCCCCGCACACCCTTCACGGCATCTTTGCAAAAGTTAAAATACCCGCTGAAATTCTTGATTTGAGGGGTTATTTTGGTCTTTTGCCGGTTGTGCAGAACGATTGAAAATACCTATACTTGCAGGCTTAAACCTTAAACCCAATGATCAACAAAATCCTGACGTTCGTGCTGCTGGCAATCAGCGTGGCTCTGTTCTATGTGTTGTACAGAAGTATTCAGGGCTCCATTGAAGAAACCAAGCGAATCAAGAATACCGAAATTGCTGTTATCGAGCGCCTTAAGTTGATCCGGGAAGCTGAAATCGTATTTATGGAAGTGAACGGCCGGTATACGGCTAATTGGGACTCGCTGATTAATTTTATTAATAATGGAAAGGTTCCCATTCTCGAGCGCAAGGAGGAAATCATTCAAAAAGCCTACGGTGGCGAAGAAGTTAAGGTTCACATTGATACTCTCGGGTTCATTTCTGCCCGCGATCGAATTTTTAAGAAAAACTACACCATGAACGTGGCTGACAACGGCATTTTCCAGGGCTACAATGTGAAAGTGGGTGATCGTGTGATTAAGAATCAAAAAGCCTACAAACTCAAGGTGGGAGATCGCGAAACGCAGCCTCCGTTCGCAGAGCAAGGCATCATCACTAACATCGCAGACGTGCCGGTTGGTGCAGAGGTTAAGCGTGGTATGTTACTGATCAACTTCTGGGACTATGTGTTTAACCCGAATGTAGATGTTGACAGGATTGCCGAAGTCCCGGAAGGTGGAGGGTCAACATTCGACATCTTCGTAGGTAAAGTGGATAAGGCCGGGCTTATGGTTCAGGTAATCGAAGTGAAAGATCCCAAGCCGGCTAACCCTGAGCGCAAAGAGAGCAACGAAGCAAAGAACCGTAAACCGCTTCGCTTTGGTTCTCGCATGGATGTCTCGACTTCCGGTAACTGGGAATAATCCTGAGCTGTGCAAACCGCCACAGCCAGTTTCAAGCTTGTAAAAAAGGTCAGGGACGACCGTTTTGAAGAAGAGCGCCTCAACGAGTGTGCCCTGTTAATTCAAATCGGGGTGCGAGATATACAGGTAGCCGTGGTCGAAGACGCTTCCAGGCGTGTCGTCCTGCTCGAAGACTATGTGCTGGGTGAACTGCAATCGCATGACGAGCTCTTTCAATTGCTTCAGAACTTATTCGATAGCCACCCGCTTTTGCTGGCCGGGTTCTGGCAGAGCGTAATCATTTCCTTCAAAAACAGCAAGTTCGCGCAGGTGCCGCCATCCTTGTTTGTGGAAGAAAGTGCGGCCGACTACCTCAAGATTAACGCTGCCCTGGCGCCAGAGGAAAAGGTGCTGTGGAGTCGGCATGGTGGGGGAAATCTGATCACTGTTTTTGCTGTGCAGAGCGGGCTACTTACGTGGCTGCAAAAGGTATACGCCAATACCCGCGTTACCTATACCCATCAATCCGTGGCGCTGGTGGAGGGTCTGTTGCCAGTGGCAGCCAACCAGGTTGGCGACCCTCTTTATATCTACGTTGATCGTTTTAAGCTCCACATCCTGGCTTATCGGCAGGGGAAGCTGTTGTACTATAACCAATTCCTCATCAAGCAATTTGCCGATTATGTGAAATATATCATGGTGGTGATGAAAGGGTTGGGTATGGATGCCGAAAAAACACGAGTTGTCTTGTGGGGCTACATCGGCAAAAATTCTCCGCACTATCAGGAATTCTACAAGTACGTGCGGAACGTGGAGTTTGGCGGTCGGCCGGCCGGCCTTGAGTTCGGCTACTTGTTTGACGAGGTACAGGAACATCACTTTTACGACCTCTTTGCGCTTATGTTTCTGCCGTCATGAAGCGAATAGCTCTTTTTCCGGGATCTTTTGATCCTTTCACGCGTGGCCATGAAGACATCGTCCTTCGCGGGCTTAAAGTTTTTGATGAAATCGTGATTGCCATTGGATACAATAGCGGAAAGAGCCAACGCTACTTCGCCATTGATATGATGGTGCAAAAGATTTCAGAAACGTTTAAGGGCTACCCGAATATCCGGGTGATCACCTACAGTGAACTTACCGCGGAGTTGGCGCGAAAGCATAAGGCTAATTTTCTGTTGCGCGGCCTGCGCAATACCACCGATTTTGAATACGAAAACAGCATCGCCCAAGTCAACCGATCCCTGAATACCGACCTGGAATCCGTTTTCCTGATTACATCACCGCAATTTGCCTCCATCAGCTCCTCCATTATACGGGAGGTGCATCGCTACGGTGGGGATGTTGATCCCTTCCTGCCCTACAAACTCTGAGTCAGGACGGTATTTTTTCGGCTTTGCGGTAGTATTCCTCAAAGACAAAGCGAATGGACTTATAGGAATTGTCCAGGGCGTGGTACACTTCTTTTTGGGTCATCCAGCGCAACTCTTCAATATCCTCTTCGATAGAGGGTTTCATGCGTGAATCATCGACCACATCCATGACGTACCACCGCGTTTTCTTCAGCATCGCGTTTTTGTTCATGGTGTAGGTGTGCCAGGTGGTACACACTTTGCGGCTGAGTTTAACTTTCACGTTACACTCTTCTTCGACTTCGCGCACGGCCGTCTGGCGGTAGCGTTCGTTCGACTCCTTCTTGCCCTTCGGCAAATCCCACTTTTTCATCCGATAGATCATCAGGAAGCGGTCTTTCTTGCGCACCAGCCCTCCGGCTGCCTTCACCACCTTAAATCGCTGGCGCAGCAATAATTTGGCAGCGTCATAATTGTCAACCGAAATAATCAGGGACAATAAACTGGTGGGCACTTTGGTGTCGATCAGGTCCAATACCTGGCCCAGTTCATACAACCCGGCATTTTTCACCAAAACGTGGTAAATCAGTTTGGCCTTGGTAATGGATTCATTTCGCGCATCGATGGAGGAATTGACATGTCCTTCATCAGCCACCTGGCCCGGCTTAAGAATACGAACGGGAATGTCGTTAACGAACAGGTTCATGCAGGTTCTGCGAGTGCAAAAAGTCAAAATAAATTTAATCCGGCAAGTCGGATTCCCAGCGATTCTGGCGTGAGCCCCTGTGGCGCGAGAAAAAATCCTGATACCTTCGGCCCCATGAGCATCACCATTCACGAACCAACGGCAGCAGCGGTAGCCTCGCGGCTGCTGGCTATTGGGGCCATTAAGATCAATCACGAAAAACCCTTTACGTGGAGCAGCGGCTGGAAATCACCCGTGTATTGCGACAACCGGCTTGCGCTGTCATACCCCGAAATCCGCTCTTTCATCAAGCAATCACTAGTGGACACCATCCGGCACTATTTTCCTCACGCGGAGTATATCGCAGGCGTAGCTACGGCCGGGGTGCCACAGGGGGCGCTGGTGGCCGATGCGCTCCAGTTACCCTACGTATATGTGCGGCCAAAGCCGAAAGACCATGGCATGGGCAACCTGATTGAAGGTCGCATTGAAAAAGGAAAAAACGTAGTGCTGATTGAGGATTTGGTAAGCACCGGAGGAAGTTCACTTAAAGCAGCCGAAGCACTGACCGATGCCGGCTTTCGCGTGGCGGGCATGGCGGCCATCTTCACCTACGGGTTTGACGCAGCCGAAGCCGCCTTCAGCAAAGCCGGAATGTCGTTGGTGTGCCTCAGTGACTTCAACCATTTGCTCACCGAAGCCGTGGCCAGCCGGTACCTGGACGAAAAGCAGCTCGTGTACGTAAAGTCGTGGCGCCTCGACCCGGCCAACTGGAAATAACGTGAATTTTCTCGCCCACCTTTATCTTTCCAACGACCACCCCGGCATTATGACCGGTAACTTTATCGGGGATTTTGTAAAAGGGCGAGACCTGGATGCCCGGTTTGGTTTTTTTGTGGCGCGGGGCATTGACCTACACCGAATAATTGACGAGTTCACCGACAAACATCCGCAAGTCAGGAATAGCCGCGCCCGGCTGTGGGACAGCTATCGCCACTACGCCCGTGTAATTGTAGATGTTTATTACGACCATTTTCTGGCGCGAGACTGGCAGAAGTTTCATCCGGTGCCGCTACAGCAATATGCACCCCAAGCCTATGAAACGCTGTTGACCCACGAAGAAATCTTGCCCGATGGCGTGAAACAAATGCTGCCGTATATGATGCGGGGCAATTGGCTTTTGAATTACAGCCAGCTCGAGGGGATTGATCGGGCGCTCACCGGCATGTCGCGGAGGACGCGATTCGAATCGAACATGGAAAAAGCGGTGCATGATTTACAACGGTACTACCCTGAATTTGAACATGAATTCGGCCAGTTCTTTCCAACGCTGCAGGAGATGACCTCGCGCTGGATACAAGAGAACGTGAAACGCTAATTCTTACCTTTGCGACATGATGAACGACCCGGAATTGAACGGGAAGTACCTGGGTACGATCTCGCAGGATTTTGTGAAAGTGGCGGATACGCTGAAGGAAGCCTCCTACCAATTGCGCAAGGCCGGATTTGCCTTCCCCATCTTCGCCATTGCGCGGGAGCGCATTCCTATTGGGCAACTTCTGTTGGACCAGCAGGCGCTGGGACTGACCTGGAACTACTTCGCCTCGTACCTGGACGAATTTGTACAGCGCGAACTGGTGGGAAAAGAAAAGCAGGCTAGTTTTGAAGAAACCTACAAAGATCCCGATGAGTTTTGCTGCCTGTTTGTGGTCGACCGCGATTTCACCAACTTCGTTTACATTCCCTATCCGGAGGATTAACGTCACTTTTTAAAGTGAGTCCATCCCTGTGCCTTAAGCGGAATTTCGATACCCGCCTTCGTGACCATTACACGTTGATCGGTCTGCGCCAGCGCGTGGCCAATAAAATGAATGTCCGGGTGGTTTTTCACTTTCTCAAAATCCGACTGGCGAATCGAGAATAGCAATTCATAGTCCTCACCCCCGTTGAGCGCAAACGTAACGGGGTCCAGCTTAAACTCCAGGGCGATATCGTACGTCTGATGATCAATGGGAAGCTTGTCTTCAAATATCTTCACCCCAACATTCGATTGCGTGGACAAATGCATAAGTTCAGATGCCAATCCATCAGACACATCAATCATCGATGTGGGCACCAGGTTCATGTCTTTCAACTCGTGCACAATATCCATTCGTGCTTCCGGCTTCAATTGGCGCCCCACGCAGTATTCGTATTTTTCAAGATCGGGTTGTGCATTCGGGTTGGCTAAAAAAACTTCTTTTTCCCGTTGCAACACCTGAAGCCCGGCAAAGGCTGCACCCAGATCGCCCGTTACACACAAAATGTCATTGGGGCACAAACCCGCGCGATAGGCCACACGATGCTCCTCCACACGACCAATAACACTCACCGAAATAATCAACCCCGCTGCCGATGATGAGGTGTCTCCACCCACAAGGTCGACCTTATAGTTTTCGCACGCTGCGTGAATACCGCTGTACAGGGCATCCACGGCTTCAACCGAAAACCGGTTGCTCAGCGCAAGCCCCACCACAATATGGGTTGGGGTGCCGTTCATCGCGGCAATGTCCGACACATTGGAGGCCACTGCCTTGTACCCGATGTGTTGGAGGGGCGAATACGCCAAATCGAAATGCACGCCTTCCACCAGCAGGTCAGTGCTGATCAATTCATAGTGATCGCCCACATCCCATACGGCCGCATCGTCACCAATACCTTTCAGAATATTGGGCACTTTAAGCCTTGCTTTTTGCCGGATGCGGTCAATAAGGCCAAATTCACCCAATTCGTTTAACTCGTGACGGGCCGGGGAACCCTCGTTCATCGCCTTTTTCGGTTCATTCATCTGTCAAAAATAAGACTTATCCTGTGTTTGTGGCGGGTGGCCGTCAAGAGGGCGTATCCAGGGAAAATATCTCCCATGAAAGCGAAGTTGGCTTCAGTGTTGGCTATGGTGATGGTCATTCTTGGCACAAGTAGTCAGGCCCCTAAATCGCGATACCAAACCTCCCTGGGCAAGAAAAAACTCAAGTACTATAACGCCCTTCAATTTGGTAAGGAAAAGAACCCAAAGAAAACGTTCTAGTCAGCCGCGATCCTGACACAATTCAACGAGCACCGAGTTAGTGGTCTTCGGGTGCAGAAAAACGATCTTCTTGTTGTCGGCACCGGGTTTGGGTGTATCGGCCAACAGGCCAAAGCCCTCGCTCTTGAGATTTTCCATTTTTTCCTCAATCGGCTGCACATCAAAAGCCAGGTGATGCACACCCTCCCCTTTTTTCTCAATGAACCGGGCAATCGGGGAATCGGGGTGGGTAGCTTCCAATAGCTCAATCTTAACATCGCCTACCTTAAAAAACGAGGTTTTAACACCCTCCCGTTCAACGATCTCGGTCTTATACGGGTCTGTGCCGAGTAAACGGCTAAACAGACGATTTGACTCCTCCAGATTTTTCACGGCTATGCCAATGTGTTCCAGCTTATTCATATTCTCTTTGTTTCGTAAATTTGCCGATCGGAAACTTTTCCAATTTACTTATAGTTTTAACATCATGCCAAAAGTGGGTGCCGAACCGGTTAGTGACGTGCATGTGGAGGCCGCGCGCATCCAGCAGCAAATAAAGGAATACCTCGGTTTGCGCACCAGCGATCTGGTGTTTGAATTCTCGCAGGTAGATGGAAAGGTCAAGTTGGATCTGATCACGATCAATCCAAGGCATAACCAGTCTTTTCTCTTTCATTCCGAAACCGGGGCCGACAAAGTTGACGCGCTTCGTAAAATGTTGGCGTATGTGCAGAGCTATAAAGAAAAAGAAAACTCGTACACCATACAATGGGTGATGAAGGGTGATAAAGAACTGCATACCTCCTATTTTCGGGCGAGCAACATTATGGATGCCCTCGAAAAGTTGTATTACGGCCGCGACCGGAACACCCTGACTGTTTTTAGTGTTGTCTTGAATCCTGTAGCGTAATTATCCGATATGATCAGTGTAACTGAAAAAGCCAAAGACCGCATAATTGAACTTCGCAAGCAGGAAGGGCGCACCGACCTGCACAACATCCGGGTGATGGTAAAGGGCGGAGGGTGCTCGGGGTTGATGTACGATTTGAATTTCGATGACGCCCTCCAACCCAACGATCAGGTGTTCGAAGACAAAGGGATAAAAATTCTGGTGGATAAGAAAAGTCTGCTGTACCTGTTGGGCACAACGCTGGATTTTTCAGACGGACTGAACGGCAAAGGATTTCAGTTCATTAATCCCAACGCCTCACGCACCTGCGGGTGTGGGGAAAGCTTCGCGGTTTAGTCGCGAATAACCGCCATACACTTTAATTCGATGGCAATGGGCGTTGGCAGCGCCCCCACTTCAACGGTGGTGCGGCAGGGTTGCGTGGCCTTGTCCGGGAAATACTCAGCATAAATCTTGTTCATTACCGGAAAGTCCTTTTTCATGTTCGTGAGGTACACGGTCACATCAACCAAATCCTCCCACCGGGCACCGGAGGCTTCAAGCACAAAACGCACGTTTTGAAAAACCGAATGGCATTGCGTTTCGATGTCGTAGGACAGTATGTTCCGGTTTTCATCCAGCACCACCCCGGGGATATCCCTGCTGTCGCGTTTGCGGGGCCCCACCCCGGATAAAAACAACAGGTTGCCGACACGCCTGGCGTGTGGGTAAGGCCCTACGGGCTCGGGGGCTTTTGAAGAGTCAATCGGATTGTTCATTTCATTGTATTTCAAACACTAAACTCGCCCATTTGCTTTCGTAGTCAGCTCCTGCCTTGGTGGAGGCAGCCATCGCGACTGAACTCACCATCCAGCGCCCCGGTGTGCCAATCGGAAAGGTGACGGTACCGTCACTCTCCGTGTAGATGTTTTGCAGGAACGTGGTACCGTTATACGAACTCCACACTTTCACCAAGGCATGCTTTCTCAGTTGGCCATTCAGCCAAACCTGACATTTCATGTAGGCACCTGATTTTATGGCGTAGGGATTCAACAAGGGCACAATCTCATGATCCAATCCTGCCCTTTTCATATAGGTATTATCTGTGGTCGGCCCCACTTGTACGAGTAACTTGGCAAAACGCGTGTAGAACTCGCGCACCGAATCTTGTACATTGGCGTGCTGGCGTTGCGCCAAAATATCCTCCAGTCCGTCCTCCTTCAGGTAGGCATTAAAGTCACTACCCGACAATTTGATAAATGCTGCATTACTCCGAAGCGTCACCAGATGGGTACCCGCCCGCGTAAACTTGTAACTCAGGTGGTTGTCTTTGGTTGCTTTCACCGTTTTGGTGAGATCGGCCGGCCCAACAGTTGTGTGCAGGGTTACGTTCTCCGCCCTGTGGCGTTTCATGTCCCAGAGTTCACCCCGAAAGTTCTCGCCCACGCGAAAGTTCACGTTCATCACGTCACCCACGGCAAAGCGAAATTTTTTCGGCTCCAGCCAGAATTCATGACTTTGGCAGACAAAGCCCAGCAGAACCAAAGCCAACAACGGAAGCACGGATTTCATATTATCTTGCATTCATCAGATCTTCAATTTCCTCGGCCTCCAACGGAATGTTTTTCATCAGATCTAACAATCCGCTTTTGCCAATCACGACATTATTTTCCAACCGGATGCCGAGCTTCTCCTCCCGAATGTAGATTCCCGGCTCCACCGTCCACACCATGCCTTCCACGATTTTGTGGTACATGTTGCCCACATCGTGAACATCCAGGCCTAAATGGTGCCCCGTACCATGCATGAAATACTTCCCTACCACCGGTTTTTCCTTTGTCTGGTTTTTGATGTCTGTCTTGTCGATGAGTTTCAGCTTGAGCAACTCCGTTTCCATCAAGCGTTGTACTTCCCGGTGATACTCGAAATACAATGCCCCGGGGTGCAGTAGTTTCATGGCCCCTCGCATCACCCTCAACACTGCCTGGTATACGTCCTTCTGGCGTTTGGTGAAGCGCCCGCTCACGGGCAGGCAGCGCGTCATATCAGCATTATAGTTTCCGTATTCCGCACCCACATCCAATAACAATACATCGCCCGGTTTGCACGCTTGATCATTTTCGATGTAATGCAGTACACACGCGTTTGCACCGGAGGCAATAATGGGTGTGTAGGCAAAACCGCGTGAACCCTGGCGAATAAATTCGTGAATAAACTCAGCCTCAATTTCGTATTCCTTAACCCCGGGATTCACAAAGCTCAATACTCTTCGAAAAGCGAGGTTCGTAATGTCACACGCCTTTTGAAGTTGTTTGATTTCTTCGGGTTGTTTCACAGCCCGAAGTTCGGCCAGCAGCGGTGCCGCACGTTCATACGTGTGCAACGGGTATTGCTTTTGGCACCAATCGATGAAGCGGGCGTTGCGTGTTTCCACCACCACATCGGCCCGGTAGTGCTCATTTGTATCGAGGTAGACTTGCAGCACGCCCCCCATAGCCATCAGGTGATGGAACAATTTGGGGAATTCGGAAAGCCACAACACGGTTTCGACCCCGGAAAGTTGACGTGCCTCTTCCCTGGTCAGCTTGTGGCCCTCCCAAATGGCGATTTGCTCACTCGTTTCGCGCAAAAACAAAACCTCGCGATACCGCTTGTCCGGAAAATCCGGACAGAGAATGAGGATGCTTTCTTCCTGATCAACTCCACTGAGATAGAGTAAATTGTTATTCTGCCGGAACGCCATCGTGCCATCGGCATTAGTCGGCATGATGTCGTTGCTGTTAAACAACGCCAGTGAATTTGACTTCAGTTTTTGAGTTAACCTTTTCCGGTTTCGGATGTACAAGGCAGCTGGGGCCGGTGAATAGCGCATAGGTGTAAAAATCAAGAGCTGAAAATTACTCGAATTATTGCACAATCACCTGACTGAACCGATGCCCGACCCGGGGAAAAAACCAAAAGGCTTTTGCAAACCCGGCTCAAAGCCTCCTTACGACTCGGTCACTTCATCGGTATCCACGTAGTTGATCAGCACAAAGGTTACCAGTAAGCCGCTGAAAACACCCTCAAGCGCTACGATAAAGGATGCCATGTAGGCATTGAGATAGCGCCCCATCGGTTCGTTTTCAATAATGGACGCCATCAGCGAAGCATCCGCTTTCATCCAAATGAACATGAAAACGGCAAACAGAATTGAACCAATAGCGCCCGTGGCTACGCCCGTCACCAAGCCGCGGAAGTAGTTCATGTGATCTTCGTGCGTTTGCTTAAATTTTTTGAGGGCAAAGTAAATGCCGGCCGCCTGTATAAGCAGGTTGAGCAGCCGCAATTCTACATGATGGCCGAGGCCGGCAAAATGCATGACAACAAAATACACCGCGAGGCCTCCGGCAATGCGTAGCCCATAGTTCTCCGGAATGCGGTTGGGATCAGTAAACAAGCTCATAAGGTTGGATTAAGTTTCCCTAAGTATCAACTTTTTTCAGACAATAACAACAGGCCGGTTACACCGAACGTCAGCAACACAGCAACCCAAGCCCGCTGGGCCTTTGGAAATTCCGATAAATTTTTATCTTCGTAATCCCCAAAACATAACCCCAACCGTATGAAAGCCCTAAAAACCCTTGGTTTCGCGTTTGCCGGTGTTGTGGCTGTCATTGCCATGGTGCTGGTATTTAAATCTCCCCAAAGTCACATGCAACGCTCGGTAGTCATTCAAGCACCTCCGGCCAGCGTGTATCAACAGCTCATCAGCTTCAAAAATTTCAATGCGTGGTCTCCCTGGGCCAAATTAGACCCCAACACGCGCTATACCTACGAGGGACCCGAGAGCGGAGTAGGTGCCAGAATGAGTTGGGTGAGCGAAAACCCCAACGTAGGCGCTGGCTCACAATGGATTGTTGAAGCCGTTGAAAATAAAATGGTAAAGAACGGAATGGCATTTGGCGATATGAAAGGTGACTATTTCGCCACGTTGGAACTGGAAGAAGTGCCCGAGGGCACAAAGGTGACCTGGCATTATGATGGGGACGTGAAGGGAACCGGGATGGTGAACTCGGCCCTTGGAAAAGCATTTGGCTTATTTATCGACCGTGCGCTCGGTCCATTTTACGAAGATGGGCTCACGAGCCTGAAGCAGGTAGTGGAGAGCCAGCCGGTAACAGTCGATAGCTTGAATAAATAAGGGGCATCTCTAAAACCCACCGATAAAACTAAATGTCATTCCGGCCCTTGTGCCGGAATCCCATTCTAACCACACCGAAGCAGATACCGGGACCAGTCCGGTATGACAGGTCGAGGTTTTTAGAGATGCCCTAAAAACAATCATTCAGTTATCCACCTCATGATCGCGTACCACCTGACTGCGTTGCTTCCAAAGCTTTAGCTCCTCTTCGCGTTGACGTATCTCCTCTTCCGTTGGGTTGTAGGTCAGCAAGGCATTCAAATCCGGCTGCCCACCATCGATCCACGCGGAGTACCACAGATCGGCTGTTGTTTTGATACTACCTCGCATTTGACGCTCGACCATACCCCGCAATGCCCGGTGATACTCGCGCGAGTAGTGGAGCGAGTACACCTTTACGGTCTGCTTGCCGCGTGTTTCAAAACTGAATCGTGAGTTCGGGTGACGCTCGCTGAGCTGCTTTTCCAGGCGAAGCACAGAATCAACGAGCGCATGGGTATGGGCTACCACGCGCCAGATGCGCCCCTGAACCTGTGGTTCATAAGCGGCTGCCCCAACAAAAAAGTCATATTCTTCGGCAAACAACTCGGGCAGGCGCGACTCCCAAAACGCGTGGATACCCTCCTGTCCCGAAAACTGTCCGTTATAGTTTCGGGTGGTGTGCAGCGGCACGTGTGCGTCTGCTACATAGTGACCCAGCTCGGCTGAGAGCCGCAGTATTTTGGCCGGATCGCGCACCAAAAAAGCATCGCGCAATTGAAGGTACATCCGGTATACATGCCAGGGCAGGATTCCGTGTGTCTGAAGCGTATCTTCCGGGATTCGTTCGACCGCCTGGTTCCAATAGCGGGGTAATGTCCAGGCCGCGCTGTCGCCATACGCATCCAGGTCGATGAAATGACGCGGTGCTTCGCCCACCACGGCATAACGTCTGCGATCGGGGTTTACGCTAGCCTCGGCCAGGTATTGAATATTCTTCTTGTAGAACCCCACCATCGGGGGTGGCAGGGTAAATACTGCCAGTCGATTGATCTTGGGATGGGCAAAAAAGCCCCAGCCCGCGGAAAGGGCCAAAACCGTCAAAACGCCCAAAAAACCCAAAAAACGATGATTATTCATCTCCCGAAGATATCCTGACCGGGTCAATGTCCCGGCTTGTTCATTCCAAATCTTGCGTGTACCTTTGCGCTCCTTTTAAAGAAGACTATGGCAAACCATAAATCAGCCGAAAAGAGAATACGGGCAAACGAGGCCAAGCGAGAGCGCAACCGCTACCAGCACAAGACCACGCGCACAGCCGTGAAAAAACTATTGACGACCACCAAAAAAGACGAAGCCCAGGCTTTGCTCAAGGACGTAACAGCCATGCTGGACAAGCTGGCGAAGAAGAACATCATCCATTGGAAAAAGGCTGCGAACCAGAAGTCGCGCCTGACCAAGACCGTTAATAAACTGAAGTAAGTACAATCTTATTTTTTCCCTTCTCCGCCCACACGGTAATCCGGAGAAGGTTTTTTTATTGCCATTCTTTTCACGTGTTGCTGATTTTGGCTTGAGGCCGAACGGAACCGCCCGAACAATCATCGGGGTAATTGGCGAGATTTCCCAGGTCATTTCCTACCTTCACCCTTGTGCGCACGCTTGCAGGAACTATTGTTCGTGTTGCCTGGTTTTCCAATCGAGCCCGGCCGACAGTGCGTGAGCCTTTCGGGATTGGCCACATCCGAATCGCTGACTCTTTTCGGGCCCCGGGCAAGTGCTGTGGAAACGTTGCGGTTCTGCACGGGTTGGGCACTGCAGAACGAGTTGAATTGAAGCCGCTGGTGCCGATTGAGACGGTCCCGGCTGATCCGCTGGTGCCTGATCTTGGGGAAGCTGACATCCCCGGTGTGGACTTTTCATTAATTTCGTTTTCAGCCCGAACCCAGCCCAAAGCGATACCCCACTCCGGTATCCTGGAAGATTTTACCCTGATCCGGGCGGAAAATATGCCGCGGCATTGTGGGCTGCTGCCTGGAAGGGGAAACAAAAGTTGAAATTGACCACCGCTACGTATGGAAATCAACGAATCACGTAAGCTCAACATCAAGAACTGGTCGCCTGAAGACCGGCCCCGGGAGAAACTTGTGATGAAGGGAACGGGCGCATTATCGGATGCTGAACTAATTGCCATTCTCATCGGCACGGGCACCACTAAAATAACGGCCGTAGAGCTCGCGCGCCAAATGTTACAACACGTTAACAACGATCTCCACTCCCTGGCCCGTCTAACCGTGAAAGACCTGATGAAGATCAAAGGCATTGGCGAAGCCAAAGCCATTACTATTGTGGCGGCATTGGAACTGGGGCGAAGACGAAAAGAACTCGAGCCCGAAGCGAAACCCAAAATCGCGAGTTCAAAAGATGCGTTCGAATTGCTGCGGGGCGATTTGATGGATTTGCCAAAAGAAGAATTCTGGGTGCTGCTGCTCAATCGGGCCAATCGCGTAATCGCCAAACGAAGAATCAGCGAAGGTGGCGTGAGTGGTACAGTGGCTGACCCCAAAATCATTTTTAAGCTGGCTCTGGAAGAGTTGGCCAGTGGCGTCATTGTAGCTCACAATCACCCCTCCGGCAATCTTTCGGCCAGCCAGCAGGATATTGACCTCACCCGGAAATTGAAAGAAGGCGGCAAGCTGCTGGAGATTCAACTGCTCGATCATATCATTGTGGCTGGCACGCGGTACTATAGCTTTGCCGATAACGGACAGGTTTGAATGAAGACAATTAACTACCGAAGATTCGGAATTCTTTTTATTGGAGGTGTGCTTGCGGTCATTCTGCTGCTCACCCTTCGGCAGGGCAACCCTCAGGGCGAGGGCTATGGACAGGTGCTAATCAATGAACGAGCTGAAAAAGACAAATTCATGCGCGACAATTCGCAATCCCCGTTCAAAATGAATGGAGTGGCCTACTCCGGCTTAACGTACTATGAGCCTGATATCAATTACCGGGTAATGGCCCAGTTGGAGCCCATCCAGGAAAAAAAAGTGCGTGTGTTGCCTACCAGCAATGGTAAAGAGAACCGATACCTTGAATATGCCTGGGCGGAGTTCATGCTGAAGGAAAAGAAACTGAAGCTTTTGATTCTGGAGTCGATGGAGATGGGTCCGCAACGCGGGATGCTGTTTTGCGCCTTTGCCGATTCGACCAGTGGCCGCGAAACTTACGGAGCCGGGCGTTATCTGGAGGTGAAGAAAATCAAAGGTGCCACTACCCTCGAATTGGATTTTAACAAGGCGTATAACCCCTACTGTGCCTACGTGGATACCTATTCCTGCCCCTTTCCGCCACGAGAGAACATCTTGCCGGTGGAAATCAAAGCTGGCGAGAAGGTGTACAAGTGATGATTTTCGATCGCCAGTTTTGACTACTTTTGCAACTCAAATTCCCAAGGCTATGAATGGACTTCATCTATTTATTGACAACTCAAACCTGTATATCGAGGCACAGCGGGTTGCACGCCAAAAATTCTTTTATGATGATGAGCTAGTGATCAGGCTTAGAATAAACTATGGCGCCCTTCTCGAGCGTGTAAGGGACGGCAGAACACTTATGGAAACGGTGTTAGTCGGTTCAAAGCCTCCAGAGAGTGATACTTTATGGAATAGATTAATGACCCTTGGTATTGATCCAAGGATTTTTGAAAGAAGCGTTTTTTCCGGCAAAGAGAAGGGTGTCGATTCTGAACTCACTAATGCGATAAGGGATGCTTTAGACGATAATCCGACACCGGGAACAATTGCAATAGTTGCCGGGGACAAAGACTATCTCCCGACTCTTGAAAGATGTGTTAAGAAGAAGTGGAAAGTTGAGATCTACTTCTGGGATCAGGCGTCAAGCTCGCTAAAGAATATGCAGGGCACTAGTTTCATTAGCCTCGACAGCTACTTTGAACGCATAACTTTTAAGGCAAAAGATAGAGAATAGAAACTGATCCATGACCCTCTCCTATTCCTGGTTAAAGCAGCATATTGATGTTCCTGAGAGCCCTGAGCAGCTCGCGTCCATTCTCACATCAACCGGGTTGGAAGTGGAAAGCGTAGAGCCTTTTGAAACCGTGAAAGGCGGACTTCGCGGTTTGGTCATTGGCGAGGTACTGACTTGTGTGAAACATCCCAATGCCGATAAACTTTCACTCACCACCGTTGACCTGGGCGCAGGCCGGATTGTACCTATTGTTTGCGGAGCAGCCAACGTGGCTGCCGGACAAAAAGTGGTGGTGGCGTTGCCGGGCTCTACCCTTCACCCCACGGCAGGCGAGCCTTTTCAAATCAAATCAGCCAAAATCCGGGGCGAGGTTTCCGAGGGCATGATTTGCGGGGAAGATGAAATCGGACTGGGCGCAAGCCACGAGGGTATCCTGGTGCTCCCCGCGAACGCACCTGTTGGCAAACCGGCTGCCGAATTCTTTCAGATCGAAAGCGACTATCAACTGGAGATCGGACTGACACCCAATCGGGCGGATGCCGCTTCGCACATAGGAGCCGCACGCGACATCAAAGCGGCCACCGGTCGTGACATCCGCTGGCCCTCCGTAGATAATTTCAAACCCGACAATCAAGCACTGTCGATTTCCGTTGCCGTAGAAAATACTGACGCCTGCCCGCGTTATTCGGGCGTCACCTTATCCGGGGTTACGGTTAAAGAATCACCCGCGTGGCTTAAGAACCGTTTGCTCTCCATCGGACTTACACCGATCAACAATGTCGTGGATATCACCAACTTCGTGCTACACGAAACCGGCCAGCCCTTGCACGCCTTCGATGCTGATCAAATCCGGGGAGGCCAAATAGTCGTAAAGACTCTGCCGGCCGGCACCGCATTTGTCACATTAGATGGGAAGGAGCGAAAACTGAGCTCGAATGACCTGATGATTTGCGACCGTGAGGCGGGTCTTTGTATTGCCGGAGTATTCGGAGGGCTGAACTCCGGCATCAGCGACAAAACAAAAAATATTTTCCTGGAAAGCGCGTGTTTCGCACCCAGCTACGTCCGCAAGACCGGGCAATTGCACCAACTCAAAACGGATGCCTCGTTCCGGTTCGAGCGAGGTACTGATCCGAACCTAACGGTGTATGCGTTGAAACGGGCTGCCCTGCTCATTCGCGAGCTTGCCGGGGGCACCATTTCGTCTGATGTGGTGGATGTGTACCCGACCAAAATTCAGAATCGGAAAATCGAGGTGAGCTATGCCAACATCAACCGATTGATTGGAAAAGTGCTGCCCGCAGCGCGCATTCATACCATTTTGCAAAGTCTCGACATCGAGGTCATGCAGGCAACATCCCAAGGCTTTAGTGCCTCGGTGCCACCCTATCGGGTTGACGTAACGCAGGAGGCCGACATTGTGGAAGAAATACTGCGCATTTACGGGTTCAATAATATTGAGTTATCCGAAATCGCGGGCACTGATTACCTGGCGGCATTTCCTGAAAAAGCCAGCCATACCTTCACCCACACCCTGGGCGAAATGTTAAGCAGTCAGGGCTTGTATGAGATACTAACCAACTCGCTGACGCGCGAGGCGTACCAGCAGCGCCTCAATCTGAGTTATGGATCGGAACCCGTTGAGGTTCTCAACAAACTCAGCGAAGAACAGGGCATTCTGCGGCAGACGTTACTATTCACTGGTCTGGAAGTGCTCAGTCACAACATTAACCGAAAACAAAAAGACATTCGGTTGTACGAGTTCGGTAAGGTATATGGCAAGACTCCGACCGGCTACCGCGAAGATGATCGCCTGGCCCTTTATATCAGCGGAAATGCGGAAGCGGAAAATTGGCGCAGGCCTGCACAACCTGCCGGGTATTTTGATCTTACGCAAGCGGTCGTCAATGTGCTGCAGCGCTGCGGAATCTCATGTGAGCAAAAACCGGTGCATGACTCTCAACTAGAGTACGGTATGGCCTTGTGGACCGGCCAGCAGGAAATTGGTCGCCTGGGTAAGGTAAAAGCAGCCTTGTGCCGCGAAGCCGGAGTAAAACAGGACGTGTTCTTTGCCGACTTGTCAGTCGACCTTTTGTTTTCGGGTGCCAATCCCCGGTTTGATGTAAAGGAGATACCTCGCTTCCCCGAGGTAAGGCGCGATCTTTCTCTCGTGCTTGATCAGCAGGTGACCTTCGCTGAAATCGAATCCCTGGTGCGAACCACTGAGAAAAAACTTATTCGCGACATCATCGCCTTTGACGTATACGAGGGCGAAAAAATTCCGCCCGGCAAAAAAGCCTACGCACTCGGCTTCACGTTGCTTGACGAAACCAAAACGCTGACCGATGAGGAAATTGATAAGACGATGAATCGGTTAATGACTGCGTTTGAAAAACAAATGAGTGCAGTAATTCGGAAATAATCTTATCTTCGACCACACAATTCCCTCGCGCATGGATCAGGAATTATTGAAATCCAGCCTGAACGGCCTGGAACGCAAAATTTTGGTACTGCTAAACGAGCACAAGGGCCTAAAAGACGAACTCAAGTCGTTAAAGATTGAAAATCAAGACCTCCGCCAGAGCATTCGCCTGCGCGATGACCAATTGTCCAATTTTAAGAATCAGGTAAAAATCACTAAGATTGTAGACCATATTCACCCGGAAGACAGTGAAGTTTCGGAGTTGAAGCGGAAAGTAGACGAGTATATTAAGGAGATTGACAAGTGCATAGCATACTTGAGTAAGTAACCGTTAATGGACGATCTTTCAATAAAAATCAAAATTGCCGACCGGGAGTACCCCATGAAGGTGAAGCGGAGCGATGAAGAGCGCATACGCCAGGCTGGTAAGGCAATCAATGAAAAAATCAAACATTACCGGTCCCAGTTTGGCATAGACGACAAGCAGGACCTACTCGCCATGGTTGCCTTCGATTGTTTGGTCGATAAGTTAAAAGACGAAGAAAATCTTCAGGTTATTGATCAAACGGTGGTAGAGAAAGTTAACCACCTCAATCAACTCGTTTCACAGTCCCTCAGCTGACGCTGCCTGCGGGTGGGTCAAAATATCCCACTCATGGAAAACATTGCCATTATTCTCATTGCCGTTGCCCTTAGCATCCTGCTGGGTTTGCTTTTCGGCTCGTTGTTTTACAAGCGCAAACAGAAAAAGCGGAAAAAGGAAGATGAAGAGCGTGCGCGCCTGATTATTAAAGAAGCGGAACTCCAGGCCGAAAACATCAAGAAAGACCGGATTCTGGAAGCCAAGGAAAAATTCCTGAAGATGAAGCAGGAGTTTGAAGAAGAGGCCAACCGGAAAAAGAACCAGATCATTGCCAACGAGCAGAAGATCAAACAGCGGGAAGCCCAGCTGGCCAAAGAGCATGAAACACTTAAGCGCAAAGAGGCCGACCTGGACGAAGAGCGCCAAAGCCTGGCCCAGCAACACGAATTGGTGAAAAAGCGAAAGGAAGAACTCGACCGGTTTAACGCACAGAAAGTGGCGGTGTTGGAAAACATCGCCAAGCTCACCGCAGAACAGGCCCGCGAACAACTGGTGGAATCCCTGAAGGAAGAAGCCCAGACCCGCGCAAACTCCTATATCAAGGATATCATGGAGCAGGCCAAACTATCGGCCACCAAGGAAGCCAAGAAGATCGTAGTGGAAACCATCCAGCGCACAGCCACCGAACACGCGATTGAAAATTGTGTATCGATCTATAACATCGAAAGTGACGACATCAAGGGAAAAATTATCGGCCGCGAGGGTCGCAATATCCGCACCCTGGAGGCTGCCACCGGAGTTGAATTGATTGTAGACGACACTCCGGAAGCCATCATCATCTCGGGATTTGATCCTGTGCGCAGGGAGATTGCCCGGCTCTCGTTGCATCGGTTGGTTCAGGATGGGCGCATTCACCCGGCCCGCATCGAGGAAATTGTTTCAAAAACCACGAAGAACATCGAAGATGAAATTGTGGAAATAGGCGAGCGCACGGTGATTGATCTCGGCATCCATGGGTTGCACCCCGAACTCGTGAAAATGGTCGGCCGCATGCGCTTCCGGTCGTCATACGGTCAAAATCTGTTACAGCACTCGCGCGAAGTGGCCAACCTCTGCGCCATTATGGCTTCGGAACTGGGCCTTAATGTGAAGCAGGCGAAACGGGCCGGCCTGTTGCATGACATTGGTAAGGTGTGGCCGGAAGAACTGGAAAAACCCCATGCCATTGTCGGCATGGAACTCGCGCAAAAATACAAGGAACACCCCGTGGTTTGCAACGCCATTGGCGCTCACCACGATGAAATTGAGATGACCGGCATCTTGTCTCCGATTGTGCAGGCCTGCGATGCCATCAGTGGCGCGCGCCCCGGGGCAAGGCGTGAAGTGATGGAGCAGTACATCAAACGCCTAAAAGAACTGGAGTCCGTGGGGTTGAGCTTTGATGGCGTGGAAAAATGTTATGCGATACAAGCCGGCCGTGAGTTACGCGTTATTGTGGATGCCGAAAAGGCCACGGACGAGCGTGCAAATCAGCTTAGTTTTGAGATTTCGCAAAAAATTGAGCGGGATATGCAGTATCCGGGGCAAATTAAGGTAACCGTAATCCGCGAAATGCGAAGTGTAGCATATGCGAAGTAACTAATCCAATCAACCTATGAAAAAGAGTTTATCCCTTCTCGGCTTGTTTTTTCTTCTGGTCGCAACGTCTAAAGCTCAAATGAGCACCGGTGTAAGCCAATTTAACATGCTCACAGGCCCCAATGGAGAGCCTATTCGCTACCAGAGCGCAGCGACTTCAGATGGCAGTGCCTATTACTACGAAAATTGGCTGCCCGCTTCAATTTTTCTAAACAACGGCAAGGCAATTGAAAAGGTCCAGGTCAAACTCGACCTGATTAAGCAGGAAATTCACTACGTATCCGAAGCCACCGGGCAAGAGATGATTGCCTACGGTGCCATGGTGAAGGAGTTCTACCTGGCCGAACCCCGCGAAGGCAAAATGGTAACCCAAAAATATTCCTTCCAAAAACTAGACGGCACAAACAGCTACCTCTGCCAACATCTGGCCGAAGGAAAAGCAACATTGTTCAAGAGCATTGTAAAACGGGAGCTGACGGATAAGGCGTATCATTCTGCCACGGTAAACATCGTCTTTCAAACGGACGTCAATTATTACCTGGCGAGTGAAGGGAAATTCCAGAAGATAAAACGAAAAAGCGACCTGGTTGAACTGTTGCCCGGGAAAACGGAAGAACTCAAAAAGTATACTTCGGAGAAGAAAATGAAGTTGCGCACCGAGGATGAGATGGCCGAACTGGTAAACTATTTCAATTCGCTAAACTAACCTTACGTATATTCATGGCACCATAAGCCATGAACCCATTTCCTTTCGCAGGTTTATCAGACGAAGCCGTGCTGGCCTCACGCACACAGCACGGCTCCAATGAAATCCGAAAGAGCGCAGAGAGCGGCACCTGGGTTGCCTTCAAAGAAACGGTTACGGAACCCATGTTTTTACTGCTGGTGGTAGCCGCCAGTGTGTACTTCGTGTTGGGTGAGGTTACCGAGGGCATTTACATGTTGGCCGCACTGGCAGCGGTTGCCGCCATTTCTTTTTATCAGGACTCCCGAAGCCGCAAAGCCCTGCAGGCGTTGCAAGACTATACCCAGCCCCTGGCAACGGTCATCCGCAACAACTTGGTAACGCAAGTCAAAAGCCGCGATGTGGTGGTTGGCGATTTCGTAGTTATAGACGAAGGCAAACTCGTTCCTGCCGATGGCGTCCTGCTGCAAGCCAACGACTTCACCGTAAACGAATCCATTCTGACAGGCGAAGCCTTTACCGTGCCCAAATCGCCAGACGATTCAAACGCCCGAACCGTGTTTCAGGGTACGCTGGTCACCACGGGTTTAGGCGTCATGCGCGTGAACGCAGTCGGTGACAAAACGGAACTGGGCAAAATTGGAAAATCGCTAAGTGAGATATCCGAAGAAAAAACACCGCTTCAGCAGCAGATTGAAACTTTTGTGCGAAAGATGGCCCTGGCCGGGGGAGCCGTGTTCCTTCTCATTTGGGGGTATCAGTTCTTTTTGTCGCGCGAATTGCTTGGCAGCCTGTTAATGGGCTTGACCATCGCCATGTCGGTGCTGCCCGAAGAGATACCGGTAGCCTTCACCACGTTCATGGCGTTGGGGGCTTGGCGGCTAATGAAAGAAGGCGTCATCGTTAAACAGACCAAAACGGTTGAAACACTGGGAGCGGCCACTGTGTTGTGTGTGGATAAGACCGGCACCATCACGGAAAACCGGATGGAGTTGAAGAAGATTGTTTCCGGAGATCAGGTTTTTACGCTGGGCGACCAAAGTGAGCTGGCACCGGAAGGCCGTTACATTTTGGAGATGGCCATGTGGGCAAGTGAGCCCGTGCCCTTTGACCCCATGGAGAAAGCGCTGCATGAGGCCTACTCTTCGGTTAGCGTTGACAAGCGTAGTGCCTATCGTCTGGTGCATGAGTACCCGCTGGGCGGAAAACCCCCGATGATGACCCATGTATTTGCCAACGATGACGGCCATCAAATCATCGCCACGAAAGGAGCCGTTGAGGGTGTTATTCGTCAATGCCAATTGACACCCGGGGAACTTGATCGTATCAACCAGCAATATCACGCGCTTTCCGCGGAAGGTTTCCGCGTATTGGCAGTAGCGGAAGCAGCAACCACACCCCATGACCTACCGACAAACCAATCAGAATTTGTCTTGCGCTACCTGGGTCTGGTTGCATTCTACGATCCGCCCAAATCGCACATCCGGTCAATTTTTGAACAATTCCAAAAAGCCGGCATCCGCATCAAAGTGATTACGGGCGATAACGAGATAACGACCCGCGCTATTGCTCGGCAGGCAGGCCTTCCGGCCGAGTCGCACCCGGTGCAAGGTGAAAAACTACTCACCTTATATGACGCTGAATTTGACCGGGAAGTACAACGCGGAGATTTGTTTACGCGCATGTTTCCCGAAGCCAAGTTGCGGATTATCGAATCCCTGAAAAGGCAGGGCGAAGTGGTGGCCATGACGGGCGATGGCGTTAACGATGGGCCGGCACTCAAGGCCGCACATATCGGCATTGCCATGGGAAAACGGGGATCAGAAATCGCACGGCAGGCCTCGGCCCTCATTCTCACTACGGATGACTTGAGCCTGCTGGTGACTGCGCTGGCCATGGGCCGAAAGATTTATTCGAATCTGAAGAAGGCGATACAATACATTATCTCCATCCACATTCCGATCATTCTCACAGTGGCATTGCCGCTCCTTCTGGGTTGGGCCTATCCAGCCATTTTTACGCCTGTACATGTCATCTTTCTGGAGTTGATTATGGGACCCACGTGCTCCATCATCTACGAAAATGAACCCCTGGAGCCGCGCAGCATGGAGCAGCCGCCACGACCCGCCAGCCGATCGTTCCTCAACTTTTCTGAACTCTCCATCAGCATCGTTCAGGGTTTGGCGATCACTCTAGGCACTCTTACGAGTTATCAAATTGCCGTTGCGATGGGCTTCGATGAAGAACTGACCCGCGCCCTGGTTTTTACCACGTTGGTCACAGCCAACATCGTGCTCACATTGGTCAACCGATCGTTTTATCATTCCGTGTGGGTCTCGGCCCAGTATAACAATTGGATGCTGCGGGCCATTTTAATTTCCACCATCGCCCTGCTGGCTGTGATTCTTTATGTTGACCCCGTGAGTCGCTTCTTTCACGTCCGGCACCTCAGCACCATGCAGTTTGGGTTATCCGCTCTGGTGGGTGTGCTTTCGGTAATCTGGTTCGAACTGGTCAAACTCTGGCATCGCCACCGGAAACCTGTTCAAACGTTTTCGTAAATTGATCAATGCCAAACGCCTATTTCCTCGGGGCGTTTTTCATAATTTACCGCGATGCATAGAGCCTTTTCGCCTGCACGTCTGGCCGTAAAGTTGGTTTTCTTTATCAATGGCTTCGTGCACGCCACCTATTACGCACGTTTGCCCCGCATTCAGGATCAGTTTGCGATCGATAACGGCACCATCGGGCTCGTGCTCCTGGCTTCTTCATTTGGTGCCTTGCTGGCCATGCCTTTCACGGGGTGGGTAATCATACGCCATGGCAGCCGAAGGATCACACTATTCGGGGTTTTGACTTACTGCCTGCTTTTTCCCTTGATTCCCCTGATGCCTCACGTGGGAGCTCTTTCAGCTGTCTTCTTTCTTCTTGGCGTTTCGGCCGGCATGATGGATGTGGCCATGAACTCACAAGCGGTAATGGTCGAACAACGACACGGCAAGCCCATCATGACTTCCTTCCACGCCCTCTTTAGTTTGGGGATGATGCTGGGCGGATTGTTCGGGGCATTATTTGCCAAACTGGATACCAGCTTACTACTTCATTTCTCAGCTATTGCCGCGGTGAGTGTAGCGGGCGTGTTGATTGCCCGCTATTACCTCATTCACGATAAACCCGAGCGCAAGGACAAAGAAGCGCCCGCCTTTCGGTTACCCAATGCCGCTATGGTGAGCATAGGGGTCATCGCATTCTGCTGCATGCTGGGTGAAGGCGCCATGGCGGACTGGAGTACCAACTACATGGAGAACATTGCCGGAGCAGAAAAAGCACTTGCCCCCATCGGCCTCTCGGCTTTTGCCCTGGCGATGACATTAGGGCGTTTTGTAGGCGACAGCGCGCGTTTGCGTTTTGGCGATCAGAATCTGATGATCATCTGCGGATTAATTTCCCTGAGCGGTATTGCCCTGGCTATCCTTTGGATACACCCCTATGCTACCATCACCGGATTTTTCATTGTGGGCGTTGGCCTTTCGGCTGTAGTGCCCATTGCCTATAGTCTGGCCGGCAATGCGCGCGACCTTCCACCCGGAGTTGGCTTAGCCATGGTAACCACGGTGGGCTATTCCGGGTTTTTGTTTGGCCCCCCGATTATTGGTTTTCTTGCAGACCTCTCAAACCTGCGATATGCAATGGCATTGGTGGCCTTGCTATTCGCGGTGATGATTCTGCTCGCCTATCGCTACCGTTCGTAATAGACTATTTTTGCGCTATGGAGATTCAACGCGAAGAACACGGAAGCAAGGGTGCCTTCTTTATTTCTGCGCAGGGCAAACGCCTGGCCGAAATGACCTCTTCTAAAGCAGGCGACACACGCCTGATCATCGACCACACCGAAGTATCAGATGCGTTAAAAGGCAAAGGGGCCGGCAAGCAATTGGTGACCGCAGCGGTGAACTTTGCCCGGCAGCAAAAAATAAAAATTCTGCCCTTGTGCCCATTCGCCCGTGCGGTGTTCGAAAAAACACCCGAGTTTGCAGACGTGTGGGATAACTGATCATGCCGGTACTCCCTCAGCCCCTGTATCAACGGCCATTGCATTTGTTTAATGGCCATGCCGAAACCATTGTGCCCAGTCTATTTCGAAAAGTTCAAGGTGTGCCGTATACCCGCGAACGACTGGAGCTGGCCGATGGCGATTTTCTTGACCTCGATTGGTTGCGGAACGGTCAAAAACGCGTGGCAATTATCAGCCACGGATTGGAAGGAAGCAGTGACCGACATTATGTCAAGAGTATGGCGCGTTACCTCGGCCAACACGGTTGGGACGTACTGGCGTGGAATTGCCGCAGTTGTTCGGGCGAGATGAACCGTTTGCCGCGGTTGTATCACCACGGGGCCACCGATGACCTCAGCGCAGTGATTGATCATGCGCGATTGAAGCATTACGATACTGTAGCCCTGGTGGGCTTCAGTATGGGCGGCAGTCTTACGCTGAAATACTTGGGCGAACACGGCCTAAACGTCCCTCCGGAGATTTCGGCAGCGGTAGCATTTTCGGTGCCCTGCCATTTAGGATCCAGCGCCCGGGAGCTTGACAAGCCCGGAAAAGCCTTCTATCGCGATCGCTTTCTGAAAAAACTGAAGAAAAAGATGATCGAGAAGGCAGCACGCTTTCCGGATTTGATTTCGGTGCGGCACATCGACACCATTCGCACGTTTGCTGACTTTGACAATGCCTACACGGCTCCATTGCATGGCTTCACCCATGCCGAAGATTTTTATCAACGGGCGTCATCGGGTCAATACCTGGCCGGCATTCGAAAGCCGGTATTAATTGTAAATGCAGAGAACGATCCGTTTCTGCCGAAGGAATGCTACCCGGTTGACTTGGCGCAGCAGCATGATTTTGTCCACCTGGAAATACCGACACGTGGCGGACACGTAGGCTTCTCGCTGCACGGCAAATCCTATAGCTGGATGGATCAGCGGGCGCTTCTGTTTCTCGGCTGAAAGAATCACCTTCTCTTCTCAAACACCCACTTCAAAAAGTCGGGCTCGGCAAAGGCATTGTCCCAACTGTTGTGGTTCACGCCCGGGTACTCGGTATATTTCACGCTCACACCTATCGATCGCAAACGCTCGACCATCGCCCGCGATTCCTCCACGCCCACCACCGCATCGGCATCGCCATGAAAAACCCAAAACGGAATCTTCTTCACCCGCGCATCGTATTTCAAAACATCTCCGCCCCCACAAATGGGCAGGGCAGCCGCCACCAGCTTGGGAAACCGATAGGCCAATTCAAATGTGCCCATGCCACCCATAGAAAGTCCCGTAACGTAAATCCTCTGGCGATCCACCTGCTCGGTGCGCTGCAAATACCTGATCAGGTCAACTACGAGGCGTAGCGGCTCCGTTATCGGTGACTCGTAGCTAAAATCCAGTCCGTAGGGTTGTTTGGAACGATCGACCGAAACCGCACTCCAATAGCTGTCTTCCGGGCATTGCGGGAAAATGACAATGGCCGGATAGGCCATGCGGGCTTCTGTGCTAAGAAACAACTTGGCCCCGTGTATCAATTGCTTTTCATTATCACTGCCGCGCTCGCCAGCGCCATGCAGCATCACCACCAGGGGATACTTCTTTTGGCTATCGTAGTTTTGCGGGAACAGAATCCGGTAGGGCAACACGGATGAGCCCTTGCGATACTCCCGCTTTTCAAACTGCCCGAGGTCTTGTGCGTAGCCGGTGGCGCAACACATGAGCAAGAGCAGCAGGCCGATACGAAAACGATCCATACCCCAAGTTAATCATGGCACCGGGCACCAAACAAGAAAAATTGTACCTTACCCTTCGGAAAAAAAGCTCATACCATGAAACTGCTGCGGAATATCCTTTCACTTACCTTTCTGTTAGCCGGCTTTGCCGCTCTCGCCCAGGTTGACTACAAAAAACTGGACGCCTATTACGAAAAGGCCTTAAAGGACTGGAACGTGCCCGGCATGAGCATCGGCATCGTGAAAGACGGCAAACTGGTTTTTGCGAAAGGCTATGGCACCATGGAAGTTGGTAAAAATCAAAAGCCCGATGAGCATACGCTGTTTGCCATAGCCTCCAACTCCAAGGCGTTTACCTCAGCTGCTATTGCGCTGTTGGTGCAGGAAGGCAAACTGAAATGGGACGACAAAGTGCGCCAGTACCTTCCGTATTTTACGCTCTACAATACCTATGTAAGTGAGGAGACCACCATTCGCGATTTGCTCAGCCATCGGGTGGGCCTGGGCACATTCAGCGGTGATGTGATCTGGTACCGTTCCCAACTGAGTGCCGAGGAAATTATCAAGCGGGTGCGTTACCTACCCCCTGCCTACAACTTCCGGGCAGGCTACGGATACAGCAACCTCATGTACATCACGGCTGGCGAAGTAATTCGGAAAGTTACGGGCAAGAGTTGGGGCGAGTTTGTTACCGAACGCTTTCTGAAGCCACTGGGCATGACGCGCAGTGTACCCGGTACCACGTATCTGAAAAATATGGCCAACGTGGCTACGCCACACGAACTGGCAAACAACCAGAACCAACCAACACCCTGGGTTGATTGGGAGAACATCGGAGCCACGGGTGGACTGATTTCCAGTGTGAACGATCTATCGCAGTGGTTAATCTTCAATATGAACCACGGCATCTGGGGTAAGGATACGCTCCTCACGGCTGCCTCCCGAAACATACTATGGACACCCCATAACAATTTTGTGGTGGATCACACCGCAAAAAATCCGGCCACCCATTTTCGCGGGTATGGCCTCGGCTGGGGACTCTCCGATTATCACGGCCGCCTGCGGGTAGGCCACACCGGAGGTTATGATGGTATGGTATCCGTGATTCAAATGTTGCCAGAAGAGAATCTGGGCTTCATCCTGCTGACCAACGGCTTACAAGCCCCGCTCGGGGCTCTTCCGAACTACACGTTCGATCGCTTTCTTGGCAAACCCGAGCGGGACTGGTCGAAAGAGCAATGGGAAAGCACGTTGAAATCAAAAAAGGAAGACACGCGAATAGCTGATCGGAAAAAAGCCCGGGTGATGAATACAAACCCATCGCTGGCACCTGGCCGATATGCGGGCACTTACCAGGCGGACATATACGGCAAGATTATGGTGACCGAACAAAACGGCCAACTGAAACTAAGTTTCGAACACACTCCAGATTTTTCGGCCACCCTGCGCCACTGGCATTACGATGTGTTCGAAATCGTTTGGGACAAGCCACAGTCGTGGTTTGGCTTTGGCACCGTGCGTTTCAATCTGGATAACAACCTCAACATAGTGGGCCTCGACTTTGACGTGCCCAACGATGATATCTTTTTTGAAGAACTGAAAGCGAGGAGGTTGAAGTAGTTACTTCGTTACCTGTCGCCTGATGACAACACCGGGATAGCGCCCGGTAGGTAAACTGTTTTGAAACACCAGTTGCCCGTTCACCCATACGCCCTCAATACCCGTTGATATTTGCTGGGGTTTTTCAGGCGTGGCCTGGTCGGCAACCGTAGCCGGATTGAACAAAACCAGATCAGCATAGTTCGTCACCTTGATTTCTCCGCGCCTGCTAATGCCCACGTTGGCTGCCGACAGGCTGGTCATTTTCCGAATGGCCTCTTCGAGCGACAACACGTTCTGTTCCCGCACATATTGCCGCAACACGCGGGCAAACGTACCAAAACCCCGCGGGTGACGGCTGGTAGCCGACCCATCGGAACAAATGTTGGCATGGGGCCAGGCGGCAATAGCCGCAATATCCTCCTCAACCATGCTGGCCGCCAGTATGCTTTCGTCTCCGTTTCGCTGATCCACTTCGGCAATTAATTGCATCAGCGTTTTGGGAGCAGTCGTTTTTCTAAGCGCAGCAACTTCAGCCAACGTCTTTCCCTCATAGGTAGTATCCGGTGAATAATTGTTAATGATCACCTGATCGGCAGTGGTTAACTGGCTCAAGGCAAATGCTGCTGCACGTTCATCTTGAAAATTCCGCTCCGGAAAAAGCACTTTCATGGTGGATTGCCAATACGTGTAGGGATAAACATCGGCTGTCACGTTAATACCCACGCTTCGTGCAGAATCAAGCTTGTGGACCAGTTGGCCTGATTGGCCCCAGAGACCTTTCATGGCCAGTTTGGTATGCGAAATCTGTACGGGCATGCCCGTGCGTGCACCAATGGCAAGCAACTCGTTGAGGGCCGGCCAAAAGAAACGATCTTCACTACGCATGTGACTGATGTACCGACCGCCCTGGCTTGCACAAACTTCACTCAGACTCAGTACCTCTTCGTGGGTAGAGTAAATGCCCGGATCGTATTCCAATCCCGTTGATAGGCCCAGCGCACCTGCTTGCAAGTCGGCCCGCATCATCTCGTTCATCCGGTCAATCTCTTCTTTCGATGCGGTGCGTCTGAAATCCCGCCCCAGCACGGAATCACGAAGTGTATTGTGGCCCACATAAGACGCGATGTTCACCGCTACCGGAGTGCTGTCAATTGCCTGGAAAAAGTTTGAGAGGGGATGTTTGGAAAATCCGTCCTGACCAACCACGATGGTGGTAATACCCTGACTGGTGCAGGCCTGCATGCCGCGAAGCTGAAACATTCCCCAATCGTGGTGGCTGTGGGTATCGATAAAACCGGGCGCCAGCGCCAGCCCGCGTGCCTCCACAATCGTATCGGCCGTGGCATTCGAAAGGTCCCCCACCTGAGCGATCATGTTCCCCAGCACGGCCACGTCACCGACAAAAGCCGGAGCCCCCGTGCCATCATAAATGGAGGCTTGCCGGATGATGACATCATAATGGGGACGCGAACACGCCACAAGTCCCAAAACAAGGAATATGCAAAGGTTTCGAACAACAGCCATGCTTCGAATTTTATTTTAAGTTGATTTCAAAAATGCGTAAAAACAGGGGGAAATGAACTGCGTTCGTGCCTCGCCAAATCGGTGACAACTTCTGAATCAGGGGCGCGGCCGGATCGAACTTTTCCGCATGAAGGTAGTTTCGCACGGCAGACCACGTAGAGAGATAGCCCGCAAACTGATCCAATGTCCATTGAAACGACATGCTCAGCGCAGGCGCAGGTATTTCACGCCAACGATTTGGAAAAGGCATAGTCTGATAGTGTTCGTCCACCCACTTCCGTTCTGCATCCCAAAATGGCCCTACCGTATTCTGATAAAAATCTTGCAGCAATCGGTCAACCTCCTTAGAAACCGAGCAGAGAGAATAACACCAAGCTGCCAGAACAGCACCGGGGCGGGCCACACGTTTGGCCTCGTCAAAAAATTCGACCAAAGGAAACCAATGCAGTGCCTGGCCAATGGTGATTAAGTCAATGGTTTGATCAGCCGCTGGGCAGTGTGATGCCGAAGCCTGAACATATGTGATATTGGGCGCTTGCGATGCTTCTTGAAGTTGGGTTTGACTGACATCGGTGGCCAACACGCTCTCAAAGTTTGCTGCCAACCTGCGCGCTACCTGCCCGTTTCCCGTACCCACATCCCAGGCCTTTTGCCGACCGGACGTTTGCTTAAGAATGAATTCGTAGTGCTCCACCGGGTAGGTTGGCCGAAATTGCGCATACGCCTTCGCACGATCGGAAAAACGGTCTTTCATTTTTTTGGTCGGTAGCCCGGGCCGCGGAGAGCGCGACCCGGCTTGGCACCGGTATGTTCCCCATCGCGAACCACTGGTACACCGTTCACCAGCACATGCTGCACCCCGGTGGAATACTGATGTGGCTTTTCGAACGTGGCGTGATCCTGAATTTTCTCCAGGTCAAAAACCACCACGTCAGCAAAGTAGCCTACCTGCAGCGAGCCTCGCTTATTCAACTTAAGATTAGAAGCCGGCAGCGAGGTCATCCTGCGAATGGCTTCCTCCCACGACATCAATTTTTCCTCGCGCACATAACGGGCTAAAAACCGGGCAAAGCTTCCATAGGCCCGCGGGTGGGTACCCATATCCACGAAGTTTTTGGTTAACGCCAGGGCACCCGCATCGGAGCCGATGCTCACATAGGGCTGTCTCAACATCTTCATGATGTTTTGCTCCGAGATCAAAAAGTAAATGGCCGGTATTGAAGTCTTATCGGCTGTCAACAAGTCAAGCACCGTTTCATCGGCCGACTTGCCGTGAAGCCGGGCCACTTCATCCAATCGTTTGCCTTTATACAAGGCGTTAAGTGAATCCTTTTTGAACCCGAGCAACATCACATCCTTCGGGTCGGAATTGCGCGTGGGTATTCCGTTTTCCATATCGCTTAGAATTTTCTTTCGCAGTGCAGGATTGCGGAAACGCGCGCGCATTTTGGCGAGGCCTCCCTCCTGTGCCCACATAGGCACCCGCTCCTTGAGACCGGTGGCACTGGCCGCATAGGGATACGTATTGGCGGTGATGCGCAAGCCGGCCTGCCGGGCGCTATCGATCTTAAACAGAACCGTGTCCACTTTACTCCAATTGCGGGCTTGATTAATCTTCAGGTGATAAATCTCGGCCGGCAGGTTAGCCTCGCGGGCAATGCGGAACGTCTCGTTCAGCGCGGGGAGGATAAAATCACTCTCCGATCGCATGTGGGTAATGTACATCCCACCGGCCTGGCCTGCCACGCGGCTGAGTTCAATCAACTCTTCGGTGGTAGCAAACGTGGCCGGAGCGTAAATCAATGAAGTGCCCAATCCGAGGGCCCCTTGTTCCATGGCTTCCTTCACCAATTGCCTGATGCGATCCAGTTCGGCTGGCGTTGGCTTTCGGCTTTCCTGATTCATCACATACATCCGCACCGTGGTAGCGCCCACAAACGAGGCCACGTTAGGGCTTATGCCCAACCGCTCAACGTGATCGAAATAGCCACCCAGGGTTGTCCAGAGCGTGTCGCGTTTGCTGCGGTGACGGGGGCCAGGGCTCCAACCTTCACCAAAAACCTCCAGCGTTACACCTTGTAAAATGTCACTCATGGCCCGACCATCGCGTAAAATGGTACCATCGGCCCAGCTTAACATGTTGATGAAACCCGGACTCACGGCTTTTTGGGTCGCATCAAGGATTACGGGGGCTTCTGCACGCGATAGATCCCCGATGTACGCAATGGTGTCTTGCCGAATGCCCACGTCTGCCCGAACTCCCGGGGTTCCGGAGCCATCGTACACCGTTCCACCCCGGATGATGACATCAAACAAGGCAGGCGGAGTTTGGGCCGAGCAGGCAGTCAGGCCGAGGATTAAAAGGGAACTCAAAAATCTCATGCGATGGCAAATAACTCAAAACCCGGTAACCGCACGCAAAAGGGCGCCAGATTTTAGATCGCCCCGAAACTTCCATCTTATTCTTTATCTTTGCCCCCGCCTCTGGACAATCGGTCCGGGTACTTGGCTCCGTATTTCAATGGATAGAATTTCAGATTCCGATTCTGAAGATGCAGGTTCGATTCCTGCCGGGGCTACTTACTTAATTGGGTTCAAGCTGGTACAATTCTAAAAGATGCATGTTCCCTGCCCGCATGACGCAGTCAGGCGGGGATTCCTACAGGGACTACAATCGAGTAGGAAGGTAGCGATTATTTCGCTACCTGTCCTCTCACACCACCCTGCGTACCGGTCTGGTACAGGGCGGTTTGTTAGAATAATGATGAACATGTTTCTGTTTGCCAAGCG
>Ga0068877_10000209_pt1 | contig 50126 bp, 45 predicted proteins | sample NOAtaG_FD_66437 | JGI IMG/M metagenome (GOLD analysis project Ga0068877, IMG submission 66437) | Freshwater lake microbial communities from Lake Erie, under a cyanobacterial bloom - NOAA_Erie_Diel6S_1000h metaG | ecosystem: Environmental > Aquatic > Freshwater > Lake | place: USA: Ohio, Lake...
AGCCGGGATGAAAGAGCATTTCCGGAAAGCGGTCGTAGATCGTCGCCCAGCCAAGATGGTGCAGGACGATCACCATCACGGTGGCGCCGATGGTGCTGCCGGCCGCGGCCGCCAGGGCGATGGCGCGCCAGCGCCCTGGCATGAGCAACGCCGCGGGCACGATGACCGCGGTGACCGGAAAGGTCGCCGTCAGCGTGCCGGCAAAGGCGAGCGCGGCGCAGGTCAACAGGAAGGCGCGCCCCTGCGAACCCTGCCGCAGCAGGCGGGCGAGCGTGCCTTCAAGTTTCGGCTCTGCCATCGGAAATTGCCCATGTTCGCGGGGATCGACACCGCATGCGCCACGCGCGGATGGTAGCGCCGATGCGCGGCAAGGGTACGTTCGAGGCGCGCCGGCACGGCTTGTGTAAAGTGCGGGCATAACAACAACCCTCAGGAGGAAGCATGCGGACTCTGGCCGTCGCCGGCCTGGCCGGTGTGCTCGCGCTCGGCGCCAGCGCAGGCGCCGCTGCGCGGGTGACGCGCATCGTCATCGACGAGGTGCTGCCGTTCACGGAACCCGCCGGCAGCCCGTCGCAGAAGGTCGTCTACGAACAGGTGGCCGGGCGCGCCTTCGGCGAACTCGACCCGACACTGCCCGGCAAGGCCATCATCCAGGACATCGAGCGCGGCCGCGATGCCGACGGCAAGGCGCGCTATGTCGCGACCTTCCTCATCATCAAGCCCCGCGACATGCGCCAGGCCAGCGGCATGCTATGGCACGACGCGCCCAATCGCGGCCGCGTGTTTCCGATGGCGTCGCAGGGGCGCGCCTTCCACAAGGACCAGATCTGCAACTACGCCGGCGGCATGATCCCGTTCGCGCGTACCGCCGCCGACCGCATGGCCAGGGGCGATCCGCGCCCTTCGCTGGAAGAACGCTACGGCTCGCATGCAGGCTATGTGGAGGCAGTGAAGAGGGCCGCCTCACGGGCCGTGGCTGCGGACTTCCTGTTGCCTGTGGATGCCGAAGGTCTGATCAGGGCAGCCGAGGCAAGCAAGGTGCTGCGCTAAACCAAGCCGACCTCAACATCAGCGGAAAGAATCCTCATGGGAATACTCGTGCAAGGCAAGTGGACCAACGACCCGCCACCCGCCGGCGGCAGCTTCGTGCGGCCGGAAAGCCTTTTCCGCGCCGCAGTAAGCAGCGACGGCGGGACAGACTTCAAGGCGGAAGCCGGGCGCTACCACCTGTACGTCGCCTACTCTTGTCCGTGGGCGCACCGCGCGATCATTTTTCGCGCCCTGAAGGGCCTGGAAGGCATGGTGTCCATGTCGGTCGCGCTGCCCAATGACCGGCGCAATGGCTGGCGCTTCGGCAGTGTGTTTCCCGGCGCGACGGCTGACGAGGTGAACGGCTTCACCTGGTTGCACCAGGCCTACACCGCCGCCGACCCGACCTACACCGGCAAGGTGACGGTGCCCACGCTTTGGGACAGGAAGACCAGGACCATCGTCAACAACGAGTCCTCCGAGATCATCCGCATGTTCAACTCGGCCTTCGACGGCCTGGGCGCCAAACCGGGAGACTACTACCCGGCGCCGCTGCGCGAGGAAATAGACGCCATCAACCAGACCGTGTATCGCGACCTCAACAACGGCGTATACCGCGCCGGCATGGCAACCAGCCAGGACGCCTACGACGAAGCCGTCACCCGGGTGTTCGCATGCCTGGACATGCTGGAACTGCGTCTGGCAAAGCAGCGCTACCTGGTGGGGAACACCATCACCGAGGGCGACTGGCGGCTCTACGTGACCCTGGCGCGCTTCGACGCGGCCTATCACCCGCTGTTCAAGTGCAGCGTGCGCCCGCTCTCGGCCTACCACCATCTGGACAACTACCTGCGCGAGCTGCATCAGGTGCCCGGCGTGGCCGCGACCACGCGTCTGGACCACATCGTCACCGGCTACTACAGCAATGCGCGCAGCAACCCGAACGGCATCATCCCGGCAATGCCGGCGCTGGACCTGGGCAGGCCGCACGATCGCGCGTCCCGACAAGCCGGCACGATATCGCATTGGCATGGGCTGGGATGAATCTCTTGCCCGCGCCGGCCACCCGGTGTTCATGGCCGGACAGGAAGCGGCGTGGGCGATCTTCCGCTTCGGCACGGAACACCCCGGGGTGCATCCGGGCATGCGCTTTCAGAGCGCGGCATCGCCGGCATCGTGTCGATCGAACCCGGCGCATGTCCGGCCGCCAGTGGCGACCTGAAGCCGTATCTCAAGATGCCAATGATGGTACTGTGGGGCGACTATGTCGACACATCGCCGCGCTGGGCGCCGCGCCTGAAGGCCTGCCGCGAATTCGCCGAGGCCGCCACCCCGGCCAGCGGACGGGTGCAGAACATCGTGCTGCCCGAACTCGGCATCAAGGGCAATTCGCACATGCTGATGCAGGACGACAACAGCCTGGAACCGGCCGACCGGCTCTTGGCCTGGATCGACAAGAACATCGGGCGCGGCCAGGGCTAGGCCAACCCTCGCACGACCGCACACAAGCAACCACCGGAGAACGGCATGCATATCACGCATCGATTGGGCCGCACTTTCGCGTCCCTTTGGCTGGCAACGCTGGCCCTGGGTTCGTACGCGCAGCCCGCGCCGGCGGAAGGCGCGTGGATCGCCCGGGACTTCCGCTTCCACACCGGCGAGGTCATGCCGGAGCTGCGCCTTGCCTACACCACGCTCGGTTCGCCGGCCAACCCGGCGGTGCTGGTATTGCACGGCACCACCGGCAACGGCCGCGCGCTGCTTTCGCCCGCCTTCGGCAACGAATTGTTCGGCCCCGGCCAGCCCCTGGATGCGGGCAAGTACTACGTGATCCTGCCGGACGCGATCGGCCACGGCAAGAGCAGCAAGCCCTCCGACGGCATGCGTGCGAAGTTCCCGATGTACAACTACGATGACATGGTGGCGGCGCAGCATCGCCTGGTGACCGAAGGCCTGGGGGTCAAGCACCTGCGCCTGGTGATCGGCAATTCGATGGGCGGCATGCACACCTGGCTGTGGGGCGTGAAGTACCCGGGCTTCATGGACGCGCTGGTGCCCATGGCCTCCATGCCCAGCGAAATGTCGGGACGCAACTGGATCATGCGGCGCCTGATCGTCGACTCCATCCGCACCGACCCCGAATGGATGGGCGGCAATTATACGAAGCAACCGAAGAGCGCGCAGTTCGCCGCGGTGTTCTACAACTTCGCCACCAATGGCGGCAACCAGGGCCTGCAGAAAATTGCCGGCTCGCGCGAAAAGGCCGACGCCCTCCTCAACCAGCGCCTCGCGGCGCCTTTCCCGGCGGATGCCAACGATACCCTGTACCACTGGGAATCCTCGCGCGACTACAACGCATCGCTGGGCCTGGACAGGATCACCGCGACGCTCCTGGCGATCAACTCGGCGGACGACGAGCGCAACCCGCCCGAACTGGGCGTGATGGAGCGCGAGTTGAAACGCATCAGGAACGCTCGGCTGCTGTTGATCCCCGGCAGCGCGGACACCTTCGGGCATGGCACGACCGGCAATGCGCGGTTCTGGAAGGCACAGGTGGAGGAACTGTTGCGGACAGCGCCCAGGGTGGGCAACTGACCATCCACCCGCACAGCACAGTGAATCGCACCTGCGAACGAACCGCCGTTTCCCTCACCCGCACTCAAAAGACCAACATGGCCACCCTCAAAAGCCCCGCCGTCCTGATCCACCGCCACGGCGGCCCGGAAGTTCTTGAAGTCACCGAAATGGACGTACCCGACCCGGGCCCGCAGGAAGTTCGCATCCGCCAGCAGGCCATCGGGCTCAATTTCGCCGACATCTACCAGCGCCGCGGCGCGCATGGGCCGCACCACACCGCGCAGTTCCCGGTGGTACTGGGCTCCCAGGGTTCGGGCGTGATCGAATCGGTCGGCGCCGACGTGCACGACCTCAAGGTCGGGCAGGCGGTCACCTACGTGCACCCCGGTGCCTATGCCGCGGTGCGCCTGCTGCCGGCGGAGCGCACCCTGCCGATGCCCGACGGGCTCGACATGGAAAGCGCAGCCGCCACGCTGCTGCGCGGCATGACGGCCGAATACCTGCTGCACCGGCTCTACAGGCTGCAGGCCGGCGAGCGCGTGCTGGTGCATGCGGCGGCCGGTGGCATGGGGCTGATCCTCTCGGCCTGGGCGCGCGCGCTGGGCGCCGAGGTGATCGGCACGGTCGGCTCCGACGCCAAGCGCGAGACCGCGCTGGCCCACGGCTGCCACGCCGTCATCAACTACAAGCGCGAGGACTTCGTGCGCCGGGTGGGCGAGATCACCGGGGGCCAGGGTGTGTCGATCATCTACGACGCGGTCGGGCGCGACGTGTTCTTCCCGTCCCTCGACTGCCTGGCAAACCGCGGCACCATCATCAGCTACGGCACCGCCTCGGGCGACGTGGAAGGCCTGGACCTGCATCTTCTGCACCCGAAGTCGCTGACGGTATGCCGGCCCACGCTGAAGAGCTTCATCGCCACCACGGCGGAATTGCGGCAGTCCGCCGCGACCTTCGCTGCGGCCGTGAAAAGCGGCGCGGTCAGGGCGGAGATCGGGCGGCGCTACCGGCTGGCCGAGATCGTCCGTGCGCATGAAGAACTGGAGAACCGGCAAACCACCGGTGCGCAGGTGCTCCTGCCCTGACCGGCGGTTGGCGCAGCAACCGGCGCCCTGCACCTACTCCGGGTTCATCCCCGCCTCGCGGAACGCGCGGCTCCAGGCCTGCAGTTGCTCGCCGACGAAGCTGCCAAGCTCCTCGGGGGTGGAGCCGGCCAGATCGAAACCCAGCTTCTCGATCTTCTCGCGCACGTCGGGCTTCTGCAGGGCGGCGTTCCATTCGCGGCTCATTTTCGCGGTGATGTCGGCCGGCAGCCGGGCCGGGCCGAAAAGCGCCGCCCAGGTGCCCGCGGTCAGCGGCGGCAGGCCCGCCTCCGTCGCGGTGGGGACCGTGGGAAACAGCGGTGAACGCGCCGGCAGCAGGATCGCCAAGGCACGCAGCTTGCCTTCCTTGATGAGCGCCTGGGTGCTGATGGGCGTGGCGAAGGTCAGCTGCACATGGCCGCCCATGATGTCGGTGACGGTCGGCCCTTCGCCCTTGTAGTTGACGAGGTTGGTATCCGCCTTCACCGACTTCAGCCGCGTGTGCATGAGCTGCGTGACGCCGCTGTAGCTGCCGTAGTTGAGCTTGCCCGGATTGGCGCGCGCGAAGGCGAGCAGTTCGCTCGCGTCCTTCGCGGGCAGCGAAGGGTTGACCACCAGTAGATAGATGTAGCGCCCCGCCAGGGAGACCGGCGTGAAGCTTTTCACCGGGTCGTAGGGCGGATTCTTCTTCAACAGCGGCACCTGCATCATCGGCGTGTTGGAGGCCAGGAAGAAGGTGTGGCCGTCCGGCTCGGCGCGCGCGACGAAGTCGCCGGCGATCGCGCCATCGGCGCCCGGCCTGTTCTCGACGATCACCGGCTGGCCCAGCGAGGCGGTGAGCGTCTGGGCGAGGATGCGCGCCACCACATCGGTAGAGCCGCCGGGCGGAAACTGCAGCACGATGCGCACCGGCTTGGTCGGCCAGGCCTGCGCCCATGCAAGCGAAGCCCCGCACGCAACCACCACCAGCAATGCGTTGCGAATGACGCGAAGGGGCCGCATGTTGTCTCCCTGGATGTTCTTGTCGCCCTGAAGGGTACACCCGCCAGCCGGCCGGCGTATGCCTCAGGCGCGGCCGACCGTGACGATGCCGCGCGCGCGCAGGGCCTCGATGGCGGATGCGTCGTAGCCGATCCCGCCCAGCACTTCGGCCGTATGCTGGCCCAGCAGCGGCGGCGCGCTCGCCGACTGCGCCGGTTCCTCGTTGAAACGCACCGGAAAGGCCACACTGGGCAAGTCTCCCAGCACCGGATGCGCGTTGGTCTGCACCAGCTTGCGGGCCACCACCTGCGGGTGGTGGATCGCCTCTTCCAGGGTGTGGATGGGCGAGCAGGGAATGCCGGCGCCGCGGCACTGCTCCAGCCAGTGCGCCACCGGCTTCTTGCCGATCTTCTCCTGCACCATCGCGACGGTGACGTCGAAGTTGGCCACGCGCGCCGCGTTGGTGGCGAAGCGCGGATCGTCGACCACGTCGCCCATGCCCAGCATGGCGCAGAGGCGGCGCCACTGCGCGTCGTTGCCGACGCCGATCATCATCGGCGCGTCCGAGGCGTCGAAAGCCTGGTAGGGCGCCAGCGCGCCGTGGCCGGTGCCCATCGGACGGGGCGACTTGCCGGTGACCCAGAAACCCTGCGCCAGGTAACCCATCAGGCTCATGGCGGTGGACAGGAGCGACACCTCCAGGTACGTGCCCTTGCCCGTCCGGCCGCGCTCGATCACCGCCGCCAGCACGCCCGCCAGGCCGTTGGCGCCGGTGCACAGGTCCACTGGCGAAAAGCTCGCGCGCGCCAGGCCGCCACCGGGCACGCCCATGCTGGCCAGCATGCCGGAGAAGGCCTGCAGCATGACGTCGTAACCGGGCATCTCCCCGAGCGGGCCGTCGCGCCCGTAACCGGAGATCTCGCAATAGATGAGGCGCGGGTTCAGCTTCGACAGGGTGGCGTAGTCCACGCCAAGACGCGCCGCCGCGCCGGCGCCGAAACCCTGCAGCACGATGTCGGCCGAGGCCACCAGGGTATGCACGATCTTGCGGCCTTCGTCGCTCTTGAGGTCCAGCGCCAGGCTTTTCTTGTTGCGGTTGACCGAGAGGAACAGCGCCGATTCGCCCTTTTGCTGCGGCGCCCAGGCGCGCGTGTCGTCGCCCGTTTCAGGCGGTTCGACCTTGATGACTTCGGCGCCGAGTTCGCCGAGCGACTGGCCGCACAGCGGGCCGGCCAGCACCTTGGAGAGGTCGATGACGCGCAGGCCTTGCAGTGGTTGCATTTGTCTCTCTTTCTTAAGTCTTTTCGGGCTTTAGGCGCCGACGACGGCAATGCGTGTCAACCAACGTCGATGCCCTCACTTATCCTTGCGTTTCCAACATGGCATGTTGGAAACGCAAGGATGTCTTCCGGGCTCAAATCAACCGGGCATTTGGCGGCCAGGATTCCCTCGCATCACTGCGGCTGGAACCCGCTGGCCTTGATGATGCCGGCCCAGGTCTTCGTGTAGGCCTGTTCGCGGCTCGCCAGTTGCGCCTGCGTCATGAAGCCCACCGTCAGGCCCATGGCGGACAGGCGGTTGCGCACCTCGGGCATCGCCAGCACCTTGGCAAGTGCCTCGCCGAAACGGTCCGTCACCGCCCTGGGCGTGCCGGCGGGAGCGAAGATGCCGTAGTAGGGCATGTCCTCGAAACCGGCCAGGCCCAGTTCGGCGAAGGTGGGCACATCGGGCAGCGCGGCCTGGCGCTGGGTGCCCAGCACCGCCACCACGCGCAGCCGCCCTGCCTTGTGGTTTTCGATGAAGTCGGGGATGGAGGCAACGCCGGCGGCGATCTGGTTGCCCAGCATATCGCCCATCATCGGTGCGCTGCCCTTGTAGGGCACCGGCACCAGGTCGAGGCCGTACTTCTGGCCGATCAGCCTGACCAGGAACTCCGGGGTCGAAGCCGGCGCCGGCACGCCGACATTGCCCTTGCCAGCGCCGGCGCCCTTGACCCAGTTCACGTACTCGTTCACCGACTTGGCCGGTGTTCCACCCGAGACGGCGAAGGCATTGACGAAAGTGGCAAAGCCCGCCACCGGGATGAAATCCCTGGCCGGGTCGAACCCGGCGTTCTTCACCACCTGAGGCAGGATGGAGATGGTGTGGTCATGCGAGAGGAACAGGGTCTTGCCATCGGGCGCAGCGGCCTTCAGCGCCTGGGCCGCGATCTGGCCGCCCGCGCCGGCGCGGTTTTCCACCACCACCTGGGCGCCGAGTTCGTCCTTGAGAGGTTCAGCCAGGGTGCGCGCGATGGCGTCGGTGCCGCCACCGGCGGGAAAGCCGACCATCAGCCGGACCGGGATCCCGGTCTGTGCGACGGCGAGTCCGGCGCACAGCAGCGCGCTGGACGCGAGGAGGCGGCGCAGGAAGCGCGCTGCCCGGATGGAAAGGGTGTATGGCATCTTGACTCCGTACGAATCGTGAAAAATCCGGGCCGGACCGGCATTGCCCGCTGCGTGCAGCCCCGGTCCATGGTGCCGCCCGCGCCCGGGCGGCCGCAACGCTACATGCTGCGCCGGTACTGCCCGCCCACCTCGAACAGCGCGGAGGTGATCTGGCCGAGCGAGCACACGCGGGCCGCCTCCATCAACACCTCGAAGACGTTGGCATTGTCGATCACCGCCTGCTGCAGGCGTTGCAGCATGGCCGGGGCTGCCGCCTTGTGGCGCTCATGGAACTCCGCCAGACGCTGCAGCTGCGACTGCTTTTCCTCCTCGGTCGAGCGAATCAGTTCGATGGTCTGCGGCATGCCGGCGTCGTGCGGGTTGCGGAAGGTGTTCACGCCGATGATGGGGTAGGAACCGTCGTGCTTCTTGTGCTCGTAATACATCGACTGCTCCTGGATCTGGCCGCGCTGGTAGCCGGTTTCCATGGCGCCCAGCACGCCGCCGCGCTCGGAGATGGCCTCGAATTCCTTGAGCACCGCCTCCTCGACCAGGTCGGTGAGTTCATCGATGATGAACGAGCCCTGGTTGGGGTTCTCGTTCTTGCCGATGCCCCACTCGCGGTTGATGATGAGCTGTATCGCCATGGCGCGCCGCACGCTTTCCTCGGTGGGCGTGGTGATCGCTTCGTCGTAGGCATTGGTGTGCAGCGAGTTGGTGTTGTCGTAGGTGGAGATCAGCGCCTGCAGGGTGGTGCGGATGTCGTTGAAGGCGATTTCCTGCGCGTGCAGGCTGCGGCCCGAGGTCTGGCTGTGGAACTTGAGCTTCTGGCTGCGTTCGTTGCCGCCGTACTTGTTCTTGATCGTGGTGGCCCAGATGCGCCGCGCCACCCGGCCGATGACGGAATACTCCGGGTCCATGCCGTAGGAGAAGAAGAACGACAGGTTGGGCGCGAAGTCATCGATATGCATGCCGCGCGCCAGGTAGGCTTCGACGAAGGTGAAACCGTTCGACAGCGTGAAGGCGAGTTGCGAAATCGGGTTGGCGCCGGCCTCGGCGATGTGGTAGCCGGAGATCGACACCGAGTAGAAGTTGCGCACCTTGTGGCGGACGAAGTACTCCTGGATGTCTCCCATCACCTTCAGGCTGAACTCGGTGGAGAAGATGCAGGTGTTCTGGCCCTGGTCCTCCTTGAGGATGTCGGCCTGCACGGTGCCGCGCACGTTCTCCAGCACCCAGGCGCGGATCTTGGCGGCTTCGTCATCAGTGGGATCGCGACCGTTGTCGGCCCTGAATTTCTCCAGGTTCTGGTCGATCGCGGTGTTCATGAAGAACGCCAGGATGGTCGGCGCCGGGCCGTTGATGGTCATCGACACGCTGGTGTTGGGCGAGCACAGGTCGAAGCCGCCGTAGAGCACCTTCATGTCGTCGAGCGTGGCGATCGAGACGCCGGAATTGCCGACCTTGCCGTAGATGTCGGGGCGCAGCGCCGGGTCGTTGCCGTAGAGCGTGACCGAGTCGAAGGCGGTGGACAGCCGCTTGGCCGGCATGTCCTTGGACACGTGGTGGAAGCGCCGGTTGGTGCGGAACGGATCGCCCTCGCCGGCGAACATGCGGGTCGGATCCTCGTTCTCGCGCTTGAACGCGAACACGCCGGCGGTGAAGGGAAAGGAACCCGGCACGTTTTCCAGCATCAGCCACTTGAGCAGTTCGCCGTCGTCCTCGAAGCGCGGCAGCGCCACCTTGCGCACCTTGGTGCCGGACAGCGAGGTGTGGGTGAGCGCGGTGCGGATCTCCTTGTCGCGGATCTTCACCACGTATTCGTCGCCGGCATAGGCCTTCCGCATGTCCGGCCATTGGGCCAGCAGTTTCTTCGCCGGTGCCTCCAGGCGGGTGTCGCGATCGACCAGCAACGCGTCGAGCTCGGCGAGCTCGCGCCCGCATTCGGCCGAGAGCATGTTGCGCACGCTCTGCAACTGCTGGCGCTCGCGCGCCAGCCGCGCCTGGCCTCGCACGTAAAGATGGTAGCCGCGCACGGTGTCGGCGATCTCGGCCAGATAGCGCACGCGCTGCGGCGGCACCACCGGCGTCTGGTTGGAAGACGACTTGCCCTTGACCTGCGCCAGGCGGCCGGGCGCGGCGTCGAGCCCGAGCGACTTGAGCTTGGGCAGCATGCCCTGGTAGAGCGCGGTGACGCCGTCGTCGTTGAAGCGGCTGGCCATGGTGCCGTAGACCGGCATGTCGTCCAGGCCCTGGCTGAAAGCCTCGCGGTTGCGCTGGACCTGCTTGCGCACGTCGCGCAGCGCGTCGGCGGCGCCCTTGCGGTCGAACTTGTTGATGGCCACGAAGTCGGCGAAGTCGAGCATATCGATCTTCTCCAGCTGCGAGGCGGCGCCGAACTCGGGGGTCATGACGTAGAGGCTCGTGTCGACCAGCGGCACGATGGCGGCGTCGCCCTGGCCGATCCCGGAGGTCTCCACCAGGATCAGGTCGAACCCGGCCACCTTGCAGGCGGCGATCACGTCGGGCAGCGCCCTGGAGATCTCCGAGCCGGCTTCGCGCGTGGCCAGCGAACGCATGAAGATGTTCGGATGGTTGATGGCGTTCATGCGGATGCGGTCGCCCAGCAGGGCGCCGCCAGACTTGCGGCGCGACGGGTCGATGGAGATCACCGCCAGCCTGAGGGTTTCGTTCTGGTCCAAGCGGAAGCGGCGGATCAGTTCGTCGGTGAGCGAGCTCTTGCCGGCGCCGCCCGTGCCGGTGATGCCCAGTGTCGGGGTCCTGACCCTGGCGGCCGCTTCATGCAGCTGCTGGTGCAGCACGCTGTCGGCGCGGCCGTTTTCCAGCGCCGTGATCAACTGCGCCAGGGCGCGCCGGTTCGGCTGCGCCGGGCCCCTGATGGCTTCCAGCGCGTTCGGCGCGAACGGCGAGAGGTCGATGTCGCAGCGCTCGAGCATGTCCCAGATCATGCCGAGCAGGCCCATCTTCTGGCCGTCCTCCGGCGAGTAGATGCGGGTTACCCCGTAGGCGTGCAGGTCGCGGATTTCGTCGGGCACGATCACCCCGCCGCCGCCGCCGAACACCTTGATGTGCGCGCCGCCGCGTTCCTTCAACAAGTCGATCATGTACTTGAAGAATTCGACATGCCCGCCCTGATAGGACGACATGGCGATGCCCTGCGCGTCCTCCTGCAGCGCCGCGGTGACCACCTCGTCGACCGAGCGGTTGTGGCCCAGATGGATGACCTCCGCGCCCTGCGCCTGCAGGATGCGACGCATGATGTTGATCGAGGCGTCATGGCCGTCGAACAGGGAGGCGGCGGTCACGAAGCGCACCTTGTTCTTGAGCTTGGGCGTTTCGAGTTGCTTCTGGACGGAGAGGTCGGTCATGGCGGATTTCTCGACGTTTTGGGTGGCGTGGCGCGGTGGGCGGCGACCGTGCCGGACCATGTATTGTAGGGCCGCGTCGCTGAAGGGCGCCGGCCGGCGCCGTGGGACCGGAGTGGCCGGAGACAGGGCCGGCTTGGCGCGACTTTTTCGGGATAGTCGGAGCGTACTTGACGTTTACGTAAACGTCAACCGCTCCCCGTACGCATGGCGCTCCTGCTGCGGCGCGCGCGATCGCCCCTGGCTGGTGGCCTGCGGCCCGTCCGTCGGGCCCCGGTCAGTACGGATTGAGAATGATGTCGCGGCTGATGCCGGCCACGTTCTTCACCCCGCACAGCGCCATCGAGGTGTCGAGTTCCTTCTGGATGATCGAAAGCGCCGTCGTCACCCCCGCCTCGCCCATCGCGCCCAGGCCGAAGTTGAAGGCGCGGCCGATCAGCGTGCCCTTCGCGCCAAGCGCCAGCGCCTTCAGCATGTCCTGGCCGGAGCGGATGCCGCCGTCCATCCACACCTCGATCTTGTCCCCCACCGCGTCGACGATGGGCGGCAGAGACCTGATGGAGGACAGCGCGCCGTCGAGCTGGCGCCCACCGTGGTTCGACACCACCAGCGCGTCGGCCCCGGACCGCACCGCCAGCCTGGCGTCTTCCACGTCCTGGATGCCCTTCAGGATGAGCTTGCCCCCCCACTCGTTCTTGACCCACTCGACGTCTCCCCAGTTGAGGGTGGGATCGAACTGGCTGGCGGTCCATTTGGACAGCGAGACGATGCCCTCGGCACCCTTCACATGGCCGGCGATGTTGCCGAACACGCGGCGCTTGGCGCCCAGCATGCGAAAGCCCCATGCCGGCTTGCTCATCAGGTCGATCATGTTGCCCAGGGTGATCTTGGGCGGCACCGTCATGCCGTTCTTCAGGTCCTTGTGGCGCTGGCCGATGATCTGCAGGTCGAGCGTCAGCACCAGGGCCGAGCATCCGGCGGCCTTGGCGCGGCCGATCAGGCGGCGGATGTAGTCGCGGTCGCGCATCACGTAGAGCTGGAACCAGAACGGCTTGGTGGTGGCTTGGGCCACATCCTCGATCGAGCAGATGCTCATGGTCGACAGGGTGAAAGGCACGCCGAACCTTTCCGCCGCGCGCGCGGCGAGGATCTCGCCGTCGGCCCATTGCATGCCGGTCAGACCCACCGGCGCCAGCGCCGTGGGCATGGCGACTTTCTGGCCGATCATGGTCGACTCGGTGGAGCGGTTGTCGACGTTGACCGCGACGCGCTGACGCAGCTTGAGGGCGGCCAGATCGGCGCTGTTGGCGTTGTAGGTGCCCTCGGTGTAGCTGCCCGCGTCGACATAGTCGTAGAACGCCTTGGGCGCGTTCTTCTTGTGCAGCCGGCGCAGGTCTTCGATGCAGGTGATGACTGGCATGTCGCTTCCTATTTGTTCTTGTGCGGCGTGTTTTCGATCCGCCGCGCCCCGGAATGGAGCAATGCGCCGACCGGTGCGGGCGGCAACCTGTAATCCTAAGGCAAGCCCGGCCGGTGGCGCCCGCCCGGCCCGTGCAGCGCGCCGGTCAGGGCTTGCGGTCGAGCTGTTCCAGGAAGCCCTCGATCAGGCCGGCGGGCGCCTTGACGATGTGCTCGGTGGCGGGAAAACCACCCGAATGCACGTCGGCGATGAACTCCTTGAACGCGGCCACCCGCTCGGCCTGCATTTCCTGCTTCATCTTGAACAGGTTGCGGTACTGCTTGGTGTGGCGCGGATACGGCGGGCCGTTGTTGCCGAGGATGTCGTCGGCGAACAGGAACTGGATGTCGCCACCGGCGCCGGCGCCGATCGACGAGGTGAGCAGGGTGGTGCGCTTGCTGATCTCGGCCAGCAATTCCGCCGGGATCACCTCGACCTCGACGGCCCAGGCGCCGGCAGCCTCGAGCTTCTTGATTTCCTGGTACACCCAGAGCGCCTCCTCCACCGTCTTGCCCACCGCGCGCAGGCCGCCGGTCCAGGTACTGCGGCGCGGCACCAGCCCCGCATGACCCTCGATGGGAATGCCGGCCTCGGTGGCGGCCGCCACAAAGCGCGGCGACCACTGGCACATGATGCCGTCGGCACCGAGTTCCATGGCCTGATAGCCGATGCGCACCGCCTCGTCGGCGGTGGCCGCGGCCACCAGCGGTACCGAAAACGACATGAAGGTGTTGGGCGCGGCTCGCCGCATGGCGGCGGCGAGGTCCGGGCGCTTCGGATCGAAACGCACCTTCATGGTGTCGATCCCGGCCGCTTCCGCGGCGGCGGCTTCCTCGGGAGAGAACGCGAGGGTTTCGGTGAGGACGCGCTTGCCCTTGAGGTCGCGCAGGTCCTTGACGGTGTAGTTGCGGGTGCCGTAGGCGCCGCCCAGGGTCATGACGCGTTTCAGGCCGCGCTGCGCCGCATCGCGCGGCGGGATGCCGCCGTCGCCGGTTGCGTGTGTTGCCATGTCGTTTCTCTCCTCGGTGCAAGTGGTGGATGGGCCGGCGGGTACGGAGCCGCCGGGCTGCTCAACCCAGCGCGGCGTAGCGCTCCAGATGGTGGTCCGCGTCGCCGAAGCGCTGCGCGATGGCGGTCAGGCGCCGGAAGGTATGCGACACCTTCATCTCCTCGGTCATGCCCATGCCGCCGTGCAGCTGGATGGCCTCCTGGCTGATCTTGCGCGCCGCGTCGGCGATGCGCACCTTCGCCGCCGACACGGCACGCGCGCGTTCGCGCGGCGCGGCACCGCCATCGATGCGGCAGGCGGCGAGAATGGCCATGGACCGCGCCTGCTCGCATTCGATGACCATCTCGACCATGCGGTGCTGCAGCGCCTGGAAGGCGCCGATGGGTGTGCCGAACTGCTTGCGGGTCTTGAGGTATTCGAGGGTGGCGTCGCATGCGTACTTCATGGCGCCAATCCCGTCGGCGCACAGGAGGGTGGTGGCGAAATCGAGCGCCTCGTCGATGGCGGCCTGCGCCTGGCCCTCCGCCCCGATCAGGGCATCCGCACCGACGCGCACGCCGGCCAGCCGCACATCGGCCGCGCGCTGGCCGTCGACGGTGCGGTAGGGATTGAGGGTCACGCCCGGCGCGCCGCGATCGATCATGAACAGGCTGGCGCCGCCATCGGTGGCGGCCGACACCAGCAGGTATTGCGCCAGCGGCGCCCCGTTCACCACCGTCTTCTCGCCTTCGACGCGCCAGCCGGCCCCGTCGCGTCGCGCCGTGGTGTTCGCCGGCGCGGTTTCGTAACGCCGGCCGCGTTCCAGGTACGCGAAGGCAATGCGGTGGCTGCCGTCGATCAAGCCAGGCAGCACCGCCGCGCGTTGCGCCGCCGACCCGGCCCGTGCCAGCAGGCGCGCCGCCAAGCCAACACAGTCGAGCAGCGGTTCGACCACCAGCGCCTCGCCGCAGGCCTCCATCGCCGACATCAGGTCGACCGCGCCGCCGTCGAAGCCGCCGTCCTCCTCGGCGAACGGAATGGCCGTCAGGCCCATCTCGGCAAACGCCGCCCACGCGGCGTCGCTGATGCCTGCCGCGGAATTGATGGCAGCCTTGCGCGCCTCGAAGCCGTACGCGTTGGCCAGGTACTTGCGCAACGCGTCGGCAAGCAGTTGCTGTTCTTCGCTGAAATCGAAATCCATGTCCCGTCCCGCCTCACAGCCCGAGCGCCATCTTGGCGATGATGTTGCGCTGGATTTCGTTCGATCCCGCATAGATGCTCGTCTTGCGATAGTTGAAATAGCGCGGCGCATAGCGCGACACCACCGGATCGACCGCGCCGCCGTCCACGCCCGCGAACGGCTGCGCATCCGGACCGGCGGCCTGCATCATCAGCTCGGTGATGGCCTGCTGCACCTCGGTGCCGCGGATCTTGAGCATCGACACATCCGCCCCCGGCGGCTCGCCGGTCTTGCGCATCCTGTCGAGGAAGCGCATCGCGGTGAGCTCGAGCGCGTCGAGTTCGATCTCGGTGCGCGAGATCCGGTCGCGGAAGCGCGCGTCCTCCAGGAGCGGCCGGCCGTTCTTCTGCTCGCGCGCGGCCAGCGCGCGCAGGGCCGCCAGTTCGCGCCTCGAGGCGCCCACGCTGGCGCTGCCCATGCGCTCGTGCCCGAGCAGGTATTTGGCGACGGTCCACCCCCGGTTTTCTTCGTGAACGAGGTTTTCGACCGGCACCTTGACGTCATCGAAAAAGATCTCATTGACCTCGTGGCCGCCGTCCATCAGGATCAGCGGGCGCACGGTAATGCCGGGGGTCTTCATGTCGATCAACAGGAAGCTGATGCCTTCCTGGCGCTTGGCCACGGACGCATCGGTGCGTACCAGGCAGAAGATCCAGTCGCCATAATGACCCAGGGTGGTCCAGATCTTCTGGCCGTTGACCAGGTAATGGTCGCCCCGCCGCTCGGCGCGTGTCTTGAGCGCCGCCAGGTCGGAGCCGGCGCCCGGCTCGGAATAGCCCTGCACCCAGAAGTCCTCGCCTTCGCGGATGCGCGGCAGGAAGCGTTCCTGCTGGGCCGGGGTGCCGAAGCGCAGCAGGACCGCGGCGCACATGATGGGCCCGAACGGCGGCAGATTGGGCGCGCCGGCCAGTCCGAACTCCTCCTCGAAGATGTAACGCTGGGTGATGTTCCAGCCGGTGCCGCCCCACGCCTTCGGCCAATGCGGCACCGACCAGCATTTGGCGGCGAGGATCCTGTGCCAGCGGTCGAAGTCCGCGCGCGACAGGTGGCCATAGGCGGTGACCTTCGCGCGGATATCGTCCGGCAGGTTGGCGGCGAGCCAGGCACGCACCTCCTGGCGAAAACCTTCTTCCTCGGCGGAATAGTTCAAGTCCATCACATGCCTCCGTTGGGCGCCGGTCACTGGACAGGCCTGCCGATTACCGCGCTGCGCCGCTACGCAGCCTTGCGCGGCGAGGGGTGCGCGTCGCCCGGACCGCCAAACACCTGGCTATCAGCCTGCAATTGTAAATGACCCGCTTTGAAGCCAACATGACCCGGCGATTTGGAGCTGCCGTTCAGACCGTCTGTTCATCCGGATTGTCGATATTCCCGGTTTTCGATTGTTCCCGCCAAGCGAGAAGACCACCTGACATGGGAGAAAGCGACGCAGGCGAGCCCCCGGTTCCCGCGCGGAACGAGGCGTCGCTGTACTCGCAGGCGTTCGACGCCCTGCCCCTGGGCATCGTGTTCCAGGACGCGCAGGGCGCGATCACGCAGGCCAATACCGCGGCGCAGGACATTCTCGGCCTGAGCTTCGACCAGATGCGCGGCCTGACCTCCGTCGATCCGCGCTGGGGGACCGTCCATGAAGACGGCTCGCCCTTCCCGGGCGACACGCATCCGGCGATGGTGGCGCTGCGCACCGGCCAGGCGGTGCTCGGCGTTCGTATGGGCGTTCACAATCCGCAACGCGCCGACACCACGTGGATCAACGTCAAGGCATTCCCATCCTTCGACGCAGGCACGGGAGCCATCCAGGGGGTCTACGCCCTGTTCGAAGACATCACCCAGAACCTGCGCTCCGAGCGCGAGCAAGCCCGCCTCGGCCGCGCCCGCCTGCTGGCCGGCGGCTGCAACCTCGCCTTGCTCGAATCCCGCGACCACCAGGCGCTGCTCGACGGGTTCTGCAGGTTCCTGATCGAACCCGGCGGCTACACCCTGGCATGGATCGCGCTCATCGAAGAGAGCGCGGCGGTACCGGCCCGCCTGGCAGGACACGCCGGCGCCCCCCTGGACGAGCAGTACGCGGCGCGTGAAATCGACCTGGGCGCCGCCGGCCGGGCGCTGCGCACCGGGTCGGCCCAGATCGCCCGCAACCCACCGCACGGCGCGGCGCCGCCGGGCTCGGTCGCCAGCGTGGCGGTGCCGCTCGTGAGCGCCGACCAGTCCCTGGGCGTCCTTTGCGTGCACTCCGGGGAGCGGGATTCCTTCAACACGGAAGAGGTCGCGCTGATCGAGGAAATGGCGCGCAGCCTGGCCTTCGGCATCGAGGTCCACCGCGCCCGGCGGCGCCGCGTCGCCGCCGAGGCCGAACTCGCGAAGTATCGCGAGCATCTTGAAGGACTGGTCGAGCAGCGCACTGCCGAGCTCTCGGTGGCCAAGCAGGCCGCCGAAGCGGCCAGCGATGCCAAGACCGCGTTCCTCGCCAACATCAGCCATGAACTGCGCATGCCCCTGCACGGGGTGATAGGCATGACCGCGCTGGCGCAGGCGCGTGCCACCGACCAGACGCAACGGGAGCATCTCGATGGCGTGATGAACGCCGCTCGGCACCTGGGCGTCGTCGTCAACGACCTGCTCGACATTTCCCGTATCGAGACGCGCCGGCTTTCGCTGGTGGAAGACTGCTTCCTGCTGCACGATGTCATCGACACCCCGGCCAACATTTCCCGGCTTTCCGCCGCCGAGAAGGGCCTGCGCTTCGCGGTCGATGCCGACCCGGCATTGGCCGGCATGCCGTTTCGCGGCGACGCCTCGCGCCTGCGCCAGGTCCTGCTGAACCTGACCAGCAACGCGGTTAAGTTCACCGCCACCGGCAGGGTCGAGGTGCGGGTATCGCTGGCCGAAGATGGCATCACAGACGCCCTGCTGCGCTTCGAAGTCTCGGACTCCGGCATCGGTATTGCCGCAGCCGACCAGGCGCGCCTGTTCGAAATGTTCGAACAGGCGCGCAGTCCGGCCGGCGGGCTGCAGTATGGCGCCGGCCTCGGCCTGGCGCTGTCGCGCCGCCTGGCGGTCGCGATGGGCGGCACCATGGGCTTGCAGAGCCGCGAGGGCATCGGCAGCACGTTCTGGTTCACCGCGCGGGTCAGGAAGGAGCGCGCCCGTGTGCCCGAGCATGGCGCGCCGAAGGCAGCGGGCACGGCGCTGGAAACCCTCAAGCGCGAACACGGCGGCAAGCGGCTGCTGCTGGTCGACGACAACGACGACAACCGCGTGCTGCTCAGGGCCCAGCTCAAGCCGGTCTGGCCATCGGTCGACATCGCGGCCGACGGCGTCGAGGCACTGGAACTGGCGGCCGAGCGGCGCTACGACCTGGTCCTGATGGATGTGCGCATGCCGCGCATGGACGGGTTGGAGGCCACCCGCCGCATACGCCAGCTGCCGGGCTGGGCCGACACCCCGATCATCGCGATGACGGCCAACGTCTACCCCGAAGACCGCGCGCGCTGCATGGCCGCCGGCATGAACGATTTCATTCCCAAGGCGGTGCGCGCGGAAGCCCCTTTCGAGATGCTCCTCAAATGGCTCGCGCCGCGCTGACGGCCCCGCCGGCCCGCCGCGGGACCGGCGCGTGCCCCCTGCCGGCACCAGCCACCGGCCGCACACACCCCGCACCGCGGCGCGAATCGATGGCATTCTTCATCCTTTGCGAACACCGGGACAGAAGATGACCGATTCCGCCATCACGCCTTTTTCCCTTGCGGTGCCGCAGCAGGCCATCGACGACCTGCACGCGCGGCTAGCGCGCGTGCGCTGGGCCGACGAGGCGCCTGACGCGCCCTGGGCCTACGGGGCCTCGCTTGCGTTCATGCGCGAGATGGTCGAGCACTGGCGCCTTCGCCACGACTGGCGCGCTACCGAAGCGGCCCTGAACGCATGGCCGCAGTTCCGCACCCGCATCGACGGCATCGACCTGCATTTCCTGCATGTGCAGGGCAAGGGGCCGGCGCCCAGGCCGCTCCTGCTCTCGCACGGCTGGCCCGGCTCCATCCTCGAATTCTTGAAGCTGATACCGCTGCTTACCGACCCCGCCGCGCACGGCGGCGATGCGGCCGATGCCTTCACCGTGGTGGTGCCCTCGCTGCCGGGCTACACCCTGTCGTTCCGCGAGAGCCAGCCGCGCATGGCCCTGCCGGCCATCGGCGCCATGTTCGACACCCTCATGCGCGAGCGCCTGGGCTATGACCGCTATTTCGCGCAGGGCGGCGACTGGGGTTCGTTCGTAACCGCCTGGCTGGCCGCCAACCGCGCGCAGCACCTGCGCGGCATCCACCTCAACTTCCTGCCGCTGCGGCGCGACGCCGCCATGTTCGCCAACCCCAGCGTGGCCGAGCAGCGCTACATCGGCGAACTGGAAGCCTTCCTCAAGGAGGAGACCGGCTATCAATGGATACAGGGCACCCGCCCGCAGACCCTGGCCTTCGCGCTCGCCGACTCCCCGGTGGGGCTGGCGGCCTGGATCGCGGAGAAATACCGCGCCTGGACCGACTGCGGCGGCGACCCGCGCAATGCGCTCTCGATGGACGAGATGCTCGACAACATCAGCCTGTACTGGTTCACCAACTGCATCGGCGCCTCGTTCTGGCCCTACTACGCGCGCATGCACGCGCAATGGCCGATCGACGGTCGCATCGAGGTGCCGACCGGCTACTGCGAGTTCCCCCGCGAGATCCTGCGCCCGCCGCGCGAGGCGGCCGAACGGGTCTTCAACATCCGCCGCTGGACGGTCGAAAAAAAGGGCGGCCACTTCGCGGCGCTGGAACAACCGGCGGTGCTGGCGCGCGAAATCCGCACCTTCTTCCGCGACCTGCCCTGACCCCGGCGCGCGGCCCCGCGGACGACCTCAGCCGGTGCGCACGCGGCCGCTAGCGCGGCCGGTCGCCCTTCAGGGTGACCCGATGCATCGAGCGCTTGTAGCCGTGATAGTCGTTGACCGGGTTGTGCAGCACGCAGCGGTTGTCCCAGAACGCGATATCGCCGACGTTCCAGGTGAAGCGGCAGGTGAATTCCGGCTTCACCTGATGCGCGAACAGGAACTCAAGCAGCGGCCGGCTTTCCTCCTCGGTCATGCCGGCGAAGCGGATGGTGTGGCCGAAGTTGACATACAGCGCCTTGCGGCCGGTCTCCGGGTGGGTGCGCACCACCGGATGCTCGGCCAACAGGTCCTTGCGCGGCGCGGCGGCAGGCCCGTCCTTGATGCGGTCTTCACGCGTGCGGGTGACGTCCGCCTTGGCCGAGGCGTTCACGCCGGTCAGTCCTTCCAGCATGCCTTGCATGGCCGGCGAAAGTGCCTCGAACGCCGCGTAGCCGCTGGCGAAAAGAGTGTCGCCACCGAACGGCGGCAATTCACGCGCGATCAGCATGGAAGCCATCGGCGGGATTTCGAGGTAAGCGGTATCGGTGTGCCAAATGCCGCCGAAATTGACTTTCTCGTGCGCAAGCTTGAGCACCGGAACGATCAGCGGGTGCCCCTCGATGCCCTTGACGAACGGATACTCGACCACTTCGCCGAAGCGCTCGGCAAAAGCCTGGAAAGCGCCCGGCTCAAGCGGCTGGTTGCGGAAAAACAGCACGCCATGCGCCAGCCAGGCCTGGCGAATCGCGGCGATGGTGGCGTCGTCTACGCCGGCAATCAGGTCGATGCCCGAGATTTCCGCGCCGATGGCGCCGGCAACGCGGCGGATCTGGATAGTGTCGATGGTAGTCATCGCGTGGATTGTCCCCTATTTGGCGATTCCCGGGTCACGCGCCCGGTTGGTACCATTCTTGCGGAGGATGGCATGGCGCCTCACCCACGTCACTTCAGGCCCGAAGCAATCCCGCCATGCCGTTGAGCTACCTGCCGCATCTGGTTACCGCCACGATTATAGGGTTGACCCCGGCAGGAACGCAGTCCGCTGTCGCAGCGGGCCACCCGAACAAGCCGATCACCCTGATCGCCACATTTCCACCACGCAGTGCAACAATCCCAAGGCGGGCGCGGACAGCGTGGCAAACCTGATCAAGGCGATCAAGGTGGACATGACCCACATCCCCTACAAGGGCGGCCAACCGAAGAAGGCGCTGGCGCTGACAGGCACCAAACGCGGCGGGTTGCCGTCTGACGCGCCCACCATCGTGGAAGCTGGCGTACCCAACATGGTGTTGGAGAACAATATCGGCATTTCCGCACCGCCCGGCATGCCCAGGGACATCGTCGACCGCCTGCACAAGGCCTTCGCCGCAGCCGTCGCCCTGCCGGCGACGAGAAAGAAACTCGAGAAAACCGGCGTGATGATCCGGCCGATGTCGCGGCCACGATTCACAGCCTAAGTGGCCAATCAGGCCAAGAACTGGAAACCGGCCGTGCGCGCCTCGGGTGCAAAACTGCAGAGCAGTGCCGCGGCTGACTAATCTCCAACGATCTTGCGTTCGCGGATGATCTTGCCGAAACGCTCGGAATCGCCGCGGATTACCGCCGCAAACTGGGCCGGGCTGATCGGCGTAGGTTCCGCTCCCAGCGCGCGAATGACTTCAATCACCGGCGCCAGTGTCATGGTCTGGTTGATCTCGCGATTGAGTCGCTCGATGATCGGGGCCGGCGTTCCGGCGGGCGCCCAGAAACCGTGTGTGGTGCCGGTGTCAAACCCTGCCAAGCCCAACTCGGCCAGGGTGGGCGTGTCCGGGAAGAGCGCGTTGCGCTTGGCGCTACCGACCGCCAAAAGACGCAAGCGGCCGGCGCGAAGCTGCGAAAAGGAAATGCCCGGATCAAAGGTGTAGTCGATCTGGCCGCCAAGCAGATCGGTCAGCACCGCCGCAGAGCCGCGATAGGGAATGTGCACAGAGAAAAAATTCGCCTGAGACTTGAGCATTTCGCCGGCAATGTGGGGCGAGGTGCCATTGCCCGGTGAGCCGTAGGTCAGGCGTCCCGGGTTGGCCTTGGCATAGCGCACGAATTCGGCGTAGGTCTTGTAGGGCGCGTCGCTGCGAACCACCAGAAACAGTTCCAGTCGGGCGCCCGCGGCAACCGCAACCAGATCCTTTTGCGGATCGTATGGCATGCGCGGCGTGATCAACGGCACGATCGCCATGGCACTGCCTGAGGAGAGCAGGATCGTATAGCCATCGTTGGCGGCTTTGGCAACCGCCTCCGCGCCGATCATGCCGCCGGCGCCGCCGCGATTTTCCACCACGACCGACTGCCCCAGCGCCTGGGACAGCGGGGTCGCCACGGCGCGCGCAATCGCATCGGGTGACCCGCCGACCGGAAAATTGACGATCAGGCGAATCGGGCGATTCGGCCACGGCGCTGCGCCGGTTTGCGCCGCCACGGAGGCACTCTTTGCCAGCACGGCGGTTCCACCAACGGCCAGAAGAGCTTGGCCAAAACGGCGGCGCGAAAACGCTGATGGGCGAGCCTGCCCCGATTTGCTTGAATTCATGAGCGCATCTCCATTCATGATTGTGAATGATATTGGCGTTATACATAATCATTGTTACATGTTACGGAGATGGCAAACAGGCGGTGCCGCGCCGGCTAACACTGCCTGATCCCGTGCGCAGCATCTGCTCGACCATGGATGGTGGTTGTTCGCTGATGAAGTTCCCTCCGGGCGCCTTTGATCAAGATCGTCGCGAGCAAAGTCGACGCGGTGTTTGCTCGGATTCGAACCTTGTCGCCCTTTATTCCCAGTGACCCACCTTGAAATCGTTGCGCCCGGTGCGATCCTGTCCGCGCAGGAGCCATAAGGGCCGCGTCGCGAAGGCGGTGGAAACCCCGGTGCCATCGAGGCTGATGTCGCGCTCGAACACCGAGGTGCCCGGCATGTAGCGCAGCGCGATGCCGGTGCGCCGTTTGCCGGACCGGTTGGGTTCTGCGCCGTGGATCAGGTAGACGTCGTGCAACGACATCTGGCCTGGCTGCAGTTCCAGTGACACCGATGCCGACAGGTCGATATGGCTGTCCTCGGTACGCATTGTGAGCGTCAGATCTTCGCGGTCCTCGCGCAGATGCCCATGCGTTACCCGCCCGCTATGCGAACCGGATATCACCCGCAGGCAGCCGTTTTCGACTATCGACTCCTCCAGGGCAACCCACACCGTGCAGGTAGCGAGCGGGCGCATCGGCCAGTAGTGGCCGTCCTGGTGCCACGGCGTTTCGTAGCCGTCGCGGGCGGGTTTGCAGAACACATGCGCGCCCCACAGGATGATGTCGGGCCCGAGCACGCCTTCGACCAGGTCGAGGATTTCCGGGTCCATGGCCAGGTCGAGAAACTCGCGGCAGCCCTGCACGCCCTCATCATTTCGACCGTCGCCTTTGGCGCCCTGGCCGGGCTTGCGCTCGATGTGCGCGCTCACCAGTTTCTCGGGCCGCACCCCGGGATTCTGCGCGATCAGGCGGTCGAGGGTCGCGCGCAGATGCGCGACGCGGTCCTGCGGCAGCCGGTATTGCGGAATCACCCAGCCTTCGCGGTGGTAGTGGGCGACTTCATCAGGGGTAGGAACAGGCACGGAAGCTCCGTAGGTTTCAGCCAAGCCGGGTGCGCAAGGCCGTCTTCAACACCTTGCCGGTCTCATTCTTCGGCAGCGCGTCGACGAAGCGGTATTCCTTGGGCCGCTTGAAGCGCGCGATATTGTCCAGACAATGGGCATCGAGCGCCTTCCGGTCGGCCACCGCGCCCGGGCGCACCACCACGAAGGCCACCACCTCCTCGCCCCACTCGGGATGCTTGCGCCCGACCACCGACACCTCGGCCACGCCGGGATGGGTGAGCAGCGCCTCCTCGACCTCGCGCGGGTAGATGTTGGAGCCGCCGGAGATGATCAGGTCCTTGCTGCGGTCCTTGAGCGTGAGGAAGCCTTCCTGGTCGAATGCGCCGACATCGCCGGTGTGCAGCCACCCGTTGGCCAGCGTCCTGGCACTGGCTTCCTCGTTCTGCCAGTAGCCGCTCATGATGACCGGGCCGCGCACGCAGATCTCGCCTACCGCGCCGGTGGGCAACGGCCGGTCGTTCTCGTCGGCCACCATTACCTCGACGCCGGCGAACGGCAGGCCCACCGAGCCGAGCCGCTCTTCATAGCGCGGGTGGCTCGTGTCCATGTGGATGGACTTGTCGGAAGCGGTGATGGTCATGGGCGATTCGCCCTGGCCGTAGATCTGCGCGAAGTGCTGGCCGAAGCGCGCCAGCGCCGCCTTGATGTCCGACACATACATCGGCCCGCCACCGTAGACGATGGTCTTGAGACCCGGCAGCGCGCCGCCGTCCGGGGCGTCGACCAGGCGCTTGACCATGGTGGGCGCGGCGAACATGGAGACGCCGCGATGCCTGCGACACAGCGCGAACACCTCCTCGGGCTCGAAGGCGCCCGACTCCGGCACCACGTTCATGGCCGCCCGCACCAGGTGCGGCAGGAGGTAGATGCCTGACCCGTGCGACATCGGCGCGGCATGCACGATGCAGTCGCCGCGGCCGACCGAATCGACGTCCGAAAAGAAATTGAGCGTCATCTCGACCAGGCTCGCATGCGAGAGCATCACGCCCTTGGGGCGCCCGGTGGTGCCGCTGGTGTAGAACAGCCAGGCCAGGTCGGCAGGCGCCCGCGGCACCAGCGCAAGCGCTTCGGCGGCATGCAGCGCGGCGAAGGCGGCGTTGCCGACGTCGATCACCGCGCGCACGCGCGGCGCCAGCGCGGCGCCCTCCTCGCAGGCGCTGAGCGTGTTGGCGGAAGCGAACACCACCGCGGCGCCGCAATTGTCGAAAATGAACCCGAGTTCCTTGGGATGCAGCTTCGAGTGGATCGGCACGACGGTGAAGCCGCCGTGCCAGGCCGCCAGGAACAGTTCGAAGTAGGCCGGCGAATTCCTCATCGCCAGCGCCACCCGGTCGCCCGGCGCCAGGCCGAGCGCCTTGAGGCCGCCGGCCAGGCGCGCGACGCGCCTTTGCAGGGTGGCGAAGTCGGCCACGACCCGCTCGCCGTAGGCAAGCGCGGGCGCGTCGGGAAAGGCGCGCGCGGCGCGCTCGAGATACAGGGCGATGTTCACGGTGGTTGGCCAGTCTTGGGGGAAATTCGGAGAGGGCGGGAAACGGCGCGCCTATGCGGCCAGCAGCCCCTTGCGCCGGCTCCAGTCGGTCACGGCGTCGATGCAGGTCTGCAACTGCGCCGGCTGGCCGGCATAGTAATGGGTGGCCCCCTCGATCTCCAGCCATTCGCGGTCGGGCGTGGCGAGCGCGGCGCGGATGGCCGGGTTGTGGGTGGCGGGCACCGCGTCATCGGCCTGGTTGACGATCTGCAGCACCGGCGTGGCATGGATGCGCGCGGCATTGCGCGGGCCGCGCGCGTTGGACTTGTCGTACGACCATTGCGAGAGCCAGGACCGCAGCGTGGTGAAGCGCCCCATGCCGACCGGGCCCACGTTGACGATGCGCGGATCGCCCAGGTAGCACCAGTTGGGCTTGCGGCCGTTCGGGTCCACCGTCGCGTCGATCCAGCGCACGTCGCACATGGTGCGATGGACCACGAAGGCGCGCTCGACCTCGCCGTCATTGCGGTTCCTGAGCGCGGCCAGGAGGTCGGAGGCCCAGGCCGTGATGCGGCGGTTGCGCGCGCGCTGCGCCTCGCGGAAACGCGCGACGAAGGCGGGCGTAAACGGCGGCTTGTGCGGGCAGGCCGCGCTGTAGATGTCGAGTTCGGGATCGCGCCGGTCCGGGTCGAATTCGTCTATGACCGACGGGTCCAGCCATTCGGTCAGGGTTTCGGCGCGGCTCAGATGGGCGGCGATGAAGATCACGCCGTCGGCGCGCGGCAGTTCCGCGGCCGTGAGGTCATAGGGGTCCCCGGCAGCGGTGTGGGTGATGGTCGGCTGCTCGGCCTCTGCCTGATAGAAGAGCGACAGCGAACCGCCGCCCGACCAGCCGACCAGGATTACCTTGCGATAGCCGAGCGCCTCCTTCGCGTGGCGGATGTATTGCCCCAGGTCGTAGACCACCTTTTCCATGATCAGCGCGCTGTCGTTCTTGGCGTAACGGCTGCCGGCGCACAACACATGCAGCCCGGAGGCGGCCAGCGCCGTCGGCATGGGCAAGAGGTGCAGCGTGGAGGAGGGATGCATGAAGATGAACACCGTGTCGGAGGGCCGATCGCGCGGCACCAGGCGCTGGCCCTCGAGCACGGTCTGCCCCTGGCTGCCGGAGAAGCCGTAGGTTTCCACCATGCCCAGCCGTTCGGCGAAGGAAAGGATGACGGGCATGCGGTCGAACGCGGGCTGGTTCATGGTCGTATCTGGCGTTAAGGTGCGGGTCGGCGGATCACTCGGCCTTCAAGCCCAGTTCCTTGTGGATGCGGCCCTTGAGTTCGTAGTCGGCGCGGGCGGCTTTCGCGAAGTCGGCGCTCCTGAGATACACCAGCGGCACGCCCTGGCGCGCCGCGTGGCCCTTGAGCGTCTCGTCCTGGGTGGCGACCTCGCAGGCCTTCTCCAGCGTCTCGATGACCGGCCGTGGCGTGCCCTTGGGCGCGAACACGCCCTGGTAGCCGGGCGGCGAACTCGGATAGCCCAGTTCGGTCACGGTGGGCACGTTGGGCAGGGCCGGATGGCGCCGGTCCCAGAACACGGCGATCGGCCGCACGTCGGGGCGGGTGGAAATGGCGCCGGTGGAATTGACGCCGAAGTCGAGATCGCCGCCCAGAAGGCGCAGCAGCATGGCGGCATCGCCGCGGAAGGCCAGGTCCTGCATCTTCACATTGGCCTGCTTCGACAGGGTCTCCACATTGATGTGCGGCCCGGTGAAAACGCCCGCATGGCCGTAATTGAGCTTGCCCGGATTCGCACGCGCGGCGTCGAGGATGTCCTTCAGGCTCTTGTACGGCGAATCCGCGCGCACGGTGATGGTGAAGGCATTGACGAACACCTGGCACACCGTGTCGAACGAATCGAACTGGTAGGGCAGGTCCTTCATCGTATAGGGCAGGTTGGTGATCGGCGTGGTCGGCCCGACCAAAAGGGTGTACCCGTCCGGCTTGGCCAGAGCCACCTGGGTGGTACCGATGCGGCCTGACGCTCCTTCACGGTTGATGACCACGAACTGCTGCTTCATCACATTGCTCATCGAGGCGGCGAAGGCACGGAACATGGCGTCGCTGCCGCCCGGCCCGAACGGCATGACCAGTTGCACCGGGCGATTGGGGTAAGGCTCCTGCGCCATGGCATGGGGCGCAGCCAAGAGCGCGAGCGCGCCGCACAGCAGGCCGAAGATGTTCATGCGTATATCTCCCGTCGGTTCAGGTCAGGCGCTCGTCGACGCCATGACACGGTTGCGCAACACACCCAAGCCGTCGACCTCGAGTTCGACGACATCGCCGATCCCCAAGAAGCGACCCTGCTCCAGCCCGCAGCCGCCGCCGACCGTGCCGGAGCCAAAGAACTCCCCCGCATACACCGTCTCGTCGCGCGACACATGCGCCAGGATGTCCTCGAACTTGTGGTGCATCTCGCCGCTGGACCCGCGCGACCACTCCTCGCCATTGACGCGCGCCACCATGGTCAGCGCATACGGGTCGGGCACCTCGTCGGCGGTCACCAGCCACGGCCCCATCACGTTGGCGGTGTCGAAATCCTTGCCCTTGGTCGGGCCCAGTTGCGACTGCATCTCGCGCATCTGCTGGTCGCGCGCCGAGAAGTCGTTGAAGATCAGGTAGCCGAACACGTGTTCGCGTGCATGTTCGCGCTTGATGTTCTTGCCGCGCTTGCCGAGGATGATGCCGAACTCGAGTTCGTAATCGAGCATCTTGCAGTACGACGGGCAAATCACATCGGTACCGGTGCCGACGACCGCGAAGCGGTTGCACTTGTAGTACACCGGCTCCTCGTACCAGATGCGCGGCACGTCGACCTTGGCCGGGTCGGTGGGGTAGCCAGTGATGCCGAACAGGTGGCGCTGGGTGCGCGCCTGGCGCAAATGCCTCTCGAAACAGAGGAAATCGCGCATCTGGCGCGGCTCGGGCACGGGCGCCAGGAGGCGCACCGCGGCCAGCTCGTGGATCAAGGGCGGCACGGCCAGGCAGGCGCGCGCCTCGGCCAGCGCCGTCGCGCCGGCATCGATCAGGGCCAGCATGTCGCGCGCCCAGGGCGCGCCGCTGCCGGCGGTGAAATCGGCGATACGGGTTTCGCCCGCCAGCATGGCGCCGATGCGGCGTTCGCCGGAGGGCAGTTCGAAGGTCACCAGCTTCATGCGCGCCCCCGCGGGTCAATGGTGGGTGTGGCCGCAATGCTCGCAGGCGGCCGCCGCCGCGCGCTCGCGGTGGTGGCGCGCCATCAGGCCGAACAAGCGCGGCACGTCGGGACGCGAGGCGTCGCCGGCGAACTCGCGGTACAGCGCATTGACATTGATGAAGATGCGCTCGCCGTCGATCCAGTCGCGGAACGCATCGAAGGAAATGTCGCGCGCCGCCTCCTCGTCGGTCATGCCCGCGTCGTAGCGCTTGCGCGTCTCGACCGCGAGGTATTCCAGATAGTGCTTGAGGGCGCGTACGCCGCTCTTGTCGGTGATCGGCCCGTGCCCGGGAACCACTGTCTCGACATCCCAGCCCAGGATCAGGTTGCAGGCCTTGATCCAGTTGGCCACCGGCCCGGCCCAGATGGCCGGATGGCCGCCGACGAACAGGATGTCGCCGGTAAACACCGTGCGGTCGCCCGGCACATAAGCCAGCACATCACCGCGTGTGTGCGCCGGCCCCACGTTGACCAGCCGCACTTCCTTGTTGCCCACGGACACCCGCAGCTCGGTCTCGAAGGTCTCGGTGGGCGGTGTGTACACCAGTCCGGTGAAATCGAAGCGCGCGCCCATCATCTCGTGCATGAAGGCGCCGGCCTCGCCCATTTCGCGCCAGTTATGCATGGTGCGCATGAATTCCTCCGGCGGGCGCAACGCCATTTCCTCGGCGCAGGCGCGGCTGGCGATGATGCGGCTGCCCTTGACCAGCTGGTTGCCGAAGGTATGGTCGCCGTTGGCGTGGGTGTTGACCAGCGTGTCGATCCCGCCTCGCGCCGGCAGCACGCCGCGCAAGCCGTCGAGCATCTCACGGGTGAGCTTCAGGTCGAAAAGCGTGTCGACCAGCATTGCCTGGCCGGAATCGACGATCAGGCCCGCATTGGAGTAACCCCAGCTGCCGTCCGGCAGCAGCCACGCATGGCAGCCGTTGCCGAGGTCATGCAGGCCGCGCGTGTATTGCCACTTCGCCATGCTTGTCTCCGTTGTATGGCCTGTCGCCGCGCCGCGGCGCACAGTGCTCCGGCTTCAAAATTACCACGATCATCATGGCGCGCGGGCGCCTTCGGCCCCGCCCGCAAACCTTACCCGGGCACCACCGTCTCGCCCCTGATCACCGTGCGCCGCACCACCCGCGGCTCGGTTGCGGTGTCGTACTCGGTGGCGCGATGCATGGTGGCGCGGTTGTCCCACATCACCAGGTCGCCGGGGCGCCACACATGTTCGTAGACGAAGCGCGGTTCGACCGCGTGGCTCATGATGCGCTCGATCAGGCCGCGGCCGGCCAGTTCGTCCATGCCGCGGATCGCCTGGCCATGGCTGCCCAGAAACAGCGCCTTGCGGCCGGTGGGCGGATGGATGCGCACCAGCGGCTGGACAACCGGCGGGCGCTTGTCGCGCTGCGCCGGCGTCATGCCCGCATAGCCCGCCTTCTGCCGCGAAACGTGCAGGTCATGCACCACCGCAAGGCCGCGGAAGCGCTCGCGCTCGGCCTCGCCGAAGGCCTCGTAGGCACCGATCATGTCGGCGAACAGGGTATGGCCGCCGTCGCGCGGCACCTGCTCGGCGTAGAGCAGCGTCGCCAGCGCCGGCGCGGCCTGCCAGGAGGCGTCGGTATGCCAGAACAGCGTGCCCAGGTCCGGGTGCACGGCGTTGGGCATGCCGTCCCGGCCGATGTTGGAAAGCTCGAAAATCTCCGGATACTCGGCCTTGTGATACTCGTCGAGCACATGGATTTCCAGTTCGCCGAAGTGCCGGCTGAAAGCCACATGCGCCGCAGGCGGCAGCCGCTGGCCACGCAGCACCAGCACCCGGTGGCGCTCGAAGGCGGTGCGCAGGGCATCCGCGGTCGACTCGTCCAGCGGCGCGGAGGCGTCCACGCCGAGCGCCTCGACCCCGAAGTCGCCGTTGAGCGGGCGAAACTGCACTGCTCCTGCCATGTCTCCTCCTGTTTCAGGCCTCGGGCGCGCACGGCCCGACGCGCCCGCCGCCGCGGGTCTCGACGGTCAACTCGCCGTCCTTCGTGCTGATTATCATATCGCCGCCGGCAAAGACCGCGGCGCCGCTGCCGGTGCGGCGCAAAGGCCGGAACCGGCCGTCGACGCGCAGGTAGGCGAGATCGGCGTCGAACACCACGTCACGCGGCACGCCCGAAGGGCACACATAGCGCACCATCCGCGCCGCGGCGCTGCGGGTGAACAGCAGGTCGCTGGCATCGGTGTGCAGGCGCAGCAATCCGCCGTCGAAGGTGCCGCCCCTGGCCGCTGAAAGCAGGCGCGCGAAGCGCACGCCCAGCGAGCGGGGATCGCACATGCGCCGCGTCAGGCCGATCGGCCCCAGCGCGAGCCCCGGCCCAGCCAGTCGTCCCAGGCCACCGTTGCAGTCCGCGTTAACCACGACGCCGCCCTCGCTGGCGAACTCGATCCAGTAGCGCGCCGGTTCCGGCGCCGGGGTGGCGGCGGCGTCGAACACCATGCCGACCCAATGCCAGCGCGCGCCTGCGACCTCCTCATGGCGCGCCGTGCCGGGCGCATCCATGCCGGCACAGGCGCCGAGGAGCAAGGCGGGCAGCCAGGCCCAGGCGCGTTTCAATGCGCCCTCACTGCGCCGCACCGGCCGGCGCGGCATCGCTATCCAGGCGCGCATGCTTGGCCGCATGGATGTGGCAGCTGATGACATGGCGCGCCCAGGCCGGGTCGCGCGCGCGAAAAGCGTCGATCAGTTCGCGGTGGTGGGCGAAGCTGCGCGCCATCTGCGCGGCCGAATAGCGGCGGAAGGTCTGCTGAACAATCGGCATTTCGATGGCATTGGCGAGCATGGCCACGAAGCGCGGCTTGGCGCTGGCGGCGGCGACCACGCGGTGGAACTCGCGGTTGTGGGCGGCGATGCGCTCGATGTTGTCGGGCGAGAGGTCGCAGCCGCGCGCCTCCAGTTCGTCCTGCAGCCCGGTGAGCTGGGCGATCTCGGCAGCGCCGATGTTGGCCGCGGCCAGCGCGGTGATCTCGGACTCGAGCATGACCCTGAGGTCGAACAGCTGGGCGACCTCGTCGCGGCTCCACGCGCCCACGAAAATGCCGTAGTTGGGCTTCAATACCAGGGCACCGTCGGCGGCCAGCTGGCGCACCGCCTCGCGCACCGGCGTGCGCGACACGCCCAGCTCGCGCGCCAGCTGCTCCTCGGTCAAGCGGCTGCCGGGCGCGTACGCGCCGGAGATCACGCGTTCGCGGATGTACCGGTACGCCTGCCGGGCGACACTGCCGGCATCGCCGGCGGGGTCGGGATGCGCGTCCATGCGCGGCGCTTCAGTACTTCTCGAGAAGGGGGCCGAAGCCCGCCACCCGGTCGGTGATGCCGGATTCGCGCAGGGCATGCCAGTAGATGGCGGTATTGATGGCCAGCACCGGCCGCGGCATCCACAGGTGGGCGCTGCCCGCCAGCCGCGCCATGGCCAGGTTGGTGCCGACCTGGATCACCGCATCGACGTCATCGCCGTCGAGTTCGCGCACCGCGTCGCGCAGGCGCGCCTCGCTCACATGGGCGATCGCCACCGGGCTTTCACACTTCAGGCCCAGCACCCGTCGGACGTCATAGCCGCACTCCTCGAAAAAGCGCCGCACGTTGGCATCCCCCACCGGCTGGTAGGGCGTGAGCACGGCGATGCGCTTGACGTTCCAGTGGGCCAGGGCTGCCGTGCAGGCTTCCGAACCCATCGACACCGGCAGGCCGGTGCGCTCGACCAGGTGCGCCTTGAGTTTGCGGCTGGCCTCCAGGCCGTTCCAGAAGGTCTCGGCGGAAATGCCCAGCACCAGCCGGTCTGGCTCGCAGGACATGGCGGCATCGACCGCCGCGTCCTGCGCCGCGTCGATGAGTTCGATCAGCCGCTTGAAGTCCGCGTCGTTGGCCAGCGGGATGTTGGGTATGGCGATGCGGCTGATGTGGTTGGTCACGCCCACCGGGCGCATGGCGTCGAACTCGGGTTGCACCGCGGTATTGGTCGACGGAACCAGGACGGCAAACTTCTTCCGGAATCCGAGGGAATCTGTCATCGCTACCTCCCGATCGTGGCTGCTGTCTGTCTCACCTGACGGGAGATTGTACACAGCCGATCCTGCTTCTCGGGGCAGTGCGCACACAACCAGCATAGAAAGTCTGGACAGCGCGGCGCCGTGTATACAATGCCCGATACGCAAGCAAACCCAGCCGCCCCGCCGGAGACCGCCCCCATGCCCGCCACCTGGATCGACACCAAGGAACATGACCTGAGCCGGGAGACGCTTGCGGCACTCCTCGACAACCGCCTGGCGGCCATCCGCATCCGCACGTTCGCCAGCCCGGCCGAATGCGCGGCCTTCGCCGGCGCCGCACGCGCGGGCAACCTCAAGCACTACAGCGTGGCCACCCGCATCGGCTACATCGGCCTGGCGCAATACGAATATCGCTGGAACCGGCCGTTGTCGGACTACTTCGACGACGTTCCCGCGGCGGCGGCCGACCTGCGCCAGGTGGTCGAGGCGGCCGGTTTCGACCCGGTGGCGCGCCTCATCGAGCGCCTGCGAGCGGTGTGGGACGCGCCGGTCGGGCTGGGCCATGAAGCCGGGCAGGGCGACTACTACGCCGGCATCGTGCGCATCGCCTCGGAGGGCGTGGCGCTGCATGCCGACTACGCGCCGCTCAATTCGCCGGCCTACGCTATCGCGCGCATCGACGGCCAGCTGGGCTGGAATTTCTTCGCCGAGGACCTGCCGAGCGGGGGCGCGACCACGGTGTACAACGCCCCGTGGTCGCCGGCGGTGGCCCGCGGAGAGATTCCGCGCAGCTACGACCTGCCGCGCGAGGTGGTCGCCGGCGCCCCTTCGATCACCTACGCGCCCACCGCGGGCGACGTGGTGCTGTTCAACTCGCGCAACCCGCACGAGATCGCCGGCGGCCCGCCCGCGGCGGGCCGCGACCGCATCTCGATCGGTTCGTTCGTCGGGCGCATGCCCGACCGCTCCCTGCTGCTGTGGTCCTGAGTACCGCTCAGATGCCGCTTTGCACCGGCGGCGCGTCCCAGGCGGGCTCGCCGGAGAGCCATTGCGCGCCGCGCGCGTAGAGGGCCTGCACGATCTCGCCCTTCAAGCCGGGCATGTCGGGCTTGATCTTGAAGCCGATGCGACTTTGCAGGTAGGCCAGGTGCCGGTAGCCTTCCGGGAACGAAGCCAGCAAGGCGGCGTCGAGCTTGAGCGCCGCGGACGGGTCGAGCACATCCATGCGGTCCTTTTCGTAGATCGGCTGGCGCCGTACGATGCCCCATTTGCCGGCACGCTTCTCGAAGAAATCGTAGAAGCGCCCGGTGCACACCACGTCCACCCACACCCCCTCGACCTGGGCGCGCTGGTTGATGGTCATCTTGGTCTGCGCGATGGCGCGCCCGCCGGCCAGGTCGACCGACGTGCCGCCCAGGAAGTGCAGGATGGACACGCCCTTGTCGAAGCCCTCCCTGGACACCTTGATGAAGGCCGGGGCCGGCCCCTGGAACCAGGTGGCGCTCATCCAGCCGTCGTCATGCCAGACGGTGCGGAACCGTTCCCAATCGCCGGCATCGCGCCAGACGGCCCAGTTCTGCACGGTTTCGATGATGCTCAGTTTGTCGATCAGCGCGGCATCCATTTGTGTTCGTACCTCGAATCGGGGATAAATTGCGATCATTCGCGGCTCACGAGTATACGCGGCGACTTTCGGCGGATTTCCCCACCCTGGAGACCACATGAATTTCCTCACCCCATGGCAAGCCCTGCTGGCCGGCCTCGGCCTGGCCCTGAGTCTCGCTCCTGCCGCCTTCGCGCAGGACTTCCCGACCAAGCCGGTGCGCATCATCGTGCCGCAGCCGCCGGGCGGCGGTTTCGACTCGGTCGGCCGGCAGATGGCCGACAAGCTCGGCCCGCTGCTCGGGCAGGCCGTGGTGGTGGAAAACCGGCCCGGCGCCGGCACCCTGGTGGGCACCGAGGCGGCCGCCAAGGCGCCCGCCGACGGTTACACCCTCTTGGTCGGCGCACTCTCCAACCTGGCGCTCAACCCCGGCCTGTACGCCAAGCTGCCCTATGACCCTTTGCGCGACTTCACGCCCATCGGGCTGGTGGTGAGCTATTCCTACACGCTGGTGGCGCGCAAGGACCTGCCGCAGAACACCCTGAAGGAACTGATCGACTTCGCGCGCGCCAATCCCGGCCGCGTGACCTACGCCTCGGGCGGCAACGGCTCCGGCCAGCACATCGCCCCGGCCGTCATGGCCCACCTGGCCGGCGTGAAGATGGAGCATGTACCGTACAAGGGCGCGCAGGCGGCCTATCAGGACGTCATCGCCGGTCGCGTCGACGTATTCTTCGACGTCACCCCGACGGCGCGCCCGCAGGTCGATGCCGGCACCGTCAAGGCGCTCGCGGTGTCTTCGCGCGAGCGCCAGCCGGTACACCCCGGCGTGCCGTCGGTCATGGAAACCGGCATCGCGGCGCTCGACATGGAAACCTGGTTCGGCCTGTTCGCGCCCGCCGCCACGCCGCCGGCGGTGCTCTCGCGGCTGCGCGCCGAGCTCGCCAAGGTGACCGCGATGCCGGATGTGGCCGAGCGCTTCACCAAGAGCGGCGGGCGCGCGCTGCGCCTGTCGCTCGCCGAGACCGAGGCGCTGGTCAGGCGCGACGTGGAGCGCTGGACCAAGGTGATCCGCGAGGCCGGCATCAAGGGAGACTGACCCGCACCACCCAGCGGCGGCGGGCCGGGAACGAGCAAAGTCATTGACGCGGGCGCCGGCCCGTGGCGACAATGGCAAGGCAGTAGGTCACGGCGGGCTATTACAAGAAAGCGTCGTCACAAGGAGACGCGCGCAAACGGAGGAAATTCATGAAAGACACTTCCAGGCTCACCTGCCTGGCAGCAAAAGAGTCGCACATGCGGCGGCCGTCATCTGCAAAGCGGCCGCCATTTTTCTTCTAGCCGGCGTAGTCCCTCTTGCCCACGCGGGTTTGCAAGAAGGCCGCCAGAACGCACGGGCGTGCGTTGCCTGCCACGGCCTCGAAGGCAATTCGGTGGCCATCAGCATTCCCTCGCTCGCCGGCCGGCTACGCCAATTCATCGTCACATCGCCGTCATGTTCCGCGAGGGCTGGCGCGCCAACGAGGCCATGAAGCCCTTGGTCGAGAAGCTTTCCAATACGGTCCTGAACGAACTGGCCCTGAGTTTCTGGTCGCAGAAGCTGGCGCCGCAGGCGCGCAAGGCGCAGCCCGACATCGTCGCCCTCGGCAAGGCCATTACCGAAAAGCACAACTGCGTGCAGTGCCACAAGGCCGACCTCGCCGGCCAGCAGCACGTTCCGCGCATCGCCGGCCCGCACAAGGACTACCTGCTCGAGCAGCTCAAGGGCTTCAAGGCCGCCAAGCGCGCCGACTTCGACGGCACGATGACCTCGGCGGCCCAGGCGCTCACCCCGGAAGAGCTCGAACCCCTGGCGGACTACCTCGCCACCCTCGTCGTGCCATGAGGCAACGTGGCCGCCGTGCGGCCGCCAGGCTCACGGCGTCCTCCGCCGTGCTGCGTGCGGTGTCCTCCGCCGTGCCCCGTGCGGCGTCCTTCGCTGTGCTGCGTGCGGCGTCCTTCGCCGCCGCCTGCACCGCTCTCGGCGCGATGGCACAGGAGGCGGCGGGGCCCGACGCCGCCGGCGTGGTCGTCAGCGTCACCAGCGTTGCCCAGCCGAGCTTCGATGCGCCCGCCGCGATCGATGCGGTGGGCGGCCGCACGCTCCGGGAGGGCCAGCGCCAGGTCAATCTCTCCGAAACCCTGGCGCGAGTGCCAGGCCTGAACATCGCGGACCGGCGGAATTACGCGCAGGACCTGCAGATCTCCTCGCGCGGCTTCGGCGCCCGCTCCACCTTCGGCGTGCGCGGCATCCGCCTGTACGCCGACGGCATCCCGGCGAGCATGCCGGACGGCTCCGGGCAGGTGTCGCACTTCTCGCTTTCATCCGCGGCCCGGGTGGAGGTGATGCGCGGGCCGTTCTCGGCCCTGCACGGCAACGCCGCGGGCGGGGTGATCGCCATCTTCAGCGCCGATCCGCCCGCCGGCATGCAGGCCACGCCGTCGGCCAGCATCGGCAGTTTCAATACCTGGCGCCTGGGGGCGCAAGTGGCCGGCTCGGAGGGCGCGGTCGGCTATGCCTTCGACGCGAGCCGCTTCGGCACCGGCGGGGCGCGCGACCACAGCGCGGCCACCCGCGAACTGGAGAACCTGCGTCTGAAGCTTAGCCTTGGCGACACCACCACCCTGACGCTGACCGGCAACCGGGTCGACATGCCCGAATCGCAGGACCCGCTGGGCCTCAGCCGCGCCGAATACGGCGTCAACCCCAACCAGGCTTCGCCGGCGGCGCTGACCTTCAACACCCGCAAGTCGACCCGCCAGGTACAGGGCGGCGCGCTGCTGGAGCACCGCTTCTCCAGCGAGAACCGGGTGCGCGTGGGTTTCTACGGCGGGGACCGCGCCATCATGCAGTACCAGGCCATCGCGCCCGCGACACAAGTCGCCCCCACCCAGGCGGGCGGCGTCATCGACCTCGACCGTGGCTACTACGGCGTGGACGCGCGCTGGATCCACCAGGGCATTGCCGCCGACGGCGCCTACATGGTCACTGCGGGGATTGCGCAGGAAGTGCAGAACGAACTGCGGCGCGGCTTCCAGAACTTCACCGGCGCCTCCGCCGCGCCCGCCGCGCTAGGCGTGATCGGCGCCCTGCGCCGCAACGAGAACAACCGGGTGGTCAACACCAGCCAGTTCGCCCAGGCCGAATGGCAGGTGCACCCGCTGATCAAGGTGTCCGCAGGCATCCGCCAGTCGCGCGTCGCGTTCTCCTCGAAGGACCTGTACGTCGTCGCCGGCAATCCGGACGACAGCGGCGCCGTGGTCTACCGCGCCACCACGCCGGCGGCCGGCGTGGTGTGGAGCATCAGCGGCGACTTGAACGCCTATGCCACCCTGGGGCGCGGCTTCGAGACGCCCACCTTCAACGAACTGGCCTACAGCCCGGCAGGCGGAAGCGGCCTCAACTTCGCGTTGCGCCCGGCCACCAGCCGGCATGCCGAAGCGGGATTGAAAGCCCGCTTTGCCGGCGGCTACGCCAACCTCGCGCTGTTCCGCGCCGACACGACCGACGAGATCGTTACCGCCTCCAACACCGGCGGCCGGGCGATTTTCCAGAACGCCGGGCATACCGAACGGCGCGGTTTGGAACTCGCGGCTGCAAAGGCTTACGCAAGCGGCTGGGCGGTCTACGCCGCCTATACCCTGCTGGAAGCGAAATACGCCGACGCCTTCCGTACTTGCGTTGGCGCGCCCCCCTGCGCCCCCGCCGCCGCGGTGACCATCGCCGCCGGCACCGACATGCCCGGCATCCCGAAGCGCAGCCTGTATGCGGAACTGCTGTGGCGCGCACCGCGCGCGCTGTCCTACGGCACGCCGCATGCGGCGCTCGAGCTCCGCAGCGTCAGCCAGATCCAGGTTGACGACCGCAACAGCGACGCGGCCGCGGGCTACAGTGTCGCGGCATTGCGCGCCGGCATCGAAAAGCGCATCGGACCATGGGTGGCCACCGCCTTCGCGCGCGTCGACAACCTGTCCGACGCGCGTTACGCCGGCTCGGTGATCGTCAACGAATCCAACGGCCGCTTTTTCGAACCGGCGCCGGGCCGCAACTGGACTGTAGGTGCCACGCTCGCGTGGCGAATCAAGTAATCCACCGGAGCAACGCCTTGTCACAGACCATCCGCGTTTCGTTCGACGCATTGCGCGACTTCATGGACCGCGCCTTCCGCAAGGCCGGCCTGCCGGACGCCGACGCGCTGACCGTGGCCACCCTGATGGCCGAGGCTGAACTGCAGGGTTCAGACGGCCACGGCTCGATCCGGCTGGCACCCTACCTGCGGCGCATCCGTGAAGGCGGCGTCAACAAGCATCCGGTGATCCGCGTCGAGAAGGAAAAGGCCGCGATGGCCCTCATCAACGGCGACAACGGCATGGGCCATCTGGTGATGAAGCGCGCCGCCGAGCTGGCCGTCGAAAAGGCCAGGACCGCCGGCGTAGCCTGGGTCGGCGCCCGCCTTTCCAACCATGCCGGGCCGGCCTCGCTGTACGCGCGCATGTGCCTGCCGCACGACATGATCGGCCTGTACATGGCGGTGGGCAATGCCAACCACCTGCCGCCCTGGGGCGGGCTCACCATGCTGCTTTCGACCAACCCGGTGGCCTGCGCGATCCCGACCGCCAAGGAACCGCCGGTGGTGCTCGACATGGCCACCACCGTGGCGGCCTACGGCAAGGTCAAGGCCAAGGCGCAGCGCGGCGAAATGATGCCCGAGGGCTGGATGATCGACCGCACCGGCAAACCGTTGCTGGACCCGAAGCGTTCCGACGAAGGCTTCCTGCTGCCCATCGGCGGCCACAAGGGCTATGGCCTGGCGCTGATCATCGGCCTGCTTGCAGGCACGCTTAACGGCGCGGCCATGGGCAAGGACGTGATCGATTTCAACTCGGACTTCGCCAACGTCGGCAACACGGGGCAGGCGATGGTCGCCATCGACCCGGCCGCCTTCGGCGACCTGGACGAGTTCAAGGCCGCGGTGGACGTGGTGGTGCGCGACCTGCGCGGGAGCGAACGCATGCCGGGGGTGGAACGCATCTGGATGCCGGGCGAGCAGTCGCACGAAAAGCGCATCGCCAACCGCGCGGGCGGCATCGCACTGCCGCCGCAGCTCAAGGCCTCGCTCGACAAGACCGCCGCCGACCTCGACGTCGCCCCCCTGGAAGTCATGGACTGAGGAGAACCGCCATGCGCAAGTTATCCATCCTGTTGCTGGGCAGCCTGATGGCGGGCACGGCGTTCGCCCAGGCCTATCCCGGCAAGCCGATCCGCATGATCGTGCCGCTGGCCGCCGGCAGCGCCGTGGATGTGGCGGCGCGCATCGTTACCGCGAAGATGTCCGCCGGGCTGGGCCAGTCGATCGTCATCGAGAACATGCCGGGCGCGGCCGGCATCATCGGCGCCGAACGCGTGGCCAAGTCGGCGCCGGACGGCTACACCCTGGGCGGCTTCAACGACAGCATCATGACCATGGTGCCCAATGTCACCGCCAGCATGCCGTGGAACATCCTCAAGGATTTCGACCCGGTATCCTTGGTCGCCACCGTCGAGTGGGGCATGGCCGTCAATCCGGCCTCGCCCTACAAGACCGCCGGCGACCTGATCGCCGCCGCCAGGGCCGCACCGGGCAAGATCAACTACGGCAGTGGCGGCAACGGCAGCCCGCAGCACATCGGCATGGCGCTGTTCGCATCCCTTGCCGGCATACAGCTGACCCATGTGCCCTACAAGGGCGCGACCCAGGCTGCCACCGGCACCGCGGGCGGCGAAGTGCCCGTGACCATGCAGGGGCTGGCCACCATCGCGCCGCTGGTGCGCGCTAGCAAGCTGCGCCTGGTGGGCGTTTCGATGAAGGCGCGCCATCCGCAATTCGCCGACGCGCCGCCGATCGCCGAATCCGGCCTGCCGGGCTTCGAGTTCAACTCCTGGTTCGCCATTCTCGCGCCGGCCGGCACGCCGAAGGACGTGGCGATGCGCCTGTCGTCCGAAGTGGTCAAGGCCCTGGCAGATCCGGACGTGCGCGACAAGTTGAACCTGCAAGGGCTGACCCCGCGCGGCAGCACGCCGGACGAACTCGGCACCATGACGCGCGACCAGCTGGCCAAGTACGCCAGGCTCATCAAGGAAGCCGGCATCAAGGCGGAGTAGCAGGGCGGCCGAGTAGCGGGGCGGCCGAGTAGCGGGTCAGCCCGGCGCACTGCACCACAGGACCCGAGGGGCTGCGGACGAGGGCTCAGGCGCCGAGCGCAGCGCGCATGGCGCGCACCGCCGAATCAGGGCTGGTCAGCACCGGGCGGCCAGTGGCAGCTTCCACGGCGGCACGGGCACGCGCGGTGGAGAACTGCGCCAGCATGATCGCGTCGCAATCCTCGAGCGAGCGCGCCTTGTCGGCCAGCAGCGCGTCATGCACGGCGGCCTCGCCGCGATTGAGCGCCGGCATCGCCTCCGCCGCGCAGGCCGTGACCAGCTGCGCGCGCGATTGCCGGGCCCGCGCCATGGCCGTGAACTCCTCGGCCATGGGCGCGATGGACGGGTCGAAGGAAGCCAGCAAGCCCAGCCGCTGCCCCGCCGCGAAGGCCTCGGCAAACATCGCCTCGTTGGGTTTCAACACCGGAATCGACAACGCACGCCGCGCCGCCTCGATGGCCGGCCCGAAGGCCGAGCAGGTAAAAAGGATGCCGTCCGCGCCGGTACCTGCTGCGTAGCGGGCGAGCGTTTCGAAGCGCGCCACCATCGCGGCGGTGAGCGTGCCATCGCGGGCGCGATCGACCGACAGCGAATCGTCGAGCAGGTTCATGCGCGTGGCTTGCGGCCAGAGGCGCGCGAACGCCTCCTCGACCGGCGCGATGGCGACCTTGACGGCGTGGATCAGGGCGATGCGGGACATGGTTGTCTGCGCCGGGCGCATGGAAGCGCGAAACGGCCGCGCACTCTAGCACGGCCGATGGGCCGGCTGGGCCACCCCCAGCGGTAAGGCGATTGCTCAGGTCGAAAATCGTTTCTTTGCACTGCGAAACGCCCAGTTCGCCAATGCGGCGGCGGCAAGCAGCCCGCCCGCGAACACCAGGGACACGTACGCATCCCCGCTCTTGTCATAGAGCCAGCCGGCGACCGGCGGGGTGGCCGTCATGATGACGAAATAGCCGCTGAAGAACACGCCCATGCCAAAGGCACGGCGCTGCGGCGCCATCGCCTCGCCGGTCAGCGCCATGATGACGCCCGCGGACGCCATACCCACCAGCCCGAACGCCAGGCTCAGCCACAGCGCGATGGCGACCTCGCGCATGAGGAGCACGCACACCACCGCTACCGCAGCGCACACGTAGAGCACCAGGTCGCGCTTGCCAGTGCGATCGGCGATCCGGCCGCCGGCAGCGATGGAAAAGATCATGACCCAGCTGGCCACGCTGATGACCGCCGCCGCTTCTGTGGCCCCGTAGCCGCCGTCGACCAGCACCCGGGGCGCAAAACTCAGGAAGACGATGTAGCCGGCATTGAACAGCCCCCACACCGCAGCCGCGAGCAGGGTGAGCACCAATTCATTGCGCGGCAAGCCCGGTGCTGCCACGGGGGCGGGTGCGGCCCCGGCGGGCCGCGGTGGCACCCGGTACAACAGCGCCACCGCCGCCGCGCCGACCATGCAGTATCCCGCCGCCACGACGAACGCCATGCGCCAGTCGTAGTTCGCGGCGATCCACACATGCCCGATCTGGCCCATGGCGATACCCATCGGCCAGCTCGCCACCAGGATGCCCATCGCAGTGGCCAGGTCGCGCCCGGCGAACCAGTCCGCCACCATCTTGGTGAAATAGACGGTGCTGAACACGAAGCCCACGCCGGCGGCGATGCGGCCCAGCGCGAGCAGCCCGAACCCCTGCGCGGCGGCGGCCAGCGCGCCGCCGAGCGCGAGCGCGAGCAGGCCCAGCGCCACCAGCGTGCGGTCGGCAAGATGGCGCCCGGCGAACCCCGCCGGCAGCGACAGCACCAGGCCGGGGAGCATGAACAACCCGATCAGCGTGCCGATTTGCGCGTAGTTGAAGCCCAACTGGTCGACCAGCGACGATGACACCGATCCGAGCGCCTGGAACTGGAAACCCAGGCCGGTACGGCACGCGAAGAGCATCGTGAGAATGAGCCAGCGGGTACTGGCGACTTCGATCGTCATGGGAAGTACGATAGCGTTGGATGGCAGGCGGGAGGCGAAACAGCAGGCGCCCGGATCAATATGGAAATCCGAATCTCGTTGATATCTGTGAGCCTACCAGCAAGACTTGCCGGCGACCAGTAGCTGCCCAACCCTATGCCGCCATCGACACAGCCGGTACTTCAGTTATTCTCCGTTGCAATGTCGGCGGAGCCAACTCTTCTAACGCGTACGTATCACGCGCCCCATGGCTAAACCTTCCACAGTCTTGCGTCGCCGAACCGCAGTACCAATGAGGCCCAAGCCGGCGATCAGCATGGCCCAGGATTCGGGCTCCGGAACCGGCGCGGTAAGCGGCTTCATGGTCCCTGTGAAGCTTCCGGATCCGGCGAATGTCAGGTCTGTCACGAAGGCCGTGGGGCTGTTGGGGTCCAGGTTCGCCGACGGCGGAATGCCGGTAATGCGAAAGCGGTCAAGCCCGCTTCCGCCGAAGGCGTGCGCGACACCGCCGAGAATGCTGCCTGCGGCAACCCACTGCGAGCCGATCCAGAGAAGCAGGTTGTACTGAATGCCCGGCGCGAGCGCATCAGGCGTGCGCGTCGTGATGCGCATGCCTGAGGATCAAGGCCACAAGGCCGGCTTGCCGGTGCGTTCCGGTCTTCGCAAAAAGACTGGCGACCAGCACCCTTTGGGCTTCACCCAGTCAGGTTTACCGGGGAGCTTCGCTGATGCGAACATCGGAAACTGTCCAATTCCAGGGCCAGACGGGCTGCCCCCTCTGTCCAATGGTAATGAACGCAGATTAACGTTGGCTGACCTTCCGACGTCGCATTACAACCCCGAAAAGCCCCAAACCAGCCAGCATCAGGGCGTAGGTTTCGGGTTCAGGCACTGCGCTGATAAGCACACCGGTGTATACGCTGTAATAAGCAGCGTTATAGCTGCCGGCCAACGCGACATTTGGATTGAGGTCCACGACAGCACGAAATTCAGCGCCAGCGTTGTAGTCCCGACCACTTGTCAAGCTGTTGGCAGGCAGTGTAAGCGACATGAAGTTAGAAGACGCTGGTGCAGTCGAGCGAAATTGGTCGGCGTAAGCGCCGCCATCGATCCCGAGCCAGATAGAACCATCGCTATGTGAACCATAAGCAGTAAATGCGTTGGTTGTGATCGTAAGGCTCTGACTAACGTCAAGCACGTATTTGCCGGCGGACCAGGTGCCCCCGCTCAGCGTGAGTATGGGCGTGTTGGGATAAGCGTCCCCGATCAGCTTCAATGGAATGCTGGCGCCATTAACCTGGAATGTGTAAACACCATTATTGAACTTGGTATTGAGATCACTCAGGGTAGGCGAGCCCCAGTCATTTGCGTTGGGGGAACCTAGACGCCATCCGCCGTCAGTACTGTTGTACAGCAATTTCCCATTGTTCCAAAAAGGATTCCCCACATTTTGGGGTCCTGAGACAACCGGGGCAGTAATCGAGCCGACGTTTTGACCGTCCACATTAGCTGTGAAACCATAGGGTCCACCATAGGCTGGACCTTGAGGAGTTGGATCGACCTGAACATTTGTGGCCGACGTTTGTATGTTTTCGATTCCCTTTCCAACGATAACGGATTCCACAGTTGGGACTGGAGCAGTGGCGTTAGATGCTCCAGATAGTCCCGTACCCAGGACAAAGATCACTGCGAGAGACAGCGGTTTCAGGGCATTACGGATTGCCATACTCATAGTTTCTCCACTTGGATTGATTAGACCTAGAGGTAACAACGATTGACTACTAAGCTCTTTGGCTTGCTTGGATGAGAAAATGAATTGGCGATTTGCCACATTGCTTGCGCAATTTGGCAAGCAATTCGTGACGCTCCGCAATCGTCAATAGGGGCTCTGCGACATCTCCAGAAATCCTAGAAAGCCACTTTTCGTTGGCTTCTCGCTTTACGATTGCATCAACGAACGTGAAGAAATAGTCATGAGGATTCCCGCAGCTGAGAATCGCAGGAGCGGCCCGATTCCGCATCGTTCAACTTGAGTACGAAGGGCGGCCCGGCGCGAGCGCATCAGACGTGCGCGTCATGATGCGCAGGCAGCCTGAGGATCAAGGCAACGAGGTCGGTCTGCCGGTGCGTTCCGGTCTTCGCAAAAAGACTGGCGACCTGACTGCGCACGGTCTTAATGGAGATGCCCCGCTGTACCGCATAGGCCTCCACCTGCACCCCATTCGCCAATGCCGCGGCGAGTTCGGTTTCCGCCGCCGTCAGGCGAAACAGTGCCTTGATCGTGTCCGGCCTGGCCTGCACTTTGCGAGCCTCGTCGTTCAGCATAGCCAATACGACCGTTTCATCCCGTTGCCCGACTTGACCGGAACAGCATGTCAATTGCGAAAGCACGACATTCAAATGTGCGCCCTCCGCCGCCTCTTCATGGGCCAGACGCGGCAGCCGCATCGCCCTGGTCCCGCCGCGCTTTGCCACATGCCGAATGGCGCCCCGCAACTCTTGGGCAGTCCGCGTGTCGGTCGACACGAGACGGCCCTCCCGAATGGCGATCGGGAGCACAGGCACCGCCAGCACCTTCCTGGCCGGGCAATTGATGTAGCGAACCAGCGCGGACTCCGTCAGCAACAGCGCCGCGATGGGCAAACTGTCGCAAAGCCTGCCGCTCAGGCGCGCTGAGGAATCGCTATCGACCCCAAACGAACCGGATGTCGAGAACTGGCTCGGAACGTACTCAGGCGTGAAGTCTTCTTGCCGACAACCCATCGCAATCCGCGCAAAGCCTCGCGCCCCGGTTAAATGACGTATGCGGCGAACATACGCAGCTACCGGTCGCCTGACCATTACCCGAACGGGTAAGGCAGGCGCGAAGACTCCGATGCCGTCAGGAGAGCGGCGGCCGTTCTACAGGGGTGTGTTGCCGTGGCAGGGAGAGGAGCAACTTGATCAATTGCGATTGCCGATTGGCCTTGGTTTTGGCGAAAATTCCCTTGAGATGGGCCTTGACGGTGTTCTCGGTGATGTCCATGCGCAGCCCGATGGCCTTGAGACCGTCGCCCAGCAACAGCTCCTGCGCGACACGCGCCTCCGCCGGTGTCAACCGGTAGGTGCTCATGAGCATGGCGGCGTCGAGCACATGCTCGCTCGCCGCGGGATCGGTGATGAAGACAATCGCGCGAATTTGCCGTCCGCCATCGGAATACTCGTTCTCGCGCCCCAGCGGCGCCACCTGAATCAGGTAGTCCGCCGCACCGCTCGGGCGGCGTACCCGCAAGGCTTGCGAAAAGTGGTCGGCCGCATCTCCCCGCGCATCCGAGACGAGTACCGTCAGCAACTGGTCGAGCTTCTCCTGGACGGAAACTTCCGACACGATCAACTCGCCCAGGCCGCCATCCAGAGGTGACACGTGACGGAGGCTCACACCGTCCTGCGTCCGCACGATCCGCTCCGCCGCCGTGTTGGCAAATCGCACCTTTCCATCCGCCGCCACAAGAAGAATCGCGCTCGGCACCCGCTCGAGCGCCGCCAGGCTGGAGGCCACCCGCAGTTCCGCGTCGCGCAGGCGAAACATGGTGCCCATCGCCTTGGACAAGTGATTGGTGATCAGCCGATGGAGCTGGCGGTCAAGGTCTGCAAACGCAGCATCATCGCGCGAGCGCAAAACAGAACAGACGCTCAGCGGCAATTGCGGAGACGTGCCGTCGAAAATGACGCCCGCCAGAAGCCGGCCAACGTTCTGGGGCTTCAAGAAGTTTTGATAGTAGGCTGAAGCCAGAAACCGCTTGTCCGGCACCAACTGTTCGCCCGTGATGACGTTGCCCTCCTTGGCGAAGCCACCCTCAAGGGCGGCCTTTGTCCAGACGTCATCGTTGGCATATCGACCATCCCATAGATTGACGAATTCGTCAGGGATTCCGTAGGTGAACACAAACCCTGGCGGCAACCCATCGGCCCGGAGGGCGAACAGGACTGCCTTGGGCGAACCGTGCATGGCGGCGATCTTGCCGGCGGCCACGGGCCACCGCGAAGGTTCGAGAGCGGCGTCATAGATCGATTCGACGGTTTCACTGAACTGGTCCAGCTGATGGGACTGCAGCATCTTCGTGATTTCTGGTTTTGGCGTGGATTGGCAGACACCCTCTTTGCCCAGCCACTCACAGGCTTTGAGGTATGGAGCGCCGAAGCATTCTGGCATCGCCGCCATGTCAGTCAAATGGCTCGTGTCATGAAAACAACGCATTCAGCCTGATTTTTTCGATTGCATCATTCAAATTGCTGATGCTGCGGCTTGCGAATGGAACCACAGGCGGCGCCTTACTCCATTTGATTGATGCGGCGACCGGTGCTAGTGCCCAGCACGTCGGCGGAAAAGCGGACATCGGAGATATCGCGCCCGATCGCCGTGGATCGCTGTCATGCCGCTGGACTTAGAGGGCGCGTTCGAGCCCGCCGACGAGAGTTCGACTTGGCGCGTCCGTTTGTGCCGGGACACGCCAATCGCGGCGCGTCTGGTGACCACGGAGGAGGATCGGCTGGCCGCGTACCGGTCGCGATACGAGGCGCATGTTGAAGAACAGGCTGAGAGCGATCCGGAGGCGGATCAGATCAACCAGTTCTCGATGGAAGTACTTGTCAACTAAGCGGAGGCCTGCCCGTACGCCCAGACGTCAGCGTCCGACGAATTGCGGCGTGCGTCGCGCCGCCATCGCGGCCACGCCTTCCTTGAAGTCCGCCGTCTTGTAGTGCGCGTTCTGCTCCACGCTTTCATGCGCCACGGCGTTGCGGATCTCGTCGACCAGGCCGCGCCTGAGGGTGGCGCGCGTCGATACCACCGCGATCGGCGCGGAACTGGCGATCTCGGCCGCCAACTTCACCGCTTCGGCGCGCACCTGGTCGGCCGGCACCAGCATGTCGGCCAGCCCCATGGCGTAGGCCTCCTCGCCGTCGATGCGCCGGCCGGTGTAGAACATCAGCGATGCCTTCTGCATGCCGATCACGCGCGGCAGCGTGACGGTAAGGCCGAAACCGGGGTGAAAGCCCAGGCGGTTGAAGTTGGCCGAGAAACGCGCCTCCTTGCAGGCCACGCGGAAGTCCGCCACCAGTGAAAGCCCCAGCCCGCCGCCGATGGCGGGGCCGTGCACAGCGGCCACCACCGGCTTGGTGCAGGAGAACATACGCGCAGCCTCGCCGTAAAGCGGATTGACGCGGCGCGGGCTGTCGGCGATGTCGCGGCGGTTCGGGTCGCTGAAGTTGGCGCCGGCGCAAAACGCCTTGCCCTGGGCGCACAGCACGATGGCGCGAACCTCCGGATCGGCTTCGAGGGCCTCGAACCCGTCGGCCAGCTCCTTGACCAGCTTGAAGTCGAAGAAGTTGTGCGGCGGGCGGCAGATCTCGACGATGGCGACATGGCCTGCGCGGGTGATAGCCGTTTCGGGGCCGATGACGGATTCGCTCATGTGGTGTTCTCCGTTTTGTTGTCGCTGCTCGCCTAGAGCGAGGCGAACTGCTTGTTGGTGATCGAGGGCCAGAAGCCGGCGGCGCGCGCCTCGATGGCGGCGCGGCCGAGGCGCTCGGCCCACCAGGCGTCGGCACCGCTGGCTTCGCGCCAGGCCCACAGGCGCCGGGTGGCGTAGTTCAGATGGTGCTCGTAGGTGAAGCCGATGGCGCCATGCACCTCGTGGGCGATGGAGGTCGCGCGGGTGGCCGCCTCGCCGATGCGGATCTTGGCGGTTGCGGCGCTGAAGAGCGTGGCGGCGCAATCGCGCGCGGAGGCGCCGCTGTCTCGCGCAGTAGCGCTCGGTGCATCGTCACACGCCACCATCGCGGCCATGCGCGCCGCTGCGACATCGCCGGCCATCAGGGCGAGTTGCTGCTGGATCGCCTGGTTCTTGCCGATCGGCTTGCCGAACTGGATGCGGTCGCCGGCATACTGCACCGACTGCTCGAGCACCCACTCCAGCGCGCCGGTCATCATGACGCTTTTCGCGATCGCGCCGAAGGTCAGCACCGGTTCAGCGAGTTGCGCGAACGGGTTGGCCGCCTGCGCGATGCACGGCGCAGCCATGAAGGCCACTTCGTCCATGGGCTCGCGCGCCGGGTTGAGGCGCTGGGTAACGCGCACGGTCTTGCCATCCGCCAGGGTCACCAGCGCAATGCTGCCGCCCAGGCCCACCACCGCATGGCCGCAGTGGCGCGCCCAAGCCACGCGCGGCGCGTTGCCCGAGAGCGTGGCGCCGGCGCCCGACCCGGCCAGCGTGATGGCGCTACCTTCTTCGATGAGGGCGATCGGCCCGTCCGGAATGGCGATGCCGGCCGCCGACAGCAGCAGCCCGGCGATCATGGTTTCCGCCAGCGGCAACGGCACCTGCCAGTAGCCCAGCGCGCGCAGGATCGGATACGCGTCCGCCCACGATGCGCCGATGCCGCCCGACTCCTCCGAGGCGAGGGCCAGCGACATGCCGTTATCCACCGCCAGGGCCCACAAGCGCGCCGGCCATTCGCCCTTCTCGAAGCGCTCGAGCAATGCCTTGTCCACGTTGTCGGCGAAGATGCGCGCCGCGGTTTGTTCGATCATCGAGTCGCTCATCTCAACCCCAGCCCTTTGGCGATGATGCCGCGCAGGATCTCGCGGGTGCCCCCGCGCAGCGAAAACGAAGGCACGGCCAGGGCCGTGTAGGCCATGGCATGCGCCAGCGGCGAATCGGGCGCGGCGCGCCCGCCGAACAGGTCATGCGCGATGTCCGGCATGGCCTGCTCCACCAGCGCCCCCTGGTCCTTGACCAGGGACGCCGCCTGCGCCGGGTTCTCGCCGCGCGCCAGCATGCCCGAGACGCCCATCGACATCTGCCGCAGGGTGGCATAGCTGGCCACCACGCGGCCCAGCGCCACGGCGTCGCGCGGGTTGGCCGGGTCGGCGGCATCGAGCATTTCCAGCAACAGCTGCGAGCTCGACAGGTAGCGCTCCGGCCCGCTGCGCTCGAAGGCCAGCTCGGCGCCGACCTGGTTCCAGCCGTCGCCCTCGGCGCCGATCAGGCAGTCATGCGGCACCAGTACGTCATCGAAAGTCACCTCGTTGAAATCGTGCTCGCCCAGCTGGTTGACGATCGGCCGCACGGTCAACCCGGGCGTCTTCATGTCCACCAGCAGTTGCGACATGCCGGCGTGGCGCTGCTCGCCGGAAGTGCCGGTGCGCACCAGGCAGATCATGTAATGGGAGCGATGCGCCCCGGAGGTCCATACCTTGCGGCCGTTGATCACCCAGCCGGCATCGGTGCGCACCGCACGGGTCCGGATCGAGGCCAGGTCGGAGCCCGAATCCGGCTCGCTCATGCCGATGCAGAAAAAGCACTCGCCGCGCGCAATCGCCGGCACGATGCGCGGCGCCAGCACCTCGGGCGACAGGCGCATGAGCAACAGGGCACTCTGGCGCTCGGCGATCCAGTGCGCCGCCACCGGCGCCCCGGCCGAGAGCAATTCTTCCATCACCACATAGCGCTCGAGGGCGGAACGCTCGCGCCCGCCGTAGCGCCTGGGCCAGGTCATGCCGATCCAGCCGCGCTCGCCCAGCTTGCGGCTGAACGCGGGGTCCGCCCCGGTCCAATTGCGCACCCGCTTGGCCCCGGGATAGTCGGCCATCGCCTCGGCCAGGAAAGCGCGCACCTCGGCGCGCAGGGCTTCGCACTCCGGCGGCAAGGAGCACGGAGCGATGTTCAGGGCTTGCATGGGAGGAACTCCGGTCGCGGCCGCGTTTGCTGCGGCGCACACATCAGGTTGTTGGAATGTGCGGGCATTCTGCAATACATTCGTGGGCCGGGCAACAAACCAGGTTCGCCCGTTCGCCATCCCGTTCCCGCAACCCCGCCGGCGCGCC
>Ga0068877_10000213_pt1 | contig 49459 bp, 35 predicted proteins | sample NOAtaG_FD_66437 | JGI IMG/M metagenome (GOLD analysis project Ga0068877, IMG submission 66437) | Freshwater lake microbial communities from Lake Erie, under a cyanobacterial bloom - NOAA_Erie_Diel6S_1000h metaG | ecosystem: Environmental > Aquatic > Freshwater > Lake | place: USA: Ohio, Lake...
TGTTGGAGGGGAGGCCAAGGGTGCTGGGGGAGCCGGTGGTTTGGAGGACGGGGGTGAAGGGCTCCTCGCGGATCATGGGTTGGCGGACGACTTTGATAGCGCGGAGGAAGACGCGTGGGAGGGTGTTGGGATCGGTGACGCGGTAGTACGCGCCGCCGCCGATATCGGCGATGCGTTCGAGCATGTCGGTGTCGGCGCGGTCGCCGACGGCGATGGTGGTGAGGGTGATGTCGGCGGCTTTCATTGAGCGGGCGAGGGCGGGGAGGGCTTCCTTGCGTTGGCTCATGCCGTCGGAGAGGACGATGACGTGTTTGACCTGGGCGCGGGCGTCGCGGAGTTGATCGAAGGCCTGGTCGAGGGCTGGGGGGAGGTTGGTGCCGCCGCCTGGGGACAGGGCGAGGATGGCGCGGGCGGTGGCCTCGGGGTCGGCGTTTTTGGAAAGGGGGACGACGGTGCGTGCGGAGGAGTTGAACTCGATGACGCCGATGAGGTCGTCTTTGAAGAGCGTGCGGACGGCGAGGGCGGCGCCTTCGTTGGCGACTTCTTGTTGTGTGCGGGCGCTACCCATGACGGACCAGCCCATGGAGCCCGAGGTGTCCATGACGATGATGACGGCGGCGGGCGGGACGATCATCTGCTCGGGGAGGTCGAGCTTGACGGGGAGGATGGGCTCGATGGGCGTGGAGCGCCACGCGCCGGCGCCGAAGGAGTCGGGCCCGCCGATCATGATGAGTCCGCCGCCGAAGTCGGTGACGTAGCGCTGGAGAGACTCGAGGCGGGTTGGGCCGATGGCGTCGGCCTGGGCGTTTTGGAGGATGACGGCGTCGTAGGCCTGGAGCTTGAGGAGGTCTTGGGGGAAGCCTTCTGGGGTGACGACGTCGACGGACATGCCCTGTTGTTTGAGGGTTGCGTGGAGGAAGGCGGCGGCGGGGTCGGCGGTGCCGTCGACGATGAGGATGTCGCCCGTGCCCGGGGTGATGGTGAAGGCCTGGGCGCGGTTGTTCAGGGCGATGGTGTCGGTGGCTGCGGCGGTGGAGTCGGTAGATGCGTCGGGCTCGAAGATCGCTTCGAGGCGGTGGACGCGGCCCATATCGAGCGGGGCGGCGAGGACGACGGTGTTGAGGCCCGGGTTGAGGGTGACACGCTGGCCGAGGGGTGTGCGGGGTGCGGAGGGGTTGGATGTGGAGAGGCCGGCGGTTGGGACTTCTTCGTTGTTGATGAGCAGGCGGAGCGTGCCGGTGGCTTGGGTGGTGGAGCGGATGTTGACGCGGAGCTCGACGATGGCGCCGGCGGCGGCGCGGGCGGGCGCGTCGAGGGATTCGACGATGATTTCTCGCTGGACGTTGTAGCGGATGGGGACGACGTCGATGGGGAGCGGGCGGGTGGTTGCGCCGGTGATGGAGCGGGCGACGGCGAGTGCGTCGGCGTTGGTCTGGTTGCCGTCGGAAAAGAGGAGGAGGCGGCCGGAGGCGTCGGGGGGGATCATCGCGGCGGCGAGGCGGATGGCGGCGGCGATGTCGGTGGCTTCGGGGTTTGGTGGCGTGGTTTCCCAGGTTCGGTCGACGAGGTCGGTGGGCTGGTCGAGGGGTTGGGTGGAGGGAGTGGAGGATGAGGAGGAAGGCTTGCCCGTGCCGGGCTGAGGGGCGGCGATGGCGGTGGTGGTGCCGTCGAAGACGACGATGCCGAGGAGGTCTTCGCGGGAGCGGGCGGCGGCGGCGGAGCGGAGGTAGTCGCGGACGCGGTCGAGGGCGGGCTTGGGGTCGTTGGCGAAGGCGCGGACGGAGCCCGAGACGTCGACGACGGCGACGACGGCGACGCGGTTGGAGGTGCGGATGTTGCTGATGCCCGCGAGCATCGCGGCGAGGAGTGCGATAAGCCCGACGCGGAGGAGGATGGCGGAGAACCGGCGGGCGGGGCTCATCGAACGAAAGAAGAGCAGGGCGATGAGCACGCAGGGGATGAGGATGAGCGTGAGCCAGAGCCAGGTTGGGTTGAGGAAGGCGAAGTTCACGGTCGGCCCCGGTGGGTGAGCGTGCGGCGTGTCGGGGGTGGGCCGACGGAAGCACGCGTGCGCGTCGCGGATGGAACGGACGCAAGAGCGTATCGGGGCGCGCGGGGCTGGTCACTTCATTGGGAGGCGGGAGGGGCGGGTTGAGCTGGCGCCGGCGTCGCGGGTGCGGGGGGTGCGGAGGGTGCGGGGGTTTGTTCGAGGCGTTGGGGGATGCGTTGGTAGAAGCGGCGGAGGAGGTTGTCGTAGCGGCGGGGGATGCCGCGGTCTTCGATGGCGCGCTGGGCGGATTGCTCGGCTTGGGCGAGGGCATCGACCGCGGAGGGGTTGGAGGCGGTTGCGGTTGTGGAGGAGCCGGTGGGGGTGTTGGCGTTGGGGTTGATCCACTCGGCGACGACGCGGCCGGGCTGGTTGGCGGGGTCGGACTTTGAGCGTGCGTCGACGAGGGTTGATTTGTTGGGGTCGGCGGGATTCGCGGAGGGATCGGCGGGGGCTTTGTTGCCGGCGCGGAGGCCCGGATCGCCCGAGCCTGCGGAGAGCGAGGGCGGGGGCGTGCCCTGGGGCGTGCGGTCGGCGGCGCCGGCTTGGTCGCGGCGGTTGGAGGAGAGGGGCGGCGGCTTGGCGCCCGGGTCGGTTTCACGCGATGAGCCGGCGAGCTGCTGTGCGTCGCGGGCGCGGGGGTCGGTGGTGTCGGGGGTGGAGGGACTTTGCGGTTGTTGTGAAGCGGAGGACGGGGCGGATTGATTGGGGCGATTGGCGGTGGGAGATTGAGCCGGATTGTTCTGATCGGGCGAACGGTTGGCCTGGCCCGGCTGGCTTGGTTGATCGGGCTGGTTGGGCTGATCGGGCTGATTCTGGTTTTGATTGCGGCGGGCGAGTTCCTCGGCCAGTCGTTCGAGCTGGTCACGCTGCTCGGGCGTGGCGTTGCGCATGAGCTCCTGAGCCTGCTCGCGGAGCTTCTCGGCGGCTTCGCGGTCCTGCTTGGCTTCGCGGGGTTGGTTCTCGATGTCCTTCAGGGCTTTGGCGAGCTCGTCGACGCTGGGGAGCTTTGAGGGGAGTTGGTTGGGGAGGGCGCTGGGGTCGGTGGAGGGTTTTTCGTTGGGCTGGTTTTGCTGGGCGGTTTGATCACCTTGGCGGCCGGGGGTTGGCTGCGCGGGTTGATCTTGTGGCGTGGGCTTGGTGCCGGGCGTGGGCTGTTGATTGGACTGTTGATCGGGTTGTTGCTGGGGCGAAGGTTGAGGAGATTGGCCTTCGCTGGATGGCGAGGGTGGTGGGGCGGGTTCGGTTTTTTGGCCGGTGGTGTTACCTGGGGTGGGTTGAGGTTGAGTTTGAGGAGTGCCTTCGGGCTTGGGTTGAGGGGAGGCTTCGGAGCCCGGGGTTTGCTTGTCGGGATTGGGGGTGGGACGCTGACCGGCGGCGGAGGGTTGGTTCTGCGGCGCGGATTGATCGCGGCTGGGCTGTGCCTGGGGTTGTTGTTGTTGTTGAGATTGGCCGGGGCCTGATTGCTGTTGTTGCTGCTGTTGTTGATCGGTGGCTTGGCCCGTTTGCTGGTCTGGGGTTTTGCTTTGGGGCTGCTGGGTTGATTGCTGAGCGCCGGGCTGTGCGCTTGGTTGCTGCTGGTTGGATTGTGCTCCGGGCTGTTGTTGTTGCTGCTGTTGCTGAGAAGATGACGGCGTGGGCGAGGCGGACGGGCTTTGCTGTTCGCCTTTTTGCGGTTGATCGCTCTTCTGCGGCTGGCCGGTTTGGGACTGGGAGGGCTGTTGCTGGCTGGACTGCTGATCGCCCTTCTGCTGATCGCCCTTTTGTTGTTGCTCACCCGTTTTCTGTTGATCGCCCTTCTGCGGCTCACTCTTTTGTGGTTCGCCCTTTTGGCCGGTCTGGCTTTGGTCGCTTGATTGACGCTCGCTTGATGATGATGACTTCGACGAGTCGGGCTTTGACTCGCTGGAGGGTGATTGCTGGCTTTGGTTCTGCTGGTTCTGCTGGCTTTGGTTCTGTGGGTTCTGCGCGTTCTTGCTCTGCTGATCCTGCTGCTGCTGCTGGGTCTGCTTCTGCGGGTCTGACTGAGACTGCGGCTGAGTGGATTGGTTTGGTTGGTTTGGCTGTGTGGAGGGCGGAGTTTGGGCCGCGTCTTGGGTTTGGGCTTCGGGGTTGCGCTCGGCGGATTGGTCGGGCGTCGATTGCGGCTGGGTTGACGGATCGGATTGCGGCGCTGGCGGGGTGGGCTGCGCGGGTTGCGAAGGTTGCGAAGAAGGTGGTTGAGGCGGGTTGCGAAGCTCCTCGGCGGCTTTCTCAATCGCGTCGGCGAGCTTGCGCGACGATTCGTTCGTGCGCTCTTCGCGCTCACGCTTGGCGTTTTCTTGTGCGGCCTTGCGGGCGAGGTCGTCGGCTTGCTCCTGCGGCAGGCCCGCTTGACGCAGGGCGTCGGCGATCTCCTGCGCGTCGGTGGAGTTCAGCACCGAGTCGGGAACTTGCGGGCGGCTTTCGCTCGCGGAGTTCGGCGATTGCGGCTGCGAATGTGACTGTGACTGTTGGGCGGCGCTGAGCGCGTCGCGGAGCGATTGGGCGGCGGGGTTTTCTTCGGGTTGATTGTTCTTGGCGGCCGCGGCGGCTTGTTGCTGGCGGAGTTGCTCGGCCGTGCGCTGAAGTTCTTCGGCGATTTCGCGGCGCTGCTCGGGGCTCAGGGCGCCGGCTTCGCGGGCGAGTTGTTCGGCGGCGGCGCTGGCGGCGGCGGGGTCGGCGCTGCGGAGGGCTTGCGACAGTGCGGAGGCGGCGGAGTTGGAGCCGGTGGAACCGGGGCTTGAGCGCGAGGATTGCTCGGCCGCTCGGGCGAGGCGTTCTTTGAGGGCTTGATTGGCGGCGAGTTTGTCTTCGGCGCGTTGTTCGAGGCGCTGGCCGGCGCGTTGAAGGGCGTCGGCGGCCTGGTTGTTGGCGGTGCGTGGGGAGATTTTGCCCTGCGCGAGTTCTTGTTCGAGTTGTTTGAGGCGGTCGAGTTGTTTGGCGGCCGCGGGGTCGGTGGCGAGATCGGGGGCGAGCTTGGTGGCGGAGTCGACGGTTTCGGTGAGTCGCTGAGCGGCGATGGGGTCGGGCTTGGGCTGTTCACTGGCGGTCAGGAGCGGGGCGGGGCCTGAGGGGAACCAGGCGTCGAGACGCCCCGGCGGAAGCCAGATGATGCCAGCGAGGGTGAGTGCGGAGAGGGTCAGGCCCACGATGGCGGAGCGCGGGAGCGGGGCGGGCAGGGCGGTGCGGATGGTCGCGGCGGAGATGGCGCCGGCGGCGGCGCGGGCCTCGGCGTCGACGCTCTGCGCGAAGGGCCCGGCGGCGAAGGGGTTGCTTGAGAGGGCCAAGGCGCTGGAGAGCGGATTCTTCAGGCGGAGGGCTTCTTCGAGCTTCGCGAGCGCGTCAAGCTGGGCGTTGCGGCGCGACATGGCGCGGAAGGCCAGCAGCGCGCCGGTGCCAAGGAGCACGGCGCTGGGGGCGGTGAGGATGAGCCAGGCGGGGATGCTGGCGAGGTTTGCAGAGAGACCCGAAGCGGTTTGCGGCGCGGGGAGGAGGAGGCGTTGTGCAAGGATGGAGGCGAGGCTGATGGAGCCGCCGAGGAGGAGGGCCTTGCCTGCGGCGGAAAGGAGGCGTGCGGTGAGCAAGCGACGCCAGGCGGCGGCGGCGACGGCGTTTGGTGTGGTGAACGACCCCATGGTGAATAGTACGGGTTGAGGTGGTCGGCGGTTGAGCAGAAACGGCGTGAATCTGGCGTGGAGTGATCGGACCTTTGGGGGTTCCGAAACAGGGCTTCACGCTGTCATGCAGTGCGCCGCGGGCGCGGGAGGTTCAGGCGGCTTGTGCGATTGATGACGGACGAGCGGGCTGAAGGGGAGCCAGAGCGCGCGGGCGGGGCTTTGGGGAGAAGGAGCGGGCGGGTTCGGGGGCGGGCTGAGGGGCCGATTCGGGCTGTGGTGCGGGGGCGGGTTCGGGAGGATGGCCGGGCTCGTTGAAGGCGGGGATCTCGGTCATCGGTTCAGGTTGTTCGGGCTGTTCGGGGAAGGCCGGGATGGTGGGACGGGGCTCGGGTGTGCCGGCGTCTTGAATGGGGAGAAGATCGGCGGGGGCATCGGAGACGGCCAGCAGGCGGCAGAGGGCGATGGCGTCGGTGGTGGAGGTTTTTTCGGCCGTGATGACCCAAGCGAGCAGGTCGTTCGGTGAGCCCGGTTGGCGGGTGAGCCAGACGATGGCGTCGAAGGGTTCGTCGTTCTGATCGCGGGCGATGCGGAGGAAGGTGCGGATGGCGGTGACGGCGGCGGTTGAGCCGGTTGGGCTGGTGCCCACGGCGGCGCGGAGCTGGGCCTCGAGCGCGTCGGCGTTGGTATCGCTCAGCATCGTGTCGAGGTCGGTTGGGTGCTTGGCACCGGTGATGATGATGGCGGCGTCGTCGAGTCGGATGAGCTGTCGGCGGGCGATGAAGGAGATCGGCTCGGAGCGGGTGAGACCCTCGCGGACGAGGAGGATGTTGGCGGAGATGCCGACTTCTTCCGCGTCGGGCTCGGCGCGTTTGTTCAGTGGGAGGCCGCGATAGGTCGGGACCATCTGGGTGCCTTTGGTCAGACGCGGGCGGGGTTCGTTGTTGAGCTGAATGGTGACGGCGGAGCGGTAGGTGGCGAGCAGTCTGGCGGCCTCGGCTTCGGCCTTGGCTTCGGCGAGGTCGGGGTCGAGTTCGGGCGAGGCCGCGGAGGAAGAGCCTGTGCCTTGTTCGGAGGAGGCGGAGGTACTCTGGGTGTTTCGGAAGACGTTGAGGAAGAGGGCGACGACCATGACAAGGACGAAGACGCCCGCGACGCCGGCGAGGCCCGGGTTGAGTGTGCTGTGGCGTGGGGCGGTTGATGTGGGGAGGCCTGTGCGGCGCTTGGTGATGCGGGATTGAGCGGCCGTGCGGCGTGCAGCGATGCGTTCGCGAGCGCGGCGGAGCTGTTCACTGGCGGGCAAGCGCGCGGAGATGGGTGTGACCTGGGGGATTGGCGGCGGCGGAGGGACGGGGGTATTCAGCGGCGGAAGAGGCGGGGGCGTGAGGCGTTGTGCGGCCGGTGCACCGAAGGCCGCATCGGCGGCGCGGGAGAGATCGAACGGTTCGGCCGCCGCGGGTGGTACGTTGAACGCGACGGAGGCGTCGGAGTCGGAAGCGGCGATGCTGGGGAGCTGAGCGGGGCGGAGGGCGAAGGGGTCGGGGGCGTTTGCGACGGCCTGCAGGTCGCTGAGCATGACCGAGGCGGAGGGGTAGCGTTTGTCGTAGTCGGTCATGGCGCGGCGGATGATCCACTTGAGCACTTCGGGGCAGCGTTTGGTGACGGGCGAGAGGGCGCCGTGGGCGGGGAAGGAGTTCTCGATGATGGAGAAGAGGACCGCGCCGGCGCCGTAGAGATCGAACTTCGCGCCGTCGACGTCGGCGACTTTGACCCCGCGGAGGGCCATGCGGACCATTTCGGGGTCGCGGAAGTACTCGGTGCCGTGGGTTGTGAGGGTCATCGAGGAGCGGAGGGGCGTGAGGAGCCCGAAGTCGACGAGGTGTGCGCGGTTGTCGGCGGAAGAGACGATGATGTTGTCGGGCTTGATGTCCTTGTGCCAGAGGCCGGCGCGGTGGTAGTGGTCGAGGGTGGCGACGAGGTCACGTGCGAAGCCGACGGCGGCGGCGAGTGCGGAAGGGGAGAGGCCGTCGGGGTCGCTCTGGGCGTGCAGGCGCGAGGTGGTGACGGAGAGGGCGTCGCCCGGGACGTAGCGCATGACGTAGAAGAACTGATCGGCGGAGAGCTGGTGTTCGAGGACGAGGCCCAGGCGTTTGGCGGCTTCGAGTGCGCGGGACTCGCGGATGATGTTGGGGAGTGCGGAGCCTTCGCGGACGGAGAAGACCTTGATGACCACATCCCCGACGTCTTTGAAACCCTGGCGGTTGAGTGCGGCGAGCTTGATGGCATCGGGTCGGGCGATGAAGAGTTTGGAGCCCGATCCGCCGCCGGGGAGGGTACCGATGATGGCGTAGCCGTCGAACTGGGTGGAAGCGCGGACGCCCGGGGCGACGGTCTGGGGCAGATCGGCGGTGACGAGCTCGCGTGCGGAGCCGGGGGCGGGGACGGGCTCGAAGAGGCCCGGGGTTTGAAGCGGCGCGGGGGACGCGGCGGGTTGTGCGGCGGCGAAGGGCGGGTTGGAAGCGGGTTGAGGGACCGGGCCTGTGGGGCCTGGTGCGGCGGCGAGGGCCTGGGGGAAGCGCTTTTCGAGACCTTCGGTCAGGTCGCTGAGCCCGAAGAGCCAGAGCCAGTGTCCGAGCGCGATGCGGTAGAGGGCTGCGCCGATGGCGGTGAGTTCGGCGGTGATGGCGCGGCCGAAGTGTGAGGCGGCGGACCAGCGGGCGAGGATGATGTTGCCCAGGGCCATGACGCTCATCGCCAGAGCGGTGAGGATGGAGCCGACGAGGCGGAGGCTGTCGCGGATGACCTTACCCAGGAAGGTGAAGAAGCGGGAGAAGATGAAGCTGCCGCCGCGGACGATGAGGTAGACCAAGAGGGTGATGAGCCCGGCGAGGAGGATGACGGCGAGGATTCCCGCGACGATGAGCAGCCAGTCCGGGGCGTTGAACGCGAAGGTCTGCGCGGCGCTTTGTGCGGGCGGTGGTTGTATGAAGGGAGGGTTCATGGCGGAAGCGTCCTGCCGGGGAGGTGTGGGGGCGGTTGGTGCCTGTGTGCAAAGGGCTCGGCAGGGTTGTTGCGAATTGGCGCGGGCGGCTTTCGCGAAGAGCGGGTCAGTCTGGGTCGGGGGTAGCGCTGACGCGGCGCCAGATCTCGCCAACGGCTTCGTCGAACTGGGCGTCCTCGAACGGGGTCGTAGGGGCGGCGGGCGCGGGGGCGGTGGTGTTCAGGCGGGCCTTGCGCGGTTCGTCGAGCTCGTCCTGCGTGAAGGAATAGGTCGCGATGACCTCGCTGAGGCGGGCGCGGAGGACCTGTCGGACTTTCGCGAGGCGGCGCGAGATTGTCGGCTCGCTCATGCCCATCTGCTCGGCGACCTGCTTGCCGGGGATCGCGTCGAGCACGCGCATGCGGAAGACCTCGAAATCCGTGAAATCGGAGGCCTTTTGCGTCAGGCGCAGGGCGGCTTGAACCTTGGCGCGGAAGACCGCGGCTTCGTACTGCTCGTCGGCGGCGGGAACGGCGGAGGCGGTCATCCACGAATCATCGAGCGCGACGGAACGCACCAGCGGCGTGGTGGAATCGGGGATCTGCCCTGCGCCCGCGCCGCCGCGTTTCTGGGCGTTTCGGCGGTCCATCTCATCACCCAGGACGTGCTTGGCGATGGCGAGCAGCCAGGTGGAGAAGCGTGCGCCCTTGGCGGGGTCGTAGCGGTCGATGCAATCGGAGAGTGCGGCGAGGGTTTCCTGAGAGAGGTCGCGGACGGTCTCGGGCCCGATGCGTCCGCGACCCCAGCGGGAGAGCTGGATGCGGAGGACGGGGCCGAAGGTTTCCCAGAGCTCGAACCACGCGGCTTGATCCTGAGCGCGCAGGCGTGCGACGAAGCTGGTGGTCATGGGGTTGAGCATGGGTAGCGTGAATATAGCGGGAACACGACGGGAAACGTGTGTTGGCGGGGTGATTTGTGGGCAAAGTCGGTTGCGGCGCTGAAAGTGCGCGTGGGTGTGAAACCGGGACGGGGCGTTTCCCAAGGACTGACCACGGGCCGCCTTCGCCTTGGAACCCGCGGCCAGGGTCGTGTGCGTCGCCTGCTTCGTGAAGAAGCCGCGACGGACGGGCTGGACCGCGGGGACGTTTGGCGGCGAATGGTGACGAAGGCGTTGAACACACAGGCAAGGAGCAGGCGTATGGCAAGCATGACGAAGACGTTGGTCCGCGGGGCGGTTCTGGGGACGGTGGGGATCGGACTTTTGGCGTTCGTGATCGGGCCTGACCGGCTGAGCGCGTTCTTCCGTCAGGCGCAGGACTCGATCAACAAGAAGATCGACGAGAACATCACCGACCCGGTGGCGCTGCGGCAGCAGCTGCGTGATCTGGAGGGGCAGTATCCGAAGAAGATCGCCGCGGTGCGGAGTGATCTGTCGGAGGTTCGTTCGCAGATCGCGGGGCTGAAGCGTGAAAGGGATGTGAGCGTGCGTGTGGTGGAGCTTGCGGAGGCGGACCTGAACACGCTGAAGAACCTGGTGGCGAGGGCCGAGGACGCGCGGACGATGAACGCGGCCATCAGCGAGCCGAAGCGGATCGAGATCGCTTTCCAAGACAAGCTGCTGGCGGTTGAGGACGCGTACGCCAAGGCGCAGGACGTGGCGAACACGCGGGGGGCGTACACGGCGCGGGTCGGCGAGATCGAGCGCGATCTGGACTATCTCGCCAAGCAGGAAAACCGGCTGGCGGGGATGCTGACGAAGCTGGAAGGCGAGCGGCAGGAGTTTCAGGTGCAGCTCTGGCAGCTCGATCGTCAGGTGGACTCGATCGCGCGGAACGACCGCATGATCGACATGCTCAGCCGGAGCCAGAAGACGATCGACGAGCACTCGCGGTACAAGGCGTCGAGCCTGGACCATTTGACGGATCGCGTGGCGGAGATCCGCGCCAAGCAGGAGGGCGAGCTGGCGAGCCTGGCGGCGGGAGAGACGCGGAGCGATTATGAGAGCCGGGCGCGGACGACGATGAGCAAGGATGCGGCGCGGGAATCGCTGCGCGGCGGTCCAGGGATCGGCACGAAGAAAGAAGCGACGTTGCGGATCAGTGCGCAGCCGGGGGATGACAAGGCCCCGCCGCCGCCGAGCGGGTTGAATCCGTCGAACGAACCGACGAAGGGGCAGCCGACGAAGGAGAAGCCGGGGACGCAGGCGGAGGCGAAGCCGGGGGATGGTCAGACCGGCGCGTGATGGAGTCGGAAACGAACACGACACCTGGAAAGGAGCGGGCCTGGCGACGGGCCCGTTTCTGTTTTTGAGTTGGTGACTGTGCGTGAGCGAAGGGCGTGCGTAAACCCGACCACAACCCTGACTTTCAACGAGTGTTGCACATGGACGGGGGGGATGAGCCGATAACCACCGGAAGATGGGGAAGGATAAAGCTATCGCCAACGGAGCGATCGGCGTATGTTTGTAGAGCCTTCTTTGGACGCGTCGCGTTCGGAAGGGCAGGAAGCGGATGACGACGGCACTGGCAAGGAGCGCGGCCCTGTTCGGATGGATGGACAAAATCTCGGGCATGTTCAGCGTCGACATGGGGATCGATCTGGGCACGTGCAACACCCTTGTGGCGGTGCGCGGGCAGGGGATCGTGCTCAACGAGCCGAGCGTGGTGGCGGTGCGCAAGGGGACGAGCCAGGTCATCATGGGTCGCAACGGCCCGGCGGTTGGGTGGGAAGCGAAAGAGATGCTGGGCAAAACCCCCGGCGCGATCTCGGCGATTCGCCCCTTGAAGGAAGGCGTGATCAGCGACTTTGAAGTCACCGAGGTCATGCTGAAGTACTTCATTGATAAGGTGAGCGCAAGCCGGAAGATGTTCGGCTTCGGACCTCGCCTGGTCATCGGCGTGCCCAGCGGGATCACGGCGGTAGAGAAGCGTGCGGTGTACAACTCGGCGACGCGGGCCGGGGCGCGGATCACGTACCTGTGCGAAGAGCCGCTGGCGGCTGCGTTTGGTGCTGGGCTGCCCGTGACTGAGGCGCAGGCGAGCATGATCGTGGACATCGGCGGCGGCACCAGCGAGGTGGCGATCCTGTCGCTGGGCGATATCGCGGTGTGCGAATCTCTGCGTGTGGCGGGCGATGACTTCGACGAAGCGGTCATCGCGCACATGAAGAAGACCTACAACCTGATGATCGGCGAGCAGACGGCCGAGCGGGTGAAGATCGAGATCGGCTCGGCGGCGCCGATCGGCAACGAGACGACGATGGAGGTCCGCGGGCGCGACATGATCAGCGGGCTGCCCCGTAAGACGGTCATCACCAGCGAAGAGATCCGCGAGGCGCTGCAGGAGCCGGTGACGGCGATCTGCGACGCGGTGACGCGGACGCTGGAACGCGCGGAGCCTGAACTGGCGGCGGACCTTGTCGAGAGCGGGATCACCCTGGCGGGCGGCGGGGCGCTGCTGCGCGGGATCGGGACGATGGTGCAGAACGCCACGGGCCTGCCGGTGAAGATCGCCGACGACCCGCTGACGTGCGTGGCGCAGGGCACGGCGATTTTCCTTGAGAACATCGAGCTGCTGAAGAACCTCCTTGAGAACGATCTGGACGCGTGAGTCGTCGCGGCGTGGCGAGGGTGCGTGCGTGTGTTAGCGAGATTCGGTGAAGGCTTGCGTTGGGGCGCGGGCGTGATTCGAGCGGGGACGTCATGAACTGGAACCGAGTTCTGCTGCTGGTGAGCGTGGGGCTCGGGGTCGCGGCGATTGCGCCGGGCAGGCTGGGCGTGGGGTCGGTGCTTCGACCTTTGCGCTGGGCGGTTGAGTTTGCGGTCCAGCCGACGGAGACGGCGATGAACTGGGGCTTCCGCGCGGTGCTGCCGGCGCAGCGTGCGAAGGGGACGCTGAGCGAAGAGGCCGCGGAGATGCTCAAGCAGCAGCTCGAAGAAGCGCGGCGTGAGAAGCTGTCGATGGCGGCGCGGGTCGAGTCGCTGCAGACGCAGATCGAGCAGCTCACGCGCGTGCTGCAGCTCAACCCGGGCTTCGCGGTGCGCGAGACGACGCCGCTGCCGGTGGACGGGATTCAGAGCGACGCTTCGGGGACGCTGCTCAAAGTGCGGGGCGGGTCGAACATCAGCATCCCGGTGGGGTCGATCGCGGTTGCGGAGCGTGTGCACCTGATCGGGAAGGTGGTGGCGACCGATACGCTGAACTGCCGGGTGAGGCCGATTGTGGATAGCGGGGCCGGGGAGTTGACGGGGGTGATCTTTGCCAACGAGCGTTTCCAGTCTGACGGGACCACGAAGCTGGTGCAGACCATCGGGGATCAGTCGCGGCTGATCGTGAAGCTGAAACCGGCCGAGGGGGGATTGACGCTGAACGGGATTTCGAGCATCGAGCGCGGGGTTGATCCGGCGACGGTGCTCGTGCCTGAGGAGGGGATGGTCGTTCGGCTGATGAGCGACGACTGGCCCCGCAGCGAGCAGATGCTGATCATCGGGCGCGTCACGCGCGTGATGGATACGCCCAACGGGCGCAAGGTGGTGGTGGTGACGCCGGCGATCGATCCGCGGCGTGTGAGCGAGGTGACGGTGCGGTTTGTGGACTCATCGCCTGCTGCGAACGTGGGCGGATCGGGCGGGAGGGGTGCACCGTGAATCCTCTGGCCGTCACGCTGGTGATGTATCTGTGTCTGGCGCTTGAGTCGGCGGTGCGGACCGCGGTTGCGGGCGGCGGCGTTTCGCCTTATTTCGTGCTGCCGGCGGTGGTGATGGTGGCGATGTTCGCCCCGGTGCAGGCGGCGCTGTGGACAGGGCTGCTGGCGGGGCTGGCGACGGATCTGCTCAGCGTGCGGATGATCGGGCAGGTCGCATCGGAGGTTGTCGGCCCGCACGCGCTGGGGTATCTCGCGGCGGCGTACTTCACCACGACCATCCGCGGCATGATGATGAAGCGCAGCATCTTCGCCTGGGTCTTTGTGGCCATCTGTGCCGGCGGGCTTGCGCAGTGCACGGTGGTGGTGCTGATGACCGTGCGGAGCTGGTTCGACAGCGGGCTGGCGTGGTCGGTGTGGGGCGAGCTTGGCACGCGGCTCTTCTCAGCGCTCTACGGCGGGGCGGTGATGGCGGGGTTCTGGCTCTGCTCGCGATTCATGCTGCCGATCATGGGGCTGAACGATCAGAGCTCCAGCCGCGGGTACGGGCGGATGATGCGCTGAGCGGCGGTCGAAGTCGGAACGAAATCGCCGGCTCGTTTGGCACAACACTTCGCGCTGCAGCCCCCAGACTTCCGCCGCCGCACTTCCGCCGCCCACCCCCCCACTTCCGCCGGTGTTTGCTACCCTGCGTTCATGATGCTCGGCTCCATTCTTTTCGACGACACGGGGCGCGGCGGTGGTTCGCACGGCTGCTTGCTCTCGCCGCTGACCGATCTGCGCCCGACCTTTGCCATCCGCACCGGCGCGCTGACGACTCGGCAGCGTCTGCGGCGGACATTGCACGCCGAGGTGCGGGCGCTCTGGGTTCGACCGGAGCATGAGGCGATGGCGAAATCGAGGCCGGGCGAGCCGTGCGTCAATGCGCTGCCGAGCGATGGTGCGGGCGAATGGCTGCTGATCAACGGTCGCGCGTCGGTGTGCCCGACGAAGGACGAGATCGAGAATCTGCGTGCGGGCGAGGCGTTGATCGAGGGCGGCGAGCACGCCGGGATCATCGCGATGCGGGCCTCGCGGGTTGATCTTGAAAAGCTGCTGAGCGACGGATCGGGCGTCGAGCAGGGACGGTGGCCCGAGCCCGGCGGCACCGTGCACGCGCGCGATCATGGTTTCAAGGGGATGGGTGCGCTGATCACCAGGCCGTGGCACGTTCGCACCGCGCGGGATCATGCCATCCACCACGATTTGAAGCTGCTCGTGGAGCAGATCGGCGCCGGCTCGGTCCCCAAAGGCGGGCTGGGTGCGGGGGTGACGGTCTTCGGCTCGCACGCGCTGAGCATCCACCCGACGGCGAAGGTGTATCCCGGCGTGATCATTGATCTTGAACAGGGCGCGGTGGTCATCGACGAGCACGCGGTCATCCGCCCCGGCGTCTCGCTCATCGGCCCGTGCTTCATCGGCGCGCACAGCACCGTGCTCGACAAAGCCCTGATCAAGGGCCAGACCGCCATCGGCGAAAACTGCAAAGTCGCCGGCGAAGTTGGCGGCACGATCTTCCACGGCTTTGCCAACAAGGCCCACGACGGGCACCTGGGCGATGCGTGGATCGGCAAGTGGTCGAACCTCGGCGCAGGCACAACCAATAGCAACCTACTGAACACCTACGCGGAAGTGACGATGCGGGCCACGCCCGCGTCGAGCATGGAACGAACGGGGCAGCAGTTCATGGGCTGTGTCGTTGGCGATCACGTCAAGACCGCCATCTGCACGCGCATCATGACCGGGACGATCGTCAACACCGGCGCGATGATCGCGCAGACCGCGCCGATCAGCGGCACCGTCCGCGCGTTCTCGTGGTGCACCGACGAATCGTCGGCCGGGTGTGAGAAGCCGCGGAGCTTCCGCTGCGACAAGTTCATCGACATCGCGCGGACGGTCATGTCGCGGCGAAAGGTCGAGATGGGCCCGGCGTATGTCGAAGCCGTCAAAGCCCTGCACGCCCGCAGCGGAAGCGGTGCATCGTGACCCCCCCCACGCGCACGCTCTACATCATCGACGGGTACGCGCAGTTCTTCCGCGCGTACCACGCCATCCGCACGCCGATGACCTCGCCGGTGACGAAGGAACCGACGAACATGACCTTCGGGTTCGTGGGGATGCTGCTGAAGCTTCTTCGCGGCGAGGGTGTCGTGGGCAAGGACCGCGCCGGCGGCGGCGCCGCGATAACGCCCGGGACGCTCGCGCCGGATTACCTGCTGGTGGCGATCGACAAGAGCGACGACCGCGGCACCTTCCGCAGTCAGCTCTACCCCGAATACAAGGCCAACCGCCCTGATCCGCCGGAAGATCTCTTCCCGCAGGTGGAACGGTGTCTTGAACTGCTCCGCACGCTGAACGTGCCGGTGATTGGGAAGGAAGGATTCGAGGCCGACGATTGCGTCGCGACGATCGTGAAGCGACTTCGCCAGAGCGATCCGGATATCCGCATCCGCATCATCAGCAAGGACAAGGACCTGAAGCAGCTTCTGGAAGAGAACCGCGTCGAGATGTACGACGTGCACACCGATCTGCTCATCACCGAGTCGAGCCTGAAGGACGAGACCGGGCTTCAACCGAAGCAGATCATCGACATGCTGGCGCTGATGGGCGACACGGTGGACAATGTGCCGGGCGTTGAAGGTGTTGGCCCGAAGACCGCGGCGGAGCTTGTGGCGACGTATGGCACGCTGGACGCGGTTGTCGTCGCGGCGAAGGAAGGAAAGATCAAGGGCAAGCGCGGCGAGAAGATCGTCTCGGCGGCACCGGACCTGCCGCTGAGCCAAGAGCTTGTGACGCTGCGCGACGATGTGCCTATGGAATTGGATCTGCGTGCGTGCGCGTCGAGTGTCATCGCGCTGGAGAAGCTGATCCCGATCCTGAAAGAGCTGGGCTTCAACCGGTATCAGGACGATGCGCGGGCGCTGCTTGGGCTTTCGCCTATGAACGCGCAGGGCGGTTCGTCGGCGGGCGGCGGCGGGGCTTCGTCGTCGAAGAATGTAATCGGCTCGGGGCTTTTTACGGGGACCAGCGGCGATGCCGCCACTAGTGCGCGTGCAGCGAGTTCGACGGATGCGAAGAGCAAAGCCGGTCGATCGGCAAGCAGTTCGATCGCCCTGAACCAAGACGGCAGCGGTACCGCACCGGGGCTCTTCGATCTCTTCGGCGCTTCGGCGGCCTCGGGGGGCGGGCCGATCGATCAGGGCGGTGGTTCGCATAGCTCCGTCGCGCTGCCGAGTCTTGATCAGCTCGGGATCGCCGGCGCATCAACCCGCGGCACCTACCGCTGCGTCACCACGACTGAGCACCTTCGTGAACTCGTCCGCGAACTGACCGATGCGCCGATCTTCGCCTTCGATACCGAGACCACCGGGCTCTCTCCGCTGCGCTGCAAGCTTTGCGGGTTGTCGTTCTCGACCAAATCGGGCACGGGGTGGTATGTGCCGGTGCGTTCGCCGACGCCGCAGGCGCATCTTGATGAAGCCACGGTGCTCAAGGCCCTTGCACCGCTGCTGACCGATGCACAGAAGCCCAAGTGCGGGCACAATCTGAAGTTCGACATGCTGGTGCTCGGGCGTGCGGGCGTGCACGTTCGCGGCATCGGTTCCTGCGGCTTCGATTCGATGGTCGCCAGCTACCTCATCGACGCTTCACGCTCCAGCCACGGGCTCGATGCGCTGGCGCTCGCGCTGCTCGGGCATGCGAACATCTCCATCAGCGAGCTGATCGGCAACGGCACGAACCAGCGCACGTTCGATACGGTGCCGATCGATCTTGCGACGCTCTACGCCGCGGAAGACGCGGACGTTTCGCTACGGCTGATGGAGACAATGTCGCCGCAGATCAAGACGATGGGGATCGGGAGCTTGTTCCGCGATGTGGAGATGCCGCTGGTGGAGGTGCTCGCGACGCTGGAGCGCAACGGCATCACGGTCGATCCGAATGAGCTTGACCGCCAGCGCGAGCGGCTGAGCGTCAAGATCAACGAGATCCGCGCGAAGATCGACGCTTCGGCGAAAGAAACCATCGGGCGCACGTTCAATCCGGATTCACCGAAGCAGCTTTCGGGCGTGCTGTTCAACAAGCCCGATGATCTCAGCGAGCCGGGGCTGGGGCTCAAGCCCGTGAAGAAGACCAAGACCGGCAACAGCACCGATGTTGAAGTGCTCGAAACACTGGCCGAGGACGCGAGCGTCACGACGCCGATCCCGCGGCTGATCGTCGATTACCGCCAGCTCACCAAGCTCGTCGGCACGTACCTGCAGGCCCTGAAGGACGAGATCAACCCCGATACCGCGCGGGTGCACGCGAGCTTCAACCAGACGGTTGCCGCGACGGGGCGGCTGAGCAGCAGCGATCCGAACCTCCAGAACATCCCGATTCGTACTGACGTCGGACGCGAGATCCGCAAGGCCTTCGTCGCGGCACCCGGGTGCGTCTTGATCTCAGCGGACTATTCGCAGATCGAACTGCGGTTGCTTGCGCACCTGTCGCGCGATCCGAACCTGATCGAGGCGTTCCGCAGCGATCAGGACATCCACACCGCCGTAGCGGCGCAGATCAACCGCGTACCGATCGAGCAGGTCACCAAGGCGCAGCGCTCCGGCGCGAAGATGGTCAACTTCGGGATCGTCTACGGGATCACGGCCTTCGGGCTCGCGCGGCGATTGGGCATCGACAACGCCGAGGCCGCGGAGATCATCGACGGCTACAAGCGTCGATTCGCGGGGATCACCACGTTCCTGCAAGAGTGTGTCGAGCAGGCGCGGACGAGCGGGTATGTCGAAACGATGCTCAAACGCCGCCGACCGATCCCCGAGATCCACTCAACGAATCCGAGCCGGCGTGCCTTCGCCGAGCGTACGGCCATCAACAGCGTGGTGCAGGGCTCGGCCGCGGACCTGATCAAGCTGGCGATGGTGGACCTGCACAACCGCATCGAGGCGAAAGCGCCGGCCCTCCGCGATGTGAAGATGCTCTTACAGATCCACGACGAACTGGTCTTTGAAGCGCCGAAGGACGGTGCCGAGAGCGCAAGGAAGCTCATCGTCGAGCGGATGGAGAGCGCGATGAGCCTGAGTGTGCCGATCAAGGTGGATTCGGAGATCGGGACGGATTGGTACGAGCAGTGATCGCGGGTTCAAAGATCGCTATTGCGCTGGGCCCGAGTCTTGCGAGTGATTCGAAGATCGCCGCTCCACCCCCCTACGCAGGGGAGCACACTCTTCACGAAGTCAGCGGGTCGGGGTAGACTGGCGATCATGGGTGAGATTGTCTTGATCGTTCTTGTTCTGCTTGGCTTCGGCTTTGTGCTGCTCGCTGTCTTGGTTGTGGCCGTCAAGTTCGGATTGCTCAAATCGCGGACAGATCAGGGCGATTCGGGTGACAAGGCTGGCCGCGAAACTCTTCCGTACAGCAGGCGCGAGCGGGTGCTTTCACCGGCGGAACAAGCCTTTCACGCGATCCTTCAGGCCGCGGTTCACATTCTCAACACCGAGAACCCCGCGCGAAGGTGCACGGTGTTTGCAAGTGTGCGGCTGGCGGAGGTGCTCGCGGTGTCGGAATCCCAGGCCAACCGTTCCGCCTGGCAGCGGGCTTTCAATCGGATCTCATCGAAGCAGGTGGACTTTGTGGTTTGCGAAGAGCAAAGCACACGCCCGCTCCTGGTGATCGAGCTGGACGACGCTTCGCACAAGCGATCAGATCGGTCCCAGCGCGACGAGTTTGTCGATCGGGCCTGCCGAGCCGCCAATCTTTCCATCCTGCACGTGCAGACGAACAACAAACCGGACTACCGGGCGTTGGCGCGTCTACTCGGTGAGCACCTTTCCTCAACGAAAACTCCCGCCGGCCCGTCTGCGTCCTAACCTCCAATCTATGTGGTCATGGCTCAGGCGGATCTTCACCGGCAAAGACCAGCCCGCGACGGGTGCGAAGCCCGCTGCCGCGGGTGAAGGTGGCGTGCGGCCGGCGTTTGTCGGATCGGCCGGTGCGCCGTCGGAAGGTGAACGCCGCGACGCTTCGACGGTACGCGTGAGCGGCGAAACCGGCAGCCGATCGAACGCGTCCGGCCCGTCCGAAGCGGAGGCCGGCAAAGCGGAAGCGCCCTTCAAGCCCGACGCGACGCCCGAGATGGTGACGGATGTGCCGCCGTGGGGCGTGCCGCTGGGCTCGCCCGAGCGGATCAACTTTTTTACGTCGCTGGTCTTTCGGTACTTCAACCTGCGCAAGATCCCGATGCGGATGGATCAGGGCGTGGTCGAGACGCTGGAGCACGACGCGCGCGATCAACCTTCCGCCACGCTCACTGAGGCGCACGTGATCGCACCGGGTCAACGCGTCGACGAATCCACGGACACGCCTCAACCTTCGCGCATGCGTTACGGCCTCTGGAACGTTATGCAAACGTGCGCGGGTGCCGACCGCTCTGAATGGGCGGGGCTGATCGCGGCCCACTTCGACACGGTTCGACGAGCGCCGGATGTCGAACTCCGCTACAGCGACCGCCTGGCAAGCTTCGAAAGCTGCAAGGCCCACCTGTGCGTGCGGGTCTTTGATGAAACCCACCTGCCCGAGCCGCTGGAGGGCGAGGCGTTCATCCGCCGGCCCGCGCCGGGGCTGATGAGCGTGATCGTCGTGGACTTTCCCGAGTCGTGCCGATCGCTGCGCCGAACGGAAGCGCAGCCCTGGAACGTTGACGAATCGCTGCTCTGGTCCGCGGCGGAGCGCAACATCGCCGCCCTCGCCCGCGCCGAGACGCAGCGCCTGGGCCCTGACGACGAGCCGGGGCTGATGGTCCTGACCGGCGATTCGATCTACGTCGCCTCGATGATCCACCGTCTCGACGACACGCCCGAGATGACCGGTGCCCTGGGTACGCTGGTCAGCGTCCCCGTGCGCCACGCGATTCTGACACTGCCCATCGACGACGCCTCGTCAATCCGGGCGCTGGCGCCGATGATCGGCATGACGGTGCAGCTCGAACGCGCGGGGCCGGGCTCAGTCTCCGGGCGCGTCTTCTTTCGCGCCGCCAAGCCTCCGGAATCTCAGACCACCGACGCCGCCACGACGCCCGAAACCGGGCGCTGGAGCGAGCTGAAGTACGCGCTTGAAGGGCGTTCTGTGGAGATCATCGAAGCCCCCGAAGCGCTCGCGGAGCTGCTCGAAGAGCTCGGCACGCGACAGAGCGATCCACGTTCTGACGACGACGAAAACGACTCCAGCAACGAGAATGGCACACGCGATCCGGACGAAGACGACGACCGCGACGACGGCTCGAACGATCCGCCTTCGACTCAACCGCCGAGCAACCCCCCCACGAGGCCCGCGCCATGAGCACGCCCGCGCCGGACTCAACCTCCACCAACTCAACCTCGGCTGAATCGCCCACCCCCACCAACGCCTGGACCACCCGCCGGCTGCTGGCGTGGATGAACGAGGCCTTCGCGGGAAAGGGGATCGACTCGCCGCGGGTTTGCGCTGAGATGCTCCTCACGCACGTCACCGGTCAGCAGCGGCTGGCGCTCTACACCGCACCGGACCGACCGGCCTCCGACACCGAACTCGCCGCCCTGCGACAGTTGGTCTCGCGTGCCCTCCGCCACGAGCCCGTGCAGTATCTCACCAACGAGGCGGCCTTCTTCGGGCACCGCCTCTTCGTCGATCGCCGGGTGCTCATCCCGCGCCCGTGCACCGAGTTGCTCGTCGAGCACGCGGTGCAGCACATCACTCGTGCGGCGATGAACGCCCAGGGGCACGTCGTCGGCGGGCTGGGCGAGTCGCTCGCACGCCAGGCCGAGCTCGCACCGTCCGAAACTCCCGCGGGCGCGAGCATTGACGACGAAGACCTCAGCGAAGAAGAACGCACCAAGCGCGAGATTGCCCGCAACCGCAGCGAACTGCTCAAAGCCCGCGCGGGTCGATCGCAACGCGGTCGCGGCGTGCTCATCGCCGACGTCTGCACGGGCTCGGGGTGCATGGCCATCGCGCTTGCAAAGGCCCTCCCCGGCGCGCACGTCATCGCCACCGACATCAGCCCAGACGCGCTGCAGGTCGCCAGCGAGAACGCCCAGCGACTGGGCGTGAGCGAGTGCATCACCTTCATCGAGGGCAGTCTGCTCGAGCCCGTCGTCGATGCGCTGCAGTCGCTGCAAGACCCGGCGCGTGCCTCGGCCGCCGGGTTCAGTCGCCCGCCCACAGGCTTCGACGTCATCGTCAGCAACCCGCCCTACATCCCCGATCACGAATGGACCGGCGGGCTCGTCGATGACAACGTCAAACTCCACGAGCCCACCCTCGCCCTCCGCGGCGGCACCGACGGGCTCGCCTTCGTCGTCCCCATCCTCCAAGACGCGCCCGCCCTGCTCAAACCAGCCGGGCTGCTGCTGATCGAAATCGCCGCCTGCACCGCGAACGCCGTCGCCGATGCGGCCCGCCAGCACACGTTGCTGGAGAGCACAACCGCCAACGTCGTCCGCGACCTCGAAGGCTTCGAACGCATGCTGAAGGCCACGCGGCGAGGAAGTTGAGGGGGAAGGGATCGCGGGATCAAGGGATCAAGGGACCAAGGGACCGAGGGACCGAGGGATCAAGAGCAAAGACGCGAGAAGCTCTTGCCTTGAATGTGCTCTGTGGCCCTGTGCCATGTGCCATGTGCCATGTCCTATGCCACCCGCCCCCCCACCACCGTCGCACTCAGCCACCGATCATCCCACGCGTACAGCAGCGTGCCCAGCGGGTCCGGCGTTTCGTGCCACCGGCTTGCTTCGCCCGGTTTCACCACCAGCACGTCCGCCTCCGCACCAACCTTCAAGTGCCCTGCGTTCATCAGCCCCAACGCTTCGGCGTTTCCACGCGTGATCTGCCACCACGCCCGCGCCGGCGTCGGAATCCGGGCATCGTCCTCGCGGCCGTCGGCTGATCCACGCCGAAGCGCCGCGGGGCCCGCGAGCGTCTTCGCACTATCGATCATCGCGCGCGCAACCCGCGGCATGCTCACATCGGGACCGCCCGCCACATCCGACCCCACCGCCGTGATGATCCCGCTCCGCACATACTCGCGCCGCGGCATGATCCCCGACTGCAAAAACGTATTCGCCGTGGGACAGTGCGCAACCACGCAGCCGCTGCCGCGAACGATCGACCGCTCCTGCGCCGAGAGATAAATCCCGTGCGCCAGCAGCGACTTCTCCGACAGCAGCCCCGCAGCCTCATAAATCCGCGTGTACCCGCCCTCTTCGCCCGCGCGTCCGGCGTCATCGAACGCCCACGGGTGCAGCCTCACCGCCAGTTCGCACTCATCGGTCGTCTCGCCCAGGTGCGTCTGCATGTGCACGCCGCGAGACTGCACCAGCTCGCCCGCGCCGAGCAGCAACTCGCGCGAGCAGCTGATGGCGAAGCGCGGGTTGACCGATGCGAGCAACCGGGGATTCTTCATCGCTTCCACGCGGTCGATGTACGCCGCCGCTTCGTTGATCAACCGCGCCGCGGGCCTGCACAACTCCGCCGGCGCGTGCTGATCCATGAGCACCTGCCCGACGATCGCCCGCAGGCCGCTGCGTGACAGTTCCTCCGCCGCGGCCAGGCTCCCCTCATGGTGCACCGTCGCGTACGCCGCGATGCTCGTCGTGCCCGCTCTGATCAGCCGCTCGATCACGCGCCGCGTCATCGACGCCGCATACGCCGGATCGCTCCATCGCATCTCCGCCGGGAAGATCACGGTCTCAAGCCACTTCAGCAGCGGCAAACCATCCTGCCCGATGGAATCGAACTGAGGCAGGTGCAGGTGAGCATCGACGAACCCCGGGGTGATCACCGCATCGTCGCCGCCCAGGTCCGCGGTGCCCGGCGCGGGACCTTCGCCCAGGGCCTCGATCACGCCGCCCTCGATCATCAGCCAGCCGCGCGACAGCCGAACGCGCCCGCTGCTGTGCGGCAGCATCAGCCAGCCGCTGACGAGCATCAGTTCAGCTCCCACGCGAAGAAGATCGCCGTGAACAGCAGGTCCGCGAGCACAATCGCCACGACCGATTGCACAACCGTGTTGGTCGTCGCGCGGCCGACCCCCGCCGCACCGCCCGTCACGCGCAGCCCGTTGCTGCACGCGATGAGTCCGATGAGCGACCCGAAGACCACGCTCTTCGCCACGCCGGTGAGGAAGTCCACCATCTTCGCCTGCTGCAGCAGGTTGTCCATAAACGTCGCAACCGGGATGTTCAATACCAGCAGCGCGATCATCAACCCGCACGAAATCGCCACAATGTTCGCGATCACCGCCAGACACGTCATCGAGATCACGGCCGCCAAAAACCGCGGGATCACCAGAAACCGCACCGGGTTGAGCGCCTGCGCCTGCAACGCCTCGATCTCTTCACCCACCACCATGGTGCCGAGTTCCGCCGCGATGGCCGCCCCCGCAAAGCCCGTCAGCACGATCGCCGCGATCAACGGCCCCAGCTCACGCAGAATCGCCACACCCAGGATGTTCGCAACCAGGTCCTTCCGCCCGAACTGATCCAGCGGCGGCGCCATCTGCAAAACCAGGATCAACCCCACACACCCAGAGACCAGCGACACGATGAAGATCGACCGCACACCCACCCGCACGATCTGCGACATGATCGCCGGCACACCCAGCCGCACCCGCCGACGCGTCAACCCGCGATACAACCACCGCAGCGTGTCGATCAGCAGCCCGTACACCGCGCCGACCTGATCCAGCAGACTCAGCGTGCGCGAACCGATGAAGCCCGCCGGTGCGGCCAGCCGCTGACCGAGGGTCGCCCGTTCGCTCTGTGCTTCGTTCTCAGGCATCGAAACGATTGTACAACAACCGCAGAAACGCCGCGCTCAGAATCAAGCCCACAACACCTTCATTCACGCCGCAAGCGCCGCTTCAACGCTCGGCACGATCTTGAAAACCGACTCGAGCTTCGCGATCGAGAAGATCGACCGCACCCGATCGCCCAGCGCACACAGGAACAACTGCCCGCCGCCCTTGCGTGAAGTCTGCATCGCCTCCACCAGCGTCGCCAGACCGCTCGAGTCCATGTACGGCACCGCGCTCAGGTCCACCACGATCTTCTTCCCCGCGTGCTTCTTCAGCTCCTGCCGAAGCAGCGGCGAGCCCGAAAGATCCACGTCCCCCGAGGCCGTGAGAATCACCGCGCTCCCCTCGGTGCGGGTGGTGAGTGTCAGTGATCCCATCGTCGTGCCTTCCGCCATGATTCGCCCTTCCGTCCAACCCCCCAAAGCCCCCCACCACCGCTCGTTCGGCTCGTGATTCGTCCTCCATCATCCCCGCTTCACCTCACGCGGCACCCTGGCCCTTCGATCCTTCCGACCCGCACGAACTGCTTCCGCCCGCACGGTCTACACACTTCTCACCTTCACCAGACTTGCCCGTTGAAACACGCTTCTTCATCATCGTCAGTCGCATGCCGATCGGCCCGTCTGTGCGTTTCTCCCACCGCACCTCGTCCATGACTTCCGTGATGATGTGCACGCCCAGCCCGCCGGGGCGGATCTCATCAAGATCGCGTGATTTGATCGTCGTCGGGTCCACCTGCTTCGCCTCGTCTTCGATGACGATGCGCAGGGCCTGCGTCGGGTTGTTGTCCTGCGTCTCGGGCGTCGCCACGCCGCCGACGAAGGTCATCGACAGCCAGATGGGCTTGTCGGGGTCTTTGCCGTAGCCGTGACGGATGACGTTGCAGAGCGCCTCATCAACCGCCAGCGCAAGCTGCCCGCACGACTCATCGCTGAACCCGCAGCGCGACGCGAACTGATAGACCATCTCGCGCGCACCGCTGAGGAACAACGGGTTCGAAGGCAACTGCAGACGAACTTGCGGTGTGCTGCTCATGGCTGCCTCTGACCATCCCCGGACTCGGTCCGCAGTTCGTGGGGCGTCAGGGGCGCTGACGTTGCGGGTGGTGAAGTGTTGCCCCGTTCCCGCCTCTCGGCCAGCCAACTTTCCCACGCCTTCACCGACACCTCCCGATTCCGTTCCGTCTCGTAATACCGATAACCCAGGTCCTCGCCCGTCAGCCGAACCAACGCATCCCCGGCCGTCATCCGAACAAGCGCGTCGTCCGACCGCAGCGACCGCACCAGCCGGGGCAGCTTCGTCATATCCCGATCCCGCGATACCTGCACAATCTGCGAGACCCGGCTCGAAGAATCCGCACTCTCCCAATCAACCGTCGGCGGCGAACAGGCGCACAAACACGCCGCGGCCACCTGGCTCAGCGTCAATAGCACGGTCTTTCGCCTCAACGTTGTCACGCCTGTTCCTTCATCGTACCAGCCATACCCCCATCTTGCCCAAACCTTGACCCCAAGCTCCCTCTTCTTCCCAGGTTCACCCCTGCCGGGTGCGGTTTGGGCTCTATGATCTCCCCTTCTACCCAGTTCGATGCCGACGGAAGACCAGCCGATGCACACCGCCCCCACCCACCCACCCCACGCCAACGCCTCCCACTCCAACGCAGCCGCCCAGGCCTCCGCCGCCCGCGAGGTCGTCGTGATCGTGGACTTCGGCGGCCAAACCGCCCAGCTCATCGCCCGTCGAGTCCGTGAAGCGGGGGTCTTCTCCACACTCATCGCCCCCGCCACCGCCCTCAAGGCCATCAAGGCCCTGCCCACCCCGCCCAAGGGCATCATCCTCTCCGGCGGGCCCGCCAGCGTGTACGAAGCCAACGCCCCCACCGTCGACCCCGCCATCCTCGACCTTGGCATCCCCGTCCTTGGAATCTGCTACGGCATGCAGTGGGCCTGCAAAACCATGGGCTTCGAGGTCAAACGCGCCGACCACCGTGAGTTCGGCCGCGCCCAGATCAACCTCGCCGCCCGCACCGACCTTTTCTCATCTCTACCCGAAAAGACCACCGTCTGGATGTCCCACGGCGATCAGGTCTTCCCCACCGCCGGCGCGCCGGGCAACGTCACCGTCCTCGCCGCCACGCCCACCTGCCCACTCGCCGCTGTGCGCATTGATTCACCCGGGCGCCGATTCTTCGGCGTGCAGTTCCACCCCGAGGTCACCCACACGCCCCAGGGCAGCACCATCCTGCAGAACTTCCTCTACGAAATCTGCAAGTGCAAGGGCGACTGGCGCATGGCCGACTATCTCGAGTCCGCCGTCCGCGACATCCGCGCCCGCGTGGGCGACTCGCGCGTGATCTGCGGGCTCTCCGGCGGGGTTGATTCCGCCGTCGTCGCCGCACTGCTCCACCGCGCCATCGGCGAAAAGCTCACCTGCGTCTTCGTCGACACGGGCCTGCTCCGCAAGAACGAACGCGGGCTGGTGCAGACCACCTTCCGCGACCACTTCAACATCGACCTGCGCATCGCCGACGCCGAGCAGCACTTCCTTACCGATCTCGCCGGCGTCTCCGACCCGCAGGAAAAGCGCCGCCGGATCGGGCACCGCTTCATCGACGTCTTCCAGGCTCAGGCCGACGCCATCACCGCCGAGGGCGGCGGCAGCGTCAAGTTCCTCGCCCAGGGCACCCTCTACCCCGACGTCATCGAATCCGGTCAGGGCCACGCCGGAACCGCCGCGGGCATCAAGCTCCACCACAACGTCGGCGGCCTGCCCACCGAGATGGATTTCCAGCTCATCGAGCCCCTCCGCGACCTCTTCAAAGACGAAGTCCGCAAGCTCGGCGAAGTCCTCGGCCTCCCCGACCAGCTCGTCTGGCGCCACCCATTCCCAGGCCCCGGCCTCGCCGTCCGCGTGCTGGGCGAAGTGAGCAAGCCCAAGCTCGACATCCTCCGCGAGTGTGACCAGATCCTCCTCGACGAGATCACCGCCGCGGATCTCTACCGCGCCACCAGCCAGGTCTTCGCCGTGCTGCTGCCCGTGCGTTCCGTGGGCGTGATGGGCGACGGGCGCACCTACGACCACGTCGTGGCCATCCGTGCTGTTAGCACCGAAGACTTCATGACCGCCGATTGGGCGAGAATCCCCTACGACATCCTCGCCCGCATCAGCACGCGGATCATCAACGAAGTCCGCGGGGTCAACCGCGTCGTCTACGACATCTCCAGCAAACCCCCCGCCACCATCGAGTGGGAGTAAGCCGGGACGTCGAACCCACTTCTCATCGTCAAACCACTACGACAGTCGCGGCCTCAATCCGCGTGCGCCGGCGCCGCGTTCGTCGGCGTCATGCTCGCCGGCACACCCAGATACGCCAGCGACTTATCCATGATCCGCCGCACCACCGGCCCGCTCACATACGTCCCGTAGTGCATCTTCTTGCGGATCAACTCCCGCCCAGGATCATCGATCACCACCACGCACACCAGCCGGGGCGATTCCGCCGGCCCGCCCGCCACAAAGCTCGCGTTGTACTGACCACGGAAGTACCCGTCGCTGCCCTTGGGCTTCTTCTTCCCCGGCGGCGGGTTGGTCATGGGAATGTCCGCCGTGCCCGACTTCCCGAACAGCTCATACCGCCAACCGGTTTCAGGCACTTCGCGCGCCGCGAGCTTTTTATCCAGGTTCTGCGTGACACCACGCAGCGTCTGCCGCGTCTCGTCCGCCGTCGCGGTGGAGACTACCCGCTTGCCCCGTTCCGGCACGATCCGCCCGTCCGCACCAACTTCTCGCGCCAGCAACGTCAGCGTGGGCAACGTTCCCGACATCTCCCCAGGTCGAGAAAACGCCGCGAACGCCCGCGCCATCTGCAAAGGCGTCACCGCCACCTCATGCCCGAACGCCACCGACGTCTGCGTGTACTTGCTCCACCCCTTCGCGCCCGTCACCATGCCCACCGACTCACCGGGGATCCCGATGTTCGTCCGCTGACCGAACCCAAAGGCCAGCACAAACCCGCGCATCTGCTCGAAGGTCATCCGCGCCGTTCCCTGCACCATCCCCACGTTCGACGAGTTGATCAGCACCTCGCGCCACGTCATCGTCGCACGCTTCACCACGTCCTTGATCGGCCTGCCGTACGGCGTCGCCCACTGCCCCCAGTGCGTGTTGAACACTTCCTCCGGCCGCGCAACACCAAGCTCCGTGCTCGCCGCCCACATGAACGGTTTGAACGTCGAGCCCGGCTCGTACAGATCCTCCACCACCCGGTTGTGCGCCAGCGCCGGGTGCAACGCCCGACCCGGATCATTCCGCACCGTGATGTACCGCGGCCCATCGAGCCGCTTGTCCTTCGGAATCACCGTCGCCCAGTCATACTCCACCACGTCCGCCGGCTTGCGGATCGTGTCCGCGATCGCCAGAATCTCGCCCGTCACCGAATCGATCAAAATCGCCCGCCCGCCCTGCGCGTCCGCCTCCTCAACCCCGCGCTCAAGTTCCTCCCGCACGATCCGCTGAAGCTCAAGATCCAGCGACAGCCGCACGTCCTCCCCCCGCTGCGGCGGGGTGTACGCCCCGGGCTCCACCCACAAGGGCCGCCCCTTCGCATCGCGCACGTACTTGAACGAGCCGTCCTTCGCCTCCAGCCGCTCGTCGAGCAGCTTCTCCATCGCCAGCAAGCCCTGCCCCTCAACGCCGACCTTCCCCACCATCGCCGCGGCGATCTCCGGGCTCACCATCTCCCGCACCGGACGAGTCTCCAGCTTCAAACCGGGGATCTTCGCCCGCTTGATCCGCTCCACCTGTGCTTCGCTGAGCACCGAGGACATCACCAGATACCGGATCAGCCGCGGCGGCTTCTTCGCCGAGACCGGCTTCGTGCTCACGCCTTGAGCATCCGCGCCCACCACTCCCTCCGCCGCCCCCGCCGCCGGGTTCCGTGCGGCCGCGTCCGCACTCTCGCCCGTCGGCTCTGATCCCTCCGCCTCACGCGCTCGCGCCTGATCTTCGATCTCTTCCTGCTTCTCCTCCTCGGTCAGTTGCATCTCGATCTGCGCATGCTCCGCGATCGCCTTCGCCCGCCGCTCATTCTCCGCCATCGCGTTCATCACCCGCGGCCCGACCTTCTCCAGCGGCTGCCCCAGCACCTCGCTCAACAACTCCAGGTGCTTGAACGTGTCCTTGACGGGGAACTCGCTCGGGTCCAGAATCGCCCGGAACCCGAACCGCGTCGCCGCCAAAGGCCGCCCACGACGGTCCAGCACATCCCCGCGCCGACCACGCTCCACCCGCACCGATGTGCGGTCCGACATCTGCTCAACCAGCCCCTCCGGCGGCTGCGTCTGCAGCGAAACCACCCGCGCGAAGATCCCACCCATCGCCAGCGACAACACCCCGAAGATCGCCGCCGCCCACGCCAGCGAGCCGCCCGCCACCACAGACGACCGACCGCGCGCAGCAACCGTCCCGGCCGATCCGCTCAGCGACGCTGCATCCTTCACCGCGTTCATTTCTCTTTTCCCTTCCCGGCCCTCATCCCTGAGGCCGGCCCGTCAGCGCTGCTCGCGCCGACGCTGATCCTTGCTCGAGGCCACCTCACCGCGCGCCCCACCCGTCGTCGATTTCGCCTTCGCCGCGCCGGTCGCGGGTTTGCCGTTCTCGCCGCTGGCGATCATCACCTTCGTGTCGGGCATCGCGCCCTTGATCGGGTCCACCCCGATGGGCGACAACGGCCCAAGCGCCGAGGCGAGCTGCTGCACCCGCATGGGCGAAAGGTCCTGCGCGATCCGCGCCCGCACGTCGAACAGCACCTTGTCGTGCTGCGCCAGGCGGTTGTGGATCGCCGCCATGTCGTGAACCACCGCCAGCCGCTGCTGACGAACCGTCAGCAGCACGCACGCCGAGGCACCGATGCACAGGATGAGGAAAAGCACTTTGCCCAGCACTGGTGTGACCGTCCTTGGTATGACCGTCCCTCGTTCTTCTCCGCTCGATCGTGATCAAAGGCCGAAACGTCCGAAAACCCGCTCGACAACTCCGCCCAGCGTAGCCGCGCCGACCCTCCGGGAGCAAGACTCCCGATCTGGCTATCGTCCGCCGATCACGCTCACCGCGCCGGGATCTTCAGCTTTGCCCCGACCTTCAGGTTGTCCTGATCGCTGATGACGCCTCGGTTGAGTTGCACGATCTCGCGGGCCCGCTTGCTGGACCCGAGAAGCTTCGACGCGATCTGCCCCAGCGTGTCACCCTTCTGCACCACATACTCCCGAACCGCACCGGCGTTCTCGGCACCGGGGCTTCCACCAGCCGACCCCGCCGGCTTGACGCTCACGCCCGCTTCGGGCCTCTTGCTCGAAAGCTCCGCGCTCGCGTTCTCAGGCAAAACCGCCTGACCCAACAGCACATCCTTCGGCGGGATCCGCAGCGTCACACCCGCACGCAACGCCATCTTCTCCCCGACCTTCCCCTTATTGAACTCCGCCAGCTTCTTCGCCAGCGTCCCGTCGTTATAGAACCGCCGGGCCAAACCCACCAGCGTCTCGCCCTTCTCCACCGGGTGCGCCAGCAGCTTCCCCGTGCTCACGGGCAAACCACCGCTTGTCCGCCCCGTCCCCGCTCCCTCAACTCCACCACCGCCCGGCAGCGGCACCGTGCTGATTCCCGCCGCCGGCGGAGCGTTCCGCACACCCTCAGGCACAAACACAAACGGGCTCTGCTCACCCGTGCGAGCGCCCGCGCCGTTGCCCGACTGCGGCTGCGTATTCGCACCCGCACCATTCCCGCCCGCCGTCTCCACAGGAACCATCGAGATCGTCGTCGTCGTGCGCGAGGGCACAGTCCCCGCCGCGTTGGGGTTCGTGTTCGCCCCGGGCTGATTCGCCTGCGGCTGGTTCGCCGCCAGCACCTCTTCACCCGTCACGGCCGGGACCGGCGGCAAAGCCGCAGCGTTCCCCGCGCTACTCCCCGCTCCGTTCGTCAGCGCCATCCCGCCGTTGCCGCTCGATGGACCCGGCTGCACCGCCGCAGCCGCCGTCGCCGCCGGCGCATTGCTCGGCTCCGTCGGCACGCTCAACGCGTCCGTCGGGTTCGTCGCGACCTCAACCCCGGGGCTCGCGTGCCGAGCCTTCGAGAAATGATCGCCAACCAGAACGCCCACAACCAGCAGAATGGCGAACGCGATGATCAGGGTCAGTTTGTGTTCACGTGTCACGAGCAGTCGTCCTTGACCAGATTCTGGATAAGCAACCGGATACCCCGGCGTGATCGACCGCGACGTCGCCGATTCCGTGGCGCGCCCAGCCGTTCGAGTCCGCTCGGCAACCGCCGAGTTCTCCTCACCGTGTTCCATCCTCGAACTATCGGCCGACTTGAGCAAAACCACACAGATTCCGCGCAACATTGCCTGCCCCGCCGTGACCCCTCCACACACCACCCAAACCAAGCCCGTTCAACCCCGCGTACACAGGCGAACCGCCCGCAGCTTCGCCGACCGCGACCGCGGATTCTCCTTCGCCTCCGCCTCCGCCGCAACCGTCGGCTGCTCACCGACCTCAACCCCCAGCCCACTGCGCACAATCTCCCCCATCGCCCGCTTCACCAGCCGATCCTCCAGCGAGTGAAAGCTGATCAGCGACAGCCGCGCACCCTCGCTCAGCCACCGCTGCCCCAACCCCCGCGCCCCGTCCACCAACGCCTCCAGCAGCACCTCCAGGTTCCCAAGCTCGTCGTTCACCGCGATCCGCAGCCCCTGAAACGTCCGTGTCGCCGGATCAATATGCTCCCCAGGCCCCCGCGGCACCACCGACCGCACCACCTCCGCCAGCCCTTGCGTCGTCACAATCGCCGCTTCACGCCGAGCCTCCACAATCGCCCGCGCTACCCGCCGGCTGTGCCGCTCCTCCCCCCACTCCCGGATGATCTTCTCCAGTTCCGCCTCCGACAGTTCCGCCACCAGATCCGCCGCCGAGCGCTTCGCCCGCTGATTCAGCCGCATGTCCAAAGGCCCGTCGCGCATAAAGCTCAGCCCCCGCGCCGGGTCGTCCACCTGCGTCGAGGCAAACCCCAGATCCGCCAGCACCATGTCCGCCGCCATTCCCCACTTCCGCAGGTGATGGTGCGCCTCAGAGAAGTTCCCGTGCACGGTCCGCACGCTCGGCCCACCGGGCAAACCCCGGATCCGCTCCGCCGCCCGCGAGAGATTCCCCTCGTCCAGATCGATCAACACCACCGTCCCGCTCGCCCCGACCAGTCGCGCCACACCCTCGGCGTGCCCGCCCAAACCGGCCGTGCAATCCACAAAGACCCCGCCCGGCGTGGGGCTGAGGGCTTCAAGAACCTGCTTATACAAGACCGGGATATGTGTGAAATGGCCCATCGCTGCGCGCCAAAGGCTGGTCATCCTTCATAAAAGACCCACCCGAGTCATCCTACGCCCAGCCGCTGCGTCCCGAATGGTTTCAGTAGACTCCCGCCAACCTCGGACGGAGCCCCGCCGCGCGGGCTATCAATGGTCGCCTTCGCGACCGTTCTCGATCAACCACACCCACCAAACCCGGAAACCGACCATGGCCGCCCACTCCCCCTCCGCCGACCACCCGCCCGTCGACCGCGTCCGCGTCCGCCGGGCCCTCATTTCCGTCTCCGACAAAACCGGCGTGGTCGAGTTTGCGCGCGCACTGGCGTCCATGGGCGTCAGCATCATCTCCACCGGCGGCACCAGCAAGGTTCTGAAAGACTCCGGCATCAACGTCACCAACATCGAAGACGTCACCGGATTCCCCGAAATGATGGACGGGCGGGTCAAAACCCTCCACCCCAAAGTCCACGGCGGGATCCTCGCCGTCCGCTCCAACCCCGAGCACACCCGCGCCATGCGCGAGCATCACATCGAACCGATCGACCTCGTCTGCATCAACCTCTACCCCTTTCAACAGACCGTCGCCAAGCCCAACGTCAGTCGCGCGGAGGCCATCGAGAACATCGACATCGGCGGGCCCAGCATGGTCCGATCGGCCGCGAAGAACCACGATTTCGTCTGCGTCGTCACCGACGCCTCGCAGTACGAGAGTCTGCTGAGCGAACTGAAGTCCAGTGACGCCCACACCACCCGCGCCACCCGCGCCCGCCTCGCACAAGCCGCCTTCGCCATGACCGGCGAGTACGACCGCGCCATCGCGCAGTACCTCGCCGGGCCCGGCGCTCTTGATCAGACCCGCGAAACCAGAGCGACGGGGAACGACTCGGTTTTCCCTGCGGTTCTTTCGCCGCAGCTTCAGCTCAAGAGCGTTTTGCGTCAAGGCGAGAACCCGCACCAGGCCGGCGCGGTCTATGCCAACCCGATCGAATCCACCTGCGCGTCGGTGCTCAGCGCCAAGCAACTCCACGGCAAGGAGATGTCGTACAACAACGTCGCCGACGCCGCCGCGGCCCTTGATCTCGCCCTCGCGCTCACGCGCCAAAGCGGCTTCAACAAGGTCGGCGCGTGCGTGATCAAGCACGCCAACCCCTGCGGTGCTGCCGTCGCTTCGTCCAGCTTCGACGCGATCGACCGCGCCATCGCGGGCGATCCCATCGCGGCCTTCGGCGGCATCCTCGCCTGCTCGCACACCATCGACACCAAAGCCGCCGAGCGACTCACCGGCAAAGAGACCTTCCTCGAAGTCATCATCGCCCCGGCCTTCAGCGACGAAGCGCAGGCGATGCTCAAGGCCAAGAGCGTCAACGTGCGCCTGCTTGCGACGGGCGACCTGCGCACCATGCCCGAAGCAACGATGATGATGAAGTCCATCGCCGGGGGCGTGCTGGTTCAGCAGCGCGACCTGAAGCCCAGCGATCCAAGCTCGTGGGTCCACGCCGCCGGTCCCAAGGCCAGCGAGCCCATGCTGCACGCCGCCGCGGTTCTGGAAACCATCGTCCGCGCCATCAGCAGCAACGCCATCGCCATCGGCGGGTTCGATGGCTCCACCGTCCGCCTCTTCGGCGGCGGCGTCGGCCAGGTCGACCGCGTCACCGCGTGCAAGCTTGCCGTCAGCAAGGCCGGCGCGTTGTGCACCGGTGCCATTGCCCTCTCCGACGCATTCTTCCCGTTCAACGACGGGCCCAAAGTCCTCACCGACGCGGGCGTGAAAATGATCGTCCACCCCGGCGGCAGCAAACGCGACAGCGACACCTTCGAGCTCTGCGAAAAGCTGGGCGTCACCTGCATGACCACCGGCACACGCCGATTTAGGCATTGATATGGGAAGGGCCGAGGGAATAGGGCCGAGGGGCTGCGAGACAGTGCTGAGGGATCAGTGCTGAGTGCTGAGTGCTGAGCCGCGACGGTGGCTTGTGAAGTTGACTCGTTGCTCCTCAAGTTGAAGCACCTTTGCTCTTGTGTGCAATGAAACCAACCCGCGTTCTGGCGGTAGGATTCAATACCCCGCCACCTCGGGCCTTTCGCTTGCTCTTCCAGGAGTGTGTCGCATGCCTTCTGAATCCGGTCTTCCCCGTTTGACCTCGGCCGCTCTGGTCGTCGGCGTCGCGGCGTTGATGTCTGGCTGTGTGAGAACCGTTGAACCCACCGCATCCAGCACCGCCAGCGATCCCAAGCCCGCCGCCGCGGCCTCCGCAACGACCGCCAGTTCCTCAAAGACCGTCGCGCAGCCGCCGGTTGAGCTCCCCGCGTGGGCCAAGGCCGATCCGTTCGCCGCTCTGCCCCCGGTGCAGGGCGCAACCATCCGTGTCGGCGGCGACGAGAAGATCAAGGCCGAGCAACGCGGCGAGAGTTGGTCCAGCGGCACGTGCCTGATCGATACCCCACTGCCCGACGGCTATCCCGCCCCCACGCCCCCCGGCGCGATTGAGTTGAAGCGCTACCCGCTCGTCCGCCGGGCCGAGGTTCGAGGCGAATCCAGCCCCGACTTCGCCACCAACATCGGTTTCTTCCCGCTCTTCAACCACATCAAGCGCCGCGACATCGCCATGACCTCCCCCGTTGAGGTTGACTATCGCGAACTCCGCACCGAGTACCCAGCCGACGAACCGCCCCGCGGCACCGCGTGGAACATGGCCTTCCTGTACCGCAAGGTCGATCAAGGCCCCGCCGGCGCAGACCCGAAGAACAAGAACGTCATCGTCCGCGACCTTGAGCCCATCACCGTGCTGGCCATCGGTCTGAAGGGCCCGTACTCCATGGGCGCCATCGCCGACGGCGCAACCGAGCTGGAAAAGTGGCTCGCTTCAAACCCCGAGTGGGAAGCCATCGGGAGCGACGCCCGCGGGCTGTACTACAACGGGCCCAACCGCCGCGACCGCGACAAGTGGGCCGAGGCGCAGATCCAGGTGCGGTACGTGGGCGTCAAGCCCGCGAAGTCCAAGGCTGCGCCGACGACGAAGAACTGATCGTTCTCGACCATGTGTGAAAGTGTCTCTTGCACGTCCGGCGCACGGCTCTGGAGAGCCGTGCCACCGTTGCGCCGTGCCATCAAAGACACGCGCCGATCACCTCACGCCAGCGGGTTCAAGAACAGCCCCGTCGCCAGCTTCGGATAGAAGAACGTGCTCTTCTGCGGCATCAACTGCCCCGCGCGGCTCACCTCGCGCACCGCCTGCAAAGGCGTCGGTCGAAGGATGACCGCGAGCTGAGGCGTGAAGCCCTTGCCGCCGCCGGCACCCGTCTCGCTGCCGCTGGCGATGGCCTCTACCTCGGGGATCGAGTGCGGGAAGGCCCACTTCACGGGGTTGCCCCCGTTGAGCTTCTGCTGGCAGACCTCTTCGACGATCTGGTACTGGCACATCGCCACGTCCAGCGAACGCCACGCGGGGACCTTCTCCGGGAACCGCGCTTTCAGCGCGTCGCGCTGCGCCGGGATCGCCACGCACCCGCTCTTGCTCGCAAAGTCCCACAAACCAACCCGCGGCTCGCCCATCGCTGCGACTTTCAGCAGCGCACTCTCCAGCGCTTCCAGCCCGCCGGCGATGGGCTCAAACCGAAGCGTCGACGCCGCCGCCTGCATGAACGCACCCCACGAATAGCCGCTGACGCCGCCGATGACGCGGTGCGTCGGTCCGATGACCGTCCCCGGGTCGCTCATGCTGATGATGACGAACATGCAGCGCCGCGCCGGGTGGTTCTCGCTCAGCGGCTTGCCCGCCGACGCCGCCTCCGCCTTCAGCGCTTCGAGATAGTTCACCGCCGTTGTGTAGCGATGGTGCCCGTCGGCGATGAAGACGTCCTCACCGATCAACGCCTCGGCGTACTTCTGCTGCACCAGCGGGTCGCGCACGCTCCAGACCTCGTGCAGCGTGCCGTCGTCGGTTGTCGCGGTCATCTCCGCAGGCCTGGTGGCGCAGATATCCCGCAGCAGCTTCGCCGCCTTGCCCGTCTCGTCGGCGTGCAGACCGAAAATCGGTGAGAGCTGCGTCCTCGTCGCCTTCATCAGCGCCATGCGGTCTTCCTTCGGACCGCTGAAGGTCTCTTCATGCGGCAGGATCCCCCCGCCCTTCGAAGGTCCAAAGGGCCGAACGTCCACCGTCGCCACCATGCCCGTGCGCTTGGTGAGTTGACCGTTGAAGGTGAAGCTCTCGCGATAGACGTACATCGTCGGCGTCGCCGTCCGTACCAGCACGCCCGAATCGGTCCACTCCTTCAGCAGCGCCGCGGCACCTTCGTACGCCGAGGCCGGGCCAAGGTCCTTCGCCGGGATATGCGGCAGATCGACCGCGACGATGTTCCGCGGGTCCTTGCTCAGCAGCTTCGCCTTACCCGAAGCATCGAGCACGTCATACGGCGGCGCAACCAATGCCGAAAGATCGGTCGTCGCGCCGGGGTTGAGCGGGTACGTCAGGGGCGAGAAGGGGTAAACGCTTGGCATGGGCCAGTTTATGCCTACCCCCCCATCAGCGAAGCCGACACGCGCGAAGCCGCGATGCCAAGCGTTTGAATCTGACAAAACGGGTCAGGCCGCGACATACGATGCTCTCGGTGGGAGATTTCGCTTTCGACACCCCGGTTCATTGGTCCGCCAAGGCCGACCTGCTGCGTGCGTCCTCCGACGCTTCGGTCATTTCTGAGCGCAGCGGCGCACTGCACGACAACGCCCGCGCCACCGTTGAAGCCCTGCACATCGACGCGTACCTGCTGCTCACGCAGCAGTCCGGCGAGCGGTTCATCCCGCGCTTGGAGTTTCTGGCGAATCAGGGCAACGGGCACGCCGCCCTCACGCTGGGGCTGATCTACACCGACACGCTTGGCTCGCGTCGCGACACGGCGCAAGCCTTCCGATGGTTCAGAAAGGCCGCCCACTCCCGCAACCCCGAGGGGCTCTACCGCGTCTCGTACCACGCCCACACCAACGCGCAGGGGGACGAGTCGCCGCGGGCGCACACGCTGCTGCGCGGCGCGGTTGCATACGGGCACCCCGCCGCGGCGTACACACTCGGCGCGCCGATGGTCCACAGCCTCGACTCCGCCGAGCGAGCACGGGGCGAGTCGTTGCTGCACTACGCCGCGAAACACGGCATCACCACCGCGATGATCATCCTTGCCGAGGCGTGCTCACGCCACGAGCTCGAACACACCGACGAGGACGTTGCCAATCGCGCTCAACTGCGCCAGCGATGGCTTGAGGCCGCCGCACGCCGCGGACACACCGGCGCGATGACGGCCCTCGCCGCGGACATTCTCAGCAATGAACAGAACACACAGCAATACCCGCGAGCCGTCCAACTGCTCAATGCCGCCGCCAAGCGGGGAGATCCCGAAGCACGCCTGACCCGCGCCAAGGCCCGCTGGCTCGGGCGCGGCTACAAACAAGACCGGGCGAAGGCCCTCCGCGCCGTTGTCCGCCTCTCCCGCGACCGCCACGCGGAGGCCATCCGCTTCCTGGCCCACGTCGTCAGCGACTTCACCGCCGAGGCGTTTCACGACGAGGCCCTTCTGGTGCTGCGGTCGCTCGCTGAGCAAGGCGACGACATCGCCCGCGGGCATCTCGGACGACTCACCCTTGAAGGTGCGGGGATCACCAAAGACCCCGCGCAAGGTCTCACGCTGGTGAAGCAGGCGATCCGCGCCGGCAACTTCGATGCCCTCGAAACCCTCTGGACCTTCACCGGCACGAACACCGCGACAGGCCCGGCCGCGGACTCAGACAAAGACTCCAACCGCGAGAGTGTCTTCGACGATGTCCGCGCGTACGTCGAACGCGGCAGTGCCCTGCGAGTTCCCTCCGCGATGTACATCCACGCGTACCTGCTCGAACGCGAGGCCGAGGCGGTCGAGTCCAAGCCCCAGCGTGCGCAGATCGACCGTCGCATCGACGCGCTGCTGGAGTACGCGGCCTTCAAGGGGATGCAGTCCGCCGCGTTCACACGCGCACGCCGAGCGTTCAATCAGCCCGCGCCGCTGCTCGATCAATCCTTCATCTTCCGTCTGCGTCGCCACGCGGCAAGGCTCGGGCACGCCGAGGGCATGCACGCCCTCGCCTGGGCCCTCCGCCGCGGCAGCGGCACCGAGGCCGATCCCAAGGCCGCCCGCGCCTGGTTTGAAAAGTCCCTCAACGACGGATTCGCGGCATCCGCACACGAGCTCGCCGAGATGGTCTGGCGCGGCGAGGGCGGCCCCGCCGACCCCGTCAGCGCCGACAACCTCTTCTCACGCGCCGTGCAGCTCGGCGACATCGACGCCCAGACCAAGCACGCCCTGCTGCTGATCGAACGAGCCGGACCCGGCGACTTCGCACGCGCACACGACCTGCTCCTCGAAGCCGCCCACTCCGGTAGCCTCTCCGCCATGATCGAGTACGCCGTCATGCACATGCGCAAGCAGGGCGGTTACCACGATCTGAACGCCGCAGAGCGCTGGCTGACCAAGGCCATGCGCGAAGAGCCTTACGCCCAGCACCTGCTCGCGGTGCTCAATCTCGATCTCCGCGGCTATCCCGCCGCCGTGCACGAGGGCCTGAAGCATCTTTTCGCCGCCGCCGACCGAGGCAGCTCCAACGCGCTGACACTCCTGGCGCGGTACTACTTCGAGGGCACCTTCGTAGCGCAGAGTACCCCCACGGCCGAGTCCTACCTCGAACGCGCCGCCGATCTTGGCAACCCCCGCGCGTGCAAGATCCTCGCCGAGATCATCCTCAGCCGCGCTCCAGACCGCGACCGAGACGACCGGGCTTTCAGACTCCTGACCCTCGGCACCGACGCGGGCGATCCCGAGTGTGCCGACAAACTCGCCGAGCTCTACACCATCGGCCGCGGCACGCCCCGAAACCCCGAGCGCGCTTTCCAGCTCCACCTCTTCGCCGCCGAGAACGGCATCATCGACGCCATGCTCTCCGTCGCTCTCTGCTACACCCACGGGCGGGGCGTTGCCACCGACCCCAACGCTGCTCAAGAATGGCTCCGCAAAGCCGCCGCCGCCGGCAGCCCTCAGGCCCGCAAAATCCTTGGCCTTCCAGAAGAACCCAGCCAGATCATCTCTTCACGCTAAACCCTTCTTCCGCCGCCGCGATTCCTATCATCGCTCTCGACGACCCGTTCACGTTTAGCCCGGAGCACCCGCCCATGCCGGCATCTCCCGTTCACACCACCCCCGACGCGCCCCGCGCCCTGGTCGTCCGCGCCGCCGGCACCAACTGCGACGCCGAGATGGTCCGCGCGTTCCAACTCGCCGGCGCTTCCGCACACCTCATCCACCTCGACCGCCTCATCGACAACCCACAGCTCATCAGCGACGCCGATGTGCTCGGCTTCCCCGGCGGCTTCAGCTACGGCGACGACGTCGCCAGCGGACGCATCTTCGCCGCCAAACTCAAGGCCGGTCTCTGGCCCGCCCTCCGCGACGCCGCCCGCCGAGGCGTCCCCATGATCGCCGCCTGCAACGGCTTCCAGGTCCTCGTCCAGTCAGGCCTCCTCCCCGGCCCCAACGCCGACGCCCTCACCTGGCCCGATCAACCCCCCGCCCAAGAACTCGCCCTCGCCCACAACCACACGCCCCCCCCCGGCCGCGGCGGCGGCTTCACCGACCGCTGGTGCCGCGTCGAGCCCGACCCCACCAGCCACTGCATCTGGACCAAGGGCCTCCTCGACCCCCTCGCCAAACTCCCCCCGCTTACCCGCCGCGACGTCTGCATGCTCCCCGTCGCTCACGGCGAAGGCCGCCTCGTCGCCTCCAACCCCGCCGTCATCGAGCGCCTCCGCGCCAACGGCCAGATCGCCCTCCGCTACGCCAAAGACGAAAACCCCAACGGCTCCACCGACGATATCGCCGGCATCTGCGACCCCTCCGGGCGAATCTTCGGCCTCATGCCCCACCCCGAACGCTACCTCGACTGGTCCCGCCACCCCTTCTGGACCGCCCTCGACTCCACCACCCGAACCGGCGACACGCCGGGCCTGATGATGTTCAAAAACGCCGTGAACCTGGTGAAGTCCCAAGTCCCAGCCGGCGCACGCTGAAACCAGCCTTTTTTCAAAGACTCCGCACGTTGACGCTTTCGCGGTGTCGAAAGAAAGAAGCCGCACGCGCAAAATCTCCACCTAGCCACTTCGCCACTTCGCCACTTCGCCACTTCGCCACTTCGCCACTCCGCCACTCCGCCACTCAGCCACTCCGCCACTCCGCCACTTCCCCAATCGAGCCCCCCATGATGGTCGACCCTCGCTGGCTCAAATCCAAGGTCGCACAGCACGAAACCGTCGACGACGATCGCCCCTGCGCCAAGTGCTCCTACAACCTCCGCGGGCTCAAACGTTCCGCACGCTGCCCAGAATGCGGCACCTACATCGACCCCAACCTCCACACCGACGACCCAGACGCCCACACCCACCGCGGCGCTAAGTCCCCCAAACGCCCCGAGTACATCCACCTCTCCATCCCCCAGCTCAAACGCGTCGCCATCGCCACCAACCTCATGTACTTCGGCGCCCTCATCATGATGTCGGGCCTCGCCATCAACTGGGGCATGCTCGCCCTCGCACGCCTGGGCAATGAATCCATCGAGGCTCTCCACTTCGCCTGGGTCTTCTCACTCGCCTGCATCCCCGGCGCAACCCTCTGGTTCCTCGGCTGTCTCTGCCTCACCTTCCCCACCACCAAGCTCCACGCACCCGACGTCCGCCTCAGCCGAATCATCCACCACGACCTCGCGCCCCCCGGCTTCGCCCAACTCGCCCAGCTCGGGAGCGCCCTCCAACTCGCACTCCCCATCAGCATGGCCCTCGCCGCCGCCAGCGCCTTCATGGGCGGCTTCGCTGGTGGCGAAGCCAACCACCTCATCGTCGCTTCCTCCGTCCTCGGCGTCATCGCCTGCATCGCCGCCGCTCCCATCATGCTCACCCTCCGAAATCTCTCCATGTGGGCCAACGACGACAACGCCTTCTACAGCAGCATCACCTGCGCCTTCGGCCTCCCCCTCGGCGGCGCCTGGATCGCCTACACCCCCGCACTCAACGAAGAAATCGCCTTCGGCAAAATCATCGGACTCGGCTGGGCCTTCATCATCTTCGCCTTCGCCTTCTTCATCCCCTGGGTCTGGATCCGCGGCCTCGCAAGCATCGCCAACGTCTGCCGCTGGGCACCGCGCAACCAACAGTCCTTCCTCGACCGCCAAGAACGCTTCATCCAACGCGCCAAAGAACAAGCCCGCAAAACCGACGAAATCCGCCAAGCCCACGGCGGCTACGAGCCGTAAACGACCCATCTCCCCTGCCTTCTGTGCCATGTGCCATGTGGCCATGTGCCATGTCTCCCCCACCTACCATTCTCCCCTTGCCAAACACCAAGCCCAAAGTGCTCCTCGCCATGTCCGGCGGGGTTGATTCCTCCGTCGCCGCCGCCCTCCTCCTTCAAGACGGCTACGACGTCGTTGGCTGCTTCATGCGCCTCGGCTCCCCCGGCGAAACCCTCGACCAACCCACCCCCCTCCCGCTCGACGAAGCCCCGCAAACCTGCAAGCCCCTCCGCATCGGCAAGCAGGGCTGCTGCTCCATCAACGACGCCGCCGACGCGCGCCTCGTCGCCGCGAAGCTCAACATCCCCTTCTACGTCTGCAACTTCAAGAAAGACTTCTCCCGCATCATCGACTACTTCACCAGCGAGTACGCCACCGGCCGAACCCCCAACCCCTGCGTCCGCTGCAACGACTGGCTCAAGTTCGGCAAGCTCCACGACTACGCCCAGCAACTCAACTGCGACTTCGTCGCCAGCGGGCACTACGCCCGCATCGACCGCACCGACGCAAACAACCCCAAACTCCTCCGCGGCCTCGATCTCGACAAGGACCAGTCCTACGTCCTCTTCGGCGTCCCCCGCGACCGCCTTTCGCACATGCTTCTGCCCATCGGCAACCTGCGCAAGCCCCGCGTGCGCGAGATCGCCCGCGAACTCAACCTCCCCGTCTTCGATAAGCCCGACAGCCAGGAAATTTGCTTCGTCCCCGACAACGACTACGCCGGGTTCATCGAACGCCGCGACGAATCGCTCGCGAGCAGTCAGGGCGACCTCATCGACCCCGCCGGCAACCGCGTCGGCACGCACAAGGGCCACCACCGCTTCACCATCGGTCAACGCCGCGGCGTCGGTGTCGCCCTCGGCTACCCCGTCTACGTCGTCAACAAAGACCCCGTCAACAACACCGTCACCCTCGGCCCGAAAGAGCTGCTCGACTCCTCCGCCTGCACCGTCGGCGAGGCCAACTGGCTCATCGACAACCCCCGCGAAATCCTCCGCGACTGGACCCCCTGCTTCGTCCAGCACCGCAGCAACTCCGACCCCGTCCCCGCGCATGTCCGCGTCACCACCGACCGCGGCGAAAGCGAACCGCCGACGCACTCAGGCCGCCGGGGAAGGTTTGAGGTCCGCTTCGACAAGCCCCAAGACGCCGTGACCCCGGGCCAGGCCCTGGTGGTCTACGCGAACCTGCCGGGCACGAACACCGCAGACGAAGCAGCCGCCGATACCACCACTCCGCCGACCCCCTGGCACCTCCTCGGCGGCGGCTGGATCGAATCCGCGCACTGACAGCGTGACAAACTGCCAAAGTGACGCAGCGACAACGTGAAAAAAAAAGGGCGGCCGAGTATTCCCACTCGGCCGCCTTCTTCTTCTCTTATTGGCCATTTGCCAATTTGCTATTTGCTATTTCCGGCCCTCGCCGGCACCACCACCGACAGCACCGTCGCCACCGCCAGCGTCGACAGCACCACCACCAGCGACACCGTCGTGTCGATCTTGATCGGGCCCATCGCCTCCTTCACCACGCCCCACACATGCAAATACGGCGGCACGCTCAGCAGCAGCAGCTTCACACCCACAAACGCCAGGATCAGGATCAACGCCGGCTTCAGGAACCGGAACTTCGCAATCAGCGCCGCCAGGCAGAAGTACAGCGCCCGCAAACCCAGGATCGCAAAGATGTTGCTCGTGAACACAATGAACGGGTCGGGCGTGATCGCGAAGATCGCCGGGATCGAGTCCACCGCGAAGACCAAATCCGTGATCTCCACCATGATCAGCGCCAGGAACAAGGGCGTAATCGCCCGCTTGCCCAGCGAGCCCGCCGGCGGCGGGTCCTGCTTTTCCTTGCCCGTCGCCGGATCGATCGAGTACGTCGGCTTCAGCGTCCGCCGCGTGATGAACTTCTGCCCGTCGAAGAAGTCCACCGTCGGGAAGATCTTCTTCGCCAGCCTCACCGCGATGTTCTGGCTCGGGTCGTCGTTCCCTTTGATCAGCGCCATCTTCAGGGCCGTCAGAATCAGGAACGCGCCGAAGACAATCAGCACCCACTGGTACGCCATGATCAGCCCCGCGCCGATCCCGATCATCGCCCCGCGCATGATCAGCGCGCCCATGATCCCCCAGAAGAGCACCCGGTGCTGATACTTCCCCGGAATCGCGAAGAACGAGAAGATCAGCGCGATCACAAAGATGTTGTCCATCGACAACGACTTCTCGATCAGATACCCCGTCAGGTACGACTCCGCCGCCATCGCACCCGTCACCTCACCACGCGTGATCGTGCTCGCCCCCGCCTTGATCTGCTCCGTGCTCGCGTAATACGGCGTATCAATCCCCAGCCCCAGCCAGTGGTTCTCGTACGCGAAATACACCAGCACCGTAAAGAGCAGCCCGCACGCCACCCAGATGATCGACCACGTCACCGCTTCCTTCATCGAGACGTCGTGCGCCTCGCGGTGAAAGACACCCAGGTCCAACGCCAGGAAGACCACCACCATCGCCAGGAAGATCGCGTACGCCCAGATCTTGTAATCCGTTGACGACGCGGCCGCCTTCACGTCGCCCGCCGTCGCCGCCGCGGCCTGCGCCGTCGCCTGTGCCGTATCCGCCACCGCGCCCAGCGTCAGTGTCAGTGTGTCCAGGCCCGTTGTGATCAACTCAATCATCGCGCTCCCTTTTCTTTCCCGGGGATCATCCGCTCGGCTTGCCGTCGCCTCTCAACCAACGCGCCCGAAGATCATCGGTCGCGAGAAAAAAATCAAACACCTCGTGTCAACCAACGCTCACGCGTCCGTCCGGTCCAGCACGCGGTACAGCTCGCGCTCGCCCCGGCCCTGCAGCGGATAGTCCTTCCGCAGCGGGTGCCCGGGGTACTCCTCCCACGTCAAAATCCGCCGAAGGTCCGGGTGATTGCGGAAGCGGATCCCGAACATGTCGTAGACCTCGCGCTCCATCCACTCCGCACCCGCCCACAGATCGCAGCACGATTCGAGGTACAGCGCCGGATCTTCCGCGATTCCCTCCGTCGGGATCGACGGGTCCAGGTACACCTTCACAAAGAACCGGTCGTCGCGCTCAAGGGCCACGAGGTTGTACACCACCGCGAACCGCCCGGGCATCTTCGCCGGGTACCCCAGATAATCGATCCCCCCGATATCACTCAGAAAGTTGAACCCCGCCCGCGGATCGTTCTTCAGGAACGCCAGAACCTCGTGCAGGTCCCCAGCCTCCACCACCACCGTCGACGTCCCGCGGTACTCCGTACCCCGGAAACGCTTCCCCGGCATCGCGCTCTTCAACACCGCAAACATCGGGTGGTCGAGTTTCACTGACGTGGTTGTGCCCATCGCTCACCAGTCCTTCATGAAAAAGGGGGGCCAGATCATAGGGACCCGGACAGCCTGCGACCACTCCTCACCCCTCAAACGGGGGATACTTACGCACTCCACCCCGCCTCGGTCAGCATTTTCACCTGCTCCCCCGGCTCATCATCCAGCAAAACCACAGGCACCCGCTTCTCCAAACCCCCAACCCCCCCAAAACTCGCCACGAACGCCCGGACCACCAACCCCCCTTCCACCCCGTCACCATCAACCCGCCGATGCAACCCAACCGCCCGCATCGGGTCACCCATGTCTGTCTGCATTGGGTCAACCGAGCCGCCCGGCGGTTTCGCTAAACCCGTCAGCACCACCGCCGCGATCTGGTTCGTGCTGCTCCACTGCCGGGCAAACGACTCCATCGTGCGCTGCAGATGGTCCTCGGCCTTCTCCACCATCTGCCCCGTCAAAACCCCCGCCGGGTCGGCCAGCAGTTTCAGACGCTCCGTCGCATGTTTGGCAAAAACACGTTCGCACCGCACGCTGTCGCACAGAACATGCCGGGCGTGCGTCCGCAGCCAGACCGATCGCTCCGCGCCGATCTTCTGAAACATGAGCGCCGCCGACTCCAAAGCCGCCTGACCCGCCGGGCCCCACGTGCGAATCGACGGCGTAAACAGGCCCTCATCCTCCTCCACCGACCCCGACCAGCACGCCACCGGCAAATCGCCGGAGTCTTTCAGAACCTCGCGAACGCCGATGCCGCCGCCACTGACAAACGAAACCGGGTTCCACCGCGCCACCACGCGTCCACCCGGAAAAGCCCGGATCTCGCCCGGCGTATCGGGCGAGGCGGGGATGGTCATGATGGCCGGGAGTTCGGTGTTCATCGCAGTTCGCACTCGCGCGAGCATGAGCGTAGCCACGCGCCACTCCATATGCCCCGCGCCATGTGCCCACGTCCCATCGTGGTCGGCATTGGCGCGATCTCCAACCGGTTGTGGATTGGGTGTTTTTGCCCGTTCTACGCGTGCGCAACCGCTGTTGAACTTTGCTGGCGAAGGTCGATATCTCCAGGCCGGGCAGGATGCCCGACGGGTTTTCACGGATCGAACACCCCACGAAAAGCAGGCGGAGCCTCGCGAAGAACCAACGCTCTGGCACGTGCGTGCGCGCACGCCGTGAACCAGGGCCCGCACGGAGGCTCGCGCATGATGATGTTCGTATCACATCTTTTCTCGCGTGAAAGCATCACCAACGCCCACGGCACGATCATCCGCCCGGCGGTGGAATCGCACCCGGTTGCGGACCTTGACGATTCGCGCCGCGTGCTGATCGACCTGATTGTCGAGATCAATCCCTCGGCCGGTCCGGCGTTTCTGCGCCAGTTTGCCGAGCCGCAGCTTCGCAAGTACCTCGAGCACCTCGAAGCGGGCTCGGGCCCGCGCGGGCGGAACGCGCGGTGGGTCCGGTGCAATGACGTGCCGGCGGTCTGCGGGATCGTCAACGAGGACTGAAGCACACCGAAGTCCGATCATATTCGGGGCTTGGTGGGCAGGTTTTTTGGGGGTGTTCGCGGACGGGTCCGATTTTCGGGCCCGTTTTTTCTTTCCGGACTTATCTCAGGGGTTATTGCGTCCGATGCAGAGATTGGCGTCGCTGCAGTCGCGCGGGTTTGCCAGGGTTTGACCCGAGAAGCCCGGCACCAAACCGCCTGCACGCGACCTCAAGCGGGGATGGCGACCGGTCCGATAAACCGGGAGCGCTCCGATTGAGTCCGCCGAGGGTTTGCCAGCGGCATTCCTCGGCTCAGCCGACCCGCACCGGATCTCACTCGGAGAAACGACCCCATGGCCCGGAACACCCAGAGCTTCAACTCGCCCGCTCGCCCCTTCGCTTCGCGGCTTGCGCTGCTTGCTGGGAGTTGTTCTGTGCTGGTCTTCACCGGCTGCTCCCCCACGGGCGCTCAGAGGGCCAGCGTGCAGCCGCGGGGCGAGGTCGCGGCGATTATCGAATCCAACGGCGCGGGCGCGAACGACAACGCCGGCGAAAGCAAGATCAAAGCCCAGACTCCGGGCGCGTCGCGCTCACGCGTGAGTGCGAACTCCGCCGGGGCCGTCCCCGGCAACCCGATGCCGATCTGGGTGGCGGCGGAGGCAGAGAAGATCATCGCGCAGAACAGCGTGCCCTTCGCGAGCGCGCCGGGCAACTCCGTCAGTCCGGCGATGAACAAGCCCGAGATGACCACCCGCGCGGTGGCGACGGAAGAATCGACATCGCTCACCGACGGGATGGAGGGCCTGGCCCGTGTCTCGTTCGCCGAGGAAGGCGCCGACTTCGACCCGGTGGTCAGCCGCGACGGCAAGTTCATGGTCTTCGCCTCGACGCAGCACCGCCCGACCTCCGACATTTACATCAAGCGCATCGACGGGCGGACCGTCACGCAGCTCACGGCCGACCCGGGCAACGACATCATGCCGGCGGTCTCGCCCAAGGGCGACCGCGTGGCCTTCGCCAGCGACCGCAGCGGCTCGTGGAAGATCTACGTCATGAGCGCGCAGGGCGGGCAGGCGGTGCAGCTCACGAGCGATTCGGCGATGGACCTGCACCCGACGTGGAGCCCCGACGGCACACGCCTGGCCTTCTGCCGACTCGGGCAGATGAGCGGGCGCTGGGAGCTGTGGGTGCTCAACGCCGCTCAGCCCGCGAATGTTGAGTTCCTGGGCTACGGCATGTTCCCCGAGTGGTGCCCCGTCGCGGGGACGGGCGAAAACGGCAGCGACAAGATCGTCTTCCAGCGCGGGCGCGAACGCGGCGACCGGGCCTTCGGCTTGTGGTCGCTGGACTACAAGCCCGGCAGCGCGTCGAACCTCACTGAGATTGTTTCGTCGCGCGGGTACGCCGCGATTAATCCGAGCTGGAGTCCCGACGGCAAGTGGGTGGCGTACAGCCGAGTTGAAGCGGGCAAGGGCGTGGTCAACGGCAATCAGCGCGCCGACCTGTGGATCGCCTCGATCACCGGCGGCGGTCGCGTGAACCTCTCGGGCGGGCGCTTCAGCAACGTCATGCCCACCTGGAGCAGCGACGGTCGCGTCTACTTCGTCTCCGATCGCGGGGGCGTGGACAACATCTGGTCGGTCGGGATGGAAAAGGCGCTCGCGGCGGCGAGCGCAGGCATGGATAACTCGGCCACGGCGTCGGCGTCGAAGAGCGCGTCTTCCGCTGCCGCGAACGAGGGCGCCGTGGCCCCGAACTCTGACGGTGACAACAACTCGGGCAATGGTGTGGCGACGGTGCCCACCACGCCTTGAGAAGCCTCTCTCAGCGGGCGCGGACCGAGAGGTTCGCGGCCGTCTTGCCTTGTTCGGTCTTTCGTTTTGTCGACCAGTTCACTGATTTATACCGCGGGACGGAGCGCCCGCGCTGATCGGCAGGAAGCCATGAAAACAGCAGGATCCATGCTCAAAGTCTTCTGTCGGCGTGCGCGCACGCTGACGGTTCTGTCGCTCGCGTTGCTTTCTTCGAACTTGCCCCTGACGGGTTGTCAGAGCAAGCCCGAGCTGGTGGCGCCGGAGGTGATCGTGGCGCCGTACGGCGCGACGAACATGCAGACGCCGGTCTTCGCCGTGGCCCCGCTGCGGAACGAATCGGGCGTCAGCGCCGCCGACACGCTGCGTGTGGGCGACGCCCTGTGCGCCCGGCTTTCGGAGGTCCGCGGGATCGCCGCTCTTCCGCTCAACCGCACCATCAGCGCCATGCGGGCGCTGCGGATGAGCGAGGTGCGCACGCCCGAGGACGCGCGGCGGCTTGCCACGGCTGTCGGCGCGGACGCGCTGATCGTCGGCTCGGTGACGGCGTACGACCCGTACGACCCGCCGAAGATGGGCCTGACGCTGGGGATGTACGCACGCCCCGGCTCGGTGCTCACCACGACGCAGGCGGCGCCGCTCGATCTGAAGGGGATGCAGACGCAGCCCGACGAGACCAACTGGTCATCGGCGACCTTCGCGGACAAGCCGCTGAGCGTCGTCAGCGAGCACCTCGACGCGGCGAACCACGAGGTGCTGATGAACGTGCAGCGGTATGCCGAGGGTCGGCACCGCAGCGGGACGGCGCTGGGGTGGGAGCGGTACATCAAGAGCATGGACCTGTACACGGATTTCGCGGCCTCCTGGGCCGTGCAACGACTCATGCAGCAGGAACGCCTGCGGGTTGCACGCCAGAGGGTCGAGAAGCCGGCGAACCGCTGAGTTCGGGCA